>Ga0207641_10000248_pt1 | contig 68877 bp, 69 predicted proteins | sample KBSSwiS62_FD_184306 | JGI IMG/M metagenome (GOLD analysis project Ga0207641, IMG submission 184306) | Switchgrass rhizosphere microbial communities from Kellogg Biological Station, Michigan, USA - KBS Switchgrass S6-2 (SPAdes) (version 2) | ecosystem: Host-associated > Plants > Roots >...
GTCGTGCGTCACGCCATAATATTCATAAGCGTAGAGGTAACCGGTGCGCGCGACGCCGCACTGCACTTCGTCGAACACCAGCATCAAATCGCGCTCGTCGCATGCCTTCCTCAGGCCCTGGATGAATTCCTTCGACGCCGGGCGAATCCCGCCCTCACCCTGGATCGGCTCGATCAGGAAGCCCGCGGTATTGTCGTCGATCGCCCCCAGCGCGGCCTCGAGATTGTCGAACTCGACGACCTTGAAGCCGGGCAGCAGCGGCGCGAAGCCGTCGATCATCTTGGGCTGATCGGTCGCGCTGATCGTCGCCATCGTCCGCCCGTGGAAGGCGTTGGAGAAGCTGATCAGATCGTGCTTCTCGGGGTTGCCGCCGGCAAAATGATAGCGGCGCCCGGTCTTGATCGCGCATTCGACCGCTTCGACCCCCGAATTGGTGAAAAACACCGTGTCGGCAAAGGTGCTGTCGACCAGCCGCTGCGCGAACGCCTCGCCCTGGGGCGACCCGTAGAGGTTCGACACGTGCATCAGCGTCGCCGCCTGGTCCTGGATCGCCTTGGTCAGATGAGGGTGGCCGTGACCTAGCAGATTGACCGCGATCCCCGCCGCGAAATCGAGATATTTCTCGCCCTGCTCGCCATAGAGATAGACACCTTCGCCCCGCACCGGACGCACGGGAGAACGCGGATAAACGGGCATGAGCGGCGTAATGGCCATGGATTCCTCTTCGCGGACTGAATGTGTGGGGCGGCCCCCGAGCCGCTCGGGGCGCCTATAGCCAGCGGCCCCGAAAAGGAAAAGGCGCCCGGATTTCTCCGGACGCCTTCCCTTACGCTTTACTGGACGATGGCTTAGCGGTCGCGCCGATAACCCTGGTCGTCTTCGTAACGGTCATCGCGGCCATCGCGATCGCGATCGTAGGCGTTGTAACCGTTATTGTTGTAGCCGTTGTACCCGTTGCGGCCGTAGTTATTGGCGAGCGAGTAACGGACCTGCTGCTCGAGCCGCGCGATCCGCACCTGGATGTCGTTCGACTCGCGGAAGCTCATGCCGTCGCGGGCGGCATGCTGCAGCCGGCGCTCGATCCGGTTCGCATCATTGCGCAGGCGGTCGGCCTGGCCGTTGCGAATCCGGTCGCGGCGGTCGAGCTGGTTGATCTGGCGCTCGACCATGTTGATCCGCACCTGCAGCGCCCGCACCTGGCCATAATTGTTGTTATTATAGCCATAAGCATTGCCGTAAGGCGCGCCATACTGCTGCTGGTACGGCTGCTGCGGATAATATTGCGCGGCGGCGGGCGTCGCGATCGCGAGAACCGAACCGGCGGCGGCAAGTGAAACAATCAATTTACGCATTACGGCTCTCCTTGTTGAGCGTTCAATGTAATGCGGTTTTAGGGGGCACCGATTGAGACGGGTCTGAACACGTCCGTTATCGTGCGTTCAACTTGCTTAATGCGCGCGCCGCCGATCTAGCGGTTCGCGAACCGCACGTCGTCGAGATAGAGCACGCCCTGCTTCGCCGTCGCCGTCGTGTCTTCGATCACGATTACCAGTTCCTTGAGTTTGCGCGGATTGGCCATGCCTTCGAAGCTGCTCAGCGGGAGCGCGATGTCCTGCCACTCGCCCGAAACGCCGCGCACATAGGCGTAGCTGCTCTGGTCGAGCGCGTCTTTCAGTTCGACCTTGAAAATGGTGGTGAAGCCCATGACGGCGTCGCCGCGCACGCGGAAGCGCAGCGTGACGAACTTGCTCGCATCGAGATCCTGCAGCCGCAGCCACAGCCCGCCGAACGCCGGCTGCTTCGACGCGACGCTGTAGATCAGCCTGAGCGCATAGCCCTTGTCGCCGTAGCGGTCCTTCGCGTCGAACGCCTCGACCGCGCCCTGCGACGGGTCGGCGGGATCCTTGATCCACGCCCCGAAATCGCCGCCGAGGTTGTTGGGCTTGGCGCCGGAGTTGAAGTCGGCGATCATCAGCTCGGCGGCGACGACCAGCGCCAGCATCATTCGGTTGTGCCGCCGTCCCACTCCTCGTGGGTCGCAATGGCGTCGGCGCGGGTCTTCACAACCAGGCCATCGACATGTTCGGGCGGGCCGTAAATCGTGTACAGCCGCAACGGTCCGTTGCCGGTATTCCGGACATTGTGACGAGCGCCGGCGGGCACGATCACCGCAGAGTCCGCCCCGACCCCATTCTCGACCCCATCGATGTCCACCGCTCCTTCGCCCTCCTCGAAGCGGAAGAACTGGTCGCGGTCGGTGTGAACCTCTTCGCCAATCTCCTCGCCGGGCTGCAGCGTCATCAGCACCAGCTGGAGATTATGGCCGGTGTAGAGCACCCGGCGGAAATTCTCGTTCTCGAGCGTCCGCCGCTCGATATTGTCGCAATAGCCTTTCACCGTCCCGTCTCCCCATATGTTCCCAGAGCCCCTGCGAACTCAGTTTTTTGCGGCAGCGGTCGCGGCCCAGTCGTCGGGTTTGGGCTCGACCCCGCCGGTCACCGCTCCTGACTCATCGACCGTGAATGCCTCCATGTGGCCGATCCCCTGGGTGAAATCGAGCATGGACACATGTTCGCAGCGCGCCTTCATGAACGCGGCCTCTTGCGCTTCGGGCATGTTGAAACCCGATAGGTTCGAGGCGCGCCCCATGAGCAGCCGCCAGATCTCGTCGCGCTCCGCCTGATCGGTGATTTCGCGTGCATGCGCGCCGGCATAGACCGCCTGGAGGTCGCGCATGTCTGCCGGTTCGGCCCCGACCGCGATCGCGATGCGATCGTCGTGCTGGATGTTGGCAAGCTTCTGGCCCGATCGGAAGATCAGGAAATACAGGTCGAAACCCTTGTTCGCATAGCCGATGATTGTCGTCTGCGGCCAACCGTCGGGGCGAACTGTCGAAATTGCCATGATCCGGTGGCGATTGAGGATCTTGACGGCCGTATGTTCCACTCGAACCTCCTCGGACAAGGGTTATCAAGCCTGCGTTATGCGTCGTTTGCTTGACCCTTAGCGCTCTTTCTCTCGCGGCGCGTCCTCGATCACCATGACCGGTGTTCCGGTCGCCCCCATCCGCAACGAATCCGACGTCACGACAATCGTTGTGCCGGGACTGACGACCTTGGCGACGGCGCGCTTGAATGACTCAGGTGCTCGGAACTTCTGCCATTCCTCTTTTGCGACGGGCTGCCCAGTCGATCCGCCCGCAAGCTGCAGTCGCAACCAATGCTGTCCCGCCGAATCAGTCGAACGCAAGGCATAGGCCCAGGTCCCCGCCACCGGCCCGTCGACGCTCACCGGCGCCGACCCAATCTCAATCCCGTTGCGCAGGACAACAGCACGGCGATCGGCCGCGCTGACGATAATCGATACCGGTCCTTGCGGGGATTTCTCAGGATGCCAATCGCCCTCGCTGGCTGCTCCCTCCTGGAGCGTCGGACCACCCAGTGGCATCAGCCCGATTCGCGGGGCGGCGGGCTGGTCCGCAATGACCACCGTCATGCCGACGGTCGTGACTTTGTAGAGCAGCTGCGCAAACCCCCGCGGCAGCCGAATGCAGCCGTGCGACGCCGGTCGTCCCGGCAGCGACCCGGCGTGCAGCGCCACGCCGCCCCAGGTGAGCCGTTGCATGTAGGGCATCGGGGCGTTGTCATACTTGCTCGAATAATGCTCGATCTGCTTCTGCAGCACGGTGAACACGCCGGTCGGCGTTTCATGTCCCGGTTTGCCGGTCGATACGGTCGTTGCGCCGATCGGCACGCCGTTGCGATAGAGGATCGCGCGCTGAGTCCGGACATTGACGAGAAGGAGCATGGGCCCGGCCGGGGCGATTTCCGGAGTCCAGACGAATTCGCCCGATCGAAGCCTGGTGACGGCCTCCACCACCGAGCCTTCGCCGAGGCTGACTTGCTGAGCGGCGGCCGAGCTGCACACAGCTGACAACAGGCCGAGTAACAGAGCGCGACGGATCATCGGCTTGCGAATCTCGCGGCCATGCTATTCGGGCAATAACCTGTGATCCAAGGGAGACGTCGATGCTGGTCCAGTTGTCGCTGGCCACCACGATGGTGGCGGTAACGGTCCTCATTCATTTGCTCGGCCTCGCCACGCTCGTGCGCGTGCTGCGCACGCATACCCGGATTTTTCGCAAGCTGGCGATCATGCCGCTCACGCTGCTGCTCGCGGCGACCATCGGCATCCTTGCGATCCACACTGTTGAAATCTGGCTTTACGCGATTCTGTACGTGCAGTTGGGAGCTTTCGCTCATTTCGAACAAGCCTTGTATTTCTCCACCGTTACCTACGCCACGATCGGCTACGGTGATGTGATCATGGCCCATCAGTGGCGCATCCTTGGCGCCATTGAAGGCGCCGCCGGGATCATCATGCTCGGCTGGTCGACCGCCTTCCTGATCTCACTCCTCAGCCAACTGAAGTTGCTCGGCCACGATTGGCTGTCGACCATACCGGGCCGCGACTGATCAGCCTTTCACTCGCCCTCGACCCGCGTCCACACCTGTGATTTGCAGACCAGGCGCCCGATCACGCACCCGGTGACCTTTACTCGATCGGGTCCCAACAGACGAAGCTCGGCCTTCGATCGCTTGTTGGCATCCGGCACGAACAGGCGCCCTTTCCACCGCCCGCTGCCGATGGCCACGAAATTGCTGAGCAATTCGGCGCCCACCAATGGGTCGGTGCCGCCCTTGCGGGCGTTGGCGATGGCCTTGTCGGACGCCCATTGAACTCGCCCACAAAGCGCGTCGCCGCAGGGCAAGATCGCGACGACGACAGTTCCCCCGGAATTGCGCCACATGCCAACCAGGGGTGCCTCGCCCAGCTGAACGAGCGCGGCAGTGAGCGCCAAAATCACTGGCATCGTTTGCGCCCCTGGACTGGCCGATTCCCCCGCACAGTACCTAGTTTACAGCACCGATCGAGCCGCGGGGGTCAATTCTTGATCTTCCACCCGCTCTTGAGCAGCGCGTAACACAGCGCCCACAACGCGCCGTTCAGCGCCAGCAGCGCTAGTCCCCCAATCAGCAGTGGCGAATCGCTGACCCCGAGGAACCCGGCGCGAAAGCCCGAGATCACATAAAAGAACGGGTTGGCGTGGCTGACCATCTGAAACCGCGGGGCCAGCTGGTGGACCGAATAGAAGGTGCCGCTGAGCAGCGACAGCGGCGTCACCACGAAATTGGTCACCGCCGCGGCATGGTCGAACTTCTCCGCCCACACCGACGTCAGGAGGCCGAGGAACGACAGCAACAGCGCGCCCATCAGCCCGAAGTACAGCACGAGCTCGGGGCGGCGCACCTCGACCGACACGCCGGGCCACAGCAGCATCACCAGCCACACCGCCGCGCCGACCAGGAAGGCGCGCGTCACCGCCGCCCCGACCAGCCCGGCGATCAACTCGCCGGTCGACAAGGGCGGCATCAGATAATCGACGATATTGCCCTGGATCTTCCCGACCAGCAGCGAAAAGCTCGAATTGGCGAACGCGTTCTGGAGCATCGCCATGACGATCAGCCCCGGCGCGAGGAAATCGGCGAACGGCACGCCCATGATCACCCGCCCGGCGCGGCCCAGCGCGACCGTGAAAATCGCCAGATACAGCAAGGTGGTGATCGCCGGCGCCCACACGGTCTGCGTCTGGACCTTGAAGAACCGCCTCACCTCCTTGATATAAAGGGTCTTGAGGCCTCCCCAATTGACGCCCGTCAGCACCGGCTCGCCCGGGGCGAAGCGCACCCATTGTGCAGGGGTGCCGGGATTGGGCTGGTCGTTCACTGGTGAGCCGCCTATCGGCTGCGGGCGAGGCTCGCAAGTTTGTGGCTCACCGAACGAGTTTTTGGAGCAAAACGAAGAATGTCGTGGACCGAGGAGCGCATCGAGCGCCTGAAAAAGATGTGGCACGATGGCGCGACCGCCAGCCAGATCGCCGAAGAACTGGGCGGAGTCAGCCGCAACGCCGTGATCGGCAAGGCCCATCGCCTCGGGCTCGAGCAGCGCCCGTCGCCGGTCAAGCCGGGCGAAGAGAAGGATCGCAAGCCCGCCGCGACGACCGCGCCCCCGGCGCCGGCCGCGGCCAAACCCGCGCCCAAGGCTGACCCTGTCGACTCGCGGGAAACCGCGGCGCCCGGCTCGCATGCCCGTCCGCCGTCAAAACTGACCCCGACCGAGCTGCAATATCGTTCGATCGGCCCCGGTGGCTTCGTTCGCCAGGGCCCCGGCGATCAGCAGGCACCGATCCCGCCGGCGCCGCCGCGCCGCCTGGTGCCGGCCAAGCCGAGTCCCGAAGTCGCGGACAAGACGAGCCTGCTCGATCTCAACGACCGCATCTGCAAATGGCCGATCGGCCATCCCGGCGAGCCCGACTTCCACTTCTGCGGCAATGCCGCCAACCCGGGCTTTCCCTATTGCGTCGAGCATTGTGGCGTCGCTTATCAGGCGCAGCTCCCGCGCCGCGACCGTCGTCCGCCCCCGCCGCTCCCGTTCGGCGGTCCGCGGGTCCGCTAGGCGACGCGCTCGCTAGGCCTTTAGCGCCTCTGCGTCCCGCACTGGAGAGGAGCCCCCCTCGGCCAGAAACGCTCTGAACTCGCGCGTGAATACCGGCCACGCCGGCTCGTCGCCGAGCAGGATGTGGTTGGCGCTGTCGAGTTCGACCAGCCGTGCCCAGGCGATGGCACCAGCGACCCGGCGCCCCTCGGCGATCGGCGCATTGCCGTCCTTTTGCGCATGGCACACCAGGGTCGGCGCGCGGATGTTCTTGAGCTCCTCGCGAACGTCGACGGTCGCCGCCAGCTGAATCATCGGCTCCATGTTGGCGACCGGTCCGAGGGTCTCGAAAAACTCATTATGGAAATCGATCAGTTCCTGGTCGGCCGACGGGAAATAGAGCGTGATGAACATCTCGCCGAGCGCGCTCCGACGAAAGCTCGGCTGGCGGCGGTTCATCTCCAGCAGCGATTCGCGCCACGCGATTTCCTCCGGGTCGGCCCGCACGCGCCATCCCGCGGCGTAGCTATTGACCAACACCAGCTTGCGCACTCGCTCAGGATGACGCGCGGCATAAGCCATGGCGACCGCTCCGCCGTGTGAGATGCCGAGCAAGTCGCATTGCTCGACCCCGGCGGCGTCGATCACTTGTCCCAGGTCGCTGACCAGCGCTTCGAAGTTGAACCGCGGCGGTGTCCATTCGGACAGGCCGAACCCGCGCATGTCGGTACGCACCAGCCGGTGATTGCGCGAGCATTCGGTCAGCCAGTGGCGATAGACCGGGCTCGTCCAGTCATGGTCGAGGTGGGTCATCCACGTCGCCGCTTTGACCAGAGGAAAGCCTTCGCCGCTGACCGCATAAGCGATCCGCGCGCCGTCCGTGCCCGTGCAAAATGCCCGTTCGTCAACCGGATCGGCGGGCTTGGCCGCGGCGTGAACCGTTGGCGCCGGCGGTTCGCCGCCAACCAGAAAATCGCGGCTCAATTCAGCGAACATCGCCCACGCCGGCTCGGTCGCGAGCAGGATGTGGTTGCGGCTTTCGAGCGGAATGAAGCCAGCGCCGGGGATTGCCGCGGCCAGTTCCTCGCCTTGCGAGAAGGGGACGGCCTGGTCGTGCCGCGAATGAAAGATCAGCGTCGGCGTCTGCACCTGCGCCAGCAGCGGCCGGACGTCGATCGACGCCAGCACGCGTTGCAACCGCACCGCATTCTCCGGCGACGCCGACAGCCGCTGCATGTCGTTGAACCAGCCCATCTGCTTGGGGCTCGCCTCAGGTACGTAAACGTTGGTGAACAACTGCCGGTAAGCGGAATTGTCCGCGCCCCAGCCGACCTGGGTCAGGGTCAGCATTGCTTCGCGCCGGGCAAGTTCGGCCGGGTCGGCCCGCACCGCCCAGCCGGCGGCGTAGCCGTTGAGGATGATCAACCGCCGGACGCGATGCGGGTGACGCACCGCATACGCCACCGCGACCGCCGCACCCTGGCTGATCGCGAGCAGGTCGAACTGCTCAAGCTCAAGGCAATCGGCGACGCATTCGAGGTCGTCGACAAAGGCTTCGAACGACAAATCGGGCGTATCCCAGTCGCTGAGGCCGTTGCCGCGCTCATCATAACGGATCAGCGAATGCCCCGTGGTCAGTTCCTCGAGCCAGTGCCGCCACAGCGGGCTGTTCCAGTCATGCTCGATATGGTTGAGCCAATTGGCCGTCTTGACCAGCGGCGGACCCGATCCAGTGACCGAATAAGCGAGGCGGGTCCCGTCCCGCGCGGCGCAATAGCGGACGTGCTGCGGCGGCAATTCGCGCGGCGGGGCCAGCGCGCGCGCGCGCTCTTCAGCTTCGATGCGCTTGCGCCACGTCGCCGGCGGTTCGCCATATTCGCGCTTGAACGCGCGGTTGAACGCCGCCTCGCTGTTGAACCCAACCGCATAGCCGACATTGGCGGTGCTCTGCTTGCCGTCGCGCAGCATGTTCGCCGCCATCCGCATCCGCCACCGCGCGCAATAGCGCATTGGCGGCTCCCCCAGCAGCTCGCCGAAGCGCTCGCCGAGCACGGTCCGCGACACTCCGGCCTCGCGCGCGAGCGATTCAATGTCGAGCTCCTCGGCGTAGCGTTTGTGAATGATCGACAGCACTTTCGACACCGCCGGATCGGCCAGCCCGCGCAGCCAGCCCTTGGACCCGGGCGGTAGCCGATCGACATATTCGCGGATTGCCTGCGCCAGGAACAGCTCGGCGAGGCGCGCGACCATTTCCGGCGACGGGTTCTGCTCGGCAAGGAAGCGCATCGAGCTGTCGAGCCACTGCGCCTCACCGCCCGAGACATCGAGCGTGAGCAGCGCCGGCAGCGCGTCGAGCAACGGGTGTGCACTGCTTTTCGATGCGCCAAGGAAGCCGCACCACACTTCGGCCTTGGGTCCGTCGGTCCCGTTCGACACGCGGTGGACGCCGGCGGCGGTGACCCAACCGATCTCACCGACGTCGGCCGGCGGCAGCCCAGTGCGGCTGGCGAGCAAATGCGAATCGTTGCGCGGCAGAATCGCGATCCCGCCCGGCCCGAGGGTCACCGGTGGCAACCCCTCGACCTCGACCATGGCGTGGCCGGATCGCACGTAATGATAGCTGATCAGCGTCTCGGGCTGGGGGAAGAACGGCGCGAAATGGTCGGGGGTGAATTGCGCCAGCAGGCAGAAATCGCCGGTCAGCTCGGCATCGATCACCACGCCGCCGGTCAGGCGCAGCGAGCCAAGGATGTCGTCCAGAACGTCCACGAGTGCCCCCTTTCGGAATACGTATGCGGCGTTTCGGTCAAGTTATCCGGCACGGCGGTCATTTTGGCAAACCCCGCATTCACCTACATCCCAATCATCAAATCCGCGGTGATTCTCCACTCGATGGCAAGCAGTGCTTTCGAGATGAGGAGAACTCGTCCCGGAATAACTAGAGGGTACGAACAATGATTGGACTAGACAGCAACCTGCGATCGCATCGCATTCTGACGATGTTCTTCGCTTTCATCTTCGGCATCTCCGCTGTTTCTACTGCGGTCCTGCCGGCTGTTCTTCACATATAATAAAGGAGCCTTGGCAATGTACCACGACTTCAATTACGAAGCGACGCTGGCGTCATCCCTGCGTGCCCAATGGCAGCTGGATGACGTCCTGCGCGCCGATCAGGAGCTCGATTTCTCGCGCAATCTCATGCCCGAGAGCCTGGCCCGGACGGCCGCAGTGGCATCGCTCAACCCGTTTGAGCAGCGCATCCTCAATCAGATCAGCGCGCACCAGTATTTGAGCATCTTCGGCGTCGTCGAAGAGTTCATCTTGCCGTTCCTGTTCGACCACGCGCGTCCGGCGCTGCGCGGCGACGACTGGCGGGTTCGCGCGATCCTCAATTTCGCCAGTGAGGAAGCCAAGCACATTCACCTGTTCAAGCGCTTTCACGCGGCATTCGTGCGCGGCTTTCCGGTCGATTGCCAGGTGATCGGTCCGTCCGAAGCGATCGGGGCCGAAGTGTTGCGCCACGATCCCCTCGCGGTCGGCCTCGTCATCCTGATGATCGAGTGGATGACCCAGCAGCATTATCTCGGCTCGATCCGCGACGACGGCGACCTGGATCCCTTGTTCAAGAGCCTGATGAAGCATCATTGGATGGAGGAAGCGCAGCACGCCAAGCTCGACACGTTGATCGTCGATGCCCTGGCCGAAGGCCGCAGCGAAGCCGAGATCGACAAGGCGATCGACGAGTTCTTCGAAATCGGCGCGTTCCTCGACGCAGGTCTCAAGCAGCAGGCGGAGTTCAATCTCGACGCGCTCGAGAAGGCCATCGGCCGCAAGCTCGAGAACCGCGACGAGATTCTCGACCAGCAGCACCAGGCCGCGCGCTGGACCTACATCGGGTCGGGCATGGTCCACGAGCGCTTCAAGGAATCGCTCGCAACGCTGTCGCCCCGCGCTGCCGAGCGCATCGCCGAAGCCGCCCCGCTCTTTGCCTGACCCTTTAAAACTAGGAGACTTGTAATGCTTGATACCGTCCAAAACCGCGTCAACGGCCTCGACCTCACTGCGCTCGGCGAAGTCGTCGAAGCGATCCAGGACGATCCCAGCCAGGCCAAGGTGTCGTTCAACGTCACCACCCGCTGGACCGGCCAGACTCGCAGCGAATCGACCGTCGACGGCTTCACCATCGCCGGCAACCGCGTCGCTCGCAGCCACAAGATCGTCGCCGACGAGCCCAACGAGCTGCTCGGCGCCGACAGCGCGCCCAATCCGCAGGAACTGCTGATGGCCGCGGTCAACGCGTGCATGACGGTCGGCTATGTCGCCGGTGCCGCAACCCACGGGATCACCCTCGAAAAGCTCGAGATCGCGACCCGCGGCACGCTCGACCTGCGCGGTTTCCTCGGCCTCGATGACGCCGTGCCTCCGGGCTACGAAGCGATCGATTACGACGTTCGCATCGCCGGAAACGGCACCCCCGAGCAGTTCGAGGAAATCCACCAGACGGTGATGAAGACCTCGCCCAACTACTTCAACCTCAACCGACCGATCCGCATGAACGGCACCCTGCGCGTCGGTTAGCGCGCCTCCCCGCCCGAGCGCCAGCGTCCCCTCCCCGGCGCTCGGGCCCCCATTCAAGGACCCCCACCAGCGATGAAACACCAGTCGATCGAAACCCTGTCCCAGACCGCTCTGCGCCATCCGGCCCCCGCGCCGCTGTGGCAGCGCCGCCGCGAGCGGTCGTATGCGGCCAACCATTCGACCGCCGCGATGCGCTTCGCCACGACCTGCGCCGCGCTCGGCGGCACGACCGTGCTGCGCGACCTGATGCCCGACGTCGTCGCGGTCAATTTCGGTCCGCTGACGCAGGAGATTTGCGACCGCCTCAACGCCCGCGGCTGGACCCAGGTCCAAACCGGCGAGTGGCAAAATGAGCTGGTGATGGGCATTTCGTTCGCCGGCCACCCCCGCACGGTCGGCTCGGCGCAAGCGCTGACCGAAGCCCTGATCGCTGTGGTGTGCGAAGTTCAGATTGCCTCGACCCGCCTTTGGTGAGGTCCGGGCGAAAGAGCCCCAAGCGCGTCGGTTATCCCCTCCCCCCGGCGTTGCAAAAGGAAGGCCCCGGCGATTTCGATCGCCGGGGCCTTTTTACTGCAGCGATCGTAAGAGCGCGCTCAGGCAGTCTCGGCTTCCGCGTCGACGGTCTGCGCCGAAGCGAGTTGCTCGTCGCCGCGCGCGCCGGCGCCGATATCGATCTTCCGCGGCTTCATCGATTCCGGGATCTCGCGCACCAGATCAATCACCAGCAGCCCGTCCTTCATCTCCGCGCCGTTGACCTTGATGTGGTCGGCAAGCGCGAACCGACGTTCGAACGAACGGTTGGCGATACCACGATAGATGTAATCTGGGCCCTTCGCGGTGTCGTCGCCCTTGCGCCCGGAGACGACCAGCGCGCTGTCCTGCGCGGTAATGTCGAGCTCCTCGGGTTTGAACCCGGCGACGGCCAGCTCGATGCGATATTCATTCTCGCCGACCTTGATCAAATCGAACGGCGGATAGTTTTCCTGCGGTTGGCCAAGCGAGCTGTTCTCGAGCATGTCGAACAGCCGGTCGAAGCCGACCGTCGAGCGGCGATACGGTCCAAAATCAAATGCACTACGCATGTCATGTCCTCCATAGTGAGCGACGAAGGCGGAGCGAGCGACCGCGCGAGGCGGTTCGCCCCGTCGCCGGACCCATTCAGGCGTCCGGCAGCCGAAAATTTGTTATTGCCCGCGGCGATTTCAAGAGCTGTGGACAACCGACCGCCGCTCCCTTGCGGCGGCGACTCCGCGCCTCCTATAGCTTGTCTGAAATGGCCGACCTGTTCTCGTCTCCGTCTTCGTCCACGCCCGACAGCTACGACGCGTCCTCGATCGAGGTGCTCGAGGGGCTCGAGCCGGTCCGCCGCCGCCCCGGCATGTACATCGGCGGGACCGACGCCCGCGCCCTCCACCACCTCGCCGCCGAAGTCATCGACAATGCGATGGACGAAGCCGTCGCCGGCCACGCCAGCCGCATCGAAGTCACGCTTGAGCCCGGCAACCGCCTGACCGTGTTCGACAACGGCCGCGGCATCCCCGTCGATCCGCACCCCAAGTATCCGGGCAAGTCGGCGCTCGAAGTGATCATGACCACGCTCCACTCGGGCGGGAAGTTCGAAGGCCGGGCTTATTCGACCTCGGGCGGTCTGCACGGCGTCGGGGTCAGCGTCGTCAACGCGCTCTCGACCGAAACCATCATCGAGGTCGCCCGCGACAAGACGCTCTACCGCCAGACCTTCTCCAAGGGTCTCGCCACCTCCAAGCTCGAGGAAGTCGGCGCCGCCCCCAACCGCCGCGGCACCACCGTCACCTTCACCCCCGACCCCGAGATTTTCGGCGCCGACGCCGCGTTCGATCCGGCCCGCCTGTACAAGCTCGCCCGGTCCAAGGCCTATCTCTTCGCCGGGGTCGAGATCCGCTGGCGCTGCGACCCGTCGCTCGCGAGCCCGGACGTCCCCGAAACCGCCACCTTCCAGTTCGCCAACGGCCTCGCCGACCATCTCGCGGAGCAATTGGGCGAGCGCCCGGCGGTCACCAACACGCCGTTCACCGGCAAGCAGGATTTCCCCAACGATCAGGGCCGCTGCGAATGGGCAGTCGCCTGGCCGCTTTATTCCGACGGCAGCGAGAGCTATTACTGCAACACCATCCCGACCCCCGACGGCGGGACCCACGAAGCGGGCCTGCGCGCTGCTTTGACCAAGGGCATCCGCGCGTTCGGCGAGCTGGTCGGCAACAAGCGCGCCAAGGACATCACCGCCGACGACGTCTTCAACGGCATCGAGCTGATGCTCTCGATCTTCATCCGCAACCCGCATTTCCAGAGCCAGACCAAGGACCGCCTGACCAGCCTCGAGGCGGCCCGCTTCGTCGAGGCTGCCGTCCGCGACCATTTCGACCATTTCCTCGCCGACAATATGGACCGCGGCCGCGCTCTCCTCGGCGCGATCGTCGTGCGCGCCGAAGAGCGCCTCAAGCGCCGCGCCGAGCGCGAGGTGCAGCGCAAGACCGCCACGTCAGCCCGCAAGCTCCGCCTCCCCGGCAAGCTCACCGATTGCAGTAGCGACGACCCCGAGGGCACCGAATTGTTCATCGTCGAGGGCGACAGCGCCGGCGGCAGCGCCAAACAGGCGCGCGAACGCAAGACCCAGGCGATCCTCCCGATCCGCGGCAAGATCCTCAACGTCGCCAGCGCCACCGCCGACAAGATCCGCGCCAACAACGAAATCGCCGACCTCGGCCTCGCGCTCGGCTGCGGCATGCGCGACAAGTTCGACGAGAATGCGCTGCGCTACGAAAAGATCATCATCATGACCGACGCCGACGTCGACGGCGCCCACATCGCGACCCTGCTGATGACCTTCTTCTTCCAGGAAATGCCCGAGCTGGTCCGCCGCGGCCACCTCTACCTCGCCCAGCCCCCGCTGTACCGACTGACAGCCGGCGCCAAGACCCTCTACGCCCGCGACGACGCCCACCGCGCCGAGCTCGAAGCGAGCGAGTTCAAGGGCAAGAAAGTCGAGGTCAGCCGCTTCAAGGGCTTGGGCGAAATGAACCCCAACCAGCTCAAAGACACGACCATGAGCCCGGCTACCCGCTCCCTCATCAAGATCACTTTGCCCGGGCCTTACGAAGACCGCCAGCCGGTCAAGGACCTCGTCGAGCGCCTGATGGGCCGCGACCCGGCGCACCGCTTCGCCTTCATCCAGAACAGCGCCGCGGCGGTCGATGAGGGGGCGATCGATGCCTAGCCTGTTCCCCGACGGAGGCCAGGGAGCAAGGCTCCCGCCACCCCGCGGTTTAGCTCCACTTCGGATGCAATCTTAACCATAACGCGCTGCCCCACTGCTACACACGGGGGCGAGTGAGCAGCATGGCCGAATCTCGCGGCGGTCGCAGGTCGAACGTATTTCTCACCGCGACGCTGGTCATGGCGAGCGGGTCGGTCGCCGTGCGCGTGCGCAACATTTCGGCCCGCGGCGCGCTGATCGACGGCGCCGCGCTGCCGCCCGAGGGCACGGCGATCGAGCTGCGCCGCGGCAGCCTCGCCGCCGCCGGCGATATCGCATGGCGCGACGCCGCCCATTGCGGCGTCCGTTTCGATGCCGACATCGACGTCGAGGCCTGGACCCGGCGGGTCGGCCATGCCGGCCAGCACGCGGTCGATGACCTGGTCGCCCAGGTGAAGCGCCCGGCCTCGGCCGCCGCGCTCGCCCCCGCCCCCACGCCCCGCGCCGACTCCCTCGCCGCGATCAGCGCCGACCTCACCCAAACCTGCGAACGCCTCGCCGCCCGCCCCGACATCGTCACCGCCTGCGCCGAAGACCTACTCGCCCTCGACGCAATCGCGCAGCGATTGAGGAACGTCTTGAGCGCAAGCTGAGCACCCGAGCGTAGCGATGCCGGCGCGCAGCGCCGCCGGAGCAGCGCGAAGAGAGTGCGAAAGCCGGCCAGCGGGGCGCGACCCCGGACAGGATCCGGGGGAGCGAGCCCGTCTGACGTCACGAAGTGAGCGGCAAGCAATTCGCCAGAATGAGCATCGCAGGATGTCCGGGGGACATCCGAGAAGCACAATCGGGAGCGAGGCACAGCTACAAGCGCTGCGCCGGTGGATAAGCGGGCTGCGTGAGAGCTGGATTTTAGCCCCAACGACTCATTTTCGCCGGCTGACCCGCGCGAGAAACGAGCGGTGCCACGACCGCCCGCCGTCGATCGACCGGTCGATTTCGTAGCTATGTAAATCGGCCGACAATATGCGCCACGTCCCCCGCACCAGCATCGCTCTGTCGCCAACGAATTCCTGCGAGTAGAATTCCAGATTACCGTCGCGCCAGCCGCCGATGCTCGGCGTGCCATCCATGCGGCCCGCGTCGCCGTCGGCGTAATTCTGGCTCCACTGCCCGGCCTTGGCGTCGTACAGGAACAAGGTCGCGCCGTGCCAATGACTGGCACCGCTGCCGGCCTCGATCTCTTCGAGCACTGCCTCGCCGCCCCACACCGGGCGCGCGACCTTGCTCCCCTTCATGTGGATCTGCTCGTCGGGCTTGTTGAACGGGTCCTTGGTGATGGTGACGTCGGTCGTCCAGCTGCCGATCGAGAAGTCCATGTCGTGGGAGCCGTCTCGACCGGCGACATTCTGGGCGCTCGCCGGAATGGCCGAGGCCAGCGCGGCAATCGCAAGCACAAAAACAGGAACCAAACGCACGTCGACACCTCCATCGTTGATCCGTCGAGACCGCCGCTAATTAGGCTCACAGCATCACGTTTGTTGAGCGCCAGTTTGCGGAAAAAGCTTGGCAGGTCGCCGTAAAGTGGCCCAATGAACCGATGGGGACACTTTTCGAGCTCGAGATCACGACGGCGGCGAAAGGCTCGCGGGAAATCGCCGGCCACCTCTTTCGCCAGCTCAGGTCGGCGATCCTGGACGGGCGCCTGCTTCCCGGCGCCCGGCTGCCGTCAACGCGCGCCTCGCCGGCCGTGTTCGGCGCCTCCCGCAATACCGTTCAGGACGTCTACGACCGGTTGGCCCAGGAGGGACTGGTTGCGTCGAGGCAGGGATCGGGCACCTATGTTAGCGATGCGCGCGCCAAGCTGGGCGCATCTGCGCCGCCGCAGGCCGCCGCTGTTCGGGGGCGCATGAATCCCGTTTGGGAGCAGTCGGAGATCAGATCCTGGATCGGCTTCTGGCAGGAACGCCGCCAGCCGTCCGTTCCAACCATCGCCGACCTGCGCCCCGCGCTCGTCGATCAGCGGCTGTTTCCCCATGCGACGTTCCGCCAGGTCATGGCGCGCGGCTTGCGGCGGCTGGAAACGACCCCGTCCGCCTCGAAAAGTCCGCAGGGCAACCAGGGTAATGGTCAGCTTCGCCGCGCGATTGCCGAACATGTCAGCCTGACCCGTGCCCTGGGTTGCGGGGCCGACGACGTCCTCGTCACCAGCGGTGCGCAACAGGGCTTCGACCTCCTCGCCCGGATCCTCGTCACGCCGGGCGAAACGATCGTCGCCGTCGAGGATCCCGGCTATCCGCCGATGCGCGCGCCATTCGTTTTAGCCGGGGCCCGCATCGTCCCGGTCCGGGTGGACGCGGAAGGGATCGTCGTCGACGATATACCGGCCGACGCGAAGATCATCTGCGTCTGCCCGTCGCACCAGTTCCCGCTCGGCATGCCGACGTCGCCCGGGCGACGGCGAGCCCTCCTCCGCTTCGCCGAGCGGACTGGCGCGGTGATCGTCGAGGACGACTACGATGGCGAGTTTCGCCATGACGGAAGCCCGCTCGAAGCGCTTCGAAGCCACGCGTCGGCCGGCCAGGTCTGCTATGTCGGCTCCTTCTCCAAATGCATGTTCCCGTCGCTGAGGCTAGGGTTCCTGGTCCCGCCCCAATGGGCGCTGCCGGCCCTGGTGGCGGCCAAGAATTCCACCGACTGGCACTGTTCGATTCCCGTTCAGGCAGCGGTCGCCCGGTTCATTCTCGACGGTCACCTCGCGCGTCACATCCGCCGCGTCCGCCGCATCTATCGCGACCGGCGGGAGCTGCTGCTCGATTTGCTCGACCAGCGCGTTGGCCAGCATTTGGCAGTCGTGCCCTCCTTCTATGGAATGCACATTGCCGCCTTGGCCCGGAAGACGATCGACTGCGAAGCGGTCAGCCAGGCGCTTGTCCGACGCGGGATCCTGATCCACTCGCTCGACCGCTACTTCTTCGGGCGGCCCGCCCAAACTGGCTTCGTCATCGCCTATGCCGCCGCAGACCATCACGAACTCACGCTCGCCATCGACGCGCTGGCCGAAGAAATTCCGGAACGCGAGAATTAGGGCTTTCCTACACCCTCTCTATGTTCCAATATGGTTCATGGAACACGACTCGCATGAACCACAACCGTCAACGCTAACCCCCACCCCCACGATCCGCCACGACGGCTGGACCGGCGAGCGCATGGCCACTTTCCTCGAAACCCTTGCCGAGACCCCGGTCGTCGCCGAGGCGTGCGACCAGGCGCGCATGGGCATCTCCGGCGCTTATGCCCTCCGCCGCCGCAACCCAGCCTTCGCCGCGGCGTGGGACGCGGCGCTGACCATCGCCCGCGAGCGGCTCGCCGACACCCTCATCGCCCGCTCGATGGAGGGCAATGTCGAGCAGCTCTACAAGGACGGCGAACTGATCGGCGAGCGCCATTTGCTCGACAACCGCCTCGGCCTCGCCATCCTCCGCCGCCTCGATCGGCTGGCCGAAGGCGGCATCTGCGTCAGCGCGCGCGACCTGCACTTCTCCGGCGATTACCGCAGCCCGGGCCTCCGCCGCGGAAGCTTCGATTGGAAACAGGCGCTCGACGGTTTGCGGGCCGGCGACGATGCCGCCGTGGCGCATGCCCTGGCGCTCGCCAAGGGTAACAAGTGGACGAAGTGGAAGGCCCTTTAGGGTTGGCGCAGGAAGACGACGGCCTCGACCTCACCGACCGCTGCTGGCTGGACAAGATCGACCACATCTGGATGACCGATTTCCCGCCGCCCGCGGGCTTCACCGGCTATCAAAGCCGCCCCTACAACGCCGACGAACCCTACACCGCGCCTGCACCGAGGAGGAAGTCGCGATCCTCACCGCCGACGCCGCCCGCAGCCGCGCCGCCGAGCGCGCCGAGGACGAGACGCTGAGAGATGAATGGTTCAAGCTATTGAAGGACGAGGCCGGGGGCGATCCGCCGACGGGAGCGTGATATGCAGAGCGGACATGGATTGCACCGGGGGAAAAGCATGGGCCGCTTGCTGTCGCTGATTGCCTGTCTCACCGTGGCCGGCGCCGCTTCGGCCGCGCCCGCCGCGCCACTGGCCGACTCGCGCCTGGCCAAGGCCGAGGCGCTTGTCGATGCCTTCTACAAGTTCGATCGCGCGGGGCTGCGCGCGGCGATGGCCAATGCCCCCGGCTCGCAAGGCGACACCCTTTATTATCAGTTATGGGCGGAGGCCGGTCATTACGCCGTCCTGCACCGTCAGCCGTGCCAGCTGGGCAAGGCGGGCGAGGTCGCCTGCCCGGTGACGGTCAAGGACGACCTTATCCCGGCGCTCGGCCTCGATATTCACGTGACCGACGTCTTCCACATCCGCTTCGAGGACGGCCGCGCGGTCGAGGTCTGGAACACCTCGGACGATCCGCCCGAATACCAGGCTGCGATGGCCTGGCTGAAACGCGACCGGCCGGAGATTTTTACCGGACCGTGCCGCGGCATGTGGGCGGGCGGGCCGACCCCGCAGGATTGCGTCCGCGCGATCGTCAAGGGATTTGCGGATTTCACTGCGGGCCAGTGACGGTCGCGGCCGGGTGAAGGGCCTGCGCCAGTTCCTCGACGCCGGGCAGCAGCAGGCGTGGCTTGGCGGCGCGGGACTCGACGACGGCGAGCGTCCGGAGCAGTCGATTGAACAACGCTTCAAATATGCCGCGCGGCTCGAAAAATTGCGCCAACGCCCGCAAGCCGACGACGTCCTCGACCTCCTCCGCACCTATGCCGCGACCTGCCTGCCGATCCCGCGCCGGACCGAGCGCTTCTACTGGTCGGTGTCGTGCCTGCCCGGAAGCCCCGACGGGCCGCTCACCCGGGTCAACGCCAGCTGGATGGAGCTGTTCACGCTGCTTCCAGACGGCGATGCACTGCGCGCCCGCTTCATCCTCCACCTCGCCGATTTCACAACCGATGGCTCGGTCATGCCGGAGCAACTCGATGGAGCCCTGCTCGAGCAATGCGTCGACCGGCCGCAAGACGTCACGCACCACTTCTGGGGCAAGGCCGACATCCTGGTGGTCAAGGTCCGCGGCGCCCCGTCGATCCGCGCCTTCCTCGCCCACCCCCACGCCTTGCGCGCCATCCGCCGCTTCAACCTCACCCACCTCAACCGCGGCCGCAACGCCTATCAGGCGAGCCACTGCTACAGCCTCGCCGATGCGATGCTGGAGGACTGACGCAGCGTGGTCGGCGGGTCGAGCACCCTAGACCTGGCCGGGCAGGCTCGCCGGATGTTCGTCGAGGGCTTTGGCCAGCGTGATCGGGCCGCGCGCGATCGCCTTCCAGTGATCGCTGTCGAGCTCGTCGAGCATCCACGCGCCGATCAGACCGGCGAGCAGCCACAGGAAGACGATAATCCCGACAGCGAATTTCATCGCGACCTCTGCCAAGCCGAGCCCAGGCAAGCACGAGTTAGGCCCTTGTAACATGGACCGCCCTATCCGAAAAACCGCGCCATGACCGCCCAGCCCGTGACCATCGCCGTGGGCGCCGACTCGGTCTCCGGTCTACTGCTGCGGCCGCCGGGCGCTATTGCCCTCTATCTGTTCGCCCACGGCGCCGGCGCGGGGATGACCCACCAGGCGATGGAGTCGAACGCGGCCGGCCTCGCCGCGCGCGGCATCGCGACCCTGCGCTACCAGTTCCCGTACATGGAAAAGGGGTCAAAGCGTCCCGACCCGCCGCGGATCGCCCACGCCGCCGTCCGCGCCGCCGCGGCGAAAGCGGTCGAGCTCGCGCCAGACCTCCCCCTGTTCGCCGGCGGGCGCTCGTTCGGCGGACGCATGACCTCGCAAGCGCAGGCGCTCGGCCCGCTGCCGCAAGTGCGCGGCCTCGCCTTTTTGGGCTTTCCCCTGCACCCCGCCGGCAAGCCCGGCATCGAGCGCGCCGCGCACCTTGCCGACATCGCCGTGGCGATGCTGTTCGTATCGGGCGAGCGCGACGCTTTGGACGAACTCGACCTGTTGCGACCGGTCGTCGCCGCGCTCGGCGAGCGTGCTACCCTCCACCTCGTCGCGCACGCCGATCACAGCTTCAAGGTCGCCGCCAAAAGCGGCCGCACCGCCGCCGACGCAGAAGCCGAAGCGCTCGATGCACTCGCGGCGTGGATTACTCCGCTTGCGAGGCGTCCAGGTCCTTGACGTAGTCAGGCGTCATCACCGCACTCGCTTTGGTTGTGGGCTTCGCGCTCTGCAGCAGCTTCAAGTCGAACTTCTCGCGGAACTGGACGCCGACCTGCGAGCTGCGCGCCCAGACGATCGTCCCGTCGATCAGCCCGCCGGCGGCGAAATCGAGCTGGATCTCGGAGCCAACCTCCAGCTCCTCGCGGCTTTCGACCAGCGCCCCGCCGCTCGAAATGTTGCGCAGCCGCGCGCCTTTGACCTGGCCGCGATAGTGGAGCAGCGCGGCACGGATGATGCGGATGCGCGGCTCGCGCTGCGCCAGATGCGCGTCGGGCCGGCTCGCCGAGCCTTTCGCCGCCAGTTCTCGTGCCTCTTCGGCTGGCATCGGCTTGCCGAAATAATAGCCCTGGACGAGTGTACAGCCGAGACTGCGGATGAGCATCAGCTCGTCGGCTGTCTCGACCCCTTCCGCGGTCGTGACCATCGTGAGGTCCGCGGCGAGCCCGACCATCGCCCGGATCAGTGCGGCATTGCGGCTTTCAGGGTCGGATGCACCGCGGACGAAGCTCTGGTCGACCTTGATCTTGTCGAACGGTACGCGGAGCAAATAGCTGAGCGACGAATAGCCCGTACCGAAATCGTCAAGCGCCAGCTTGAGGCCGATCGCCTTGAGCGCGCCGATCATCTCATGGACGTGGTCGTCGTTGCTGAGGAACACGCCCTCGGTGATCTCGAGCTCGAGGCGCTTGGCCGGAAGGTCGGTTTCGCTGAGCACTGCGCGGACGGTCGCCGGCAGCGACGGCAGCTTGAACTGGATCGGCGACAAATTGACCGCGACAGAGATGTGCTGCGGCCATTTGGCGGCCTCGGCGCAGGCGGTGCGCAGAACCCATTCGCCAATCTCGTTGATCAGCCCGATTTCCTCGGCGAGCGGGATGAACATCGCCGGGCTGATCGGCCCATGCTCGGGGTGGTCCCAGCGGATCAGCGCCTCAAACCCCACCACCGCCTCAGTCGAGGCATCGACGCTGGGCTGGAACACGACCCTGAGCTGGCCCTTTTCGAGCGCGACCCGGAGATCCGATTCCATCCGCTGCCGTTCGCGCGCCGACTCGTGCATTTCGGGCGCGAAAAAGCGGAAGCAGCCCTTGCCGGCGGCCTTGGCGGCGTAGAGCGCGAGATCGGCATCGCGCATCAGGTCGTCGGACGTGCGGTCGTCATAATCTGAGGTGACGATCCCGACCGACGTGCCGATCGACACCACGGTGCCGTTGATCGTGTAGGGCCGCGAGACATTGTCGATGATCCCCTGGGCAAGCCGGCCTAGGTCCTCCTTCGACAGCGCGGTCGGAATGACGATCTCGAACTCGTCGCCGCCGAGCCGACCGACCTGGCCTATCTCCCCGACTTCGTCGCGCAGGCGCAGCGACACCAGGCGGAGCAAAGTGTCGCCGGCGGGATGGCCGAGCGTATCGTTGACCGCCTTGAAGCGGTCGAGATCGAGCAGGAACACCGAGCAGCGGTGCTTGCGCCGTGCCGCGCTGACCAGGGCATCATCGAGCGCCCGGCGGAGCACTTCGCGGTTGGGCAGGCCGGTCAACGAATCCTGGCGCGCGAGCCGGTCGAGTTCCACTTCGGACTGACGCATCTTGGTCAGATCGGACGCGAAACCGCGAAAGCCGAAGAACCGCCCGACTTCGTCGTGCACCGGGCAGCCTGAAATCGACCACCAGATCTCGTTCTTGGTCTTGGCCCGGACAATCAAGTCCTGGAACGCGACATGCGACGACAGATAAAACCCCAGCGTCCGTTCCGACGTCGCACCGCCGTCGGCATTTTCAGCCGAGATCAGATCGGTGAACGGCCGGTCGATCAGATCGCTGGGTTCGCAGCCAAGCGCGCTGGCGACGCAATCGCTGACGTAGGACAGCATGCCGTCGCGGGTGGTCTCCCAGAACCAGCCCTTTTCGCTGTTTTCGAACTCCTGGATCAAGCCCTCGGCGCGCGAGGACTGCGGGCGCGTCTCATCGTGGCCCGCATGGCCCCCCGATCGCAGCATTCGTCCAATCGTGCCCACGCCTGCTCCTTGTCCAGCAACAGAATAGGCTAATCTTGGTTTAGATTCGGTTATGCCAACGCGTTAAATTCGGTGCGGCGGGCGGGGCGACTTGGGCGTCGCTCTCTGGCAGGAACATCAACCATGACGACCGTCGAAGCCCCTGTACGCGAGGCTCACCGCATCTCCCACGCGTCGCTCGCGATCGCGGCGTTCTCGACCGTCGTCGAATGGTACGATTTCACTCTCTATCTCTATTTCGCGACGGTCCTTTCCCGCGTCTTTTTCGGCGGCGGCGCGGCGTCCCTATTGATGACCCTCGGCGGATTCGCTCTAGCCTATCTGATGCGACCGCTCGGCGCGGTGTTTTTCGGCCATATCGGCGATCGTCACGGCCGCCGTCACATGCTGCTGACCTCGGTCGCAGTGATGACCGCGGCGATGCTCGCGACGGCCCTACTCCCGACCCGCGCCGAGATCGGCTGGGTGGCCGGGCTGCTGCTGTTCCTGCTGCGCTGCGTGATGGGCTTCTCGGTCGGCGGTGAATATACCGGCGTCGTCGCCTACCTGCTCGAAGGCGCGGCCCCCACCAGGCGCGGTCTTATCGCTTCCTCGGCCTCGGCGGCGAGCGAAGTCGGCGCGTTACTGGCAGTCGGCGTCAGTGCGCTCACCGTCGCCGCATTGAGCGAGGCCGACCTCGCCAGCTGGGGCTGGCGGATCCCGTTCTTCGTCGGCGCCGCGCTCGCCGGCAGCGTGTGGATCGCCCGCCGGACGATGGAGGAGTCACCCGAATTCCATCGCCAGAAAGCGGCCGGAACCGTCCCCGCCAGTCCGCTCCGCCACAGTCTTGCCAACTACAAGGCCGCGGTCGCCCGCGCCTTCGCCATCTCGGCGCTGGGCTCGATCACTTATTATGTCGGGATCACCTACGTCCCGGCGTTCCTGACCTCTGCCGGCAAGCTGACCGAGTCCGCGTCGCTGTGGCTCTCCACGGCCGCCGCGGTGATCGTCATCCTGGTGACGCCGCTGATCGGGATCCTGTCGGACCGCGTCGGCCGCAAGCCGGTCCTTGCCGCGCTCAGCCTCGCCAACGTCCTTTTACCCACGACCATGTTCGCGCTGATGGCCAGCGGTTCGCACGGTCAGGCCCTCATCGGCGCGCTCGTGCTCGCGGCGCTCGCCGGCGGGGTCAGCGCGGTTGGCGCAGTGGCGACCGCCGAACAATTCCCTGGCGAAGGCCGCGTCACCGGCCTCGCGCTCGGCGCGACCGGTGCCACGGCGATTTTCGGCGGCTTCACCCCGTGGCTCGCGCAACTGCTGATCGAGCGCACCGGCTGGACCATGGCCCCCGGTACAATGATCGCGCTGGTCGGGCTGTGCGTGTTGCCACTGTTCCTGATGATGCGCGAAACCGCGCCGGGGAAATCCGCCTAGGCGTCCCGAAAAAAGGGGCGAGACGATCGCTCGTCCCGCCCCAATCTCTACCGAATGTTAGTCCCGCTTAGAGGCCACGCTCCGGCGCCGGTGGCGGCGGTGGTGGCGGCGGGGGTGGGACCGGGCAGGCGTCGGTCGCCAGGATTACCGAGCCATCCGGGCAGGTCTGCGTCGCCGGGGGTGGCGGCGGCGGCGGCGGGGGTGGTGGCGGCGGCGGTGCCGCCTCGACCACGCGGGCGCCGCCGAAGCGGAAGCCGAGCTTCACGCCGACGCCCTTGACGTCGCCGGCTTCAGCCCAGGCCGCGACAATCGGACCCGAGCTGCTCGGTTTGCCATAGCCAACCTCGCCGCGGAACCAGGTCCCCCGGCCCTCGGCCTCGATCGTATCGGACTCGGTGCCGCTTACCAGCGTCAGATCGTTGTGCTTGCGGAACTCGTGATAGACCTTGCCGTCGACGAAGGCGCCGAAAGCACTTTCGAAGCGAACACCAAAGCGGCCGCGCAGGCTCTTCGACTTATCGAAATCATAGCCGATCCCGCCGAACGTAAAGTCGTCATGCTTGGTCGTGACCCAGGCCAGGCCGCCACCGAGGTCGACCAGCGAACTACCGACGGGAAGCCGGTAGCCAGCTTCGCCTTCGACGCCCCAACTGGTGCTGTCGAGCTTGCCCAGCCCGACAAACGCCGGACTGTCGACCCGCAGCTTGTTCTTGTCATATTTGGCCAGCAAGCCGCCGTAAAAGCCGGTGGCCGACCCGAAGATCGCATAGCCGCCGGCATTCCAGCCGGTGCCTTTGACCTCGGCCGGCGAGCCGCCGAGGCTGGCCTTGGCCCGCTGCCAGCCGCCGGTGATGCCGACCACGCCGGCGCCGAAATTATAATCGGCGCCGCCCTGGATGCCGCGGCGCTCGGTCTTCAGATGCTCGTTGATCGCCACGTCCGACCCGAACACATTCTGAATATCGGTGTCGCCGTAGCGGTCGTCGCTAAGGTAGATCTGGCCCCACAAGCCGAGCGGCCGCGCACCGGCGGTCAGGTCGCTCCGCTTCAAGGCCGAATAGTTACTGTAGATATCGGCCGACTGGTACCACATGTCGGTCCCGATATTGACCAGCGCCAGCGGATTGAAAGCGTTGACGTTGGGCGCCGCGAACAGGAAGAAGTCCTGCCCGACCCGCTGCAGGCTGAAGTCGATCAGCGACGTGCCAATCGTGCTGCCGAGGGTGAACGAGGTCGCCCCGCTGGTTCCGGTGTCGACCACCAGGATGCCGGTCGAATTGACCACCACCCCGCCAACCGGCTGGACGTTAATCACCGTCGCGCCGCTCGCCGCGCCGGTAATCACCAGCACGTCCGCCGCCGTCGACGACGCGTCAACGTTGAGGTTCGACGCACCCGAGCCGACGAAATTGCCGGTGATCGTCAACGTGTCGTTGGTCGCACCGTCATTGAGGTGGATCGCGCCGCTGTTCGCCAGTGACGTCGTGGTGATGCCGTTGACCCCGCTCACGGCATTGATCGTGCCGGAGTTGGACATGGCGCCCAGCCCGGTAATCGTCGCCACATTGAGGTTGGTCGTGCCCGAGTTGCTCAAAGCCGTCGCCACGCCGCTGAACGTCAGCGTCCCGGTGGCGTTGAGCGTGCCCGCATTGGTGAGCGTCTCGAGATTGGCGATCGACGTGCCGGTCGCGGTGTTGATTATGCCGGCCGCATTGTTGGTCACGACATCGGCGCCCGCCCCGAAGTCGCTCGCACCACCGGCATTCCAGGTGCCGGTGTTGGCGAGTGTATCGACCCCTCCGCTCAGCGTCAGGCGGCCATTGAGCGTGGCGCCGCCCAGATTGTTCAAGGTCGTCGGAACGGTGGCGCTGGATTGAACCGCCAGCCCTCCGGCCGCGCCGACGGTACCCGAGTTGTTGATTATCGCTGTGCCAGTCCCACCCAGGATAATCGCTCCCACAGATCCAGTGACCGACCGGGCTGCGGCCACGTTGATGGTCGAGACGCCGCTGGTGGTGGTGTTGGTCCGAATGCCCCATCCGCCGGTAGTGCTGATGTTGGCGTTAGCGTTGACGGTGATGTTGCCGGTCGTCGACGTCGCCTGGATGCCATCGCCCCCCGCCCCGGCGGTGATCACACCGGCATTGGTCACGACGATGGCGCCCGTGGTCGAATCGACCTGGATGGCGTCACCGCCGGTGCTGGTAACAGCGCCGTTGGCGACGACCGTTGCCGTCCCGGTGCCAAGGGTCGACACGTCGACGGTGTTAGCCGCCGACGTCGCCCCGCCGGCGCCGACCGTGACCAGCATATTGCCGGTCGATGCGGCGTTGGAATTGGCGGCAATGATAGCCGAGCTACCGGTTCCGGTGACCAGGCCCGCCCCGGTCGCCACGGTGACACCGCCCAGACCGGCGTTGGTCGCGTTGATGCCCGTAGTGCCGGAAATCGCCCCCGTACCGGTCACGGAAACCGTGCCGCCTTGGGCCGCGTCCGTCTGCTGGGCAATAATCGCGGTGTTGCCGGTCGAAGTGACCGCGCCGGCATTGACGATGACATTGCCGCCCGAAGTCAGCGCGAAAATGCCGTTACCAGTGGTCGCTGCGATCGGGCCGACCGCGTTGACCGTGGCGGTCCCGGTTCCAAAGTTTTCAGCATCGATGCCGAACCGGGCGTTGACCGCCGCATTGGTTGTTACGCTGATGTTGCCGGTCGCGGTCCCATCGAGAAGCGCGTCCTGGACGCCGGCGTTATCCGCCGTCAGCACACCGTTAGCGACGATGGTGACATTGCCCGTTGTGGAGTTGGAGATGGCGCTGATCGCATTGCCGGCGCCGGCATTGGCGGCTGTCACTGCAGCCGTCGTGATCGAGATGTTGCCCCCGGCGGCGGTATCAAAGGTTTTGACGCCGTTGCCGCCCGTCGCGGCTACCGCGCCGCCAAGATTGACGTTGATGCCGCCCGAACCGGCCGTCGTGATCGACAATGCGGTGCCCGCTCCCGCCGTGATGTCGTTGCCGGCTGTCGAGTTCACAACGACGTTTTGGGTGCCCGCCGCGTTGTTCGAATTGAGGACAATCGCCGGCCCCGCCGTCGACGAGATGTCGCCGTCGATGGTCGCATTGATGCCGCCCGATCCGGCGCCACCGTTGGCAATCACCGAAAGCGCGGTCGAGCCTGCGCCGTTGGCGGTGAGGGTGCCGCTGTTGAGCGTGACGCTCGGCGCGGTGAGAGAGAGCGTCAACGCGCCCGTGGCTCCGGCCTGGCCGACCAAAGTTGAGCCGGTCCCGTTATAGGTCAGGGCGCGCGTGCTGGTCGCATCGACGACGCCATGCGCGGCCGTCGTCGATTCAACATAGCCCGCGGTGTTAATCGTGTCGTAGTCGCCGGTGACGACCACGTCGGACGTGGAGCCGGTCGTCATGGTGATCGAGCTGCCGGTGCCAATCACCACATTGACCGTGCCATTGCCGTTCGCATCGGTGCACGATGCGGTAAGGTCGGCGGGCACAAATCCGGTAGCGCAAACCGAATCGGCCAGCGCAGGGGACGCCGCAGACATCGCCAAACCCAGCCCAAATGCAGCGCTGCCGAGCAAACGCGCGCGATTCGTGATTCGATTCATTGAAAACCCCCTTGTTAAGCGCCGACCGAGCTTCCGGAACGGTAGTGCGTTTTGCCGCAACGACACAACCCGCGCCCTGTTCCAACTTTATGACGCCCGTGCGCGAATTCAAAAAATTGTGGCGAATTTGTCGCAGAGATCAGTTTCGCCAAGAAGAACGCCGGACAGCTTTACCTATGCTGGAGGCAGCGATCGACCGTCTGGCTGGGGGTATTTCTACCATTCCGGACGCATCCGTATCAGTCGCCGACTGACGTTAACGCGCCCAGCCTCGCGCCGGTCGGCTCGTCCGTCTCGTCTTTGCCATGATTGGCTGCTAGGCGCCCGCCCATGCTTAACATCACCGGCATCACGGTGCGCCTTGGCGGCCGCACGATCCTCGACCGCGCGACTGCTGCGATCCCGCCCGGCAGCCGGGTCGGGCTGATCGGCCGCAACGGCGCCGGCAAGTCGACCCTTATGAAGGTCATCATCGGGCAATTCGATGCTGACGAGGGCGAGATCGAGATGCCGCGGCGGACCCGCCTCGGCTACATCGCGCAGGACGCGCCGAGCGGCACCGCGACGCCGTTCGACACCGTGCTCGCCGCCGACCTTGAGCGCGCCGAACTGCTCGCCGAAGCCGAGCATTGCCACGACGCCCACCGCCTCGGCGACATCCACGACCGCTTGCTGGCGATCGATGCTTATGCCGCCGATGCCCGCGCCGCGCGCATCCTGCTCGGCCTCGGCTTCGACGAGACGATGCAGGGGCAGCCGCTCGACAGCTTCTCCGGCGGGTGGAAAATGCGCGTCGCGCTCGCCGCTCTGCTGTTCTCCCAGCCCGACGTGCTGCTGCTCGACGAGCCCTCGAACCACCTCGATCTCGAGGCGACCCTGTGGCTCGAGAATTTCCTCAAGGGCTACGACGGCACGCTGATCGTCATCAGCCACGAGCGCGACCTGTTGAACAATGTCGTCGATACCATCGCCCACCTCGAGCGCGGCAAGATCACGCTCTACTCGGGCAATTACGACGGGTTCGAGAAGCTCCGCGCCGAGCGCGTCGCGCAAATCGCCGCGGCGCAGGCCTCGCAGAACGCGCAGCGCGCGCGCCTGCAGGATTATATCGCCCGCAACAGCGCCCGCGCCTCGACCGCCAAACAGGCCCAGTCGCGGGCCAAGATGCTGGCCAAGATGCAGCCGATCGCCGCGCTGGCCGACGACCCCAGCCTGAGCTTCGACTTCCCGTCCCCAAGCGAACTGCGGCCGCCGCTGATCACCCTCGACATGGCCGCGGTCGGCTATGCCGCCGACACGCCGGTGCTGCAGAAATTGAACCTGCGCATCGACCCCGACGATCGCATTGCGCTGCTCGGGCGCAACGGTAACGGCAAGACCACGCTGGCTCGCCTGCTCGCCGCCCAGCTCGCGCCGATGGCCGGCGAAGTCCACGCCTCGAGCAAGATGAAGGTCGGGTATTTCACTCAATATCAGGTCGAGGAATTGTCCGGCGACGATACCCCGCTCGAGCATATGACCCGGGCGATGACCGGCAAAGCTCCGGCCGCGGTCCGCGCTCAGCTCGGCCGCTTCGGCTTTTCCGGCGACAAGGCGACAACGTTGGTCGGCAAGCTATCGGGCGGCGAGCGCGCCCGGCTGGCGCTGGCCTTGATCACTCGCGACGCTCCGCATCTGCTGATCCTCGACGAGCCGACCAACCACCTCGACGTCGACGCCCGCGAGGCGTTGGTCCAGGCCTTGAACGGCTATGACGGCGCCGTCGTCCTGATCAGCCACGATCGCCACATGGTCGAACTGACCGCCGACCGGCTGGTGCTGGTCGATCATGGCGGTGCCAAGGATTATCCGGGCAGCATCGACGATTACATCGACTTCGTGCTCGGCCGGAACCAGCCCAAAGCCGAAGCCCGGCCCAAAGTATCGAAGGCCGACCGCAAGGCCGCCTTGAAAGCGCGCGAGGACGCCGCTGCCTTAAAGAAAGCGGCTGCCGCGGCCGAAGCGGCCAGCGCCCGGCTAGCGTCGGAATGCTCGGCGCTCGATCGGCAGCTCGCCAACGCTGAATGCCCGCAGACGTTAAGCGAACTGACCCAGCGCCGCGTCCAGATCGCCGAACAATTGCGCCAGGCAGAGGCTCGCTGGCTCGAAGTCAGCGAACAGCTCGAACGCCTCGCTGCCTGATAAAAAAGAGGGGCGGGACGATCGCTCGTCCCGCCCCGTTTTCTACCGACTATCAGACTCGCTCAAAGGCCGCGCTCTGGCGCCGGAGGCGGCGGCGGAGGTGGAGGCGGTGGAACCGGACATGCATCCGTTGCCAGGATCACTGAGCCGTCCGGGCACGTCTGCGTCGCCGGCGGCGGCGGAGGCGGCGGAGGCGGCGGAGGCGGCGGGGGCGGCTCGGCCGCATGACCGAAGTTGTAGATCAGACTCGCCATGATGCTGTGCGAGGTGAAGCGATCGTCGATCCCGAAGGTCGCGATACCGCTGCTACATGGCGGACCGCCCGGTGCGCACGGCCCCTGTCCGGCAGCAAATGCCACACTGTCGGCGATATCGAGCTTGCTGCTACGGAAGTACCGATACTTCAGACCGATATCGAGATTATCGCTGATCGGCGCGTAGACACCCGCGAGCAGCTGCCAGGCGAAGCCACTGTCGCTCTCGCCGAATTCCTTGACCCGGGCATAGCCGGCGCCACCGCCCACATAGCCGCCGATGGCGCCGTTGCCGCCAAAGTCGAGCAGCGCATTGACCATCCCCGAGAGCACGCTGACGTGTCCGCCCAGATCGAAATCGTCCTCGGTGAACAGCGTTCCGGCGCCGGCGTTGAAGGCCGAGATGAAGTTATCGTCGAGGCGGACGCTACTGGCTTTGGCACGCTTGTAGGCGCCCTCGGCTTCGAGCCGGAACATGCCGAAGTCATAGCCCCCCACGATATCGACGTCGTAACCGGTCTTCCAGCGCACGCTGCCAATGTCGTCCGTGGCAAAATCTGTGATCCCATCGGGCGGATTGGTGAAGTCGATCGCGCCGGCCACGCTCTGCTTTTGCGGGATCATGAAACCGGCGTCGAGCCCGACGTAACTGGTGTGATCCTTGGCGACCGCCGGGGTTGCGATAGCGACCGAGGCGACTGCGGCTAAGAGATATTTGCGCAAAATGGACCCCCTTTTTTTTGCGTTGGATCGAGCCAACTGTCCGACGAATATCATAAAATCGGGGGAAAGTTCCTGACTCTTCCAAACTGTCGCATGCCTGTGACAGTGCCGCAACAGTATGGTCGATCTTGGTTAGGTTATGCACACCAACTACTGGCAGACCCGCCATTGACTTGCCCGCCGGGTGTCTCGACTAATCACCCGATGGTACTTGCAAGCGGACGAGCCCGCGAGGCCGCCTCGCACAAGTCGAAAGTGGCGCTCGACTTCGCGCTCGCGGCCCTGCGCGCGGGCGACGTCGCTGGAGCCGAACTCAGGCTCCGCGACAGCCTCGTCGCCGATCCGTTCAACGCCGATGCGCTGGCCAAGCTGGCCGAGATCGCAGTCGAGCAACGGCGGATCGAGGACGCAACGGTGTTGTTGCGCAAAGCGGTTACCGCCGACCCTAATCCGGAGCGACGGCTCGAGCTGATCAACCATCTGCAGCGCTTCGCCGGGCCGGGCCTGGTTCTAAGGGAGCTTGAGGAGCTGCCAGCCGAAGTTCGCCAGCGGCATGAGGTCAGGGCGATCGAAGCCGGAACGCGGGGGGTTCTTGGCGACCATGCTGAACAGATCCGCATCTATGAGGAAATGGTGCGTGAACGCCCGCGTCAGCCGGAGCTGTGGATGAGCCTCGGTAACGCGCTCAAGACGACCGGCCGTACCGGCGAGGCGGTCGACGCCCTGCGCCGGGCACTCAAGGTCCAGCCGGCGTTCGGCGAGGCCTATTGGACGCTGGCCAATTTCAAATCGTTCCGCTTCTCGCCGCGCGAGCTCAACCAGATGCGCCAGGCGCTACGCCGGAAGCTTCCGGACGAAGACGCGCTGCACCTCCATTTCGCGCTCGGCAAGGCCTACGAAGACGGCGGCGATTACGAACAGTCGTTCACTCAATATGCCGCCGGAAACGCAATCCGCGCCGAGGAATTCACGCCCGACCAGATTTCGGCCACCGAGTTTGTCGACGAGGCAATTGCGGCATTCACGCCTGAGTTTTTCGAGCGCAACCACGGCGTCGGCTGCCGCGAACCCGGGCCAATCTTCATTGTCGGACTCCACCGCTCCGGATCGACCTTGATCGAACAAATTCTGGCGAGCCATCCGTTGGTCGAGGGCACGGCGGAACTCGCCACCATGAACCTGATCCGCAACCGGATCGCGCGCGCCACCGGGCTCAGCGCATGCCAGGCGATCGCCGCCCTCGAACCCGCGCAATTTGCCGACATCGGCGCCGAATATCTCGAGCGCACCAAGGCGTTCCGACTGACCGACCGGCCATACTTCGTCGACAAGATGCCCAACAATTGGATGAACCTCGCGCTCATCCGCCTGGCCCTCCCCAACGCCACAATCATCGACGCCAGGCGCCATCCGATGGCGTGCGGGTTTTCCAACTTCAAACAGAATTACGCGAACGGCGTCGGCTATTCATACAGCCAGCAGACCATCGGCACATTCTATCGCGACTATTGGCGGTTCATGCGCCACTTCGATCCGGTCCAGCCGGGCGCCGTTCGGCACGTGATCAACGAGCGGTTGATCGAGGACCCAGAAGGCGAGATTCGAGCGATGCTCGAGTTCGCCGACCTGCCGTTCGATCCCGCCTGCCTGTCATTCCACGCCAACACCCGCGCGGTCCGGACCCCGAGCGCCGAGCAAGTGCGCAAGCCGATCAACCGCGACGGGGTCGATTACTGGCGCCATTACGAGCCATGGCTCGATGAGTTGAAACTTGCGTTGGGGCCGGCGCTCGAAGGCTGGCAAAGCTGACAAGAAAAAGGGGCGGAACGATCGCTCGTCCCGCCCCAATTCTTAAGTCGAGCTAGTCCGCTTAGCGGCCGCGTTCTGGCGCCGGTTCGGGCGGCGGCGGCGGAGGCGGCGGCACCGGGCATGCATCCGTCGCCAGAATCACCGACCCATCCGGGCACGTCTGCGTCGCCGGAGGTGGCGGCGGAGGCGGCGGCGGGGGTGGCGGAGGCGGCGGTGGCGGTGGCGGCGGCGGGGCCGCGCCGAAGTTGTAAATCAGGCTCGCTAGGATGCTGTGGCTCTTCAGACGCGTGCTGAAGTTGATCGGCACGAGTGTGCCATCGTCGTCCTCGAGGATGCTATCCTTCACCTTGTTCCCGTTGAAGTACCGGTACTTCAGGCCGAGATCGACGTTCGGCGAGATCGCGTAGCGCGCCGCGGCGATCAGCTGCCAGGCAAAGCCGCTATCCTTGAGCGATGCGGTGGCGCCATCGATATCCGGCACACCCGTGTCGTCGACCGAGAATTTATATTTCGTCTGGGCCCAACCGACGCCGCCGCCGACGGAGAAATTCACTCCATCGTCGCGGCCGAAATCGATGAGGCCGTTGACCATCGCAGAGTAAGCCGTCGTTTTGCCATCGGCATCGACCGAACCGAAGCCGCTGAGCGAATAATGGTCATGCTTGGCGCGCTTGTAGCCGAGCTCGCCCTCAAGCCGGAACATGCCGAAATCGTAGCCGCCGATCACGTCGGCATCGATCCCCGTCTTGTAATGGGTCTTGAACGTGGCGGTGTACGAACCCGTGTAATTGTACAGGTAATAGCCAAAGTAAGAGCTATCGGTCGCGTCGATATGAAGGTTCGATTTCGGGAACGTGACCCCGCCCTCGAGCCCTACATAACCGCTGTGGTCACGGGCGACGGCGGGCGTCGAGATCGCCGCGGCTGCCGCGGCTGCCATGAGATATTTACGCAAGATAGGCCCCCTTTTGTTTACGTTGGACTGATCCAACTGTCAGACGAATACCATAAAAACGGCAGAAAGTTCCCGACCGTTTGGAAGGTGGCGTAATCCTGTGACAGTCCGGCAACAGTTTGCTGATCGAAGTTAAGGAATTCGCGTCAGTTGCTCGCCCGATGCGACGATGACGAACGTGTCGTCGTCAACGCGCTCCGCCGGTTCGCCGGTGTCGAGCGCCAGTCGCGTCGCGCCGTTGTTGCGGCCCAGCCGCAATATTCGGCGAGGAGATGTCGCTGCCCGGTACTCGAACAACATCAATTCGTCGCCGTTGGCGTCCACTACGCGGATCGCCCTGATTACATCGTCCAATTGATCCGCCCCCCACGGCGATTCGGCCGGGACAGTGTGGCGAGGTTTTTAGAAGATTGCTAATTCAAGTTATGCGCAGCGTATTTACCGCTATGTAAATACCCGTGCTCAGCGCAGAAGCAATTGCGCCCGTTCGAGGTCCTTGGTCCGGCCAAACGTATGGAGCAGTCGCACCAGTTCCTCGGCGGACGGCACAAAGACGGATGCGCCGGCCACGCTCACCGGCTCACGCGTTGCCAGCGCGACCTCGCGCCAGCCGCCGTCACCGGCGACGCTGAACCCACCCATCACTTCGACCGGGATCGGCGGCCTGGGCCACAGGCCGAACACCAGCGAGCGAAAGCGCTCGTCGGCCAAGCCAGCGCGGACCGGCACGCCGACGCGCTCAAGAAACGCCGCGGCATCGGCCGCGGACATCAATAGGTCGACATCCTTGACGTGCGGCACGCTGCGTCCGTGAAGAACGATGGCGGCGCTGCCGATGATCCACCAGTCGTCGGTCGCGTCCGCCGAGGCTTGGGCAACCAGCGCAAGGGTTTCGGCGAGCGCCGGAGTCATGGCTGCTGCCCTGAATGGGCGCGGCCATGAACGCAAACCTCGATAATGGTTATCGAAAGAATTCATCGTAACCGGTGTTTTAATCAACTCGTCCGGTCAATCGGTCATATCTGCGTTTCAACTCGAAACTAAAAGCACCGCCATCGCGTCAGGGATTCAATTGCCTTCGCAGAAATAGCTCTGCGAAGAACGATCCTCTGTTTCCTAAGTCGATTGGATAAGGAGCTAATTGTGGACAGATCTTCGATCAAGTCTACGAAAGTCAATTGGCAGTAGACCTTTTCATTAATCCTGGGAGGGACCACCGAACATTACAGAAAGACTTTAGCGATGAGCATCAATAGCAAGTTCCAGGACCACCAGCACCGCTTGTTCGTGAGCGGCGGCGATGACGACAACAACCTCACCATCAGCCGCGACGTTGGCGGTCACCTCCTTGTGAACGGCGAAGCCATTGACGGCGATCCGACCGTCACCAACACCGATCTGATCCGCATCAATGCCGGCGATGGCAATGACGTCATCACCCTCGACGAGTCCAACGGCGTGCTGCCGGCGGCCGAAGTGTTCGGCGGCGATGGCAACGACACCATCACCGGCGGCAGCGGCAACGACGCGTTGTTCGGCCAGGACGGCAATGACTCGTTGTTCGGCGCGGCCGGCAACGACACTTTGTCCGGCGGTTCGGGCAACGATTTCATCGCCGGCGGCGCGGGCAATGACACGCTTATCGGCGGCGACGGCAACGATTTCCTCGATGGCGACCAAGGCAGCGATGTTGGTTTCCTCGGCGCCGGCGATGACGTCTTCCGCTGGGACCAGGGTGATGGCAGCGACCGGGTCGAAGGCGGCAGCGACCACGACGAAATGCTGTTCAACGGCTTTGCGGCCAACGAGCAGTTCACCCTGGCCGGCAATGGCGCGGACGCCGCTCTGTTCACCCGCGTCCAGGGCAACATCGTGATGGACCTGCACGACGTCGAGACGGTCACCGTCAACGCGCTCGCGGGCTCCGACACGATCAACCTCAACGACACGACCGGCTCCGGGATTACCGACATCAACATCAATCTCGGCGTCAACGGCGCCGGGGACGGAGCGTCCGACACGATCAACATCAGCGACAAGGATGTGACGGTGGTCGACAACGGCAACGGCAACCTCACCATCTCGGATGTGTTCGGGGCCACCGTCCACATCACGGGCTTCGAGGCCGCCAACGATCATCTGGTCATCGACGGACACCCGTTCGTCTTCTGACCGGAAAGCATTGCGGGCCGCCTCACTCCCCGGGGCGGCCCGCTCTTTTTTCGACCGATGCGCCCGATTGTCGCCGCGCCGCGTTCGGCTGCCATGGAAACACCAATACGCAAAAAGCGCGAGTTGCTGACCGAACAGCAACGCGTCCAACGGGACGAGCGACAAGCGCTAAGCGACGCCGACAGCAAGGCCGCCGAAGACAAATCGATCGACGCGATGATCAAGCGCAGCATCGAACTCCACGGCCCGTGAGGCGCGCCCTTTAATTTTTGAAGCGGCGCGGGCCACGTCCCATGCTATGCTGCGCGTCCAGCACGGAGGCGCGCATGACCGGCATTCTCGGCAAGTTCCAGGTTGAACATAACGTCCACGGGGCGCGGGTCCTGGCGCGCTCGTTTCAACTCACCGGCGAGTGCACAGAAGACAGCCAGATCGACACCGCCATCCAATTGCTCAAGGACGACCTCGACGCTTGCGGCCGCGAGATGAAGCGGCTGATAGCGATCAACCAGCGCGGCGCCCTGTTCGAAGGCTGGCCGAGCGACGCCTAGCGCGCGCCCCACCCGGTCAGCATCGTCTTGATCGTCCGCAGCAGGATCAGCAGGTCGAGCCACGGTGAGAAATACTTGATGTAATAGAAGTCGTACTGCAGCTTGCGGTGGACTTCCTCGACCTCGGCGACATGGCCCTGGTTGACCTGCGCCCAGCCCGAAATCCCCGGCTTCACCACGTGGCGGTAGCGGTAGAACGGAATTTCGGCGGTGTACCACACGGACAGCACCTGAGCCTCTGGTCGCGGGCCGATCCAGCTCATCTGCCATTTTAGGATGTTGAAAACCTGCGGCAGTTCGTCGAGCCGCAAGGTACGCAAGCTACGTCCGATGCGCGTGATGCGCTCGTCGTCATCGCCGGTCATCGCCGCGCGGCGGGGATCGTGATCTGCCGGCTCCTCCTCGGTGCCGTTCGGGCGCATCGTGCGGAATTTGTAGACAATAATCGGCTTGCCGGCGTGGCCAACGCGCTTCTGGCGGAACAGCACCGGACCCTTGCCGTCGGCGCGAATGGCAATCGCGCACAGCGCCATCACCGGCAATGCCACCGGCAGCACCGCCAATGCGCACAAGAAGTCGACCAACCCCTTCAGGTGGAAATAGCCCCGCGCCGGAAGCAGCGAACCGAAACTGTTCTCCGACAAATGTTCGAGTTCGACCCGGCCGGTCAGCGATTCGCCAAGCTGCTTGACCTGGTAGACGATCTTGCCCGCCAGCGCGGCATCGGCCAGGAACGCTTCCCACTCGTCAGGCAGATCGGCGGCGAAATCCGCGACGATCGCGTGGCAGCTCCGTGCATCGTGGAGGCGCGGTCGGGTCAACATCTTCCACTCGATATTGGGGACACGGGTGATCGCGTTGATTTCGCCGAACGGCACCACCGCGATCCGTCGTCGGACGTCTCGCTCGGCGTAGACGTAGAGCATGTACAGAAACACGACGTGGAGCAGGAAACCGGCGAGCAGCCCGAGCCGGTCGTAAGGGAAGCGGGTCAGCACGAAATAGACGATGGTCAGGCCGTGCCCGGTCAGCGCCGACGGGAAGATCACATAGCTGCGGCGGATCCCGGGATAGGTCTCGATCGACAGCCTCATCCAGAAGGCGATGACAATCGCCGCAATGTTGGCGATCAGCGTATTGAGGCTCGCCGCCTCGAACATCGTGCCGGGCAGCAGCGGGCCGCGCGCCAGCCATGGCAACAACGCGCCGATCACCAGCGCGCCGCCGAACTGGAAGCGCTTGCGGACGAGGATCGACCCGGCGCCGACCCGGGCAACGCGCTCGTGCTTCACAGCGCCCACCGATCGATCCCGGCATCAAGTGTCCGGTCACGCCACATGTCCTTGAGGTCGGCCAGCGTTCCCCCCGGCGCGACCATCGCCTCAATCCGCTCGTCGGGCAATTCGCGATACTCGCGATGGGGGACCGCGCCGACCACCAGATCGTAACGTTTGCCATTCAGTTCGGTCAGCTCGAGCCCGTGCTCGCGCTCGACTTCCGCCGGATCGGCGAGCGGATCGGCCACCGCGACCTCATGGCCGAGCCATTGCAGCCGCTTGACCACGTCGACGGTGCGGCTGTTGCGCAAATCGGGCACATTCTCCTTGAAGGTCAGGCCGAGAACGAGCGCCTTGCCGGCCTTCTTGCGCCGCTCGTGGAGCACGTCGGCGATCCACGCCCCCATCCCGTCATTGGTCTCGCGCCCCGCCAGGATAACCTGCGGCTTGTGGCCGAGTTGCCGGGCCAAATGGCTGAGGTAATAAGGGTCGACCCCGATGCAGTGGCCGCCAACCAGCCCCGGTTCGAAGCCGAGGAAATTCCATTTGGTCCGGGCCGCGGCGAGTACGTCCCACACCGACAGGCCGACTTTGGAGAAGATTTGCGCGACCTCGTTCATGAAGGCGATGTTGATGTCGCGCTGGGCGTTCTCGATCGCCTTGGCCGCCTCGGCCGCCTTGATCGACGCCGCGCGAAACACGCCGCCGCTGGTGATCGCGCCGTAAATCTGCGCGAGCTGCTCGACGACCTCCGCGTCCTCGCCGGCGATGACCTTGGTGATCTTGTCGATGGTATGTTCGCGGTCGCCGGGGTTGATCCGCTCGGGACTGTAACCAAGGCGGAAATCGCGGCCGCGCTGCAACCCCGCGGCGCGCTCGATTTCGGGCCCGCACAAATCCTCGGTTACGCCGGGGTAGACCGTGCTTTCGTAAACGATGGTCGGGCGTTTCGCCGAATCGATCAGCCCGGCGACCGTGCGCGTCGCGGCCATCACCGCGGACAGATCGGGGGTGTTGGTGGCATCGACCGGGGTCGGCACCGTGACAATATAGACGTCCGCGCCGGCGCAGCCGTCTGCACGGTCGAGCAGTTTGAGGCTGCTCGCCTTCAGCGCGTCGGCATCGACCTCGCGCGTTCGGTCATGGCCTTCGCGCAGCTCAGCAATCCGGCCCGCATCGATATCAAAGCCAATCGTCTCGAACTGGCGCGCAAGCGCCACGGCCAGCGGCAACCCGACATAGCCGAGACCAATGACAACGATGTGCGGGGAGGCAGTCATGTGAGGGGTTTATACGCACTGCATGCGTTTCGGATGCAACTTCAATCCGATTCGGACCGAATTGCCTCAGCCCGGCAGCTTGCCCCGTCCGATGCCGACATAAGCGAAGCCCGCGCGCTCGGCTTCCTTGGGGTCCCAGACGTTGCGCAAATCGACCAGGATGTTGCCCCGCATGCGCTTGGCAAGTTCGTCGAGGTCGAGCGCGCGAAATTCGTCCCATTCGGTAACGATGACCAGCGCATCGGCCGCGTCGGCAACCGCCTCGGCGGTTGGCGCGTATTCGATCGCCGGCAGCAGCTTCTCGGCCTGCTCCCGCGCGACCGGATCGAAGGCGATGACTTTGGCGCCGCACTCGACCAGGCGGCGGACCAGCGGGATCGACGGTGCCTCGCGCATGTCGTCGGTGTTGGGCTTGAACGCGAGGCCGAGCACACCGACGCGCTTGCCTTTCACGCTCCCGCCGAGCGCCGCGACCACCCGCTCGGCCATCGCTTCCTTGCGTTCGTCATTGACCTTGACGACGGTGCTGACGATCTGCTGCTCGACCCCGGCTTCGCTCGCCGTCTGCAGCAACGCCACCGTGTCCTTGGGGAAGCAGCTGCCGCCGTAGCCGGGGCCGGCGTGCAGGAACTTCGGGCCGATCCGGTTGTCGAGCCCGATCCCGCGGGCGACATCCTGGACGTCGGCATCGACCGCCTCGCATAAATTGGCGATCTCGTTGATGAAGCTGATCTTGGTCGCGAGGAAGGCATTCGCGGCATATTTGGTCAGTTCGGCGGTGCGCCGCCCGGTGAACAGGATCGGTGCCTGGTTGAGAAACAGCGGCCGGTAGATCTCGCGCAGCACCTCGCGGGCCTTCTCGTCCTCGGCGCCGACCACGATCCGGTCGGGAATCTTGAAGTCGCGGATCGCCGCGCCCTCGCGCAGGAATTCCGGGTTCGACGCGACCGAGATTCCCACAGCGCCTTCCTCCGCGAGGATCTCGCTGATCCGGTCGCCGGTACCGACCGGCACGGTCGACTTGGTCACCACCACCGTGCCCGGTTTGATCACCTTGGCCAGTTCGCGAATGGCTTCGAACACATAGGTCAGATCGGCATGGCCGTCGCCGCGCCGTGCCGGCGTGCCCACCGCGATGAACACCGCTTCGGCGCCTTCGACCCCGGCCGCGAGATCGGTGGTGAAGCTCAGCCGGCCGCGGGTCGCATTGGCCTTGACCAACGCCTCGAGCCCCGGCTCCCAGATCGGCATCAGCCCGGCGTTGAGGCCGTCGATCTTGTCGCTGTCCTTGTCGACGCAGGCAACGTGATGCCCGAAGTCGGCGAAGCAGGCGCCGGATACGAGCCCGACATAGCCGGTGCCGATCATCGCGATACGCATGGGTGGTCAAGGCTCCGTAAGGTCTTCGCCCGCGCCATAGCGGTGGCATCGGGCCCGGCCAAGCGCGGTTACTGCGCTTCCTCTTGCTGGTTCACGTCGGCCGCATTCTCGTCCGTTGCGTACGCCTCGTGCGCATTTTCGTCGGCCGCCGGGCCATTCTCGTCGATCGTCGCACTATTCTCGTCGGTCGCCGCGGCGTTCTCATCGGTTGCCGGAGCATTCTCGTCCACGAACTCGACATTGTTCGCCTCGTCGGTCATTTTAGCGTCGGGCAGCACCATGAACAGGCCGACGAGGCCGATGATCAGCCCGAACGCGGCAAGCAGCCACTGTCGCCATTTCGACTGAACGCTCCCAACCTCGATGTGCTCAATCTTGATGCCCCCGCCAACGATCGCCGCGAAGATTGCAACGACGCCGATCACCAGCAAGATGGCGCCCGCGGTCCGGTCGTTCATGGCTGTTCCCCCCAATGCCCAGCGGCGACCTTACCGACATTCCCGCCAAAGCGGTAATCCGGCCTAGTTTTCGCCGCAGAATCCCTATATTGGCGCGGCCCTTCCGATGAACGTCACCACGCTCCCCAAGCCCCCGCGCGTCGGGCTGGTTTCGCTCGGCTGTCCCAAGGCCTTGGTCGACAGCGAGCGGATCATGACCAAGCTGCGCGCCGACGGCTATGACATGTCGCCCGATTACGCCGGCGCCGACGTGGTGCTGGTAAACACCTGCGGCTTCCTCGACAGTGCCAAGGAAGAGAGCCTCGAGGCGATCGGCGAAGCGATTGCCGAGAACGGCCGCGTTGTCGTCACCGGCTGCCTCGGCAATGAAGCAGAGATCATCCGCGCCCGCTTCCCGCAGGTGCTCGCAGTCACCGGCCCGCAGCAATATGAGGAGGTCGTCGCCGCGGTCCACGAGGCCGCCCCGCCGATCCCCAACGCGTTTATCGACCTCGTGCCCGAGTCCGGGCTCAAACTCACCCCGCGGCACTACAGCTACATAAAGATCTCCGAGGGCTGCAATCACCGCTGCGCCTTCTGCATCATCCCCTCGATCCGCGGCGACCTCATCAGCCGCCGCCCCGACGCCATCCTGCGCGAGGCTGAGAAACTGATCGCCGCCGGGACCGAGGAGTTGCTGGTGATCAGCCAGGACACCTCGGCTTACGGCGTCGACATCCGCCACCAGCCGCGCATGTGGCAGGGCCGCGAAATCCGCGCCCACATGACCGATCTCGCCCGCGAGCTCGGTATGCTGGGGGCGTGGGTGCGGCTCCACTACGTCTACCCCTACCCGCACGTCGACAACGTCATCCCGTTGATGGCCGAGGGGCTCGTCCTCCCCTACCTCGACATCCCGTTCCAGCACGCGTCGCCCAAGGTGCTGCGCGCGATGCGGCGCCCGGCCAATGACGCCAAGGTGCTCGAACGCATCCGCAACTGGCGGACGATTGCGCCCGAGCTCGCCATCCGTTCGAGCTTCGTCGTCGGCTTCCCCGGCGAAACCGAGGAAGACTTCCAATATTTGCTGAACTGGCTCCAGGAGGCGCAGCTCGACCGCGTCGGCGCGTTCAAGTTCGAGCCGGTCGAGGGCGCCGCCGCCAATGCGTTGCCCGATCCGGTACCCGAGGAGCTCAAGCAGGAGCGCTACGAGCGGATCATGGCACTGTCGGCGCGGATCAGCGCCGACAAGCTCGCGGCCAAGGTCGGCTCAACCATCGACGTCCTGATCGACCGTGTCGACGAAGACGCGGCTCCTGCGGAAGGTCCGGACAAGGGTCATTTCGACGCGCCCCATCCCGAGCACCATCATGATGTCGGCGCCACCGGCCGCTCGAAGGCCGACGCGCCCGAGATCGACGGTGAAGTCCATCTGCGCGACGCTGCCGGACTGAAGCCCGGCGACATCGTCTCGGTCAAAGTCGAGGACTCTGACGAACACGACCTTTACGGCGCGCCGATCAGCAGTCAACAGTCCTAAGGCTCTAGGCTACAAAGGAAAATTTTCGAAAACCAGTTGCGTTTTCGAAACAGGTCCGTAACGGGGAAATCGATCGCCGCTCGTACCTTCGGCATGCGACGATTGGGGGCGTGCTCCCGCTGTTGTTAGGGGCGTCACCATGCAGCCGCACGATGTTGAGTATTACCGCACCCGCGCGGCCACCGAACGCTCGCTCGCGCAAGCGTCTGAAAACGCGGACGTCGCCGCGATCCACGAGGAGCTGGCGGTCCAGTACGAGGCCCTGGTCGAACAGGCCGCGCTGCGCCCGACGCTCCGGATCGTAATCCCGCCCGCACCTGTTCCTGACGCACCGTCGGCGGGCTGACACAACGGCTGTTGGTAGAGTTTCGGCGTTCCCCGCGTTAGGCGCGAGATGAATCCCTCAATCCAAACCGCGGCGCTGCCCAAGGCCTTCGCCGGCGCGCTGCTCTGCGCCGCTTTGCTCCCGGTTTCTGCCGATGCCGCTAATCTCAGCCAGCCGCTGCGCTTCTTCGAAGGCCGCACGGAAATGGTCAGCGTGATCAAGGTGATAATGAAACGGCCGTACCGCTCGCACACCGTCGGCGCCGGTCGCATCCTGCCCGACGGCTCGCTGGCGCTGATCCAGCAGATCTTTGACGAGGGCCAGGCGCCTCAGCAACGCCGCTGGAGCATCCGCCAGTCCGGCCCCGGCCACTTTGCCGGCACGATGACTGAAGCGGTTGGTCCAGTGATCGTCGACGAGCTGCGCGGCGGCTACCGCTTCAAGTTCAGGATGAAGGGCCACCTCGCAGTCGAGCAATGGCTCATTCCGCTCCCCGGCGGCACCAGCGCGCGCACCAGCCTCACCGTGCGCAAACTCGGCATGACCGTCGCCAGTTCGGTCGGCACGATCCGCAAGATCTAGCCGCCGAAGCGCTCCCGACTCGACAAGGCAAGACGCTGACCTTGATCACCTACGCCGAACCCGGCGCGAACGGCCGGTTCGAGCAATATATGATCATGCCGGAGTAACGGCTCTTCAGATCCACTTGCGATAGCGCGCGTAAACCACCGAGATCAGGGCAACCACCACCAACCCGCCGGTCACCAACGTGAAGCCCATCAGGCCCGTGTCGAAGAAGGCGAGCTTGAAGTTCATGCCCATCAGGCCGGCGATCGCGGCGCAAAAACCGACGATCGCGGTCAGGAAGGTCAGCACTTTGACCAAATCGTTGGTCTGTTGCCCGGTGCGCGAGGTAAATAATTCGAAGCTGCCGACGACCACGCCGCGGGTCCGTTCGACCTCATCGACCGCGCGTTCGAACCGCACTGCCAAACTTTCGTAGAACGGCGCCGCGCCGGAGTCGGTGATCAAGGCGAAGTCCGGGCGCGACAGGCCGTAAAACACCTCGCGCTGGGCGACCAGCAAGCTCCGCAGCCGCGATACCCGGCGGCGCAGGGCGACCATCCGGCCGAGCAACGTCCGCGACGCCGTCTCGCGCAGCACGCGCTCATCGAGCCGGTCGACCGCTTCCTCGATCTCGGACACGTGGTGGAAATATTCACCGAGGTGCCAGTCGAGCAACGACGCGGCCAGCGCCTGGCCGGTCAGCAGCCCAATCAGCGTCTCGGTTTTATCCTGCTCGCGAAAGCGTTGCAGAGCGGGCACGTCGCCGTCGTGGACCGTCACCAGCCACCGCTCGGCGACGATGAAATTCACCCGCACGCTGCTCTTGGCTCCCTGATTGGGCTCCGGCGCTTCGTCATTGAGCTCACGTTCCTGCGGGGCCGGCGCGGTACCCACCGCAAAGCGAAAATAGTCGCCGTAATTTTCCAGCTTCGAGCGCCCAGTCTGATCTTCCGACCAGATCTCACGCCCGATACTGAGGAGTTCGCGCACACGCCCGAGCTCGGCTTCATTGCAGTCGTCGATGTCGATCCACAACAGACTTTCCGACCCAAGTTGGTCGAGCGAAACCTCGTCGAGGGCAATCTCGCGGTCGCGCCCTTCGGCGTCGTAAAGATAAGCGTGCAGGCTCAAGGCATCCTCGGCAAAGCATTGTTCGGCCGCTCAACGTTCGCCGGACGCATAACGTGCCATGCAGGGCACCCTGTCGCACCTTCGCTTGGCACCGTTTCGCCGCTAAAGCCGCGCGCATGACCGACTTCGCCTCCCTCCTCGCCGCCGACCGCGGACAGTCCACCCGCCCAATCCACGTTGTCGACAAGGCGAGCTTTACCGGCTGGCTCAAGGGCCGCCCGGCCGAGGATCGCGCGCTGATCGCGGCGCACCGCTTCGAGGGCACGAACGCCTTTGGCTTCGTGATGCTGCCCCGAGGCGGCGAATTTGAAGTGGTCAGCGCGGTCAAGGATGCCACCGGGCTGTCGCCCTGGTGCCTCGCGAAACTCGCCGAGAGCCTGCCCGAAGGCGCCTACAAACTGGCCGAGGGCGAACCAGGCGTGGCCGCGTTCGGCTGGTTGCTCGCCCAGCACCGGTTCGACGCCTACCGCTCGAAAAAGGATCAACCCGAACGCGGACCGCGCATTCTGGTCACCGGCGAGGCCGCGCGGATCGCGGAATTCGTCGAACTGGCCGAGGCGACCGCCCTGGTTCGCGATCTGGTCAACACCCCGGCCGGCGATCTCGGTCCGGCCGAACTAGAAGCGGCGGCGCGCGCCGAAGCCAAGCGCGCGGGCGCCAAGCTGCACATCACTGCCGGCGATGGTTTGCGCAGTGGCTATCCGCTGATCGAGGCCGTGGGCCGGGCCGCGACGCCCGAACGTGCGCCGCGGCTAATCGAGCTCGAATGGGGCGATCCCAAGGATCCGCGCGTGGCAATCGTTGGCAAGGGTGTTTGCTTCGACAGCGGCGGACTAGATTTAAAGCCCGCGTCGGGCATGCGGATCATGAAGAAAGATATGGGCGGCGCGGCTCACGCGCTCGCGCTCGCCCGGTTGATCATGGCGCTAAAGCTCCCAGTTCATCTTCATTTGCTGATCCCGGCGGTCGAAAATGCCGTTTCGGGCGCCGCCTACCGGCCCGGCGACATCATCAAATCACGCAAGGGATTGTTCGTCGAAATCGACAATACTGACGCCGAGGGCCGGCTGATCCTCGCCGATGCACTCGATAAAGCGGTCGAGGACAAGCCCGATCTGATCGTCGATTTCGCCACCCTGACCGGGGCGGCACGAGTCGCGCTCGGACCCGATTTGCCCGCCACCTTCACCAACCGCGACGAGCTGGCCGCCGAGCTGGAAAGCGCGGCCCGCGATATCGATGATCCCCTGTGGCGGATGCCCCTGTGGGAGCCCTACGATGAGCTCTACAAGAGCGATGTCGCCGATTTCGCCAATGCCTCGAGTTCACCGATGGCCGGCTGCATCACCGCCGCTTTATTCCTCAAACGCTTCGTGCCCGACGATATCGCCTGGACGCACCTCGATACCTGGGCGTGGCGTGATCCGGGTAAGCCAGGGCGGCCCAAGGGCGGCGACGCCTTGGGCTTGCGCGCGGTTTTCGAGGTTCTGAGGCGGCGCTACCCGCACGCTTGAGGCAGCCGCTCGCCGAAAACCCGGCCTTTTCATGTTTCTCCACTGCAACAATTCGCGCGCCCACCGGTTTACTTCAGTGCGACGCGACCAAAGGGATGGAGATAAACAGACATGAGTGAGGTATCGCTAACCGGCTGGATGAAGGCGTTGATCGCCTATGTCCGCTCGGGCGAGCCCGACCTCACCAACCGCCAGATGGCGCTGTTGATGCTGGTCTATCTAACCCCCGGGCCGCATACCGTGCGCGGTCTCGCCCGGGTGCTCGGCGTATCGAAGCCGGTCGTGACGCGCGCCTTGAATACGCTTGGCGCGCTCGGCTATCTCCGCCGCGAGAGGGATCAGGACGACCGGCGCAACGTATTCGTCGTGCGGACTAGTAACGGGGCAGATTTTCTTGAAGGCTTCAAGCGCAACATCCGCGAAGGCGACAGCGGCGGCGCCGGGCACCGGCCGGTCATCGGCCAGGCCCCGGCCTACGCCCACCAAAGGTAGCAGCTTCGCGCTCTCCGGGCCGTCCAACCTGCCCGACCCCGAATATCACGCTTACCGTCAGGATCTCGCCGACGCCGCGCTGGCCGGCCAGGTGATTGCCTCGCATTACACCGAGCCGCTTGACCGGTCGATTGTTGCCGCGGCTGAGCTTCGGGCAGGACCCTCGGATGAAGCGCAAGCCGTCCGCGAGCTAGTTCCGGGCGAGCCCTTTGCGTTGCTCGACGATACCCTCGGCTGGGCCTGGGGTTACGCCGGCGAGGAGCGGCGCGTCGGTTATGTGCGGAGTGCCGCGCTCGCCGCCGCTTGAGCGCGCGCCGCGGCTCCATCCGGGCCGCGCGCGAATGATCGGCAGCTCGATCAGGAAATAGACGGCGATCCCGGCCACGGCCGACAGGACAAACCCCGCGAGCCCGTGGAATGGTTTGAACACGAGCTGGTGAAACAAATAAATCGAGTAAGACGCGTTGCCGATCAGGACCGGCAGGTCGAACACGCGGCCCGACAGGCGCTGTTCGAGCGCGCGCAGACCGTAGACCAGCAAACCCGCCGGAATGCCCCAACAAATGACGCGAAAGAGCGCACCCCCGCCGAACGACTGATCGAAATAGGTGGCTGGGACGACGGCAAACAGGATCAGGCCCATCACCGCGGCGGCACCTCCAAACGTTTCCCTGGTCGGCATGCGGGCTATCGCGACGCCCATCAGAAACTCGAAGGTCAACGGGCTGCCGACGAACCAGAACAAGAAGTTATTGGTCGTCAGGCCCAGCACCAGGCACAGGCCGAAAATCAGCAAAGGCACGGACGCGCGCGTGGCGAGCGCCGCGGCGAAACCGATATAGAACAACAGCTCAAAGCTCAGCGTCCAGCCGACGCCGAGCACGGGAACGACATATTGGTGGCCGTAAACGGGCCAGAGGGTCAGGCTCCGCACGATGCCGATTGGCGTGGTCGGTTCCATGAACAGCCACGGCAGAACGGCGATCAGCCACAGCGGATAAATCCGCCAGGCGCGGTCGGCGAGGAATTGGCGGGCGGTGCGGCCGCCGGCGCAGGTCGCCATGATGAAGCCCGAAATGACGAAAAACAGGTCGACGCCCGCGGCGCCGAGCCGCGTGTCCCCATCAAAGGCGTGATGCGCCACAACCGCCATCGCAGCGACACCGCGCAAAACCTGGATCGACCGCAACTTCAAGACTGTTCCCCGACCTAGCGTCCGGCCGAGAGAGCCTAAGGTTTAGCGCTTAAGAAACGGTCTATTTTGTGAATTTGCCGGTCACATCTCGCCGCGGGCGCGGCGGATGGCGTACCATTTGGCGACGTTGGCGTTGTGCTCGGCCAGCGTCTCGGCGAACACGTGCCCACCCGTGCCATCGGCGACGAAGTAGAGCGCTTTGGTCGATGCCGGATGAAGCACTGCCTCGATGCTCGCCTTGCCCGGGTTGGTGATCGGCCCGACGGGCAGACCCGTCATTTCGTAGGTATTGTACGCGTTCGTGGCATGAATTTCCGACCGCAACGGTCGCCGCCCCAGCGGCTTGCCCTTGGTGATCGGGTAGATGAAGGTCGGGTCCGCCTGCAGCGGCATGCCGATGCGCAGGCGGTTGCAATAGACGCCCGCAATCGTCGGGCGCTCGGTCGCCTTGCCGGTCTCTTTCTCGACGATCGAGGCGAGAGTGACCGCCTGCTCCTTGCTGACGATCGGGCAATCCGTGCTGCGCTTGGCCCACAGCTGGTCGAGCGCGCCATCCATGGCGGTTTGCATCCGCTTGAGAACCGCAGCGCGGCTGTCGCCACGCTGGAAGCCATAGCTGTCGGGCAGTACCGAGCCCTCGGCGATGTCAGGCAGATTTCCGGTCAAGTAGCGATTGGCGGCCAGCTTCTCAGCCAGGATGATGGCCGGCATGCCAGGCGTAACGGTGACCAGCCGCTGGGTCGGTCGGCCGTGCTGCAAAAGATCGAGAACCGCCGCTCCGCCCATGCCCTTCGGGATCTCAAACTCGCCGGCCTGGATCGGGTCGCTCGAGCCAAACAAGCGCGCCATGACGTAGTAGGTCCGCGCGCTGCCAGGGATTGCTCCGGCCTTCTCCAGCTTGCGCGCGGCCGTACCGAGGGTTGAGCCTTCCTCGATAATCACATCATGAGGTCCAGGATTCGGCCCGGGCGCCCACCACAACAGGTAAATCGGGATAAGCGCGGCGAGGATCAGCCCCGCCGCGCCAAGCGTCAGGCGCCTCACACGGCCTTCATGATGAGGCTGGCGTTGGTGCCGCCGAAGCCAAAGCTGTTGTTGAGGGCCGCCCGCACTCGGCGCTTCTTCGCCTTGTGCGGAACCAGGTCGACGCCCTCAGTGCCTTCGTCGGGGTCGTCGAGGTTGAGCGTCGGGGGGACGATCTGATCGCGGATCGCAAGGATGCAGAAGATCGCCTCGACTGCGCCGGCGCCGCCAAGCAAATGCCCGATCGCGGACTTGGTGCTGCTCATCGAAGCGCCGTGGAGGTCATCGCCCAGCACACGCTTGACCGCCGCCAACTCGATCGTGTCAGCCATGGTCGAGGTGCCGTGGGCGTTGACGTAATCGATGTCCTCGGGTTGCAGGCCGGCCTTCCGCAAGGCCATTCGCATCGCCAGCTCGGCGCCGCGGCCTTCCGGATGCGGCGCGGTGACGTGATAAGCGTCGCCCGACAGGCCGTAGCCGACGACTTCGGCGTAAATCTTCGCGCCGCGCTTCTTGGCGTGCTCATATTCCTCGAGCACCACCACGCCCGCGCCCTCACCCATGACAAAGCCCTCACGGCCCTTGTCGTAGGGCCGGCTGGCCTGCTCCGGCCGATCGTTGAAAGCCGTGTTGAGCGCGCGCGCCTGGGCAAAGCCGGCTACGCCCAATGGGTTGATCGTACTCTCCGCCCCTCCGGCCAGCATGATGTCGGCATCGTCATCCTTGATCATCCGCGCGGCGTCGCCGATCGAGTGCGCGCCCGTCGAACAAGCGGTGACCACCGAGTGGTTGGGGCCCATCAGACCATATTTGATCGAAACCTGGCCCGACGTGAGGTTGATCAACCGGCCATGGACGAAGTGCGGGCTGACGCGGCCCGGCCCTTTTTCTGCGAGCACCAGCGATTCGCTTTCGATCCCCGGCAAACCACCGATGCCCGAGCCGATCGAGACCCCCGCACGCTCCTTGAGATCGTCGTCCATGTCATCCAACCCGGCGTCTTCCAACGCCTGTCCGGCGGCGTCGATCGCATAAACGATGAACGGATCGACCTGGCGCTGGACCTTGTGGTCGACGCGCTTGTCCGGGTCGAAGCCGTAGGGGTGGTCCTTGGGCTTCACTTCACCGGCGATCTTGGCTTTTTGGTCGGTGGTATCGAAGCGGGTGATCGCGGCGATACCGCTCTTGCCGGCAATGAGGTTCTGCCAGGTAGTCTCAACATCGCCGCCTAGCGGCGTGACGAGGCCAAGACCGGTAACGACTACTCGGCGCATTCCTATCTCCGAATGAATCAACAGGCCCAAACCCGATTGGGCTGAGCCTGTCGAAGCCCTGTACTATCTAGGAACGCGTCCGGAAAGAAAAAGGACGACCGTTGGTCAAGCTCAGGGCAAGCGGATGTGCGGGGTTCAGCCCTTGTTGCTGTCGATATATTCGATGGCGTCGTTGACCGTCGTGATCTTCTCCGCGGCATCATCCGGAATCTCGACCCCGAACTCTTCCTCAAAGGCCATGACCAGCTCAACAATGTCGAGGCTGTCAGCGCCGAGATCGTCGATGAAGCTCGCGTCCTCGGTGACCTTGTCGGCTTCGACGCCGAGATGTTCGACGACGATCTTCTTCACCCGATCGGCAGTCTCGCTCATGTTAAGCTTCCTCCGTTTAGCTTTTGCGATGCCGTAGCGATGCGTCGGGGCATGGGCAAGTATCGCTGCAACCGGCTAGGTGAGGCACACCGATACGCCTGTAACAATCCTGCAACAGACGTGGCCCGAATGCGATTCCGGCTCTACCGTGCCCTTCCGCACACCCCCCTGTTTCAGGCATATGTTCGCCAGACGACAAAACAGGGGGGTCCACATGCGCATTTCATCAGCCTTGCTGATTGGTACTTCGGCGCTCGCATTCGCAGTGCCGGCGTTCGCCCAAACGGGTCAGGAGGCCGCGGCTCAAGCGGCGAACCAGGCGGCAGAGCCGGGTGATCAGGGCGCGATCATCATCACCGCGCAAAAGCGCGCGTCGACGGTCCAGGACACGCCGTTCTCGGTCAACGCGCAGACCCAGGCAGACATCCAGCGCGCCAATGCCAATACGCTCGAAGACATCAGCCGCAACGTCGCCGGCCTCGCGGTGCAGAATCTCGGGCCCGGACAGAGCCAAGTGTCGATCCGCGGCGTGTCCGCCGGCCAGATCGTCCGCGATCAGCCGGGTGTGAAGGAACAGGTCGGCATCTATCTCGACGAAAGCGTGGTTTCGCTCTCGCTCTTCACCCCCGACTTCGACCTGTACGACCTCAACCGCGTCGAAACCCTGCGCGGCCCGCAGGGCACCCTGTTCGGGTCCGGGTCGGTCGGCGGGACGGTCCGGTACATCACGAACCAGCCGAAGATCGGGGTGGTCGAGGGATCGGTCGAGGGCGGCATTAGCGTCCTTAAGGGCGGCGATATCGGTTGGGATTCCAAAGCCGCGGTCAACGTGCCCATCTCCGATACATTCGCGGCGCGCATCGTCGGCTATTATTCGCATTTCGGCGGCTTCGTCGACGCGGTCGGGCCGGCCGCCGGCAAGAATATCAACGACGGCAATCGATTCGGAACCCGCGTCTCGCTGCTGTGGGAGCCCGCTCCCGGCGTCACGGTTACGCCGCGCTTCGTATTCCAGCGCGCCACGGCCAACGGCTTCAACCGCCAGGACGAATACAATCTCTATGATAACCAGTTCACCACCGGCGCCGGCGGGACGGACCTTGGCCGTCGCACCGTCTATCTGAAGGTACCGGAGAAGTTCCGCGACCAGACCACGCTGGCGGATCTGACCGCGAGCTACGACATGGGCCCGGCCGAGTTGACGTCAGTGACAAGCTACATGAACCGGAACATCCTGGTCAGCCGCGATGCATCGGCGCTGACCGGATCGGTCTCTGTTTCGGGCCTGATCCAGAAGCGCGACGTCGTCACGGGAGCCATCATCCCCGGTCCGTTCCCGGCGCTCGATCCCGACATCATCAACCTTGGCTCGAACCTCCGCGACACGACGAAGCTCAACCAGTTCACCCAGGAAGTCCGTCTGGCGTCGACTGGCTCAGGACCCCTTCAATGGGTGTTCGGCGGATTTCTGAGCGACGTCGAGCGCGGCTACAAGCAGCGCCTGCCGACCCCGGGCTATGACGCGTTCATCGACGCGCAGGCTCCGGGCCTGTCGGCCATCGTCGACAATGGTTTCGGCCTGGTCGACAATCCGTATCACGCGGACCTGCCCTATCAGATCCATCAGCGAGCCCTGTTCGGTGAAGGCAGCTACAAGTTGGGCCAGTTCAAGGCGACTGCAGGCGGGCGCTACTATTGGTTCAAAGAAAATCGGCGGTTCCACTCGGGCGGCCTGTTCTCGAACGACGACGATATCACCAACAGGACCAAGTCTGACGGCTTCTCGCCCCGCGGCATCATCAGCTGGGAACCCAACCGCAGCCTCAGCGTCAACGTCCAGGCGTCCAAGGGCTTCCGCGTCGGGGGCGTGAACGACCCGCTTAACCTCGGGCTGTGCACCAGCGACGACGCGGCCATCTACGGCCCGTTTGCAGCGGCGACCTACACGGACGAATCGCTGTGGAACTATGAAGCCGGCTTCAAATATTCGAAGCACGGAATCACGTTCAATGCCGCGGCGTTCTATAACGATATCAAAAACTTGCAGGTGACGGTCGATGCCGGTAGCTGCTCTTCGCGCCTCGTGTTCAACGTGCCCAAAGCGCACAGCAAGGGTATCGAGGCCGAGTTCTCGGCTCATCCGATCGAGGGACTCGACCTGTCATTCGCCGGCAGCATCCTGAATTCGGAGTTCGATTCGACGATCGAGAATCCCGTCCTCGCGTCGCGCACCGGCATTCGAGACGGCAACCGCCTTCCGACCGTTCCCAAATATCAGCTCGCGGCAACTGCGGGTTACGGTTCGCGGCTGGGATCGAACGTCGACTGGTATCTCAACGCGAGCGTCCAGCGGATTGGAGGTCGCTTCACCCAGCCAGGCGACCAGGAACCGGGGGCCGGCACGTTCGATTTCCTGTTCTACGATCCGGCGACGGGCTCGCACGGCTTCAGCACGGCATTGCCGCCGGGCACGAATTTCGGATCATTGAAGCTTCCTGCCTATACCCTGGTCGACGCTTCGCTTTCCTTCAAATGGGACTTTGGGCTCGAAGTCGTTGGTTACGTGAAGAATATTTTCGACGTGAACCCGAAGTTGTCACTCGACCGCGAACGCGGTGGACGAGCGCGGCTCGGCTACAATATCGGGACCCCGCGGACAATTGGCCTGACGCTTCGCCAGAGCTTTGGCGGCCATCGCGCGGCCGCTCCGGTTCCGGAGCCGGTTGCGCCGCCGCCACCGCCGCCGGTTGTCGAGGAGCCTGCCGCTCCGCCTCCGCCGCCGCCGCCACCACCGCCGCCGCCTCCGCCGCCGGCATCGGGCGAACGCGGCTGATCGGAATGTAATGTTGAACGTAACGCGCCGCTCGCTCCTCCTCGGGGCGGGCGGCGCTGCCGTTTCACCGGCCGTCGCAAGGACCTACAAGCGGGCCATGACAGAGCATGTCGCCATCATCGGCGCGGGCGCGTTCGGCGCGTGGACTGCGCATCACCTGCTCCAGAGCGGGCACCAGGTCACGCTGGTCGACGCGCACGGGCCCGCGCACAGCCGGGCGTCGTCGGGCGGCGAATCTCGCCTCACCCGCGCCGCTTACGGCAAGGACGCGATCTACACCCGCATGGCGCGCGATTCGCTGCCGCAGTGGCAAGCGCTGAGCGCGGTCTCCGGCCTGCCGATCTTCATTCCCGCCGGCATCCTGTTCTTCTTCCAGACCGACGAGCCCTACCTCCACGACAGCATCGCCGCGCATAAGGAATTCGGCCTGCCAACCGAGGTGATGACGGGGGCGGAGATGGCGGGGCTGTTCCCGATGATTGATTTCGACGGCATCGTCAGCGGCCTGTACGAGCCAGAGTTCGGCGCACTGATGGCGCGGCGCGCGGTGCAAACCCTGGTCGAGCGCTTCGTCCACGCCGGCGGGACTTACATCAAGGGTGCCGCGGAAATGCCGGCGGCAACGGCGAGCAAGTTCACCGAGCTCCGCCTGTCATCGGGCGAAACCGTCCGCGCCGATCGCTTCGTCTTCGCACTGGGTCCGTGGCTGCCCAAACTGTTCCCCGACGTAATCGGGCCGAGGATCCAGGCGACTCGTCAGGAAATCTTCTATTTCGCATCGCCCGCCGGCGATCGTCGCTTCCTGCCGGGCACGATGCCGGGCTGGGCCGATTTCAACGGCGGCGACATGTTTTACGGCACGCCTGACCTCGAAAGCCGTGGGGTCAAATTCGCGCACGATCTGCACGGCGCGGTGGTCGATCCCGACACCCAGGACCGGCGGCCGACGGACGCAGCCCTGGCCGAGGTCGTCGCGTTTCGCGACCGGCGTTTCCCCGCGCTCAAAGGCGCGCAGCTGACCGGCGCCGAGGTCTGCCAATATGAGAACAGTTCGAACGGCGACTTCCTGATCGATCTGCACCCGGCACTTACGAACGTGCTGCTGCTCGGCGGCGGGTCGGGCCACGGCTTCAAGCACGGCCCCGAAGTCGGCCGCTACGCCGCGATGCGCTTATTCGGGCTGGGCCAGGCGGAGCCGCGGTTCAGCCTCGCGACCAAGAGCGAAGTCCACCACCGCGAGGTGCATTAGTCGGGCTTTTTGGCGACTCCGACCAGAGCCGGGCGCAGCAGCCGGTCCTTGAGCATGTAGCCGGCCTGCATTTCCTCGACGATCGTGCCCGGCGCGGCGGTGCTGGGGATTTCCATCATCGCCTGATGGCGGTGCGGGTCGAGTTTTTCGCCGATCGAAGCGATGCGCACGACGCCGTTGCGGGCGAAGGCGGATTCAATCTCGCGCGCAGTCGCCTCGATTCCGGCGAGGAACTGGCTGGCAAGCTTGTCCGAGCGCAGCTCGTCACTGACCGCGACCAAAGCGCGTTCGAGATGATCCTTGATCGCCAGCATGTCTTTGGCGAACTGGCTCGCGGCATAAGCCGACGCCTGCTGCTTCTCCTGCTCGAGGCGGCGGCGCACGTTCTGGATTTCCGCGGCCGCATAGAGCGTCTTCGCGTTGGCCTCCTCAAGCTGCTGTTCGAGTTCGGTCACGCGGTCGTGTTCCTGCAATTCGGGCGCGCCATCGGCGGTTTCCTTGCGCAGCGCTTCGGCTTCGTAGTGGAGCTTTTCGTCTTCGGTCATGCCATCAATCTCGTCAGGGCTTTTGCAGTGAAATCAACCATGGGGACCACGCGCGCATAGTTCAACCGGGTGGGGCCGATGACGCCAACGACGCCGACGACGTTGCCCTGGGCCCCGCGATAGGGCGCGGCGATGACCGACGAGCCACTTAGCGCGAACATCCGGTTCTCCGACCCGATGAAGATGCGGCAGCCGGGCGCATCGCGGGCGCCTTCGAGCAAGCGCGCGATTTCCTGCCGGTCTTCGAGCTCGTCGAGCAGTTTGCGGACGCGTTCGAGGTCCTCGGCGGCGGTTTCGTCGATAAGATTGGCCTGGCCGCGCACGATCAGCACCGGGCGGCGGGCATGGTCCTGGGTCCAGGCGGCGAGGCCGGAAGCGACCAGCTCGGCGGCGGCGGAGTCGATCGCTTCCTTGCGGTCGCGGATTTCGGCGCGCAGCCGGGCTTCGGCTTCGACCAAAGTCAGCCCGGCCAGGCGCGCGTTGACGAAATTGCTGACCTCGGCGAGCGCCGCCGCAGTCATCCCCGGCTCGAGCGGGACGATGCGGTTCTCGACGCTGCCATCGGCACCGACCAGCACGGCGAGAGCGCGGCGGCTGTCGAGAACGACAAAGGTCAGTTCCTTGAGCCGTGGCTCCCGCGTCGGCGCGAGCACCACGCCCGCCGCCTGCGACAGGCCCGACAACGCCGACGAGGCGGCCGCCAGCGCATCCTCGATCGGTTGGTCACGGACGATCTGCCGCTCGATCTCGGCGCGCTCGCGCGGGTCCGGGGCAGTTGTCTGCATGATGCCGTCGACGAACAGCCTGAGGCCGCTCTCCGTCGGAACCCGGCCCGCGGACGTGTGCGGATGGCTCAGCAATCCCCGCTCCTCGAGGTCCTGCATCACGCCGCGGATCGAGGCCGGCGATAGGTTGATGCTGCCGGCGAGAATCTTCGACCCCACCGGATTGCCGCGCTCAAGATAAGACTCGACGACGAGCCCGAAAATCTCGCGCATGCGGTCGGTCAGCTCGGTGATCGGCTGGGTCATCGCACTGCATCTAGGATTGGCGTGCTCGCCGGTCTAGGGAACGCCCGAACCATTATCAGGAGAGTTGCCTTTATGCGTCCATCCGGCCGCGCCCCCGACCAAATGCGCGAACTCACGTTTGAACCCGGCTTCACCCGCCATGCCGAAGGCTCGTGCCTCGTCAGCTTCGGCGACACCCGGGTGCTGTGTACCGCGAGCGTCGAGGACAAGGTCCCGCCGTTCCTGCGCGGCAAGGGTCAGGGCTGGGTCACCGCCGAATATGGCATGCTGCCGAGGGCGACTCACACCCGCGGCAACCGCGAAGCAGCCAAGGGCAAGCAATCGGGGCGGACGCAGGAAATCCAGCGGCTGATCGGCCGCTCGCTGCGCGCCGTGGTCGACCTCAAAGCGCTCGGCGAGCGCCAGGTGATCGTCGATTGCGACGTCATCCAGGCCGATGGCGGCACCCGCACAGCATCGATCTCCGGCGGCTGGGTCGCGCTCCGGATTGCAGTCGATAACCTCATGAAAAGCAAAGGGCTTTCGATCGATCCGATCCGCACCCAGGTGGCCGCGGTGAGCTGCGGGATCCACCAGGGCAATGCCGTACTGGATCTCGACTATGAGGAAGATTCAACTGCCGGCAGCGACGGCAATTTCGTCCTGACTGCCGACGGTGCGATCGTCGAAGCGCAACTGACCGCCGAGGGCGAGACCTTCGACGAGGAAGGGCTGCTGCGGCTGCTCCGCCTCGCGCGGATCGGCTGCGGCGAGATTTTCGCGGCGCAATTGAAAGCGACCGGGCGGTGAGACCGATCGGCGACAAGCTGGTCATCGCGACGCACAATCCAGGCAAGTTGCGCGAGATCGCGGAGCTGGTCGCGCCGCTCGGCATCACTTGCGTCAGCGCGGCCGACCTCGACCTCCCCGAGCCCGAGGAGATTGGGAATACGTTTGCAGATAACGCTGACCTCAAGGCGCGTGAGGCGGCCGATCTGAGCGGCCTCCCCGCCCTCGCCGACGACAGCGGCCTATGCGTCGACGCGCTCCACGGCCGCCCCGGCATCTTCTCCGCCCGCTGGGCCGAAGACGAAGACGGCAAGCGCGACTGGACGCGGGCAATGGAAAAGGTCTGGCGTGAGTGCGAGGCGACCGAGCCCGACGCCGCGCCCGCCGCGCATTTCGCGTGCTCGCTTGCCATCGCCTGGCCCAATGACGGCCAGGCCGAGACCTTTGACGGACGCGTCGATGGCGTCCTCGTGTGGCCGCCTCGGGGCGAACGCGGCTTCGGTTACGACCCGATGTTCGTGCCGGTCGGCCACGAACAGACGTTCGGCGAGATGGAGGCGCTCGCGAAGCACAAGATGAGCCATCGCGCGGAGGCTTTCCGCAAATTCGTGGCGGCGCTCAACGAATGACCGGCGAGCCGCTCGCGCTCTATGTCCACTGGCCGTTCTGCGTCAGCAAATGCCCGTACTGCGACTTCAACAGCCACGTCCGAGCCGAGATCGACCAAGCCGCCTGGCGTGAGGCCCTGCTCGCCGACCTCGCGTACGAGGCGCGGCTGCTGCCGGATCGGACACTGACCTCGATCTTTTTCGGGGGCGGCACCCCATCGCTGATGGAGCCCAAGACCGTCGAAGCGGTGATTGCCGCCGCGACGACGCACTGGGCGCCCGCCGACAAGATCGAAATCACGCTCGAGGCCAATCCCAATTCCGTGGAAGCAGCGCGTTTCGCCGACCTGGCAACCACCGGCGTCAACCGCTTATCGCTCGGCCTCCAGAGCTTCGACGATGCCGCCCTCGCCTTCCTCGGCCGGGCCCACTCGGCGCTGGAGGGGTTCAGAGCGCTTGAAATCGCGCAAAGGAACGTCCGCCGGGTCAGTTTCGACCTGATCTACGCTTTACCCGGCGACACCGAGGACGGCTGGTCGGCGACGCTGGCCCAGGCGCTCTCGCTCGGCACGTCGCATTTGTCGCTCTATCAACTGACGATCGAGCCTGGCACGCGGTTCGCGAGCGATGTCGCCAAGCACCGATTCGGGCCGCTCGATGCCGATCGCTCGGCCGCCCTCTACGAGTTGACCGACGCCATGACGTCGGCCGCGGGCATACTGCCGTACGAAATCAGCAATTACGCGCGGCGCGGACAGGAGAGCCGCCACAACCTGACCTATTGGCGCTACGGCGATTACGCCGGGGTTGGCCCGGGCGCGCACGGCCGTCGGCTTGGCATGCGCACGGTCCGCCACAAGAAACCCGAGAATTTCCTCTCTGGCATGCGCCGCAATGGGCACGGCCTATCCGAAGAGGAATTCCTGCTGCCCACCGAGGCTGCGGACGAGGCGCTGGTGATGGGCCTTCGCCTGAGCGAGGGCATCGACGCCGGCGCGATCGCCCGGCGCTTTGGGCTCACATCGATCGTCGACTGGCCGCGGGTCGATCGCCTGGTGCAATCGGGTCACCTGTCACGCGACGGCGAACGCATCGCGGTCACCGCCAGCGGGCGTTTGGTGCTTGAAGCGATCCTCGGCGAAATCGCCGCGCGGACTATTTCGGTTGTTGCGGCGCCGCTGCCGGAGTCGCGGCCGGAGTCGGCGGCGGCGCTGCCGCCTGCGCGGCAGGTTGCGGCTTGTTGACCTCGGCCATGAATTTATAGTGATCGACCGAGCTTGCCACATAATCATCGACCGTGAGGTCGGCGTCGGACGCGGCGTCCTTGCGCGACATTCCGTTCTTCACGTTGAAAGCAATGATTGCGTTTCGCAGCGCTGCAAGCTGTCCCACGCACGCGGCGCGGACCCAGGCTTCATAGGCATCCCCCGAGACCTTCTCGGTGGCCGCCTTGGCGCTGAATTCCTTCAGGCAATTCCGAAACGCGTCCCGCGGCGCATTGATCACGCCCTGAAGCGCGGTCAGATAGATTGCCGGCACGGCTAACAATGCAATCATCTTACCCTCTCCCCAAGGGGCTGACGACGTATGACGGCAGGATGACTCTTTTCTCGCCCTTTTGGAAGAGATTTGAATGACCGAACCCCTGGCCCCGGGCCTCTATGTGGTCGCGACTCCGATCGGCAATCTCGGCGACATCACCGCACGCGCCGTCGAGACGCTGCGCAAAGCCAATCGAATCCTCGTCGAAGACACGCGGGTGACCGGCAAATTGCTCGCGCACATCGGCGCGAAAACGCCAATGAGCCGGTTCGACGACCATGCCGGTGAGACCGAACGGGCCGCGATCGTTGCCCGCCTTGGCAACGAAGCTATCGCGCTGGTCAGCGACGCCGGGACCCCGCTCATCTCCGATCCGGGCTACAAATTGGTCCGCGCCGCGCGTGCGGCAAATCAAGCGGTGTTCACGGTACCCGGTCCGTGCGCCGCCATCGCCGCCTTGTCGCTGGCCGGGCTGCCGACCGACCGCTTCCTGTTCGCGGGTTTCCTGCCGGCCAAAGCCAAGGCGCGCGCCGACGCCATCGCGGAGGTCGCGGGCGTCCGCTCGACGCTGGTATTCTACGAAACCGGGCCACGGCTCGGCGATACGCTGGCTGAATTGGCGCGGCAGCTCGGCGAACGCGAAGCCGCGGTCGCGCGCGAGCTGACCAAATTGCACGAGGAATGCGTGACCGGCACCTTGTCGGAGCTTGCCGCACGCTATGGAGGCGCTCCGCCCAAGGGCGAGATCGTGATCGTCGTCGGCCCGCCCGGCGAGGCGGCCGAGGCCAGCGATGCCGAGCTCGACGCCGCCCTTGAGGAAGCGCTTGCCAGACTGTCGCCATCGCGCGCCGCCGCCGACATCGCCGAGCGCCTCGCGATCCCGCGCAAGCGGGTCTACGCCCGGGCGCTGGAGCTCTCGCGACCGTGAACCACCGCGAAGCCGAACGGCGCGGCCGCGGCGCCGAAACCATCGCCTGCTGGTATTTGCGGATGCGCGGCTGGCGCATCCTTGCCCGGCGCGCCCGCGTGCCCGGCGGCGAGGTCGATATCGTCGCCAAACGCGGGCGGACGCTCGCCTTCGTCGAGGTCAAGGCGCGGGGCGACGAACATGCGGCCGCGTTCGCGCTCGATGAGTATCGACTGCGGCGGGTCGCCGTGGCGGCCGAACGGCTGATGCGGCGCTACATGAAGGGCGTCGAAGATGTCCGCATCGATGCGATCTTCATCGTCCCGTTCCGCTGGCCGCGCCACCTGACCAATATCTGGCAAGCGTGACAAAGCCCAAAGGTGACAAACGGGTGAGGCTCGCTTAGGCGCGCGGCCATGCCGCTTCGCGTTGCCGTACAGATGGACCCGCTCGAGACGATCAACATCGCGGGCGATTCGACGTTCGCGATCATGCTGAGCGCCCAGGCGCGCGGGCACCAACTCTATCATTATCTCGCCGAGGACCTGACGTACCAGGATGGCCGTCTCTATGCGGGCGCCCACGGGGTTAGCGTCCAGGCGGTGGCCGGCGACCATTTCCAGCGCGGCGAATTCGTCATTCTCGACCTCGGCAAGGACGTCGATGTGGTGCTGATGCGCCAGGATCCGCCGTTCGACCTCGGCTACATCACCGCAGCCCATTTGCTCGAACGGATCCAGCACGAAACGTTGGTGGTCAACGACCCGGCGGCGGTGCGCAACGCGCCGGAGAAGCTCTGGGTGCTGGATTTTGCCCAATACATGCCGCCGACGATGGTCACGCGTTCGATCGGCGCGGCGCGCCATTTTCTCGCCGAACATGGGGCGCTCGTCCTCAAACCGCTCCACGGCAACGCCGGCAAAGCCGTGTTCAAGATCGAGCGTGACGGCGCCAACCTCGCCCCGCTGATGGAACTGTTCAACGCCACCTTCCGTGAGCCGCATATGCTGCAGGCCTTCCTCCCCGAAGTGATGGATGGCGACAAACGGATCGTGCTGGTCGACGGCGAAGTCGCCGGGGCGATCAACCGCAAGCCCAAGAGCGGCGATATCCGCTCCAACCTCGCCGCCGGCGGCACCGCCGAATCGAGCGAGCTGACCGAGAAAGAGCGCGAAATCTGCGCCGCGCTCGGGCCCGAGCTCAAACGCCGCGGGCTGCTGTTCGTCGGCATCGACGTGATCGGCGGCAAGTGGCTGACCGAAATCAACGTCACCTCGCCGACCGGGATCGTGGCCATCGACAAGTTCAACGGGACCGACACGGCGGGATTGATCTGGGAGGCGATCGAGCGCCGCCAGGCCGAGCTGGCGCGCTGAGCCGATGAGCGACTGGGTCGTCCGCCTGATCGAGCAATCAGGCTATCTCGGGGTGGCATTCCTGATGTTCCTCGAGACGATCTTCCCACCGATTCCGTCGGAAGTCATCATGCCCGTCGCCGGGATGGCGTCGGCCAATGGCAAGCTCAATTTCACGCTCTCGGTAATCTCCGGGACCGCCGGGGCAATGCTCGGCAACATCGTCTGGTATCTGGCCGCCCGTGCGCTCGGTCACGACCGGCTGCAACCGATCATTCGCCGCTACGGCAAGTGGCTGACTCTGAGCTGGCGCGACGTCGAGCGCGCCCATCGCTGGTTTGACGCCCATGGCATCGCGTTCGTGCTGATCGGGCGGCTAATCCCGACCGTCCGCTCCTTGGTGTCTATCCCCGCCGGGTTGCTGGACATGCGCTTCCGCAATTTCGTCATCGCCTCGACCATTGGCACCGCGATCTGGACCGCGATCCTCACCGGCGCGGGCTATAAGCTGCAGGAAAATTTCCATGACATCGGCAAGATCATCGGGCCGGTGTCGAACGTCATCCTGGGGTCGCTGGTCGTGACCTATCTGTGGCGGATGATCACCCATAAAGGCGACGAGCAGCGCTAATCGAGTCCGCTTCGGACGCGCGAATCGCGCGAATCCGCCGCGGCCCTTCATCCAATATGGTTACTTAGAATGGCGTTTACCGACGGCGGCTACCGGGATGAGGCCGCGGCCGGGAAATCGGTATCCCCACTTACCTGGCCCTCCGCGGCACAAGTCCATGAGTCAGCGTGTCAAGCACGGGGGTGGGCGTGGCGATAGACATCGAGTAGCCGCGCCGCGTCCACCGCCGTGTAGATCTGCGTCGACGACAGGCTCGCATGGCCGAGCAACTCCTGCAGCGCCCGCAAATCCGCTCCCCGCGCCAGCAAATGCGTCGCGAAGCTGTGCCTGAGCGCGTGCGGGGTCAGTGTGTCGGGCAGGCCGAGGCGCTTGCGCGCGGCGGCAACCACCCGGCGGACGAGATCGGGATTGAGCGGCCCGCCCCGCGCCCCGACGAACAGCAGCGCGTCGCCACCCACCGGATACGGGCATTGCTTCACATAATCGTCGATCGCTTCGCGCACCGCCGGTACAATCGGCACGACCCGGGTTTTCGATCGTTTTCCCAAGACCCGCAGCGTGGCGCCGATGGGCAAAGCGCGCCCGGTCAGCGACAGCGCTTCGGCAACGCGCAGGCCGGCGCCATAGAGCAGCAGCAGGATCGCCAGGTCGCGCGCGCCAATCCATGGCGCGCTCGCCGCTTCGGCCGCGTCGTGGGCGAGGCCCATCGCTTCGTCGGGCGCGGCCGGGCGTGGCAGGGTGCGCGGCCGCTTGGGCGCACGGGTACGGGGCAGCTGCGCCGGCCTGCCCTCGATCTCGGCGGCATATTTGAGGAAGGCGCGGACCCCAGACAGCTCGCGGGCCGCCGATGACGGGCCAAGGCCTTCGGCGCGGCGCTGGGCGAGGAAGGCGCGCAGGTCGGGCGCGGTCAGGCTGGTCAGTGCGTCCACGCCGACGGCCTCGCCGCGATACCGGCCGAGGAACTGGATGAAGCGGTGGGCCGTCGCGACATAAGCGCGGACGGTGTGCGCCGAGCGGCGGCGATCGTGCGACAAATGATCGGACCAGCGCGCGGCGAGCGCCGCGGCTGGATGCAACGTCAGCTCAGCTTCGGATCGATCAGCCACCGGCGAATGATAGCCGCAAGGCTGTGCCCAAGGAACATCAGCAATTCCGAGCCGTGGCGCGCGTCGAGGCTGAGCGCGGCACGCTGGCCGATGACGATCAGGCCGCAGGGCAGCGGCGGCTCGCAATCGATCCGCACCAGCGCCTCCGCACGAATCAGGCTGCAGGCCGGGCCGAACAACGGATGACCGCGCGTGACGGTGCGCAATTCGACGCCGTCGACCTGATTGATTGCCCGCTCGAGCATTCTCGGCTCGACTTCCTGGACGCCATTGCCGTCGGCGCGAAAGCCCTTTCCCCCGACAATCAGCGCCAAGGCGACCGCGTCGATCCCGAGAATCAGCGGCCATTCCTGGGTGACGACGTGGAGCAAAGGGTCGATGCCGTCGGCTTCCATCGCCGCCAGCACCGCCGCGTGAATCGAGGTGACCGCGCCGGAATGACCGCGGGCAAAGGCGATCAGGTCCTGGTTGGCTTCCTGGACCTCGCCGAGCCGCTCGCGCAGCCGCGCCACCGCGCGTTCTTCAAAGGGAATAACCGTCGCCATCGGGCAAAATCATACGCCCGCACCAGTTAATTTCCTACTGATCCGTGGACGAAACTCGACAAGCCCTTGAGGCGATGCGATTCACCCACGCATGTTGTGGATCGCTCTCGCCCCTGCCGCGCAAATCAGCATGCCCGTCATGGATCGCGCGTCGATATGGACTTTGTTCAGTGCTGACGATGTTCCGCTCGACATCGTGCCCGATGGGGAATCTCGCCGCGTCATCGTGCGCGTAGCGGTGAAGCCGGACGGCAACATTCAGAATTGCCGAGCAGAGTTTAGCAGCGGAATAGCGAAACTTGACGCTTATACCTGCGCGATCATTTTACGCCGCGCTCGTTTTCATCCAGCGACCGGGCCGGACGGACTTCCCGCCTATGGAGTGCTTCGAACCACCGTAACATGGGCCGTAAATGCCATGCCTTCAAACTGGCCGGCGGATCTGCGGTTTTCAGCCGGGCCGCGTCGGTAGCACTTTAAACAAAAAGAAAGCGGCGGCGCCTTTCGGCACCGCCGCTCCTTAAGCCTTAAGCGTCGTGCGCTTAGAGCTTGTTCGCAACGTTGTTGAACGTCGTGCCGAGCTTCGTACCGATGCTCGTCATGGCGCCGATCGCCGCAACGGCGATGAGGGCGGCGATCAGGCCGTATTCAATGGCGGTCGCACCCTTTTCATTTTTGATCAGCTTGAGAAACTTGCTCATGGTCTAGCTCCTTGGTTCCAAAGGGCTTCATGCCCCCACCCGCAGTCCACACTTGCGAGATGAGGCACCCTAGACCGTGAGCCGTTAGGAAAGAGTTACGCGCGACGGTTGACGGGCGTTAACCGCGATTTTTTCAATCGATACTGGATCAGACGATTTTCTGCCCGGTCGCTTCCCAGTCCTTCAGGAAGCTCGCGATCCCGGTGTCGGTCAGCGGATGCTTGAACAATTGCCAGATGATCTTGGGCGGCGCGGTCATCACGTCGGCGCCGATCTTCGCCGCTTCGACGACGTGCATCGGATGCCGCACCGAGGCGACCAGGACCTCGGTAGAAAAGTCATATTGATCATAGATTTGCCGGATATCGGAAATGAGCTCCATGCCCGACTGGCCGATATCGTCGAGCCGTCCGACAAACGGTGAGATGAACGCTGCTCCGGCTTTCGCCGCGAGCAACGCCTGGGCCGGCGAGAAGCATAAGGTGACATTGACCATCGTGCCGTCGCCGCTGAGCGCCTTGCACGCCTTGAGGCCGGCCGGTGTCAGCGGCACCTTGACCGCGATGTTCGAGGCGATTTTGCGCACGACCTCGGCCTCGCGCATCATCCCCTCATAATCGAGCGCGACGACCTCGGCGGACACTGGTCCGCTGACAACGCCGGCGATCTCGCGTACCACCTCAAGGAAGTCGCGTCCGGCCTTGTGGATCAGCGACGGGTTGGTGGTGACCCCGTCGAGCAGCCCCGTATCGGCGAGCTCGCGGATTTCATCGATCTCGGCGGTGTCTGCGAAGAATTTCATGATTTGCGCGCGTCCCGGCTTTGGTGGATTGAGATCGGCATAGCCGGTGGGACTGGCGCCGTCATCCGATTCGCGAGGGCAGCATGAGCGAACATGTGCGGGTTCAAAGAGCCGACTCGGTGCTGGCGATCACCCTCGCCCGGCCCGAGCGGCGCAACGCGATTACCGTGGCGATGTATGCCGCGCTGGCCGACGCGATCGAAAGCGCCGCAGCCGACCGGTCGGTACGGGTGATCACGGTCGATGGCGATGGCCCCGACTTCGCCGCCGGCAACGATCTCGCCGACTTCCTCGCCGCCGACCAGCGCGACGGGGGTGAAATCCCGGTGTGGCGGCTGCTCCGCGCGGTGGCGACGTGCGAGACCCCGATCGTCGCCGCCGTCCACGGCAACTGCGTCGGCATCGGCACCACCATGCTGCTGCACTGCGATCTCGTCGTCGCCGACGAGACGGCGCGTTTCTCGCTGCCCTTCGTCGATCTCGGCCTGGTGCCCGAGGCGGCGAGTTCGCTCCTGCTGCCGCGCCTGGCCGGCCGCCACGCCGCCGCGCGCTATCTGCTGCTATCCGAACCGTTCGACGCGCGCGAAGGGCTCGACATCGGCCTGGTCAGCCACATCGCGCCGGCCGGCGGCGCGCCCGTCGAGCGTGACCGGGTTGTCGCCGCACTACTCGCCAAACCGCCCCAAGCGTTACGCCGGACCCAGCATCTGCTCCGTCACGGCGCGCGCGACGAAATTCTGGAACGGATGCGCCTGGAAGGCGACGAATTCGCCGAGCGGCTTGCTTCGGACGAGGTAAAGGAAGCGATCGCGGCATTCTTCGCGAAGAAGAAACCGACGACATGAAACTCTTTAAATCCAAGCCCCGGCGTTGCGCTCTTATAGATAGATCGAGCAACTGGCAGGGGCCGTAGTGCCTGTTGGCGGGCTACTGCACAACGCGCTGGTCGGGGGTGTATCCGGAAGATAAATCCGCTTGGAACCGGTCAGTACTACGGTTGGACCGTTGAAGAAGAGAAAATTCATCACTTGGCGGTAGGTGACCGTAACTGTCACATATCCACTCGAAGCAGTGCTGGTGGTGACGACGGGAGCATCGAAGGTACCACTCCTTGTTCCGAACAGTCTATCGTTCACCTTTGCTTTCAGCTGAGTGGCCGTCGGCAGAGTGCAGCCGTTACTGCTCATTGAAAGACATAGCGTGCCGTAACGGGCGCCTTCGCCCATTGCATGCTGCATGCCTGCTTGGGCTTCGAAGACCTGGCCGAGGGTGAATATTCCGTAGATCATAGTAACGAGCACCGGCGTCGCGAGGGCCATCTCCAGTGCCGCTGCACCGCGCTGATCGCGGGGAAGGTTCCACCGCCGGGTCATTGGATGCGCACCGAAGCATATCCTCGAACGACGATGTCGCCGTTGGAGTTAGCGTTTGGCCAGAGCCGGGACGGGAACATCGGCGTAAAGGAATTCGCTATCTCAACGCTGACATACCTCGCGACGGCATCCGACGAACTCGCGCAATCGCCGGTGAAGTCTTCATGCGTCGTGCTCGAGCCGCATTCGCGCCAAGAGTCGGGAGTGATCGTGTTGCCCGTGCCAAATCCGGCTTCGGTTGCCGCACTCGCCGCTTCGGTAGAAACTGCGCTGTTATAGCTGGTCGTGGCCACGCTCCTCTGCTGTTCGATTTTCTCGATGGTGCGCTGCGCCGCTTGCTCCAGCTTAAGCTTCATCGAAAAGGCGCGCGAAAGGTCCGTCATGCCGATGACCATTGCAGCCATCAGGGGTGCGACCAGCGCGAGCTCGACGAGTGCTGCTCCGTGCTCGCTCGCACGCAGCTTCTTGGCAATGGAAAGCATCATTCTACCAACCTCACCATGTAGCCATCGAACGATGGAGGTCCGCCCGGACAAACGTTGTTGATGGTCGAGTTGCCGTTGAACGCGACCGTCCAGGCCACGAGCCGTATGCAGTTCGTGCTTACCCCGCCATCGCCGCTGAGCTGAACCTCCTGTGACGGAATATAGACCGAGCCGGAGATACTCGACGATGAATTACCGTTGATCTTGTTGCAATTGTTGCATTCCAATGCCCGTCGGTCCTTGTAAATCACCAGATTGGCATAAGTCCCCGTTGTCGGGGGTGACATGTTGATCGTCGCGCCGCCATTCAGCGTCACTTTGCCAATCGAGTTGCTACTGATCGTCGTCGCATCGGTCGTCAGGATGAACGTGCAGCGCGTGCAGTTTAGGGTCGCGCCGCCGTTCACCGTGAGATCGCCGCCGTTCAGGATGATCGTCGCATCCGTGAACGAAGCAGATTGACCGGACGTCAACGTCAGATCCTTGAAACAAAATGTTCCGTTGTTGCCCGTGACCGAATTTGCGCTGCCTTTGATTGCCGACTGATTGCATCCATTCGGTACGGTCGGCACACCAAGACTGGCGTACGGATCCGCCTGCGGCGGCGAATAGGGTTGAAAGGTCGTTCCGGTAGCAAATCCGGTGGTGCTCGCAATCTGACCGACCGCCGCCACCGGTGATGCCGTAATCGTTGGCGATCCATTCGGGTCGACGGCCGCGGCCCCCTTCGCATTCGTCTTCATTCCGCAACCGAGATTCACGGTGGGATTACCCGAGAACGTCAAGCCCGTCGCTACAGTATTCTTCAGGCTGATGACGCAGTATTTGCCGTCCTGAACCATCGCAGCCGTTGCTGCAGCGGTGATTGTCGGTGACGTGATGAATAGGCTCGAAAAGGGCAACGACTGCTGTGCTGTAAGCGTGACCCTAACGGCATTAAAAGAACTCGCGGTCCAGGACCCGGTTGTTGGGGGCGCCTGGACGACGCATCCTGGGGTGGTGCCGAGGCGGCTATTGATGTCGTTGACGGTGAGGGCGCGCGACACGGGTGCGCTCCCGCTACAAGCGCCATTGGTAACTGACTGAGAGGCAAGCTTCCCAAACACGCCCGCAAGTGCGGCGCTGTCGGCAGTACGTTGCAGCTGACGCTTCCAAAGCGACCATTGGATGGTATCGCTGGCAAGACCGACTGAACCGAGAACCAGAGGCAGCGCCGCAGCCGCAATGACCAGTGCGTTGCCGCGCTTGTCGCGCCAGAGCTTCTTGAAAGAGGCGATCATTCGGGTGTCCCCAGGCAAATCATGCGCATTGAGACCCGTCTGTAGCGGCATCACGGTGAGCGAACCGTTGAAGCAATTGGTTAATCGGACGTGACGCACTCTTGCGCCATGCCGTATTAGCCCTATAATACAGTTGAGAGGCCTCTTGCGCAGCGTGGTTCAGCCGTTCACCGTTCTCCCACGCCGCTGACGGAGGCGATGAAAGGACGACATGATGGCGACCGATCCGGCCACCGAAACCAAGACCGCTACAAAGCTAAAACTTGATCCGCCCGATGCATTGCAGCCGGTGCCGATCGCCGACGCAGCGGGGCTAGTGCCGCTGAAAGCCGAAGAAACGAGCGAGCTGGACAAGCGCGTCGGGCAATTCGTCGACGAACTCGCCAATCTGGATTCGAATAGTCCCGAATTCGGCAAGAAGGTCGACCAGCTGACCGCGATGGGCCGCAAGGAAATCGCCGAAGCCGCCGGGGCCTCGAACCGCTTCCTCGACCGCCCGGTCAAGGCGATCGACAAGGACAGCGGCATCGGCGCCGACCTCACCGAGCTCCGCCGCACCGTCGAAGCGCTCGATCCCAAGGAAGCGACCAAGACCCGCAAGATCCTCGGGATCATCCCGTTCGGAAACCGGGTCGACCGCTATTTCGACAAATACCGCAGCTCCCAGACGCACATTTCCAAGATCCTCAACAGCCTCGGCAACGGCAAGGACGAACTGTTGATGGACAATGCCGCCATCGACACCGAGCGCGCCAACTTGTGGAAGACGATGCACAAGCTCGAGCAGATGGTGCACATTTCCAAGACCCTCGACCAGCAGCTCGAGGACAAGGCCAACGAGCTCGACGCGACCGATCCAGCCAAGGCCAAGGCGATCCGCGAGACGGCGCTTTTCTATACCCGCCAGCGCACCACCGACTTGCTCACCCAAATGGCGGTGACAGTGCAGGGCTATCTCGCGCTCGACCTGGTCAAGAAGAACAATGTCGAGCTGGTCAAAGGCGTCGACCGCGCGTCGACCACCACCGTCGCCGCGCTGCGCACCGCGGTCACCGTCGCCCAGGCGATAACCAACCA
>Ga0207641_10000249_pt1 | contig 68784 bp, 61 predicted proteins | sample KBSSwiS62_FD_184306 | JGI IMG/M metagenome (GOLD analysis project Ga0207641, IMG submission 184306) | Switchgrass rhizosphere microbial communities from Kellogg Biological Station, Michigan, USA - KBS Switchgrass S6-2 (SPAdes) (version 2) | ecosystem: Host-associated > Plants > Roots >...
ATCAGCTCCCATTGATCGTCGCTTATGCGTAGCACGCCGCAATGTTACTCGAGTCGGCCGCATTTTTCGATTTTGAGATAGGTTCTAGTGCCGATTGAGGCATACCAGACAGCGAAGGCCATAGGGTCCGTGCGCAGTGCTCGTGAGAGGGTCGTATTGACTGCGATACGCAGCAGCCAGACTACCGATTGCGGTATCGATATGCCGAGTTGGTTGGACATCTGATTCGAGTTGTTTATTGAAAAGGAGTGTCATCATATCCTGACATATCGCGTCGTCAATGTGGGAAATGCAATGAAGTTATTGATTCATGCGCAACAGAGACGAATTGAATATGCACTCTGACAATGACCATTCACGCTCCGTCCTTTTGTGACGTCGAGTCCAGACGTTATTAATGTGCGGTTCGTCGCCACGCGTGCCGTTCGCGGTACTTACCCATCGACAGCTAACCACTCGTGCCATGGCTCCTCAAAGTCTCGACTGTTGTCAGTTGAGTGGTGGGCCATGCATAGAAAACGCTGGACGCTGACATCAAGCGCAATAAAGAAGGGAAGAGATGAGCCAGACCCAGAAGTCCAAAAAGAGTCCCCGCATGGGCGGAACGTTCGACGAGTTCCTCAGAGAAGAGGGAATGTATGAGGCCATCCAGACAACCGCGATGCGCCGCATCCTGGCAATGCAACTGGACGGAACGGCCGTTGGAAAGTTGATAGACCAGAGGAGGACGGTCGATGGTGTTCGACCATTTCGGGCGCGAGGAGGAATCGTCACGAACGAGTTGATTGACGAGCTGCGCGAAGACGGCTTCTCATGAGTCCACTGATGATCGAGGAGATACGGCGACTGCGCTCAGAACTTGCAGCCATCGGCCTGCGACACAATGTGCGCAGGCTGGACCTGTTTGGCTCGGCCGTAGGGAACGATTTCGACGCGGCAGCCAGCGACTAGGATTTTTTTGGTTGAGTTCGGCGCGTTTCCGAAGTGGGGGGATACTCAGAACACTATTTCGGGCTCCTCCAAGACCTGAAAGCGTTATTCGATGGGCCGGTAGACGTGCTCGTGGGACGCGCGGTGCGCAGCCCGTACCTTCTGGAGACCATCAACCAGACACGCGAGTCTCTCTTTGCCGCCCGCCTTTCAGGGAATTCTCGATCAGCATTTCCGAAAAATAAGGAATAGCTCGGGTGTGTATCGATTTAGGCGGCGAGACACGGACGTTGGGATTGCGAGATGTAATCGTGTCCGCACCACCGAGACCATCCTGTTCGAAAAAGGCCGCGCATCGCTGGATGAACCCGAGCGCTTTAACTACGATTTCTTCCATTCCTATTCGAGGCGCTGGCTGTCCACCGTAGTTGGTGATCGATCGGCACTCTGATCCTCTGGCTGGTGTGTACTGTCGGTGTAATTGCCTCGATTTTCCAAGATCTGTTCGTCCGGGCCCGCATATCGACATACCAAGCTATGCCCGGCGTCACGCGCTCTCGCCGAAAGAGCGTCTGCTATTCTCTGCGCATCCGTCGCACTTGCGCCCATCTCTGGGTAGGCGCAACCTCCCCAGCGGCATTAGCATTCAGCGAGTGCCTGATGGCATTGCCACTAGGTAAGGAGCTGTGATAACAGAATGATTTCAATTCCCAGTCCCTGAGCAGCCGTCCATCGCCCGGACAGTGACCTTCTGGCGAGCTTTTCACTCATCACGTCGAAATTGCCGTTGCAGACGGGGTCTCGGTCATCGCAGGATGCATGCCCGAGTTAAATTCGGGTGAGCACTTGAATCGCCGTTCGCTTTCGACTTTGGCCGCGACTGATCCTGATCGGCGCTGCCGGACTTCCGCCTGCTACGTTCGGCGCCGGCGTCGACGAGTCTTCTTTCCAGCCCATCGGTGGGATCGATCAGTGGCTCAGCATTCGTGGCGCAGATGCACGTAATCCTGTGATATTGGTGGTTCACGGTGGACCCGGCGAATCGCAATGGCCGGTGGCTGATATGTACCGTTCATGGGAGACGGCATTCACCGTCGTCCAGTGGGACCAGCGTGGTGCCGGTCATACGTACGGTCGCTACGGCGCGAAAACACCGCGGAGGTCACTCTGGAAAGAATTGCAAACGATGGAATTGAGGTTGCGCAGTATCTGCTTCGTAGACTGCCCAATCGTTCTGGGCCACTCGTGGGGGTCGATTGTTGGTGTGAGGATGATGCAGCTTCGGCCGGGGCTATTTGCAGCTTATGTTGGGACAGGTCAGGTTGCAAGTTGGAAAGAGTCTGTCGACATGCAATTTGAATTGCTGCAAGAGAAGGCGCAGCGGGAAGATCACCAGACATCCATAAAACAGTTCAACGACATCGGCAATCCCGATCCGACCAATGCCCAACAGTATTTTACGTTCAGCAAAGGTCCACGCGCCGCTATGGCGCCCTCCGATCAGGCATGGTTGCAGTCTTTGCGCGACAGGGCAAGCACGTTGATGGCTGGCGACCGCCATAACTTTCAGAACGTTCTCGATGGGATGGACTTCAGTTCGAAGCAAGTGCTGTCGGACCAGATGAGGACAAACCTACGGGCGACAGCTGACAAGATTGACACGGCCTTCTTCGTAATTCAGGGTCGGGAGGATGTAGTCACCCCTACGAAGGCGGCAATTGACTATTGCGAGCATGTCGAGTCACCTCACAGGTATTGCAATGAAATTCCAGACTCCGGTCACTTCGCATTCATGACCACACCTGCTGCCTTTCTATCTGAACTAACCGACAAAGTGCGGCCGGTCGCAATTGCGCGAGGCGCCTGAGATTATCGCGGCTTTTCCATGTAGATCGCGAGCGAGCCTGCTGGCAATCGCGGCGCCTTTTGCCGACCATGATCCGAGACGACCGTTCGCGAGTTCCTTACCGATAACATGACTTCTCAATTCTACGTTCCGACCCACACAACCTATTTCTCAGGTTATCTGGATGCCGTCGGCCGGCACTTCACAGACGAAAAACGGCTGTGCGCGCTGTCCATCGCTCTCATGCCGTCAACAGCTTTTGACGGGCTCGCAGTTCTTTCTGCTACGCCCGTGGAGAAAATGATTAGGGAATTCGAGCGCGACATTGCTGACTTTCTCAACATCGATCCGCGGAGTCGGCTCGTTTTCTACCTCATAGAATACTTCGCTTGGTACGAAGAGTTCTCCGCTACGTGCGTTTGCGAAAAGCTTCAGTTCGGAGGGGAAGACAATTTCTCACGCCACTTTGCCTATCGGCTCTTCGTCGATCATCGGTATGAGGTTATATTTTTGGCCTATTGGAGGAATCACGGAAACAGCAACTTGTAATTCCGCAGGTCTTCTTGAAAAGCATTGCAGCGAGACAGTTGTTCGCGCACGTCCCACCGAGGCTGTGCATAACCGAACGCCGCCGACCATCTTTGGATGCGGCTCAAAGCTGCGATGAGTGGCTGTGGCTCCCGGTGATGGCTCAGTGCCTTCAGGGGCAACAGATAGTCCTCTCTATAAACAGTGGGAATTATGATGCGACTGAGCTTCTGCGCACTCAGCATACAATTCATTACCAGCCGTGCTGTGCGGCCATTGCCGTCAGTGAACGGATGAACCTCCGTTACCACAAACATTGCCATGATCGCCTGCGCTAACGGATGTGCGAGGGCATTGATGCGGACAAATCCCTCACGCAGAGTGCCCGGTACCAGTTCCGGAAGGACAAACAATGTGCTGCCTGCCTGATTAGGTTTGTCCTTCCATTCACCGGGTCTTTTGTCGAGGCGACTTTGCATGACAAGCGCGTTGACACTACGCAGCCAGAGAAGGAAATCATCAGCACTGCGTGGTGGCTGATCACGCCAGGGCGGCAGGGCTGCGGCGTTGAATGTGCCCAGGACGTCGTGTGAATCTTCGCTACGGTTTTCCACGATCTGCCCGTGGAAGACGATGTCTTCGGCTTCCTCAACGGTGAATGTCGTACCCTCGATGTAGTTCGAGAAATAGGCTTCGAAGAAAGCAAAGTTCTCGCGTGCAGCACCGGACGACGCCGGATCCGGGAGTTCCGGCAACGAGCTGCGATTGAGCTCGGTGAAGAGCGCCTCGAAGATCTCCAGGCGGTGTGGATCGTAGGGTCTGCCCGCGGCGCGTGCCAGCGCCTGTCGTGCTGTCAGATGCTTTGCTGCCTGAGTGCCCAGCAAGGCGCCGATCAGCGTATCCAGGCGCTTGAACTGCGAGTTGTAACCCAGCCGCTCTGCGACGTCGCGCGCGTGATCGCGAAGCTGATTCAGACGGCGCTCGCCCCCGACCATCAGCACGCGATCGAGCGCAGCCTCGAGGGCTTCCTGGGGCAGCACGTGCGCGGACCAACCTCGTCCACGGGTCAAGTTCTCGAGGTAGCGCCGCGGATCGCTCGCCAGAAATAACGTTCCATATGGCGTGTCGCTCGTGGGCGGGACTGTTTGTGGCCCCTCGCCCGGAATGACTTGTACTGTCAGACCGGGAAGCTTCAAAGTTCGACGCGTCTTTCCTCGCGTAATCGAGAGCGAACCCTCGTGCGGCTTTCCATCGAACGCCGAACGGTGAGAGATCACACCGCCAGGCAGGAGATGTCCAACAATGGGTTGCCAGTGACGAAGGACTATCGCTTCCGGCGGAGCGTCGAGGTTAGAAGTGTAGACGCCAGCGTGCAGGCGGCGCAGAGTTCCATCTGAAGCCAAACGACGTATCCGTCGGGCCGCGGCGGAGTCATTCTCATCGACGATTACGAGCTCAGGTAGCTTGTCCGAATTGAAGGGAATTGAGGGGGCCGAGGACTGCACAATGTCCGAATTGTAGCTGATTCTCGGCTAAGATGTCCGAAAAATAGAGAATAGTTTGGTGCCCGGAGCCGGACTCGAACCGGCACGGCCTTGCGGCCGAGGGATTTTAAGTCCCTTGCGGATACTCCTAAGTTGCTGGTTCGGAAAGGAGTTTAGCCCTTCTCAAACCCTTATGTGCAAGAAAATGTGCAAGTGGACCTGCCTACACGGGGCTTTGCGGCAGCAATGCAGATGGCAAAACAATTGGCGCTGGCGGTCTCCTGTTGGGCCAAAAGCGGACTTGGAGCACATAGCAACGCTCGCCCGAAAGCCAGCATTGGGAGCCCGCAGTAAGCTGCGGCAAAAGGCTGCGACCCCGCCGGATCGCAAGGAACGCACGCGCCGCTGTTAGAAAGGAAACATGATCGACAAATCTCCGGTTCCTGACACCACCACTTTCGCCGGTCTACGCGAGGAATCTTTGCATTTGAAGGTTGGCGTCACCGCGTGGGACAACTATTACGCTCGCATGGCGCCATTCGTTAGCAGCGCCGACGCCGCCATTCGAGATAGCGCAATCGAGCGGATCTGCATGGCGGTATTCAGGGCAGAGCCCATGAACGCGCGCAGGTCGCAAGACTCCTTTTCTATTGCCCGGATGGGGTGGCTTCGCAACGTAATAGAAAACACCTCGACGAACTACCCTGATGTAAGGCCCGCCTTTCTAGAGCATATGGTTTATCACGGTGACGACGAGCCCTTTGCCGCTCCGCTTTGCGCGTGGTTTGATGAATGGCTCGCCGCGGCAGTTGATCCGCGCCTGCGCGAGATGATTCGCGGTGCTTTGGTACTGCACGGCCCGCATACCGTCACGGCTGCGCAAGCGTGGATCACACTGCTGGACGATGGATCCGATTATGTGCGCGCATGCGCAGCCAAGAGACTCGGCGATTGGTGTGATGAAACAACAACACCGACCGCGACATCTTTGTTTGAATTGGTAGGCGCCAAGGACATACAGAGGCCCGGCGTTGCAGGGCCCTTCTGGTCCGGCCACCAATACAAACATCGTGGTAAACCGGATCCAGCCGAATGGATGTTGGAAATACTCGCGAAGCGCCTAAATTCCGAACCTGAGAATCTGCCATTCAATGGCGTCGATTTCCATTTGCACGAGCTTTGCGACTCCTCACCAGACAGTGTCGAACTCATGCTGCGCCTCGGTCACAAAGAACTGGCTTTGGAAACAGCCTTGGAGCAACTCGCCGCCAGTTCCGGCATGCGGCCCATTCTCATGCGCTTCGGTGATGACCCCGATCCAAATGTTGCGGTGCGCGCTATTCAACACCTCGCTATGTACTACGGCGTGTTGCATGCGCGGGCGGCCGAGTTCCACGTTACGCGGTTGCTAAACTGGGATACCCGCGCAATTACATTCAGGCTTCAGGTGGGAGAGGGCCCGCATGCTCGCCGCGTCGATGTTCTTTATCCGCGCGAGGGGTCGAGCTTCACGGACGATGACGCCTGGTCGCTTATCAACCGCGTTGTTGACCCCATGCGCAGAGGCCCGCTGTTGCCGCACGAACTGGCGTCCGACAATGCGCCGGCGCCATATCGGCTAGAGTCGCAACTGCTCTTTCGATTTGACCGGGCGAACATTGAGCTGCAAGGTGACGTCGACGCAAAATTGTGGACGCGACTGGAGATTCACACATAGGGTCGCCTTGCTCGAGACTCGGCTGCTAAACGTTGATTTCCCTTGTGATCGGAGTCACCCGAAACAGCCATGGACGAGAAGGCCGCAATGGATTGTATCATTCGAACAACAAAGTCCTCTTGACCGCCATTGAGGCCCCCTGCACTGACTTTCTACGACAGAACTCCCGTCTGAAAAAGAGCTGCGACGTCTACTGGTTTTCCGTCGGGGGCATCAAGCAGTTGGCCTCCGTCTTCGACAAAGGATACGAGCAGCATTTGTGCGAGTTTCTGCGCTAACATGAGCGCCTGAAATGAATCAGTGCCGTGTTGATCGCGGAGCTTGGAATGCAAGCCTCGGAGTGCCACTGGACACGCCGCTTCATCTTCACTGATGTAGTATGGTTGACCGATACAAACAGTCACCACAAATCCGCCTCGATCAGGGTGGAATGCGGTAAGCTCCCGATTTGCGATGTATCTGATTCGCCTTGCGGGATCCAGAGCTTGCGACGATGAAAGTGTGGGTTCGCCGGTCAGGCGCTGTACAAAACCAGCAGACGAAAACGAAATCTCCCCAACCGGCCAACTGACTTTCAGCGTCCAGTGTTTGGACTGGTCGACCTCAATCCGATCCAGAGTAAACGGGGCCAATGCTGCGGATGTTCTGGGGTAATCCAGATTCATCCTGAGATCACTGACGTCATGGAAGCACAGCTCAGCGGGTGCAACCAGAAACTCGTACCGCTTTTCTGACTCGATCCATTCGACAATGTAGTCGATGTCCAGGATGATTTCTCCGGCGCCGTCCTCGCCTTCGACCACCCGGAGCGCGTGAACACTGTTGTCATGCCAAGAGAGGCTTGGGAGGTCCGCATCGGTCCAGAGTCGCTTCATTTATGCATACCTGTCAGTCCCTTGTGAGGCGCGGGGTAGGATTCCTTGCCAAACTGCCCCTAAGTGTTAAAGCCCTTGTCTCAGGCGAATCTGTAGCTTCGTGTTCGCGGAGCGCGACTCAAACATTCGCTCATACTGTCTGGCGCGGGCCGTAATTTGAGAGGCAGGTACCTGGTTCTTGCCCTGGCGGTGGTATCGATCCCGCTCATTGACCGCATGAGCGATCTCAGCGGGAGTCATCCATTTGTTACCGCTGTCGCGGAGTATGTCTTGCATTTCAAGATGGAGCGCGACTTGCCCTGGTTCCCACTCCCAGGGATTGAGGATTTCAACACCCGTCGGCAGGAAGTCCTCGACATTTCGCGTCACTACAGTCATTCCGTGAACCAGAGCCGCTGCTGCGATGAGGGCATCTCGCTCAGAGCACGGGTCGGGCACATGTAGGCGCGCACAGCGCAACGCAACAGCAGTATCAACCGCCAACACGCGCCCGACAAATCGAGTCAGTATTTGATTATCCATCCAGGCCCGCAGAACGGCACCTTGCTTAGGATCTTTCCGTTCCTTCTGCAATGTCCCCAGTTCCAACTCGAGCAACGTGATGGATGAGATAAAGATGCTCGCCACGGGCACACTGGCGGCCCATGCCACGACATTAGGGTCAGCTTTATCCGGTCGGCGAAGGTGAGATACGACGTTCGTGTCGAGGACGAACATCAGGACAAGTCAGCCGGACGGTAGAGCCCCTTCACACGCGGAGGATCGAAATCAACATCTTCTCCGTCTGGTTGAGCAAGCGCTTCGATCAGCGTCATCTGTCCGCCGGTAAGGCGCTGATACTCCTGCATAGTCAGCAGTACGTGGGCGGGGCGACCGCGGTCGGTAATGAAAACCGGCCCGTCTTGCGCGGCTTTTTTGGCGCGGCTCGTGTCCTGATTGAATTCACGACTAGACAAGGTAGTGACGGTCATTGGGCACCTCGAAGCGTATGTAGACATGTTGCTACATTGGTGTCTCTTGCGCAAGCTGCAAGGGGGCTTTGCAGCCAAAGTGCGGTCGGCGACCCGCACAGACTGTGCAACGAATGTGCAAGTACAAAGACGCCGAAAATACGGGAATCAGACAGGGGAAAATCCCATGCGTCTGCTCGGGTGCCGCAATGACGGACAATGGCCAATGATTGCTGGCGCTCCACCGTGGGAGTAAGATGGTAATAACTTATTAAAACTCAATGAGTTACTGCCGGCGCCAGCAGCGGTAATTCCTAGAGATGCAGGTCTGCCCGGAGCCGGACTCGAACCGGCATGGCCTTGCGGCCGAGGGATTTTAAGTCCCTTGCGGGTACTCCTAAGTTGCTGGTGTAGAAAGGATTTTATCCCTTCTCAAAACCTTATGTGCAAGAAAATGTGCAAGTTCTCGGTAGATTTCCGACCGTTTACCGAACGCTTTTAGCCTCAAACTATCTTCCGAAGCGACGATAGTCGGTCGCATTCGATGCTCAGATCCACTAGACTAAGTCAACTGAACTAAGTCTATGAGCGACATCATGCAGACCGTTAATATCCATGAGGCGAAGACGCACCTTTCGCGGCTGGTCGACCAAGCGGCCAACGGTGAGCCGTTCGTGATCGCGAAGGCCGGGAAGCCGCTGGTCAAGGTGGTGCCCCTCAATGCACCCGATGCCGGGCAGGTGAAGCGTCTGGGGTTCCTCAAGGGTCAGATCGAGGTGCCCGACGACTTCAATACGATGGGGACCAAGGAGATCGAACAGCTCTTCGGCGACGAGCCGTGAAGCTGCTCCTCGATACGCATCTCCTCCTGTGGGCAGCGGGTCAGCCGGAACGGTTATCAAAAAAAGCGCGCGGCCTGATAGAGAAGGGCGAGCACGAACTGTTCTTCAGCTCAGGCAGTCTCTGGGAGATCGTCATCAAGCGAAACCTCGGTCGCGACGACTTCAAGGTTGATGCTCGCATCTTGCGACGAGGTCTTTTGGACAATGGGTACTCAGAGCTCCCGATCGCCAGTGAACACGTCGTCGCCATCGATGGGTTGCCTCAGCACCATAAAGATCCGTTCGATCGTGTCCTGGTCGCCCAAGCGATTGTTGAAGGGATTACGCTGCTGACCTCAGATCCAACTGTCGCAAGATACGGTGGATCAATAACGCTTGTGTAGCGCCACTGAGGCTATCTGTCCTGCCCAAAGCCATCGCCGCGATCTATCGGCCGATCTGCCGGGAACTTCGGGATTATTTCCCTCGACGCCGAGACCTCCAGGCGGGAAAGTCCCGCTGCGCAGAAGCGAAGGCAGGGGAGAGCCTAGACAGTCTGAACATGGAATTGATAGCCGCGCTCGTCGCAGTATTTGGCATGGCGAGCAATCGTGCATCGGGCAAATAGAGGCAGCTTATCCACGGCTTTATGCATTAGCACCAGGCACATGGTCCAATCGCCAGGACTGGGTCGGGAGTCGAGCCAAGTAGTATCCACCCCGGAGTGCTTTTTGCTCATCAGCTTTTTTGCACGTTGCCTGAACTCTTTATCCGACGAAAAAAACAACTCAAGAGTGCGACGGCTTTGTTCGGTTAAATGACTGCAATCACTCGATGCGGTTGGAATCTTGGCGCAAAACAAGGTGCGCTTTTTGATGTTCATGAAGTCGCAGAATTCAAACTTCGATTGATTGCCGCCGTAGTGAACCAGCTTCTTGTCCATAACCACGATGCCCGGTACCTGGCCACATCTCGAATTGTAGGGTCCTTCTTTCTCCCCCACGGTGGCGGGTGGCAAATTCTGAGTTGTGGGAGTTAATCCGGCAATCGTTTTATCGATGCTCTTTGTAAACTTTGTTTCGGCGCGATACCACTGACCCGAAGAGAGCACAAACGTGTCTCCATGGAGACTCACCTCATAGCCAAAACAGTCATAAACGGAGCATGTGTCAAATTCGATTGCATCGTCGTTCAGCATGTGAAGTTTGATCTGCCGTGCGAGCGGGACAGTTGGGGAGTCACCGATTTTCTGCAGGAAAAACTTCCACGCAGCATATTCAAGATAAGGGGAGGTAGCGGGATTACCAGACATCCTCCCCATGACAAAGCTACTGGCGAACTCTCTTTCGCCGCGACGAAATGTCGGCGCGCACATGGCGATGTACTGGTCCGCCTTACCGGACGCCATGTCTTTACCTAGAATGTCGTCCAACTGGGCTGTCAGTCCTGAATCATAGACCGCCACTAGATTGTCGATGTCGGGATATTTTTTCTTGTATGCGTCGCTCAGAAAGAGCGGGGCTGCCTTGTCGAGGATCGTCGTGATGGAGTTGAAATCAATTTTCAACCGAAAACTGGTAGCTCCTCGGACGATCCCTCCGAAGAGGGGCTCGCTCGGAACACCTTCCACGGCAGCGACCAAGTCTCGATCGAAGTCAACCCCGAAAGTCGCCAATGCGCCTGGCTTCGGAGCTCGCTCTCGTGCCACATGACGTCGGGCGAATATCTGTTCGGAGTTCAGCTCCAATAGCTTTCCGGGTAGGACAGTGTTTAAGACCACGCGACGTCCGAAATCAGGCTCCAACCACAGATCGTCGAGATGCATCCAGGCGAATCCAAACGCCAGCAGATAGTCGACGCCCTTTCGCGAGAACATGACCAGAGCGGCGTGTGACGCTGAGCGGACGTCATTGATCGACAAGGCCGGCAGGTATGGCTGCAACGCGCGAACCCATTGCGGCGTGTTCTCGCTGGGCGGAAAGAGATAAAACCAACCTTCAATTCCATTGCTGAGCGCAGTTCGATTGTGAAACCGCGCTTCCACCTCCGCTCGATATCCAGCGCGTAAGCGATAGATACTGATCCCGGTCTTCTCCGTCGGCACGGGCGCTGCTCCCTCCTATACGCCTAACGAAAACATATCAAACTCCGTGTTATAAAATGGTGAGGTACAACACAGGGCCGCGAAGTATGGATCGATGACGTGTTGTGCAATGCGGTAGTCAGGACTCCTTGTAGTTTAAGAAGTTGTTACGTATCGCTAGAATCGCTATTCAACCATATCGGAAGGCGTAGGGGAGAGATCATCGCAGGGGTAAGCGCTCACCTTGCGGAATCATAGGCTAGGGTCGCTACGTTCTCCGCGGAGAGTTCGTCGCAGAAGTATTACTCCGGCTTTTCGGCACGGCGCTATGGCGTGGCGGCTCACATCCTCGCCAGTGTTGGCGCAAGACCGATGCCCTACAGCAGCAGGTTTCATGATGAGCGACTCTCAATCGTCATCGCGCGCATGGGCATCGCTCGATACCAACAGGTCTTCGCTATGGGATTTTCAGTGCCAATTGCCGCAGCGATGGCGGAGTGCCGACTCGCCGCGCTGCGCCGACGGCGCAGTGGCAAACCGGATCGGCGTTCGCCGTGCGAGAGAAATTTCCGTTCGCGGAGAAGCAGGGGGAGGGCGGACTAGGTCCTCGGAGCGGTCTAGCCGAAATGTTCCGCCGCCGAGTTCGGGGCGCAAACTTGTTCGTCGGGCCTTACGCTCGCTTGCGCTTACCTTGCGCTGGGGGCTCTTCCGGCGGCCGCCAATCACTCAAGGCAATGACGGATCCCGAGCTGGCTGCTTTGGTGACGTATCGAGTGTCCGCGGTCACGAAACATCCGCCGTTTACTATTGCAAGCGCGTGATAGGACGCGTCGTAAAAAGTGACGTCGTGCTTCTGCGTTAGTTCGAGAGTCTTGGCCAACCAAGGTTTGGAAGCCGGCACTTCCTCGATTGCAAATTTCATCAAGGCGGATAACCAGGACTTTGCTTGCTGCGGAAAGCGACGCGCGACGGTGTTGCCCACTTCGTATATCCAAGTGGAGGAACCAATGCGTAAATTGTGGATTCGAGAATCGCTGAGCGCATCAGCAGGGCGTTGTCCGCGTGAGGCTCTTCTTCTGAAGGCAACACCCACTTCAGAAGAACCGACGCATCGGGAATGACGATCGGAACAGTCATCAGTGTTCCTGGTCGCGGTCCTCTCGGATCCAACGAGCGACTTCTTCCGAGCTGACTTTCGGAACAACATTGCGCAGGGCATCCATCTCCTGAACGGCGTCTTTGCGTCGCTTCCGCGTAACCCACGCCCTGATCGCTTCATTGATCGCGCGGCTGCGTTCTCCGGCAGGAACCTTTGCTAGGAAGCCCCAGGTATCTTCCTCAATCATGATGTTGATGCGTCTGCTCATGGCTGCAAAATCCCTAGATATTCGTGTGTATAGTATTACACATCGCTGGTAAAATTGCGACTGTTGGACTCCCCAACTGAAGCGGCGCCCACCGGTGCTGGAACACCGGCGGACGCCTGACCACAGACCACCTGGATAAGAGGTAAACCCATGGCTACCGTTAAATCTAAAGCAAAACGTCCACCGCCACCCTGGTCGAGGCACGCTCGATACCAAGCAGCCATTGCCCTGCTCAAGGAGCGGATATTGCCCTCGACGGAAGATCTCAACGATTTTTCACATTCTCCACCCGAGGAGCATAAGCATCTTTTCGAGCTCAATTATTTGCGATCTTGCATAAGAATTCCCCTACCACCCACACCTCGACCACCACAGCGCCGCCTGCCTAAACTCAGGCCCCGTCCTGTCCGTGAGTTGAAGGTCCATTGCTCTCCCCATGGGTATCCTTGTATCCGAGTAGAGGGACGTTGGCTCGAGGAGACCGGGTTCCCCCTGGGTGCACCGGTGCTGGTGAAAGTCGAGCAAGAGCGATTGGTGATCGAACCCGTCTCCAGTTCTGCAGCCAGTCTGGTGAAACCATCTGCCGGGGATGGTTTCCTGGCTCCGCGGCCCGGGACCTGCTCCTCGGATCGAGTCCCCCAGTTGTGTGAGTGATTCCGGGAGTCGCACTGCGGGTTGAGTCCAACTCGCGCGGCTTCTCGCAGATGTAGTCTACTTGGATGTGTGCATTTCTGGGCTTACCACCCAGAAATGCATGTGCTGATTGAAAATAGGGGAGCCGATGCGTAATTTGACTCGGCAACGTTGCACAGACCTGATCCTAATGAACTACGTTCCGGTCTGAATTCATTCAGCCGCAGTTGAAGTCACACTGCTGATAGATCCACGGAGAGGGTTGAAAGCACATGGCAAAAACAAACGACGGTTCAAATACAAATGTCAGGCACTCCAGGTACAACATTGTCGAGAGTCGGATTGCTTGCCCTGGGTGCTCTAGGGTCTCCGCGGTGTTTGCTTTCGCGCTCCCTGCGGGCTATGAGTCGCTCAACGCTGTGGACGACGAGTCGGATGACCCCAACGAAATGTGGGAAAAGACAGACTTCGCTGCAGTCCTTTCGTATGTTGAATATCTGTCCGAAGCAGTCGCCGATCGAATCATGGCCATGACTGCACACTATCGGCTGGAATCAGCCTCCGAGGGTGGCGGGCGGTTCTGGAGAAATCATTGCGAGCATTGTCGGACGTACATCGAAGAAGAACTGCTCCATGAAGATATCGATGGTCCGTTCGGTCCATTGGGCGCGGAACTCTCGGGAGCGATCCGTTGGCATCAGGTTCGTGAACCGTTCGAAGCGTGGGCCGGCGGAGCGTCACATGACGTGAAAGCCTTGGATGGCTGAGCGGGCAGTTTCGGACTGACCCGGGGAGGCAATGCCTGCGGCAGCCTTTAATTGGAATTGTCCAGGCATTGGGTGTCGCTCGGCTTCCGGCTGGGAGCCTCGTCGCACGAAGTCATCGGGCGGCCCCAGGTTGGAAGGGCTGCGGTTTGTATATCGTGCACGTGCGCCCCGGCCTCGGTAAGCCTCGTATCTTCAGATCCGCCCGTCGCCGCGGTGACCCTTGGCGGAGGGAGGGTGCCCGCCCTCCGCAGTATGCAGTTCATGGTGTTGATATCTTCAACCTAATTCGCCCTTTGAGCTTGGCTCCGAGCGCGTCCGAGGGACCTTTCAATTCTCGGACTGACGCCTCAGGCCCAGATTGGCCGCGTCCCGGATGTCATGACGGAATGAGCTCAGAAGTCCTGTCCCCCGCACGGCCTGCGACAGACCAAAACGAAGTGCGGAGTTTGGGCCCACCTGATGGCATCGACTGTAGTCTGTCGCAGGCCGTGCCGCCCCGAAGGAAGCAATGATGCTAGAACTGCCAAACCGACTTTAGCCGTCATAGTTGTCCACCTCTTGACCGGCCTTCCCAAATCCTGTTGTTTGCGTGAACCCCGGGGGGTTTGGGGGGAACGCCCATCAAATAACCGTCGGAGACACCTTCCTGCCCGCCCACTGAGTCAGTCAATCCTGCCGTCCGGAGCCACCCCAGCATAGAGCAACCGCCTCGCGCCACCCCTCTGTCAAGGTCTAAGCCAACGTAACTCGAGTCAGAGGAAGCGGGCGCGAGCGGTCAGCCGGCTCGAAAGAGCAAAACCTTGACAGAGGGGTGGCGTGAGGCATGATGCGCTGGGGTGGCTTCGGAGGGCAGGCATTGACCCAAATGCGGGCAGGCCTCGGGTTCTTAGGGCTTCGCCGATGAGGGTGCCACTACTACATGTTGGTCGAGCTACCGTCGCGGGCTCAGCGCAACTTGCATCCATGCGGGATTGGATGCGAGCTTTAGAAAACCCGTCAGATCCGGCAGTTGTTCGATTTGCGAGGGCATCACAGCAGCCTCGGTCACATGCCGGTGTGTCACGTTACGGGAAACACTCGAGCCTCCCCGCGAAAATAGAGTAGGGTCGTTGCGGCCGTATGAGTATTCCGTGCGGACGATCTCTCGATCGCCGATGAGCTGGGACGCGAAACGGGAGGTGCCGCCACCTTCGCTGGCCGAACAGCGCAGGATGAGGGAGTTTCCACAGTTTTCAACAAGGGTCTGCGCTTCGCCGGGGCCGTACGTGCTGGAGACTTGCGCGATTGACTGAAAGCCGAGCACGCAACGACCCCCAAACTTGCGCAGCCGCGCCAGCGCATCTTTCAGGCCGTCGATGTTGCCTAAGGCATCGAGCTCATCGACCACAAACCACAGCCGTTGGTCACCCTCCGGGCGGCTCATGGCTTCAAAAATCGCTATCCGCATCCACGCGGCAATGAGACCGCGCAAGGCTGCAATCTGCGCTGCCTGATAGGGAATGAACAAGGCGCCGCGACCACTGCGCACCCAGTCTCTCACGGAGAATGCCGCGCCTGGTTGCGCGCAGATGTATTCCAAAGCGCTCAGCGCCGATCCGGTCACGGAGCGGATGTTCGATAGCATCCGGGCGCCATTGGATTCGAAGAAGGGTTGCGCAGCCGTGCCGGTGACGATAGGCAGGAGATCTTCAGTGGGGGCGGCTGTCAGCAATCGCCAAAGCTCAGCTAGGTCATAGGCTCCGGACTGCTTGCAGCGGCGCAGGACGGCGGTGACAAACGTTCGTGCGTAGCCTCGCCATTCCCGTCCGGGTCCTTCATCACCCGCTGGGATCAATGCATTGACGAGCTGCTCGACATCGTAGGGATTCGTGACTTCCGCAAACAGATCCCACTTCGCGGAATCTGGGTCGAATGGATTGAGAATCACGTCGCCCCGGGAGGCGTCATAGAATCGAGCCCGGTAGCCGCCGTCCGGATCTGCGAAGATGGCGCGATCACCGCGTTGCAGCGCACCGGCGATGAGTTCGCGGATGGCGGTTGATTTACCGGTCCCGGTCGTCCCGATCAACTTGAAGTGTTTCGTTTCGTCCTCCGGGGGCACTTCAATGCCGGCCAGGGTCAATTGGCGAGGTTGCCGCCTGCGGGGTGGGTTATCACCTCGTTGAGGGTCCGAGCCTTCTCTGAGCTGCGCACCGCGTTTGTGCACGTCATTTCCGGTCGCAGCCCGCGTCAGGTAGCGACCGCCGAAGTATCCAGCCAGGGGCAAGCCAACAAAAGCAATCGCGGCATTCATGACCGTGCCCGCGTTGAATACCCCCTGCAGGATGGACACGCCGATGCCCGCTCCAAAGAGGATCACGATCGCAATAATAGGGGAGAGCGCCCACTGTCGAATCACGGCCTTGCCGTGGGCGAAGCTGATCCAGAGCGGAATGGCGACCAGCAGCCAGGCGATCAGCAGGCCATTCCAACCATGGGTGAGTCTGTCGAACATGTCGGTGCCCTCACATTCCCCGGATGGCGACCCTCAGTGGGTCGGTGCCCCCAAAGCCTATGCGTGGTGGTGAATCAACTTCAATGCAGGCGTGCCAGTCGAGAGTCTTTTGGACTTGGCACAGTGACAGCTTGGATAGCGCCTCTCTCGCCTGAGCTTCTGACAGGTTGATCGCGAATGCAGAAGTGAATTTCGGTTTTGAGAGTGCCGCCGCATCCGGGGCGGGCTGAGCGCCACTGGGCGAGGACGCGTTCAAGCACACAGCGGCGGTGAGGGGAATGGCGAATGCAATGCCCAATGCCCACGGCCATGCCGATTTCCAGGTGTAGCGGCGCGTCGCGATTTCCACTTGCGATGCCAGTTCCGTGAGTCGGTCTTGTAGGCCCCGGGCGATGTTCTCTCCGAAGGCTTTGGCCTGCGCTTCGCCGGCGCGTTGGGCGTTGCTGTCGATGCGCAATTGCCATTCACGTTCTATCCGAGCGAGTAGGTTGCGCTGTTCGTCGACCAGCGATTTGGACAGGCGGGTCAGCTCCTGCAATTGTCGGGCGGCCTGAGCTCCCTCGTTGCGGGCTTCGCTGGCGGAGACGCGCTGGACACTGACGACTTCGCCGATTCGATGTTCGAATTCCTTGAACAGTTCCTCCATGGCGCCGATGATTTCGGCGGCTTCCGTCTCGAAGCGCGTGACATCCTGATGATCCATGCGCATTCTCCCTTTTGTCGTTGTCCTTAGTTGTTGCGCAGTGTTTGTTCGAGCGTCTACAGCTCCAGACCGGAATCGTGATCCCGATTCAATTCGCGTTGCTTGGCTTTCTGGTGCTCGGAGACTCTGAGCTGCTGTTCCTGACTGCGTTGTTGTTCGAGTGTTCGAGCAGACGCGGCCCGCTCTTGCTCTCGTTCGACCGCCAGCCGTTGAGCAACCCCGTCCGCACGCTGTCGCAGCCGTTCCTTTGTGCTGGTGGGAGAGGGAGTGGCAACTGCTTGTTGTGCGGCCGGCCTCGAAGTAGTTATAGCCAAGTCTCGATCCAGATAGTCATGCGCGAGCTCCTTGGGTCTTTCTCTGGAAAGCGTCGCCATGAAGTTGTCCTCCGGGGATGCCTTGCTCCAATGGGGAGAGAAGTCGTCCCGACCGTAAAAGGTCGTGACACTCTCGCGGTGCCGGGATAGTGCCACGTAGGTACTGTGCCGGTCGAAATGCGGCGTCGCCAACACATAAGCCCGGTCTACAGTGGCGCCTTGAGTCTTGTGAATCGTGGCGGCATATCCATGGTCGAGGTGGGGATAGCGTGTGGCATCCACCACCACACGCCGGGCTTCCTCGCCATCCAGACGGACCTGCAACAAACCGTTGTGGATCTTCTCAATCGTGCCGAGTGAGCCGTTTTTGACCTTCAGGCTGCGCTCGTTCCTGAGGAAGAACAGCCGGTCGCCTGCGGCAAACTCACGCGATCCCCGCTCGGTTTCAATGACCTCGCCTTTACCGATCTCACCCGCGGCCTGGCGGAGCGCTCGAGCCTGTTCATTGAGCTGCCGCACATCGGCCCGGGTGTAGGCGAGCATGATTCGGGATTCGATTGGCTGCTCGTGTCGCCCGTTCTGCCAGGCAGCCAGGAGAGCTTTACGCGCCTCGTCTCGTGTGGAGGCGGCTTGGATCGACCCGTCGCGTCCATACGCCTTTAGTGCCTCTACGGTGCGTCCGGTGGCCAACTGCCGGGTCGCTTCCTGCTGCCATTGGAGTTTTTGTCGCCACACTTCGCTCAGTTCGACCATGCCGGCCTGCGCCGCAATCCCTCTGAACGGGGCGCCGGCCTCGATTGCCTGGAGCTGCTCAGAATCCCCAACCAAGACGACCTTCGCGCCCGCCTTCTCAACATACTCCATCATCCGCGCAAGCTGACGTGTTCCGACCAACCCCGCCTCATCGATGACAAATATGTCCCGCTTGCCGAGCAAATCGTAGCCTTTCTCCCAACTGCGCTCCCAGCTCGCGAGCGTCCGTGCAGTGATCCCGCTCGCATTCTCCAGGTTCTCGGCCGCGATTCCCGCGAGCGCGCCGCCTTTCACTGTGTATCCGGCAGCCTCCCAAGCGCGCCGAGCGGAGTCGAGCATCGTGCTTTTCCCCGACCCCGCGATGCCTACCATCACGGTCAGGTCCTCCTGGCTGGTCACATGCTCGAAGGCGTTGCGCTGCTCTGTCGACAGGCGGCCGTCCGCAAGGACCTGGTCTCGATGTTGATCAGACACGCCATGCCCTCGAGCGCTGGACAGTCGGGTTGCCCGGTTCAGCATGTCTCGCTCGACGTTCAGCATTTCCTGGGTCGTGAATCGCGTCAGTCCCCGCTCATCCGTACCCAGTGGCACGAGGTCAGTGGACGTGGTGACCTTCAAATAGGCAGCCTGGAACTGTTCCGGGCCGTCGGTACGGGGGTGGAGAAACGTTGCAATGTCGCGGGTGGTGAACGTGGCTTGGGTGTGCGTAATGGCATGCAGTGCCAGACTGGGATCTTCCAGGATCCGCCGGCCGTTCTCCGCGGCGATCTCTCGCTGCTCGGCCACTCGCTCAGCCGCCCCACGCGGTAAGTTAGGCTGTTCCTGGCGCTCCGCGGACAATCCGATTTTCTGGCCGGGTACCAGGTCAATCCCCTGTGCCTCCAGGGTTCGATGGTCGATGCGAATATCATGGCCGGCTTGGGCAAGATGTTGGTTGGCCAAGTTCGCCCAACCTTCGCGCCATTCGAGCAGTTCCGTCCGAGCATTCCAATCGCGGCGTTTTTGCCCGAAGCCATCCGGACTGATGCCTCGCGTGGTCAACATCACATGGGCATGAGGATTTTTCTCATTGTCCAGGTGGAGCGCGACATCGGCCACCATGCCGTGAGACACGAAGGTGGTCTTGACGAATTCCCGAAGCAGGTTGACTTGCTGATCTTTGGAGAGCTCGCGCGGCAGGCCGATCTCGATTTCGCGGGCGAGTTGGGCGTCTTTGCGCTTTTCGGCGCGCTCGACGGCATTCCAAAGCGACTGGCGGTCGTGGACCCAAGAGGGCGCCTCGGGCGGCGCGAGAATTTCGCTGTATTCGACGCCTTGTTTCCGGGTGTAGTCGAAAACCTTACCAACACGCTCGTCGTAGAGATTTTCACCCGCGCGATAGGCAGCCGCTGCGACAGCGGAGCGTCCCTCTTTGCGAGAGATGATTTGCGCGCTCAGGTGGTAGATCGCCATGCTGCATATCCCTATGAGCAATCCGGATTCCCGGTCATCCAGGGAACCGCAAGCCGATCTGAAAAACACACGACGGCGCGAGACCGTAACATCTGCGACGTCGCGAAGCGACGTATAAGTGCGCCCTTCGCGCACCACGGACTCGATCGAAGGGTACCCCCAACGCTGACGTTACGCCAGACGCTTCGAATGGCCCCCTGATGCGGTGATGGTTGCCCCTGACCTCAACTTCAACGCAGGTCCACGGCGACGACGGACGCCGCAGGCCTAATGTCGGCACCATGAGCTTCGGCCACTGATGAGCTAAAACGAACGCCCCCACGATGCACCTACTGGAGAAATCACGAAAATGCGAACGGCGAGCGCGAGTTCGCGCGCTTCGGGAGCGGGGCATTGAAGGCAATCGTAAAGAGCGAAACAGCAGGGAGCGCGTTGCCTCCTCAACAAATTCGCGGCAGCGGTGATCCCGTTGCAACGGGGAAGCCCCAAACGCGCGACCCCAGGGCGCTGGACAGGCCACATGCATGGCAAAGTTGAGTTACGGCGTCATGCTCAGCGGTCGAGGCCTGCAACAATCCAACGTCAGGCCCTGGTGGTTGGTGGTGGGAATGCAGGCGCGCCTGTCGCCAATGCAGACCGCTCATTTTGGCTTTATAGTTGGACCTACTAGTGCACGCTGTATCGGGGATAGGGAGCTGACAGTTCGAATGAGCGTTGTTTGCGAAGGATGGGCAACTCATGAACCAAAAGCGGAAGGATCGAATACAGGCGCTGGCGGGCAAGTTGAAGCAACTTCAGGCGCAAGAGACGAAGGCGGAATCGCGTCAACGCACCAAAATGGCACGCAAATCACGTAATGATGATCTGCGCCGGAAAATACTGGCAGGCGCTGTGGTGTTGAGCTGCGTCGAGGACGGGCGGCTCTCAAAAAAAGACTTCTATGCGTGGTTGGATCTGGCGCTGGAGAACCCGGAAGATCGGGCGCTGTTTGATTTAGGGGATCGCGACGGGCGTCCCGCGGTTAATGGAATGCCAGAGGCGACTATGTCGGCGGTGCGTCTTGCGACTGACTTGGAAACATCAGGCCACGAGCCCCAGTCAGCCCGCCAGGGTTCTCAACAGGTTTGAGTATTCCTGGTTCAGACGCGCCTCGGAGTCGCGAAGGTCTTTGATCCGCTTGCACGCGTGTAGAACGGTCGTGTGGTCACGGTCGCCAAACGCGCCACCGATCTCTGGAAGGCTGTGACTCGTCAACTCCTTGGCCAGGGCCATGGCCACCTGGCGCGGACGCGCTACGGAGCGGCTGCGGCGCTTTGAGAGTAGGTCGGCCACGCGAACCTGGTAGTAGTCCGCAACGGTCTTCTGGATGTTCTCAATCGTGACCAGTCTTGCCTGCAGCGACAGAAGGTCCTTCAGGGCTTCTTTCGTGGAGTCAACGGTGATGGGGTGCCCGGTGAAACGCGAGTTGGCAATGACCCGCCGCAACGCGCCTTCCAGCTCCCGCACATTCGAGCGGATCCGCTTACCGATGAAGAACGCCACTTCTTCCGGCAAGATCACGCCGGCGTGTTGCGCTTTCGAAATCAGAATCGCCACACAGGTCTCGAGCTCCGGCGGCTCGATGGCAACTGTGAGTCCCCAACCGAATCGCGACTTCAGCCGGTCCTCGAGACCCTCGACCTCCTTCGGGTACCGGTCGCAGGTCAGAATCACCTGATGCTGCCCGTCGAGCAGCTCATTGAAGGTGTGGAAGAACTCTTCCTGGGATCGATCCTTGTTGGCGAAGAACTGAATGTCGTCGATCATGAGCGCATCGAGCGATCGATATGCGGCCTTAAAGTCATTCATGGAGTTGTGTTGCAGCGCGCGGACCATATCACTCACGAAGCGCTCCGAGTGCACGTAGGCGATCCGCGCCTGTGAGTCTCGTTGCCTGGCCATGTGGGCAATTGCTTGCATCAAGTGCGTTTTGCCCAGGCCGACACCGCCGCAGAGAAACATCGGGTTGTACGCGTGCCCGGGTTTCATCGCTATCTCGAAGGCGGCGTCGTACGCCAGAGCATTGCTTCGTCCCCGAATGAAGTTGTTAAACGTCCAATCCGCGTGCAGGCGTGCTCCGAGAATGAGGTTGGGCGTTGCGCGAGTCTGGGGAATGGTGGACGGCCGTGGGCTGACTGAAACCGGTGCGGGATCTCGTGAGCCGATCTCGACGTGGATTACGGGCGTGTCTGCAGTTACGCCCTTGGATAGAAGGTCGAAAAGGCGCGGCAGGAGATGGGCATTCACCCAATCGACGGCGAAGCGGTTGGGCGCCAAGAGCTTGAGGCCGTTTGAGACCTCAATGGCGTGGAGTGGGCGCACCCATGTATTGAATTCCTTCTCCGGCAACTCTGCCTGGAGAGCGGTGAGGCATTGGTCCCAATTGATCGCGTCCATGCACGGCCTCAGAGGAATCACCAAATTGGAAAGGAGGATAGAAGAGGGCGCGTCGTGCGGATTTCGATCGGCGCATTGTCTTTGGGGAGGGGCACGAAGACCGTGACCCTCCCCGAGACTTGCCGGTACCTGTTGCGTTGATGAGCCTTTTTGCGACGCGCTACGTCTGTGTGGTCGCAACGAGCCGTTCTCGTTGTTTTCGTAGATGAACTTCGTCCCGATCAATCACGATATCGGTGGGTGCTCGAATACCGAGACGGACCTGGTTGCCCTTGATGCCGAGAACCGTGACGACGACGTCATTGCCAATGTGCAGCGACTCTTCCAGACGGCGGGTGAGAATGAGCATGATTCAACTCCGTGTAAAATCAATGAGCCTGGGTGCGAAGAAAACGGGAACGTTGCGAGTGGCTAGTTGTTCGGAGAGTGTCGGAGGCACGAGGTCGCGCTAGGGCGTACGGTCTGCTCCTTCAGGGCGACCTCCGGCCGGACCCTCACCGAACTCAGCCCCTGAGCTCTTACCGGTGCTTTACGTAGGGGTTTCAGGAGGCATTGCTGCCCCTGGGCGCCTGTTGAGACACCGTTCCGATGGTTATTCCGAGGGGGAGATCGAGGGTCCCGCGTCTCGCACCGGGCGGGGCGAGATCGATCCCGGCCGCGTTCCGTAGATACGCGATCTGCTCCTCGATGAGATCGGCCAGATCCGCAAGGTGGTTCGCCAGTGACTGGTCATCGGCATAGATCGACGCAGAAGCGGTCCGGCTGGCAACTTCCGCTAGAGAAGAGCCGAGTTCCAGGTAGTCGCATACCTTTCCGACCTGGCGCCGTATGCGAGCCCGTACGACGGACGCATCCGCAGGGGCGCTCCGCGCGGGTTCGGTCGACGTGGATCCCGCTCCTTCGGTGGATTGGGTGTTCGTTGAACCATGCAATGCATTGCTGGGAGTGGTTTCAGCGGCGCACGCGGGGTCCGCTCCCGATGGGGCTTCCATTCCGGGGGAAAGATTCCGACTGATGTCGGTTGATTTTGTGTCCGCACTCGGCCGAGCCGTGCGCAGACGGGTATGATCCGTCGCAGCCATTTTGCACCTCCGTAGGGTGTTATGTGGTTAGGCGTCCGTTCGGTGTTGACGCACCAGCGGACGCCGCTTCAGTGGGGTAGCTATCGTGTGTCTGCTGTTGCTTCCTTTCGCGACAACGGGCAATGGACAGGGGTGCGATTCGGAATGAACCGCATCTGGGATTGATCAATCGTTCGACTCTACGCCCCAATGATTCAGGTGTAAACACGTGTATGGGAACTAAATGGCAGCTCAAAAAGGTCGTCAGCTCCAAGTCAGTTTGTACCTACCGCCGGAGACTCTGAAAGAGTTCAAGGCCTTGTCGGCTCGCACACGCATCCCGCAGGCAGCTCTTTTCCGGGAAGCCGTCGAGGACTTGCTGCAGAAATATGAAGAGCAGAAGAAAAAATCGGCCAAATGACTTCAGCCAGGTATTAGCGGGTTCTACCCTTTCCAGTGCAGTCGGGCGCGTTGAAGGACACCGTGCGCTACGCCGGCAATTCGACGCCGGACCCCAACCGCACCGCCTGCTCATCGATGATTCTTGGCAGACCGAATCGTTTGGTCTGGATGCATTGTTGGTCTCCCAGACGAACTCACGAAATGAATTCGCATCAAAGGGAATACGCTAGAGTCCGACCATGTCCGATCCGATCGAAGATTTGCGCCAGAATATCCGACAGCTGAAGCCGGACGGCAATAACGGCTTTGAGGGCTTAATTGCTGCAGTCTTGAGCGATCTGACCAAGCGCAGTTTTGCGATTGCGAGCGCAGGTTCGCAACACGGGAGAGACGGTCAATCCGCCCTGGATGGTGGCGCCATCGTATTCGAGGCTAAACGCTATGACGACGCGGTGCCGAAGGACCAAATCTATTCCAAGATTCTTGAGATCGCCGCGGAAAGGAACAGCAATACTGAACTTTATATTCTGGCGGCCACCAGCCCTATTTCAGCACAGCACATCACTACCCTGAAGGAAGGCGTACGGCGACTGGCTATGGCACTGTTGGTGCTGGCATGGCCGCAAACCGGCCTGTCGGAACTCGCCGTTCTTCTCGGGATGACTCCGGACGTATCCGCGAAGTTCATCGCCAAACACACGTCTATCAATGAAGCCGAACTTGAGAGCCAATTGACGGCGGTACGGGCACATGCTCAATTCCAAGCGAGATCGGATGAGCTTTTGGCCACTCTCCGGCAGCCAAGCATTGCGCCGTTTTCGGCGCTCGAGGCCAATTTCGCTTGGCTGTCGGAAGCGTTCTCCGACAGAAAACGAGCTCGCAGCGTGTTCGGGCAAGCTCTCAGTCCCGCGGATGCATCAGCTTCATGTGCGGTCGACCGGACCGTTCTCAGGACAGAAGTCGCCAACAAGATCTTTTGCAAACCCGATGGTGCCGTTATTGCCATCCTCGGTTCCGACGGAAACGGCAAGTCATGGATATTCGCGCAGGCCTGGGTCCATCAGCCCAATCCGCCGCTGACTGTTGTCATTGTGCCCGACGATATCAGCGCCCCGCCTTCGTCTGAATATTGCCAAGACCTGCTTATCGCGAAGCTTCTCACGCAGACCGGCGAAATGCGCAAATCCGAGGCTAGGGAGCGTTGGCTCAGTCATTTCGAGCGTTGGCAAAGACGCCCGGGCACCGCTGCCCCAAGACTTGTTGTCTTTATGGACGGCGTCAATCAGCGCGAGAGTGTCAACTGGGTACGGTTAATAGATGCAATGAGTGCGCTGATCGCCGAGCTTGGTGGCAGGCTCGTGCTGAGTTGTCGACGCCTTTTCTACCGCGACAACCTCGAGAGCAAACTTGTCAGCAGAGTTGTACCCATCGAGGTTCCCGAATGGACCGATCGAGAATTGGACGAACTGCTGAAGGAACGCGGAACCTCAATTGCCGCGCTTGATCCCGGAATCGTTCGCAGTCTGCGTAACCCGCGTATTTTCGGAATCGCAGCTACGCTCTTCAAGACCGAGGAAATCGCGGCGTTCGGCGAGCTCAGCGTAAGCCGGCTGCTCTTTGAGCATATCCGCACCGGTAGTGCCGTAGAGGGCACTACCGTCTCATCCAAGCAGTTTTTGGCTGACATCTGCACCCATGCCGAAAGCATCGTGCAGCGCCTCAAGCAACCGAACACCGATGACCTCAACGAATTTGACATGCCCATCCTTGGGACGACTGGCCGCAATAGTCAAGCTATCTCCGAGCAGTTTGTGATTACCTCGGCGGGCCGCTTCTTTGAGGTACTACAGGAAAACCCCAACAAATATGTACTGAAGGAAGAGGGGTTGCCGCTTGCACTTGGGCTCGCGCTGGTCAGAACATCTTGGCAAGCATATCGGAAACGAAAGAGCGTGGACGAAGCGCTTTCCAACATTCTCGATCCGATTGCCGCGCTAGATAGGACCGGCGACATCCTGCTGGGTGCCATTCTCTCGGCAGTCCTTGAGCAAGCGCCCAAGGAGATTGTGGCGCCGCTCGTACGCTCTTTCGTCACTCTGCAAAATCTCGATTCTGCGCGCTATCCGGAGTTTCGCAGTCTGTGCGGCCGCGATCCCGATGCGTTTCTTTTGGCTTTGGAGGATTCTGCGCTTTCGCGCGATATTGCCTCAAATCTGTCCTGGCTAACTAACGCCGTCGACGATCTGCGCAGTAACAGTACTTTCGAATTGGCCCTGGCGACCGCCATCCACCGTTGGCTCAATATGTATTCGCTGGCTGCGGAACGTATGGTGCTGATTCCCAATAATTCGGAGCATGCGGCAGAGCACGAAAGAAAACGAACTGAGCGTGAGAAGCAACTCTCCACGACCATTGCATCCTTGTCTCGCTCGGAAAGCGAGCTCCTGGCGAGCATGGTCCAGGAAAATCGAGGCGATTACAGTCAGCTCAGTCTTCTGGCCTTCCAAGCCCTCGCAGGACGGCCGCTCGCGTCCTTCGCCGAAAGCCTGCGAAACTGGTGTTTCGCAGCAGCGCTCAATGGCGGATATCGCGATTACCACGACGATTTTGACAACCTCCTACATTTCAACTTGGTCGACTGGGCAGCTACAAGTTACGCGCTGCGAGAAGCCGCAAAACTACTGCGCCAAACGGGAATTTCAAACACAGGACAGTGGGCATTGGTCTACGTCCTACGCGTCACTGGTGACAGTGGCGATGCAGAGGAAGCCGACCGTATCGCCGAAGATTTGACCAGGGACCGTGAGCGTATAAAAGGATGGCGTCTCATTGAGGAATATTGCGCTACCGATCCCTGCGATCCCGCGTCACAAGAATCGGACAATATCGACAAGACAGCGCGTGCCTATGAGGCGATCAATCCGATCGAGCTGCGTCGCTTTAGAAGCAATACGTTGGACGATCATTTCTTCATGACGGCCCAACCCGCCCTAGCTCGTTTCCGTCCCGAGGCGGCAATCAAAGTCCTGCGCGCTTTGGCGGTGCAGGCGGTGACGCGGATACTGCCGGAGTTCCAGCAGGCGGTCTTCATGCTCGATAACCATACTGTTTGTTTGGACGATAGCGTCGCAATTCCTTACGTCGAGAAGGCGCGCGAAATCGCTCAAGCCGCACTTAATGCCGGAGAAGATAGGAACAACGAAGCCTGGGCCGCGGCGCAGTGTGCCCTCAGTGTGGCGTTTCCTCACATGACCGGTGACCAGCAATTCGATGCGCTACTGAACCATCCTAAGGACAGGACGATTCTCGTGGATCTTTGCTACCTCTTTCGGCCGATCAGCGAAACAAAATTGGAGGCCGCTCTCGCCAAGGCGGTGGAGGAAGACAACCCTGTCGCCCAATTTCGCATCCTCTGCTTTGCGGAATATTCGCGCGCGACCCTTACTGCGCGTACGAAGGACATCGTGCTCAGCGGTCTGGATTCAGCGGACAGTCACGTACGCCTGTCGGCGCTGTCTCTAATCAAGGCAGCAGCTGATCCGGTCCTCCTTGCGGGACTAGTGGCATCAGGCTGGAGTGCTGCGTCGCTCGACCCTGTTTCTCACAAACTCGAGATACTCCACGGATCACAGGCGCTGGTGCTAGCCGCAGAGCAAGGCTCGATCACGTTGGAAGCGTGTCTGGACCGAGTCGCGATCTCCGCTTATGAGAACTTGGCAGAACGACTTGGGCCTGAGGCCGCAACGGCAATCGCCGATCGTCTCAATACAGCCATTCGCAAGGCCGCCGATTTTCAGGTCACCGGTGGTCTACCGGACATTGAACAGAGTTTCGAAGGTAGGCATTGGTCAGTGATCTTCGCGGTTTCCGAGAAGCCTTCGCAAGAGAAGGATCCGCATGAACAGTGGCGACAGCTCGCCGAAACCGGTGACGCCTGGTACGAGCGCCAAAGGCGAAATCAGGAAGCGTCAGATCGATTCGAGCGCGATCTGACAAAGGCTGGCGCGCAGCTCATCATCCAGTCCGTCACGGTCGGACTAATGGCAGCAATCGATAAGGTGGTGCCCGCGCATGTCGACTCTTGGTGCTCGCTCTTCTTGAAGTCGGACCCCAGCTCCCTTAACAATGTGCATAACATAGCTTCCATCGTTGCCGAGACTATATCCAAAAGAGATGCTGCGACCAGTTTGACACTGTTCGAGCGGCTGAGGAACAATTCCCCACATGTGCGCGTCACTTTTGGGCGAGACAAGATTGGTTTGGACGCTGTGACGGCTTGGGGTGCAGCCAACAGCAACGAATTCAAAAAGCTCCGCTTCGATCGCCTCGACAGAGTCGGCAATGATCATGATCTCGCCATGGAAATTCTGGCAGCCATCAGGTCCGATCGTCTCGACATCTTGCGGGATTACGTTGTCGATCGCCGGCATCGCGCCGAACCTGCGCATCGTGCCCGCGCCACAATAGTCGCAGGTCTGTCACCCGACGAGGCTTGGGCAATCGAGACGGTTGACATGCTTAGGGGCGAGCACGGATTTCTGCAGCAGGCGTACCAAGCAGCCAAATATGCAATGGAACGCTGTCAGTGGTCTCGTCACTGGGCTGCACAAATGCGTATTGCCACCGATCCTGTAGACCTTTGGCGTAATGCCGTTCTATTGTCGAAAATCGTCGATGGCCGCTTCGACGACGCCGAGGTGATGGGAGAGACACCAAGTCCGCTCCTCCAACGCTTCGGCACTACTCTGAGTGAACTAATCCGGAATCGGATTCTTAGGTGGAAGAGCAAGCGCGACTCGAAACTGTTTGGGATGAAAGCTCCCGATAAGATCTTCCTGCCGGGCTGGCCTTCAGTCTAGTCTCGCATGGTAGCGAGCGAGTCAACGTTATTTGTGACGTCAGTCGAAACTGCGAAGCAGCTCCAGCGTTTTCGGCGCCACCCCGGAAGGGCGGCGCCCCCCGGGCCTAATGTCGAACAATGCGAGCCTCTTAGTTTGGATCACATCGCGGGCCGCTTATTGAGGCGCCAACTGGATCGTCTGGGGTACAAAACGCGGACAGCTGTCATTGAGTTTTTGTGCAGTAGAACTTTTCAGCACGCGCGACAAGGTGTAACGGACCGAGTACCGCGAAAGATCGGCTCACCTCCGTCAACGCTGGGGTTGGCGTCAACTAGCGGACCGCTTGATTCACCAAGGCAGCGTCGTGGCGAACATCTTCTGAGATAATACAGCTGAGGCGCGGCCGCCCGCGTGGTTTGGGAGTTCATTCGAACGAGGGATGAGCATTGAGGGTTACCCGATGAGGCGAATTGTTTATCTTTCCACGCGGCCGGAGGGTCGAGGGCCGATCTATACCGCAGTGCAGGAGGCCGCCAGGGAGACCGGATATTCGGTTCTCATCGGCAACTCGACTGAAGACCTTCGGGCCCAATGGATGCCCAAAACCCAATACGCGGGTGATAGCCTCAGGGCATCATTGGAGGAATCAGAGCTCGTAGCGGTTCACGTTTCTCGACCGAGCAGGAATCTCATTTTCGAAGTCGGAATGGCTGTCGGCATGGGCAAACCGGTCGTGCTCATTGTAAGCAAGACCGCGGTTCTGCCCTTCAATCTCCGCACATTGCCTTCCGTAACTTACGATCACAAGAGCATGGACTCTCGTCGGATCGCTTTTTCTCTACGCGAAATCATCAGAAGCCTCCAGGAGAGAGAATCCTTTCCAATGGGCTCCCTCCCGCGGCAAACGACAATACGTGCGGAAGCTCCTGCGAATCTTCTTGAGGAGCGCATGCCTCTTCGAGATCGCATTCGCCCTCTGATCTCGAATGTGGATGGCTGGGATATCCAGGCTGCCACAGCTGCAGACTCCAACGAATCGTTCGATTTCGTCATCTGGAACAATAACCCAGATCCCCGGCTGCTGCCTTTAGGCAATCCGATCGCGATTGAGTTGAAGCAGACGCTCAATCCTCATGATGCAACTGACTTGGGCCGACTGGCGAAGCGCTATGGCCTACGCTCCATTATCGTTTTCAGCGACTCATCGCTGTCAGTCAAGGGCAGAAAGCAAGTCAGCTCTGCGGGGGCGCGCACTGGAACTGCGGTTGTTGTGTTGGATCGAGAGGATCTGAATGCAATATCCACCGGGGATTCATTGGTGACACGCCTGGAGCAACGCCTGACGCAGTTGCGACTCTCGTGAGTTCGGCCATGGGAGTCTTTGATCATCAAACCTACTTGGATCTAATCGCCAAAGTTGATGGCGCAGCGACCCCGGATACGAAAGGCAACACCTTCGAGGATCTTGCGCAATATCTGCTAAGTTGCTTGAAGGGAGTAGAGATTGCACATCGCGACGCGGTCATGCAATCGGAGGAGATTGACCTTGTAGTATGGAATGCCAGAACTGACGAAGTTCTCAGGTCTTGGAGTGACGTTATTCTGGTCGAATGTAAGAACTGGAGTTCGAAAGTCGATGCCAAGAATACGAGCTGGTTTCTCTCCAAGCTCGAAGAGCGATCCTTGAACACAGGTCTTCTCATCGCTGCCTCAGGCGTCACGGGAGACTATGATAGTGGTGATCCCACCGGCGCGCGGGACGTCATTCGAAAGGCGCTTGGCAAAGGCATCCGAATCATCACCATCACGATGGACGATCTGCGGCAGATCAATTCTCACGATGATCTGCTTCGGTTGCTTAAGCTGCGGTTTCTCGGGCTCTTCGTTTTCAAGGTGCTAGCTGACTGGCAACCGGCCACCAACCCCATCGCACAGGCAGGCAATACCGCTACCACGGCCTGACGCCCGAGGACTGCTTTCATTGCCCGATGACGGCAGCCCCAATGTTGACGATCAGCACCTTCACAGGCACAGGAAGTCATTGAATGGTTAATTCGCCCGAGCACTCGCTTCCTTTACTATCTCAGTGGTCAGATACTCATCAATTGCGTCGATGCTCGCTCCATTCTGCCGCAACTCCTCCAATTGCCCCGTCAAGCGCGATGTAAACTGTTTCTGCATGTCCGGCTCTTTCAAAATCCTTTCAAATAGTCGGAGGAACAGATCAGCACGACGCAGAAATTCGGCATTGACATAAATCATCGAGGTTGCCAGCTTCTCCGAATAATGTCTTTAGGCGAAGAAAACCTGTCTCCATCAAACTCTACATAGAGTCCGGCGTTCTTGATCTCATTAAAGTCTCGATGATAGTTACGTTGTAGCTGCGCGGACGCTTCCAAGGCAGCCTTCGTGTCGCCGCGCTCGTGAGCTTGCTGCTCGGCCTCCGTCCTCCGAGCATAATAGGCATTCGCGAAATTCTTGACTTGGTGAACGCGAAGCTTCGTTGCCAAGCGGCCCTCGTCTATTTTGTGCCCCATCAAGATGGACGTCGCGTGCATTCCCAGAATGTCAATCTTTGCGCATTCTTCCATCGAAATTTGATGCAGCGTAGCTGCTCGTGCAAACGATCCAGCTTGCCCCAAAGTTTGAGCCTCGTTGTAAAGCGCCTCCGCGTTTTCGAAGATGAGCTTTGCTCCTTGGCGATAACGCGCAATTTGCTCCAGGGCGGTCTCGGTCATAGTTTCTCTCGTCGAAGTTGTTGCGATGTGACGAGTTAGGGTTTTTGGCTGTGATCCTCCGCAAAGAATTGTTCCGCGCTCTTTCCTCGGGAAAGATCGAGCTCAAAGTCAGGGGTTCCGGTTGCAATAGCCAGCTTGGCGAGCAGCTCTTTAATCTCTCTATCGGAAAGACCCAACTTCAATAGGTCAGGTTTGTCGATCGTGGAAGATACACCGCGAATGCATTCTTCGTCGACTGTCACAAGAGACTGAATAGCGAGCATCTCCATTCGAGATAGATGCACACCGCATAAATCGTAGTCGATCCAAGCTTCATAGGATAACGGTGCCACGCGCTTCAACACACCGGCGAGAACCGAAGCGTATTGCTGAATCTCCCACTGTGCGTGTGAGTCAACACGTAGTGTCAGGAAATGAAGAAGGTTGTGGAGATCGATTTTCCAGTACCATTGCGTGTACGTGGAGAGTGGTAGGTCGATCCGCGCAAGTTCCCGAGCGACGTCGTTAGCAGTGAGCCACTCGTAAGAATCTACGCTCGCACGCCGCGCTGCGCCCCACAGGCTGAGCGCTGATGTATAAGTTTCTTTTGGGATTGCTGTTCCGCTCCTACCCTGGTTGTTACTTGTGCTTTGAGTTTGAAGGTGCTCTTTCTCGGGGGTGTAAAAAACCGTGGGTATAACAGAGTAGCGACCCGAGTATTCGTTCACACTGGCAGTGCGATGGCGGATCCACTGACGGGCGATGAAAATGGGCATGCTGCAATGGAACTGCAGTTCGACCATCTCGCTGGGCGTTGTATGTCGGTGCCGGCGGAGGTAACGAATTAAACCGCGAGTTTCTGTAGTCTTTCGAGTGCCGTATCCATAGCTGACACGGGCTGCTCGCTCTACGCTTTCGTCTGTTCCCATGTAGTCAACCAACGCGACGAATCCATGATCGAGCACTGGGAAGTACATGCCGAGAATGTCTTCGGCCGCTAGGCTCGTGGGCCGTTTGGTAACATTCATGAACGACACTCCATTGCAAAGGGAGGCTATTGTGGAACGGTCAGGTTCTCAATATCAAAGCGCCAATAACGACCGGTCGGCTGTATGAGCACGACTTTGTGGGATTCAGGCAAGTTGTAGAGCACGGCGGGGGAGCGAAGGCACAAACCGCGCAGCGCTAAGGCCAAGGAATGGGGTTTAGTACCGCTGCACAAAAAATACGCGTTCTCTGTCGTCGGGCGCTCTACCGCCCGCTCGGTAAGGGTCTTCCAAGCCGCTACTGCATCACTTGCAGGTGCCCTCAAGATTTGTTCGGACGGTATTTGGTAGGTGTCGATCAGGGCGGCATTGTCCTTGAGCGATCTTTTCGCGTACTGCGGCGTGGTTCCCGGATCTCCATGGAGAATGGAAACTCGGTCTGGATCAGAGCGGGCAACGGCACGCATGGTTTTCCAGCCTTCGAATCCAATTGAGACTAGTAGGAATCGATTTTTGCTTGGGGAATAGTGCCCCTCAAGACTGGGAACGGCGACGGAACGCCAGTGGCCACCAGTGAATGCAATGTCCTCATCACTACCGGGGGGTGTCTCAGGATACAAACCGTCGGCGTAGACTACCGAGACGCGGGAAGCAACACCGGTTTTGAGCGCAGTGGCCACGGTCGCCAACAGGTAGTATCGCGGGCACACTGCTGCGTCCAGAAAAATATGCAAGGGGCGGCCTAGCGCTTTCCTCTGCCTCGCAATGGTGGCCAACAGCTCCTTCCATGTCGGCTCGAGGCTCAGGGAGTTGCAGTGTATTGGTTGCACAGATTGACTAGCTTGCCGCGCAAACTCTTGAAGTTTTTGGTCGTGCTGATCTCTGAGACCGTACGGATCTCGTTTCTCAAAGAACAGAATCGTCGTATGACCAGACCGAAATGCTTCCGACTTGGTTACGCATATCGAGCGAGTATCCCAACTAGAGACCAACAGTGCAAGATCGAACGAACCACTGTACAGAGTCGTTGGGCTGTCGGCCCAAGATGAGACTGCACGCAGGGAGCCTGACGCAAAACGCGTTTGCTCCTTCACGAATGGCGCTCCTCAAACAGATCACTTTGTTCGCTGATCTTCTCCAGCTCCTGATAAAGTGAATCGATCATCTTCTGCAATTCCTCCGGGTTCTTGAGTCTCCGGATGCGGTCGAGCGCACGCCAGTCGAGCGGGACTTCGTAATATGCGCCTCGATACGAGAAGCCATACTTTGGTGCCAGCGACGTGTGAACGCGGAACGACATTGGTTCCACAGTGGAGCCAAAGAACCTCAAAAATCCGGCTTCGGCTGCCTCGCGTAAAGATCTTATGAGCGATTCCGGTGCATCACCATGGGCGTGGGCCATTGATACAGAAAAGCGCCCGCGTTCACTCGACTTCAAGTGTCGATTGGTCGGCGACTTACTTTGCAGAAGCGCCGTGAGTTTCGCCAAGGCGTCGACGAGAGCGCGGGTTTCGTGGGGATTATTAACTCCGAAGCCGGGAAGGGATTGATACTTCTTTTGGCTCGCGGATTTTAAGGCTCGATCCTGCAAGTCGGAGTCGATGGCTGCATTTACAAAGCGCTCGATTGGCAGATCGGCGACCTGAAAAATCTCATCGAGCTGCGCCAGAAAATCCCTGACGCAGTTGTCACTCGTCTGCAAAACAACATCGGCAGAAGCGTAGCGCGGCTCGGCTCTTACTTCCGCGCAAATCCCAAGGTAGGCAGCCACAATGCGTTTACGCAGCTCGGCACTATCCTGCTTGCGACGCTGCCAAGGAATGTCTGCTGAGAGGTTGGATGTATCGAGTTCCAACCTCTCGATCAGGTATGTTTGGTAAATCGGCGGGGACTCGTGGACTGTCTCCAACGGAGGGGCTTTACGACGTCGAGATCCTCGATGGCTGGCAGCCCATTTCTCTGCCGCGCCGAGGAGCTGCTTTGCTCTGGGAGCCACGGATTCATTCAGGATGGCGAGCAAAAGCCCATTGATATCCAGCTTTCCAAGTGTCTTGGTGGTTGAAAAGCTGAGCTTGGCGTCTCGTGCTAAGTGGCGAATTCGCACTGTGGCGACGCCCTCCACGAGCTCCTGAAACTCCTTGGGAGTCATTTCGTCCAGGAGTACCAGCTCCCGATCGGCTTGTCCTAAGGTGAGGTCGTCGAACACGGTCGTTGTGGGGTCTACAGGAGTGCTCACGAAAGACACCACAAAGAACAACGGTGCTCGACTCAGACGCAGAAGAGTGTTCACGACTTTCTGCTGCAATTCGTTTAGGCATTCGCCCTCATCCAGACACACCTTGAAAATCCATGGCGAGGCGTCCGTTGCGGCTGTCGAGTTGCAAAGCTCGCCCAAGAAGGCGGCAACGTCGCGTCCGAACGATCCGAGTTGGTAAATCGGGTCTAGATACTCGATCGCCTTCGCGATGGGAACGCCGGTACTTGCGTAGCTTTCAATGCTTTCACGTCGGGCGCGGAGGGCAGTTGCCAGCTCGCGTAATGTACTGGGGCTGAAAGCTTCTCGTGCGAACAGTGACGCAAAAGTTAAGCAAATCTTGGAGACATACTTTTGTTCGTCTTCAGCGGAGAAGTCCAGTGGCCCCCGTATGGCCAGCTCCGATAGTGTGCGCAAAAGCTCTTCGAGCCAGACGAGATCAAGATAGTGAGCAATCACGTTTGCGCGAACTTCAGTTCTGACTTCCGAGCCCCAGCCGGAGACGAGGCCCAACTGGATCTCGGGAAGCTTCAGGTAAATTCCGACGTAGCGCGCAGACCGATTCTTGAGCTGGCGCATCAAACTGGCGTTATTCAGGCGTTCGGACGAGCTGAGGGCTTTCAGCAGCGTCGTCTTTCCTGTGCCTCGTGAGCCCATTAGGTAGATCGGCTTGGGCAGCTCAAGTCTGTCGAAGAGCTTCTTCTGAAGAAAATACAGGTGTTGTGATTCGTATTCGAACCGTGCCAGCCGGAACGGGGAGGCGCTGCTCATGGGCTGATCCTTCGCAGGTGCCAGTATACCGGGTCATCGTCGGCGCCATTGATGTGTATCAAAGACAGCCAGTCCAGAAGTTTGACGCACTCAATCAACGTTGCGGCAGAGACTGTCGATACTTTCTCGGCCAGTTCACCGAAGCGAAGTGCCTTTTTTCCCAGCGCCTTCAAGACCGTTAGAGAGGTTTCATCGCAGAGTGAGCCACTGTGGCCATCTGTCTGAAAGCGAACGCGAACAGGCTGTTCGTCTCGAATGGATCCGAATGGCGTCAGTCGATGCAAGTGAATCCGACAACCTAAGGGGTGGCCATCGTCGGTGAAGACCAACTCAATAGTGTTGAAACCGTGCTTGAAAAGAGGCGCTGAAATCGCAACCAAGCGCCCTTTTGGCTGGGAAGGGTGCAGAACGACCTCTATCGGATCTTCGTGAAGGTGGCCATGGCAGTACAGAGCAGTCGTGTTGAGCGTTGCAAGCGAACTGCGAAATCGGCCGGCGTTGAGCAACTCGGTGTAGAGGTCGACTCTCAGGCGGGCCTGAGGAAGCAGTGCATGATGGCCCAATACTACGGCTACTGCGGGTGACGGTTGTGTGCGCAGTTGAGTTTCGATTTCCTTCACATGATCTTCAAGTATAGCTGGAGTGTCGAGCCGTTCTCCTATCAGGTCAAACGCGTCTTTGGGGGGCATCGTTGCGCACGCACTCGCAAGGATTTTGGAGAACTCTTCGCGAATCTTGTCAGGGAGATGCCGCCTTTCGCCACAGCCGACACAGGTGTTCACGGCGGCAAGGCGTACTACGGCATTGCCTTGCAGAGGTATATCCGAGAACTGGACGGTACTCGGCGAAAAGGTGCCCGGGACAATCTTCTGCCAGATATCAGTCGCCTTAGAAAATTTCCGGAAGTAATCGTGTCCGGTATCGTCGACCTCCAGCCTATCAACGTCATGGTTACCAGGTACGACGGCGAGTATCCGGTCTTTCCACACTGCGGGTTCGTCAAGGCTCAAGACATGGCGCAAATAATCAACGCACTCGGTGTAACCTACGATGTCACCTCGTGTGGTGAGGTCTCCGCTGACGAGTACGCCTTTGACTGCGGTGTCATCGAGGAGTCGGCGTCGCAAATCGTCGGCAACTGTCTTGAGGGGCGTTGGCGAAATCAGGTCGACGAAGGTGGAATCGATAGCACTGTCCTTGATGTCGGCAGGGTCGTCGTCGTTACGCTCCGGATAATGCACGTCCCCTATGTGAAGCAGCTTGATCGACTGCATGTTCCGTTATTCCTGGGATGGCTCAGGTGTTAGCGCAGATGAGTAACTCGGTGAAGGTCTTGCGGCTGTCTGTGGTGGCGGAAATTGCGGAGTAGCGACTGATAGTTCGCAGGGAAAACCCTTTACCCCGGTACAAATTCCGGATGGATGGATGATCTGCATTGGTGCAGACAATCTTGGCCTGACGTATGCGCGCACGCTCAAGTGCCAGTGCCAACCTCTCCTGATCGGCCCAGGAGAACAGAGTTTCGTTGTAGCGAACGAAGCCGTTGAAGTTATGGCGTACCGTGTAGGGAGGATCGGCAAATATGAAGTCGCCTTTTCGTGCCTCATTGATGATGGATTCGAAGTCAGCGACGCGGATTTCAGCAGTCTCAAGGAGTTGTGCAATGCTTTCGAAGTCGTCGGTGTCCCTGAGCACGTGTTTCCGATCTCCCCGCGGGACATTGAAGTGACCTTCTTGGTTGGTCCGATAGATGCCGTTAAAACATGTTCGATTCAAATAGATCATCCGTGAGGCTTGATTCAACAGCTCGCGCGGCTTGGTGTCGCGCACGGTGTAGTAGTATGCATCACAGTGTCGGTGATGGTGAGTTGCAAGTTTCTCTTGCAGGCAAGCCCAATCTGTCTTCAGGCCCTGATAGGTTGCAATCAGGTGAGGGTTGGAGTCTGCCAAGATGGCTTGTTTGGGCTGGAGATGGAAATAGACCGAGCCCCCTCCAAGGAAGGGCTCTATGTAGCGCTTGTAGCGCTTCGGTATAAGGTGAGGGAAATCTTGGACGAACCAGCGCTTGCCGCCCGGCCACTTCAAAAATGGCATCATCTTAGTATCGTTTTTCGCCGTCCGTAGTTTTCGAGTCCGCAAGCTTATACCTGTCAGACACTCAAAATCAAAGGCTTACGTCACGTGACGCTGCGCCGCACCACCGTGCCAATTCCCCCGAACGGCTTGCTGCACTCATCCTCTGCAGGCTCTCTTGGAGCTCAATCGCATTTTCTCGCACCACATGTGCCCATCTGTTGGATTGGACACTCATGATCATCAAACCGACCTTCGGCAGGCTCTATGGTTGATTCCGGACTACACGGTGGTCATCATGCCGGTACTGCCCGGTGCAGGAGTAAGCTTGCAAAGATTCATGATGTGCTCGAATCGCTCTCATAGAGATTCTCTGCATACCGAGAACCCAGGGAGATTGAGTGGAATCGCCTCCGACGACTCTCTTTAAATATCAAGGCTTCTCTGTCCGCCTCTTTAGCCGGATATGTAACGGGGAAGCGCACTTTGCCGATCCGTCTTCATTTAACGATCCTCTCGACTGTCGACCTACCGTGGAAACCGACCTAGAAGCCGATGCGTTGAAAGCCATTCTTGCGAATTTAGTATCTCGGCGCGTGGAAAAGGAAGTCGTGGCGTCACTGAAGAAACTTCGGTTTCGGCCTGAAACCATCGTGGCTCGTCAGGAGTCTGAGGCTCAGCGGGTTATTCAAACATTGTTACAAAATATAGAATACGAAGCGGACCATCCAGATATAAGCGATGCGAACAGTCAGTTGAAGTGTGCCTTGGGAAATGCGATCGAGTTCGAGATTCGAAGAGCTTACGATCAAGGTGTGTTGTGTCTGAGCGCGCGATGTGACAGCCCGCTGATGTGGTCTCATTACGGAGACCAGCATAAAGGAGTTTGTATTGAGTACGACGTTTCAAAGCTCAGGCCGCAGGAGATCCGCAAGGTAGAATATGGAGAATCCCGCCAACTTAAGGCTAGTGCCATACAAAGATGGCTGGAGAACACAGGGGATGTCATCGCTAGGCAACAAATAGAACGTGCGTGTCTCCTAACCAAATCGACGGAATGGAACTATGAAGGAGAGTACCGGATCTTCGGTCGCCAGGGAGATCATGGCTCGCCAGCCCCTATAAAGTCTGTCACTTTCGGCTTGCGCTGCGACATAGTGGTTAAATACGCCGTGGTTGCTGCTCTGGGGGGCGAGAAATCTCCCTACGGGATCTACGAAATGAATTCGCTTGGCGCAAAATTCGAACTCTCGCGCCGTGAAGTGGATGTGGACGAACTCATGAGGGGAATGCCCAATACAACAGGCCTATGGGATTTCGATATCATTGAGGGATCAGGGGCGGGATGATCAGGCGGGAACCTCAAGGCTTCAAACCAGCATAGGGCGTTTTTAGCCTCTAGCCTTACAGGGCGATACGGCGTGCATTTCCTGATCGCAAGGCAAAGGCGTGGCGGCGCAAAAGGAGACCAGATCGGCGTTCGCCGCGAAGAGAAATTTCCGGTCGGAAATTTGAAAAGGTAGAGCGCCGGCGGCGCTCGGATTGTTGTTGTTTGAAGAAGTGGTGCCCGAGATCGGAGTCGAACCGACATGCCGGTTAAGGCGACGGATTTTCTTGCTACTTCGGCTTTCGCCGCCGCCCGAGGAGGGCGTTCGTAGTCTGGAGCACGCCTTCACCATAGCCTGATGGCCGTAGGTGCCCGCCGTCTGCTCTCTACACCTTCCCTGGAGCTCCAGGGCTTGGCTCGGCGTTAGCTCGGATCGTTGTCCAGGGCCTTCGCCGAATTTGACGGGTTACATCTTCCGGGTTTCCCGCAGAAGCGCTCAAATTTGCTTTAAGTCCGTTGCGTCTACCAATTTCGCCACTCGGGCACGCGACGCATTGTAGCGTGCCGAGGGCGATGCTGATACCAGCGGAAGTTTATGAAACTGCAGCTTTTTCTATTTCCTTGACCCTGCGGCGGACCTTGCGGACGTTGATGGCCGAGGCGTCGAGCATGTTCTTGATGTGAGCGGCATAGTATTTCTCGATCATCTCGACGCTGGTGCGGCAGTTCTTCGCGACCTGGTAGACGTCGGCCCCGTCCATGAGGCGCATGCAGATGTAGGTGTGCCGAAGGCTGTACGCCGAGCGGCGCTGGCCGTCGCGGTCGATCTTGAGGCCGAGCTCGTCCAGCAGAGTGTTGAAGAGCTCGCGCTGGATTTTGCCGAAGATCAGAGTGTCGGGCGTTGGCGGCTTGTTCCGCTCTTTCAGGCGTTCAAAGGGTGTAACGGCACCGGGCATGCTCTTGCAATATCCAACACCTCGTTTGCCGCGCACCTCGATCTCGAGGATGCGTTCGCGGGTGTCTTCATCTTTGACGATCGTGACATCACGGTACTGCAGGCGGCGGCCTTCGTCTGGTCGCAGGCCGGTGTTAGCCATGAACAGGACGTAATCGTGCAGATTTTCGCAGGCCTTTTTCCAGCGAGGCTTTTTCGGGTTGCGCGCCCGCTCGCGCGTGGCTTCATAAAGCGTTTTGTATTCTTCGGGGGAGAACCAGGCGCGATGGACGATTTTTCCTGAACTCTTGTAGGGCGCGGACATATCCGGCAGGTAATCGAACCATCCATGCCGGATCGCGCATTTGTAGACCTGGCGGATGACGACAATTTCCTGGTGGATCGTGCTGCGAGAAGGAGGGTTGCCGGTCTTGCAGTGCTGCGCGCGGTAGATGCGGTACTCGGAGATCGAGCCGGGCGCCTCTGACAGGTAACGCTCGCCCAGGAAGGGCAGGACCGTATTTAGGCGGCGCTCCTGGTCGTGGAGGTAATGTTCGCCGCGCTGTCCGTGCGTGAGGATCGGCAGCTCCTCCAGGAATTTTGCCGCGACCTCCTTAAACTTCTTGCCCTTCTTCCTTTCTTCTAACAGGCCCGCGGCGCTCTGGCCGCGTAGTCGCAGGTACCAGTCTTCGGCGAAGTCTTTCGCCTTGTCCAGGCTGTCGGTCTTGGTTGATTCGCGGTACTGGCGGCCATCGAGGAAGGTGGTGCATTGCCACCTCGAACTGTTCCGACGTTTGTAGACGTGAACCTCGCCGCCAAAGAGATCGTGGGTTTCAGGTTCTCGGTTGGGTTTTTCGTGCATGGCTCAGGAATCCTTTCCAAGGCCAGACTGTGCAAACTGTGCTATGACTGTGTGAGCGTAGCAGTTGACCTCGGGTGAGTCTATCTAGTTGATTTAGATAGATATTTTTCGATAAAAACGCAAAAATGAGGGATTTTAAGTCCCTTGCGTCTACCGATTTCGCCACCCGGGCCTAATGTGCGGTGCGCCCCGCTTGCGGGGCCGCGATTCTATCGCAGATTCGACAAAAAGCACGGTGTTGACGCTTTGTGTAGACACCCTTACTTATGGCCATAAACCACTGAATTTGCGAGACTCGCGCGCCATTGTTCACCCCGTTTTGTGTCGCCAATGCCCGAGCGTCGCCTGCAAGCCGAGAATCTGCACCTGTGGAGGGGCGATCGCCACGTGCTCAAGGGTGTCCGGTTTGCGGTGAATGCGGGTGAATGCCTTCAGATCACCGGCGGCAATGGTGCCGGCAAGACCAGCCTCCTGCGGACCCTCAGTGGCATCATGTACCCGGAAGAGGGGTCCATTACCTGGTGTGGGAGCGATATCCGTAAGGATCTTCAGGCATACCATGGCGATCTGGCCTACATCGGGCACGAACCTCCCCTAAAGCCCGATTTGACGGCCACAGAGAACCTCCTTTACTGGGTGGGCATCAGGCGTCGCCTCGATAAAGAGGCTATCGAGCACGAATTGGACCGAATGGGCGCCGATCAGTGGCGAAGTCGCCCGATTCGCACCCTTTCAGCAGGTCAGAAGCGCAGAGTAGCCCTGGCCGGGCTCCTTTTAATGGCGGCGCCGCTGTGGCTGCTGGACGAGCCCACAACCAATCTCGACACGGCAGGTCAAAAGCTGGTCGGCGCTCTCATAGAAGAGCACCTGGCCAGAGGCGGCCTGGCAGTGGCGGCCATCCACCACGAGCTCGAAGTCTCCTCCGCGGTCATCAGACGGCTGGAGCTGTCGTCGAAGTGAGTACATCCGTCTCAGTGATCGAAGAAGCGAGCACCGGAACCTCGGCGCTGGAAGCAGCGCGCCTCACGCTCGCCCGCGACATTCGGCTCGCGTTGCGCAAGCGCGGGCAGCTCGTCCAGCCGTTGGCTTTTTTCGCGATTGTGACGACGTTGTTTCCGCTGGGAATTTCGCCGGAATTGTCGCGCTTGCGCGACGTGGCGCCCGGTGTGTTGTGGGTTGCCGCCTTGTTATCCTCACTGCTCGCGCTCGAGTTTCTGTTTCGCGATGACGCGCAGGACGGCACACTGGAGCAGCACGTTCTGTCGGGTCAGTCATTGACGTGGGTGCTGTTTGCCAAGACAGTGGCACATTGGCTTCTGACGGGCCTGCCGCTGGCCCTGATGGCACCTCTGGCCGCGTTGTCGCTGGGAGTGCCGGTGGCCTCGGTTGGCGGGATCGTTGCTTCGGTTGCGATTGGCAGTGTGGCGTTGAGTTTGATCGGCTCGGTGGGCGCGGCGTTGACGCTGGGAGTCAAGCGCAGCGGCGCGCTGATCTCGTTGTTGACGCTGCCGCTGTCGATGCCCGTGTTGATTTTCGGTGCGCGTGCCACGGAGCTGGCCATCAAAGGCGAAGGGTTCGCTCCGCCGCTCTACCTGCTCGGGGCACTCGCGGTTCTCGGAATAACCCTCGCGCCTTTGGCGGCCGCCGCGGCTGTGCGTATCAGCTTGGAGTAAACATGGCCTGGACCTGGTTTCATCGGCTCGGCTCACCGCCGTATATCTACGGGCTCGCGGCGCGCCTGACTCCATGGTTTGCATGGACCGCGGCGCTGTGCATTCTCGCCGGGACCTACGGCGGCCTGGTCATGGCACCGGCGGATTACCAGCAGGGCGATGATTTCCGCATCATCTATGTTCATGCGCCCACGGCGTGGATGTCCCTGATGGTCTACACAACCATGGCCATTTCAGCCGCTGTTGGTTTGATCTGGCGGATCAAGGTGTCGCACGCCGTCGCGGCGGCCTGCGCGCCCATCGGCGCGTCGTTCACTCTGGTGGCGCTCGTCACCGGTTCCCTTTGGGGTTATCGGATGTGGGGTACGTACTGGGAGTGGGATCCGCGCCTGACCTCGGAGCTCATTCTGTTTTTCCTGTACCTCGGGTACATGGGTCTGCGGTCGTCAATCGACGACACGCAAAGAGCAGATCGGGCCAGCGCCGTATTGGCGGTCGTCGGTGTCGTCAACGTGCCCATCATTCATTTTTCCGTGATGTGGTGGAACTCGTTGCACCAGGCGCCGTCTGTCATGCAGTTGGCTGCACCCACCATGCCCGCATCAATGCTGATCCCGCTGCTGCTCATGCTTCTCGGGTTCACCCTGATGTTTGCAGCTCTCCTGCTGGTGCGCATGCGGGCCGAAATTCTGAGCCGGGAACGGGGCGCGGCCAGCTGGATCAGGGAGGCCGTGGCCTCGTGAGTGAATTTTTGAACATGGGCGGTTACGCGGCCTACGTGTGGCCTGCCTACGGACTGACATTCGTGGTGATTGTCTGGAACATCATCTGGGCGCGCCGCCTGCTCGCCCGTTCCCGCGAAGAAGCTCGACGCAGGTTGGCGATGCGAGGAGAGGAAGCATGACGCCGCGACGCAAGCGGATGACATTGGTTTTCGGGATCGTTGCGGGCGTAAGTGTCGCAGGGGCACTTGCGTTGAACGCGTTCCGACAGAATGTCACCTTCTTTTTTGATCCAACCGCTGTCACCGCGGGGCAGGTGAAAGACGGGCAGCGCTTCCGCCTGGGCGGGATGGTGACCAAGGGGAGTGTCAAACGCGATCCGGGCAGCCTGGAGGTCCATTTCGTAGTGACCGATCTCAAGAACGAGATTCCGGTCACCTACACCGGCGTTTTGCCGGATCTGTTCCGTGAAGGGCAGGGTGTCGTCGCCCACGGCAGGATGTCGGGGAATACCTTCGTGGCGGACGAAGTCCTGGCTAAGCACGATGAGAAATACATGCCGCCCGAAGTGGCGAAATCGTTGAAGAAACACCAGGGTGAGACCGCCGCGGCGCCCGCCCCAGGAGCCACCTGATGCTTCCCGAGTTAGGACACTTCGCGCTCATCCTGGCAATGTTGCTGGCAGCCTTGCAGGGCTTCTTTGGTATCGCAGGCCCCGCGCTGGGCCGTGATCGCTGGACCGCCGCCGTTACACCGGCCGTGGCAGGTCAGTTTGTGATGCTCGCCACCTCCGTGGCCTGTTTGATCGCCTCGTTTGTAGATAACGACTTTTCCGTTCTCTACATCGCGGAGAACTCAAATTCGGCGCTCCCGCTGTTTTATCGGGTGACGGCAATGTGGGGCGCCCACGAAGGCTCTCTTCTCCTGTGGATCTTCCTGTTGGGATGTTGGACCGTGGCCGTCGCCATCGGCGTGTCGAAGCTGCCGCGCCGTTTTGCCGCGCGCGTGCTCGGCGTGCTGGGTGTCGTCAGCTTCGGATTCCTGTTATTCATGCTGGCTACGTCAAATCCTTTCCTGCGGCTGGATCCGCCCGCACCGGATGGACGCGACCTGAATCCCATCCTCCAGGACCCGGCTCTCGCGATTCATCCTCCGATTCTGTATACGGGCTATGTGGGATTCGCGGTGGCGTTTGCGTTCGCTTGCGCGGCCATGCTCGAAGGCAGGATGGACCAGATGTGGGCCCGCTGGACCCGTCCGTGGACGACAGCCGCCTGGGCTTTCCTGAGTGTCGGAATCGCGCTCGGCAGTTGGTGGGCCTACTACGAGTTGGGGTGGGGCGGTTACTGGTTCTGGGACCCGGTGGAGAACGCTTCGTTCATGCCGTGGTTGGTGGGAACCGCGCTCATTCATTCCCTGGCGGTCACCGACAAGCGGGGCCTCTTCAAGAGCTGGACGCTGCTGCTGTCCATTCTGGCTTTTTCACTGAGCCTGTTGGGCACGTTCCTGGTGCGCTCGGGTGTGCTCGTGTCCGTGCATTCCTTCGCCGCCGATCCGACGAAGGGTATTTTCATTCTGGTTTTCCTGTGCGTGATGATTGGCGGGGCGTTGACGCTGTATGCGTGGCGTGCTCCGTTGCTCAAGTCGCAGGCCGGGTTTGACCTGGGCGCGCGTGAGTCCTTCCTGCTCTTCAACAATATTTTGCTGGTCATTGCGGCCGCCACTGTATTGGGCGGGACCCTGGCACCGCTGATCAGCGATTCGCTGAACCTGGGGACCCTGTCGGTGGGAACCCCTTATTTCAACCCGACATTCATGTTGTCGATGCTGCCGCTCACGGCCCTTCTGTCCGTGGGCATACACGCCAACTGGAAGAGGGGGCGACTGAGTGACAGCACCCGCACGATCCTCATCACCTTGACCATCGCCGTCACCACCGCGGTCATCCTGGTTTATGGGGTGTACTCCAACGGCAAGGTGTTGAGCCCGGTCGCTGCCACGCTCGGCGTGTGGATCATCATCTCTTCGCTAATTGATCCGATCGACCGCATGCGTCGCAAGCTGTCACTGCCGCGCAGCGTCGTGGGCATGGCCGTCGCGCATGTCGGCCTCGGTATGTTTGTGCTGTCAGTGACAACCGTGGAGTCATTCACTCTGGAGCGCGACGTTGCCCTCGGTGTCGGTCAGCAAACCACCGTGGGTAACTACGAGTTCCGTTTCCAGGGCGTCGAGGCCATCGAGGGCGCCAACTACAACGGAGTCGAGGGTACCGTCGTGGTCACGCGCCACGGCTTCCCGATTTCAGTGGTGCACCCGCAGAAACGCCAGTACTGGGTCCAGCGCCAGGTCACGACCGAGGCGTCGATCGAAATGCATCACGGCAGCAACGTCTTCGTCGCGTTGGGTGATGACTTGGGCGCGGGCAAATGGAGTGTCCGGTTCCAGATCCGGCCGCTCGTCAACTTTCTGTGGCTCGGTGCCTTCATCATGGCGTTGGGGGGTGCGATCGCTGCCACTGACAAGCGGTACCGCATGGCGAAAGAGGTCACCGCACCCGTTGCCGCTCCCGGAGGAGTCACCGCAGGATGAATCGCTTTCTCATTCCACTGGGAGCGTTTGTGCTACTGGCGATCGTGCTCGCCGTGGGCCTCAAACATTCGCCCGAGAAGGGGATCATTGCCTCGCCACTCATTGGCAAGCCGGCGCCGGCTTTCACAACGACTCTGTTGAATGACACCAACGCGAAGTTCGATTCGGCGCAGTTCAAAGGCCGTTGGACTCTGTTCAATGTGTGGGGAACCTGGTGCTTCGAATGTCGCAATGAGCACCAGGCGTTGCTGGACATCGCCAAGCGCAAGGAAGTCCGTGTGGTCGGACTCGACTGGAAGGACGAGGATCCGACGGCTACCCAGTGGCTGCAGGACCTGGGCAATCCCTTTGATGTGATTGCAACTGACCACGACGGCCGGATCGCAGTCGATTGGGGTGTCTATGGTGCGCCGGAAACGTTCCTGATCAACCCTCAGGGCGTCATTGTCCACAAGTACGTGGGCGCTTTGACAATGGAAGCATGGGAAAGAGAATTCCTGCCGAGGATCAACGCGAAGTCATGACACGCTACTTCGTAACCTCGATCCTCGTCTGTCTGCTCGCCGCCAGCCCGGTCAGCTACGCGGTCGACACGACTCAGATGCCGACCCCGGAGCTGCAAAAGCGCTATCTCGGCCTGACCCATGAGCTTCGTTGCATGCAGTGCCAGAACGAAGCCATCGCCGACTCTCCCGTCAGCCTCGCGGCAGACCTGCGTCGCCAGGTGGCAGAGATGTTGAATGCCGGCAAGTCCGACGACGACGTGCGCAATTACATGGTCGCGCGCTATGGCAACTTCATCCTCTTCAGGCCACCCGTATCGGCCAAGACCATCTGGGTGTGGGCAACGCCCGGCATCCTGCTGTTGATCGGGGCGGCCGTAGCCGTACGCATTACCAAACAGCGCGCCGCCCTGGTGGACCAGGACAATGAGCCTGTTGAAGAGGACATCCGCTCCTCATGATGACATTTGTTCTGCTGGCCGCCGTGCTCACCATAGCCGGCGTCGCGTTGATTGCCGTCCCGCTGCTGAAGAAAAAGCCGGTCGAGTACTCACCCGCGCCCTGGGCTGCCCTGATTGCCGCTGGTGTCCTCGTGATCGGCTCCGCGGTGTTGTATGCCCGGATGACCAACTGGTCGTGGAACCCCAAAGCGACCGAAGACACCCCGCAGACCATGGTTGCGCGCCTCGCGCGCAGGCTCGAGCAGAACCCCGACAACCTCGAAGGTTGGTTGATGCTGGGCCGCTCCTACACTCAACTGCAGGAGTTCCAACTGGCCACGCGCGCCTTTCAGCGGGCCGACCGTCTGGCGGGTGGCAAAAGCGCTGACGCATTGATCGGCGAGGCAGAAGCGCTGGCGCGCAGTGATGAGGCCGAATTGGACGGGCGCGCGGCCAGGCTCATCGAGCAGGCGCTCGTGGTCGATCCCAACTCGGGCAAGGCGCTGTTTTTCGGCGCGGCGGTCGCCATGCGCAAGGGCGAGCTGCCGCTGGCCAAGGAGCGATTCACAAAGCTCCTGGCGCTCGATCCACCGGACAACATCAAACCACTGATACAGAAGCAGATCGACCAGATCGATCAACAGATGGCCGGAGGCGGCCCCGCACTCGCCGCGGGAGCTGCCGCCCCCCGGGCTGCCGGACCGACAGGGGCCGCAGGATCAACGGGGGCCGCGGGGACCGCGGGATCAATGGGGGCCGCGGGGACCGCGGGATCAATGGGGGCCGCGGGATCAGCAGGAGCCGCAGGGGCCGCGCCCGCCGCGACAACCGGCGCAAGCGTCCGCATCAACGTATCCCTCTCCCCAACTCTGGCTCAGTCCGCTTCGGGCTCCTCACCATTGTTTGTGTTTGTCCGCGATCCGAGCCGGCCCGGACCCCCTTTGGCGGTCAAGCGCCTGGAGAGTCATTTTCCCCAAACCGTTGAGCTCACGACTTCTGATTCGATGGTTCCGGGGCGCGCCATTGCGGCAGGGCAGAAGGTACAGGTGGTTGCGCGCATCGCCCGTTCGGGCAATCCCGTGGGGGCCAGTGGCGATCCGATCGGCGAGTCAGCCTACCAGGTGGGCCGCGATGGACTGGTCAACATCGTAATCGATCACGTCATGCCCTAAAGTTGCCGGATGAATGGCCCGGTCTCTTTGCATTTCACGGCGGCGCCTGCGATTGCTCCGGCGTACCTGAAAATCCTGCTGGCACGCAAGCCCTCGTTCGCGAGCGGCGGCGTGCCGCGGATCGAGGCGGTGCTCGATCGTTTCAGCATCAATCCGCGGCATCTGGCGCGATATCGGCGTGTGTGCGGCGATCGTGACGCGACAGAGTTGCCCATCACCTATCCCCACGTGCTCGCGGCTCCTTTGCATCTTGCAATGCTCGCGTGCGAAGCGTTTCCTGTCAGTCTGTTGGGCGTAGTCCACACGCGCAACCGGATCACCCAGCATCGGCCGTTACGAACAGATGACACAGGTGAAATCCATTCATGGATGGAGGGCCATCGCGAGACGGCACGCGGCCAGGAAATTGATCTGCAGACCCAACTGAGAGTTGGTGGGCAGCCGGTGTGGTCTGAAGTCTCGACACTGCTCGCGCGGCGCGCCGAGGGTCACCGGCCCCCTCGTACGAGAGAGGGCGGACTTCCCCAACTGGACGTGCCGCCGCGGCAGGATGTCAGCACGAGCACTTTCGTAGTGTCACCGGGTGTCGGAAGGCAATACGCGTGCGTCTCAGGTGACTTCAACCCGATTCACATCATGGATGTGACGGCACGATTTTTCGGCTTTAAACGCGCTATAGCGCACGGCATGTGGTCGCTGGCGCGTTGCGCCGCCGAAATCGGCGCACCCACATTTTCACGGCCCTGCACGCTCGATGTGGCGTTCAAGCGACCCATTTCGTTCCGCGCCCGCACCGTCCTCGAAAGTTGGATGGCCGATCAGCGCATGGGCTTCAGTCTGCGCGACTCGGAAATTCCCCGCGATCATCTGCTCGGAACCATAATCCGCTCAAACTGATTTCTTTCCTGCTCCTTTCGCACTCGTCAACAAATTGGCAGGTTGGTTGTCCGGGCCGCGGTCGCGGCATGGGTCTTGCTGCTACTCGCGTGCTCGCTGGGTTGAGCGAGCCCGATGTAGTTATTGTGGAGGAGAGTAGTAATGGCTCAGGCACCAACTCAGGACGGCCGCACTTCAAACCGCGGATTTGCGTCAATGAACGCGGAGCGTCAACGGCAGATCGCCAGCATGGGCGGTAAGGCCGTGCCCGATGAGAAGAGAAGCTTCTCGCAGAACCGCCGACTCGCCGCCGAGGCGGGCCGCAAAGGCGGTCAGAGCGTTCCCGGTTCCAAGCGCAGTTTCTCGCAAAATCGCGAGTTAGCCGCTGTCGCAGGCCGTAAAGGCGGCCAGAGCGTTCCAGACGAGAAGCGGAGCTTTTCGCAGAATCCGGAGCTCGCCGCCGAGGCGGGTCGTAAGGGCGGACAGGCCAGCCATGGTGGTGGCAGCGCCGACGGTCAGGCCAAAGTGGCCACGCCAAAAGGTTCTGACACGCAGGGTGAAGCATAAGGAAGGGCGGTCTGCACCCCATCCTACGGCGGGGACTGTCTATCATGACAGTCGCCGCGGATGCGCTCGCGCATCCGATTTATTGCAAAGATTACCTTGGGCGTTGCAGAAATTGCGCGTTCCGCGGCCATGCCCGAGATTGGCTGAAATTTCCGCAGGCCAATTGATTTATAGGGCTCGAGGCGCCCCGTTCCTGTTCCCCTGGTACGGAGCCTGGCGGCCCCTGCGCCATACGGAGCGAAATCACAAGTCTTGTTGCACCGTTGCGTGTTCTGCATAGTGCGCCCCCCGTCGCTCGTATTGTAGGACCGCCCTTTAGATGCAATCCATTGAATCGCCTATCGCGTCAAAAATAGCAACGGAGCTTTCTGTTGCTCCACAGCAAGTGACTGCTGCCGTCGCTTTGCTCGACGCAGGTTCCACTGTCCCCTTCATAGCGCGATATCGCAAGGAAGCCACCGGTGGGCTGGATGATGCGCAGTTGCGTACGCTCGAGGAGCGTTTGGTCTATCTACGCGAGCTGGAAGAGCGCCGGGCAGCGATCATCAAGAGCATCACCGAACAGGGCAAGCTCACTGCGGAATTGAAGACCAGCATCGAGGCTGCCGATACCAAACAGCGCCTCGAGGATCTGTACCTTCCTTACAAACCGAAACGCCGCACCAAGGCCATGATTGCACGCGAAGCCGGGCTCGATGTGCTCGCCGCTGCATTGCTCGCCGATCCGACACTCGTCCCCGAGGAAGCGGCTTTAACCTACATCAAACCCGCTTTTACAACCGCGGCCGGCGACAACAATCCCGGTGTTGCTGATGCGAAGGCGGCCCTCGAGGGCGCGCGGCAGGTTTTGATGGAGCAGTTCGCGGAAGATGCGGAGCTCGTCGGCACGCTGCGCGAGCACGTCAAGGAACAAGGACAACTCATATCAAAGGTCGCCGAGGGTAAAGAAGAGGCGGGCGCGAAATTCCGCGACTACTTCGACTACCGCGAGCCCATCGGCGCCGTGCCCTCTCATAGGGCATTGGCCCTGTTCCGCGGGCGCAAGGAGGAGATTTTACAACTCGCGTTGAAGTTGCCCGAGGATCTGGCCGCGGCGGAAGTTCCCAATTCAACACCCGCGCAGGCTCCCTTTAATACATGCGAACGCAAAATTTGCACACGCAACCGGATCGCCGACCAGGGCCGACCCGCCGATTCCTGGCTTTTGCAGACCGCGCGCTGGACCTGGCAGATTAAACTTTCATGGCAGATTGAAGGCGAGTTGTTCGCGGCATTGCGCGAGCAGGCCGAGGAAGAAGCGATTCGCGTGTTTGCGCTGAATCTGCACGACCTTCTGCTGGCCGCTCCCGCCGGCCCCCGCGCCACCATGGGCCTCGATCCGGGGCTGCGGACCGGGGTCAAAGTCGCAATCGTCGATCGCACCGGGAAGGTCCTGGACACCGCGACAATTTATCCGCACGTGCCTCGCAATGACTGGGACGGGTCGTTGCACGCACTGGCGTTGTTGGCAAAGACCCACAACGTCGACCTCATCAGCATCGGCAACGGGACAGCGTCCCGCGAAACGGACAAACTCGCCGGCGAGCTGATCAAGAAGCATCCGGAGCTCAAACTGACGAAGATCGTCGTTTCCGAGGCGGGTGCGTCTGTATACTCGGCCTCCGAGCTCGCCTCGCGTGAGTTCCCCAACCTCGACGTCAGCTTGCGTGGCGCGGTGTCCATCGCCCGCCGTCTTCAGGATCCGCTCGCTGAGCTGGTGAAGATCGATCCGAAGTCCATCGGCGTCGGTCAATATCAACACGATGTCAGCCAGACCAAGCTGGCCCGTTCGCTCGATGCCGTCGTCGAGGATTGCGTGAACGCGGTGGGCGTCGATGTCAACACGGCATCACCTGCTTTGTTGGCCCGTATTTCCGGCCTGTCAGCCTCGCTCGCCGAGGCGGTCGTGCGCTATCGCGATGAGCATGGCGCCTTCGCTGACAGGGAAGCGCTGCGGAAAGTCCCGCGGCTCGGTGAAAAGACTTTCGAACAGGCGGCCGGCTTTTTGCGCATCATGGGCGGCAGCAATCCGCTCGATGCCTCCGCGGTTCACCCGGAAGCGTATCCCGTGGTTGAGAAGATCCTCACGGATCTCAACAAGTCCCTCACCGAGTTGACCGGCGACAGCCGGACCCTCAAGGGGATCGACGCCAAACGCTACACCAGTGAGCAGTTCGGTCTGCCTACCGTGCAGGACATCCTCCAGGAGCTGGAAAAGCCGGGACGCGATCCACGTCCCGAGTTCAAGACGGCGGCCTTCCAGGAAGGCGTGGAGGATCTGAAGGACCTGAAGCCGGGAATGTTGCTCGAGGGTGTGGTGACCAACGTCACCAACTTCGGCGCGTTTGTTGACATCGGCGTCCACCAGGACGGCCTCGTGCACATTTCCATGATGTCGCACAAGTTCATCAAGGATCCCCGTGAGCTGGTGAAGGCCGGGGATGTGTTGAAGGTCAAAGTGCTCGAGGTTGACCTGCAGCGCAAACGCATTGCGTTGACAATGAAGTTGGAAGAACGCCCGGTCCAGGCCGCTGGCGAGTCATTCAACCGCGACCGGCAACCGCAACCGGCGCCCCGGACTCCTGCGCGGGACCACAAGGGCGCGCGTGATGACTCACGCGGTCGCAGTGCTCCAACTCGGGACAACCGCGGCGGCGGCCCGGGCCGCGATTTTCGGGGTGGATCCGGCGGTGCCGGCGGCCCCGGCGGGGGCAACAGACACGGTGGCGGTGGTGGTTTCGGCGGCGGCAATCGGGGGAATTCACGCCCGGCGGCACCACCGCGTGAGTCACAGAGCAACGGCGCCATGGCAGAGGCCTGGGCGGCCGCTCTGAAGAAGAGTTAACTCTACCGTAAGGTGACCAACCACGCTCCGGCCGCAATCAACGCGACCCCGAGCCAGTTGGTCACCGACAGTTTCTCCCCCAGAAACAAAACACCGAACGTCGCCACGAGCACGACGCTCAACTTGTCGATGGGCGCCACGCGCGCCGCATCTCCAAGGTGCAGCGCGCGGAAATAACAAAACCACGACGCCCCGGTCGCGAGTCCCGACAGCAACAGAAAGCCGTATGCCCGGGAAGACGTCCCGGCAATCAGCCGGTACTGTCCCGTTGCGACCACAATCGCAGTCAACATCACGAGGATGACCATAGTCCGGATGAGAGTCGCCACATCGGGCGCGACCTTCTCAACCCCGACTTTTGCAAAAACAGCTGTCAGCGCGGCAAAGCCGGCCGACCCCAGGGCCCACAGCAACCAGCTCGGCACCAACCGTGTCTCCTGTCTCACAATTTGATTGTCGGTCAAGGGGATGAACAGTAGCAAGGTTGTCGAAAGGTACCAGAAAGCCCGGCGAAACCTTGGCCGCCTAAAATCCCGCCGCACTTCCGCAGTCCACTCGACCAGCAACTCTTATGGATCAGACGACCTACGGCCTGGCGCGGCGCGCGCTTCCGGTGCGCAAGCAGCTACAGATCGTAATGCTGATCGCTCTGGGAGCGGTCGCCATTCTCCTGCTCGGTTGGGGCGCTTCCCGGTTGAGTGCGGCCCAGCCGCAACCACCCCTGGTGACGGCCACGGCCGGCGACCACTCGCTCCACCTGACACCTTCTCAACTTTCGAGCCTCACCGTCAACACTGTGTCACGGCTCGGCTTCCGGACGGAAGAGATCGCAGACGGTCGCATTGCACTCAACAGCGACACGGCGACCCAGGTCTTCTCCCCGTATTCCGGCCGCGTCATCCGGGTCATCGCCGGCATCGGGCAACATGTAAAGAAGGGCGCTGCGCTCTTCAGCATCGACGCCGCGGAATTCGCCCAGACGCAGAGCGACCTTCTCAACGCCAACACCCAACTGAAGCTCGCGAAAATAGCCGAGGAGCGCCGCCACGCCGCTTTCGACAGCAAGGGCGGCTCACTGCAGGACTGGCAACAGGCGCAGGCCGATCTGGCCGCCGCCCGGACTGCGTTGGATTCCGTTCGTAATCGACTGAGAATCTTTGGGGAAACCGACGAGCAGATCGCGGCCCTCGAGCGTGTGAAAACACCGAGTCCCGACACCGTTGTGTCGGCGCCGATCGACGGCGTAGTCACTGACAGGCAGGTGGGTCCCGGGCAATACCTTCAGTCCGGCAATTCGACACCGGTCTATACGATCGGTGACCTGGCATCCGTCTGGCTCGTGGCCGACGTCCGGGAAGTGGATGCGCCCTTGGTTGAGGTTGGGCAGCAGATCGAGGTTCGCGTCCTGGCGTTGCCCGGCCGGGTATTCGAGGCGAAGGTGACATCCGTCGGCTCGGCGGTCGACGCCGTTACCCGCCGGGTGCCGGTGCGAGCAACCATCCTGAACGAGGATGGCAAGCTCAAACCCCAGATGTTTGCGACATTCAGCATTATTACCAGTGGCGAGTCCGACGCGTTGGCCGTTCCGGAAGAGGCGGTGGTTCGCGAAGGCGAAGCCGCTCGCGTCTGGGTGGTGCAGGGCGTCAACGACCTGCGGCTGCGGCAAATTCACACCGGCCGTATCAACAACGGCATGGTGGAAGTGCTCGACGGCCTCGAGCCGGGCGAGAAGGTCGTCACGCGCGGCAGCTTGTTCATCGATCGCGCCTCCCAGGCCGGCTGAGCGCTGCGGGCGCGCCGATGAACGGAATCATTGCCTTCGCGCTCAAGCAGCGCGTCTTCCTTGCGATCCTGCTTCCGGTTGTGTTCATCGCCGGCTACATCGCATTCCGACAACTCAACATCGAGGCGTATCCGGATCCGGTACCGCCGTCCGTGGATATCGTCACTCAGAGTGCCGGCCAGTCCGCGGAGGAGATGGAACGCTATATCACCATCCCCATCGAAGTGCAGATGTCGGGCATCCCACACGTCACGACGGTGCGGACCATATCGCTGTTCGGTCTGTCGGATGTGAAGATCCAGTTCACCTACGATTTCACTTACGAGCAGGCCGAGCAATGGGTCATCAACCGGCTCGCGCAGTTGCCGGCTCTGCCGAACAATGCATTGCCTCAGATCTCTCCAACCAGTCCCATTGGAGAAATCTACCGTTATCGCGTCGTGGGACCCGCGGGTTATTCCGTTACCGACCTGAAGACTCTGGAGGACTGGGTTCTCGAGCGCCGTTTCAAGGCCGTTCCCGGTGTGATCGATGTGACGGGGTGGGGAGGAAAGACCAGGACCTACGAAATCACGGTCGACCAGCGCCGTCTCGTGCAGTACGGGCTATCGTTGTCACAGGTTCTCCAGGCGTTGAACAACAGCAACGTCAATGTCGGCGGCCAGACTGTCAACATCGGACCGCAGTCGGCCGTTGTTCGCGGTGTCGGGTTGATTCATTCGATGGACGACATCCGCAAGACCATGGTGACGTCGAATCGTGGAATTCCGGTGGTCATTGGCGATGTCGCGGACGTCCGGGTCGAACATGCACCCCGTTTAGGGATCGCGGGACACGATGCCGACGACGACGTGGTCGAGGGCATCGTGCTCATGCGCCGCGGTGAGCAGAGCATGGCCACCATTGAGCGGGTAAAGGCCGAGGTCGATAGAATCAACAGCTCCGGAGTGTTGCCGCCGGGTGTGAAAATCGTCCGCCTGTACGACCGCTCCGACCTCATCAGGCTCACGACCCGGACTGTTCTCCACAATGTTGTCGCCGGCGTCCTGCTGATCTTCCTGCTGCAATGGGCATTCCTGGGCAACTTCCGCAGCGCGCTCATCGTCGCCTGCACGATTCCCTTCGCGCTCACATTTGCGATTGCGCTGATGATATTGCGCGGTGAGTCGGCGAATCTGCTATCGGTGGGTGCCATAGACTTCGGGCTCATCGTCGATGCGTCCGTCATCATGGTTGAAAACATCTTCCGGCACCTGAGTGAGAGTGCGGATGCGCGTCGGACGGGCTCGCCACTCATGCACGTGGTCCGTGGCAGTGGCATATTCCGAGGCAAGTTCGCAGTCATTGCCAACGCAGCCACCGAAGTCAACCAGGCCATTCTCTTCGCCGCGGCCATCATCATCGCCGGCTTCGTACCCCTCTTTACCCTCAGCGGAATAGAGGGCCATATCTTCGGTCCCATGGCCAAGACCTACGGCTACGCGATTGCGGGTGGATTGATCGCTACGTTTACGATTTCGCCCGCGCTCAGCGCACTGCTGCTCCCCGATGGCGTCGCGGAGGTTGAAACGCTGGTGGTACGGGGGTTGCGCAGCGTTTATGAGCCTGTTGTGGAGTTTGCGCTCGCCAACCGGTTCGTGACACTCGGTGCCCTGGGTGTGTTGCTCGTGATGGCGGGCGTGGCCACTCGTGGACTGGGACTGGAGTTTCTTCCCAAGCTCGAGGAAGGCAATTTCTGGATCCGCGCCACGTTGCCGATGTCCATTTCTCTCGAAGAGAGCAACGGCTATGTAAACAGGATGCGCCGGATCATTGCCGGTTTTCCGGAAGTCCAGACGGCAATCTCGCAGCACGGCAGACCCGATGACGGGACGGATGCCACGGGTTTTTTCAACGCCGAGTTCTTTGTTCCCCTGAAGCCGTTCGACACCTGGCCGGCCGGCGTGGACAAGGAGATGTTGACGGCCCAACTCACGCATGCCCTGGAGGATCAGTTCCCGGGAGTGGAATTCAACTTCTCGCAGTACATCCAGGACAACGTGGAGGAGGCGGCCTCCGGCGTGAAAGGTGAAAACTCAGTCAAGCTGTTCGGCAACGATCTGAACACCCTGGAAGCCACTGCGCTGAAAATCCAGAGCGTGCTGCAGACAGTACCGGGTATCACTGATCTGGCAGTCTTGAACCCACTGGGGCAACCCACGATCCGGATCGATATCGATCGGACCAGGGCTGCGCGGCTGGGATTGTCGCCTGGGGATATCAACGCCACCCTGCAGGCCGCCATTGGCGGTCAGGCAGCGGGAGACCTGTACGAAGGCGGCAGCGATCGTCATTTCCCCATGATTGTCCGCCTCGCACATGAGTATCGCGGCGATCCGGATGCCATTCGCAGGATTCTCATCGGGGTGCCTGATACATCAGGCAGCGGCAACACAGTGCAGATTCCGCTGGGGGATGTTGCCAATGTACAGTTGATATCCGGTCCGTCGTTCATCTACCGGGAACACCAGGAGCGCTACGTCCCAATCAAGTTCAGTGTCCGGGGCCGCGACCTGGGCAGTGCCGTGCTCGAAGCACAGGAGAAGGTCGCCCGGGAGGTGCTGATCCCCGGCGGCTACAGCCTCGAGTGGGTGGGCGAGTTCGGCAATCTGCAGGATGCCCTGCATCGTCTGGCGGTGGCCGTGCCGGCCAGTATTGCGCTGATCTGCGTGTTGCTGTTTGTGAACTTCGGTTCGCTCGTGGACGTCATGTTGGCCGCGAGTGTGATTCCGATGGCGCTCATCGGGGGTATCTTTGCGCTGGCATTGACCGGCACGCCATTCAGCGTCTCCGCGGCGATCGGCCTCGTGGCGCTGTTTGGAATCGCGACCATGGACGGGATCATCGTGCTGTCCTATTACAATTTGCACATAGAGGAAGGTATGGACCGCGTTACGGCGGTACTGCATACCTGCCGCGTGCAGATGCGCCCGGTGATGATGACGTGCGTCGTGGCCTGTGTTGGACTGGTTCCCGCGGCGCTGTCCACGGGCATTGGGTCACAAGTACAACGGCCTTTGGCCCTTGTAGTGGTCGGTGGGATGTTGCTGACACCGATACTCGTTCTACTGGCGCTGCCGGTGTTGATATTGCTGTTCTCGCGCCGGGTGCCTGGCGCGGATGAAACAGTTCCGGCGGAGGCTGCCATATGACCATCCGCTCGCGGCGCCGTAGCTGGAAGCGCGTTGTCGCACGGGGCGGTGGTTCGTTTGCGGCGCTTCTCGCCATGCGCGCCGTAGTCGTGATCGCGTTTGGGGCCGCCGCGACGGGCTGCGCTGTTGGCCCCAACTTCAAACAACCTGCAGCACCGGCAGTGCAGGGTTATTTGCCCGACACTTTGCCGCGGCAGACTGGATCAGCGCCGGGGCAGGGTGGTGATGCGCAACGCTTCATCGAAGACATGGACGTTCCAGCCCGATGGTGGACTGTATTTCAATCGTCCGACCTGAATGCCCTGATCGAACAGGCCTTCAGGGGCAACCCCACTGTCCAGGGTGCCCAAGCCGCACTGCGCGAGGCCAATGAAAGCTACTACGCTCAACGGGGCGCTCTGCTGCCGACGGTCCAGGGAAACTACTCGATCACCCGCCAGAAAAACGCTACCGGAACCCTGGCGCCCACGCTGGCTTCCGGTCAGGACATTTTCAACCTGCACACGGCGCAGGTCTCGGTGTCATACGTACTCGATATCTTCGGCGCAGTGCGCCGTGAGACAGAATCACTGCACGCCCTGGCCGACGAGCAGAGATATCAGCTCGAGGCTACGTATCTCACTTTGGCCGCCAATGTGGTGACTACGGCAATTCAGGAAGCGGCCGCCCGCGCTCAACTGACTGCAACAACTGACATTGTCCGCAGCGAGCACGAGGCACTGCAGATCCTGCGGCGGCAATACGAGCTCGGCTCGATTGCCATGACCGACGTGATGGCACAGGAAGCGGCTCTTGCGACCACGGAGGGGACCGTCCCCGCGCTCCAGAAGCAGGTTGAACAGGCGCGCCACGCCCTGGCCACGTTGGCGGGCCAGTTTCCCAGCGAGACCGCAGCCGAGCATTTCGAGCTGACGAGCCTGCGTCTGCCGTCTGACTTACCCGTCACGGTCCCTGCACGGCTCGTGCGTCAGCGACCAGACATTCTCGCGGCTGAATCGCAGATGCACTCCGCGAGTGCAGAGGTCGGCGTAGCGATGGCGAACATGCTTCCTCAAATCACGCTCACGGGGAATCAAGGGGGCGCCGCCACTCAATTTGGCCAACTGCTGGCCAGTGGGAATACGTTCTGGGCCGGCGGCGCCAGCCTGACTCAGACATTGTTCGCAGGCCGCGCTTTGCTCCACAAGGAACGCGCGGCGCGCGCCGCGCTCGACCAGGCAGGATCTCAATACCGGGCCGCGGTTCTGACGGCCTTCCAAAATGTCGCGGATACTTTGACCGCGCTTCAGCTCGATGCTCAGGCACTCGACGCCAGTGTGCGGGCGGAACGAGCCGCAAAAGAAAGCCTCGCCACTGTTCGCCGCAACGTGGAGCTGGGTTCGGTGGGGTACCTGGCATTGCTGAATGCCGAACAGACCTATCAGCAGGCCGTGTTGAATCTCGCTCAAGCGCAGGCTAATCGCTACGCGGACACCGCGGCCCTGTTCCAGGCCCTGGGGGGCGGCTGGTGGAACCGGGAGTCCTCGGCTTCCTGAGCGCCCGCCCGCGCTGAGCGACGGCCGAAGGCCATTTCTGGCCAAAGATCGCTATTTCGGAGCATTGATCAGCAACATACGAAGGCTACACTCGTGTGCTCTGAATCAAACACTAAGGAGGGCAGCTCGTGAACCAGCTCGTTTCCGAAATCACCCGACGCCACATGACGGTCGATCAGTATCTTGCGTTCGAACAGCAGAGCCCGGCGCGCCACGAGTACCTGGCGGGTGAAGTGTTTGCAATGACAGGCTCCAGCTTGCAGCACACTGCAATTACAACACGACTGTTTGCGGCGGTGACATCCCACCTGCGCGGCACGCCGTGGCAGGCATTCATGTCCGATGTGAGGGTCCGGGTGAGAACCAACATGAGGGACTATTTCTACTATCCGGATATGTTGGTGCTTTCAGACAACGACCGCGATGCTGACGGTGGCGAGAGCGTCCCCTTTGTGCGCACCGCGCGACTGATCGCGGAGGTAATCTCCCCTTCAACCGAAAACATCGATCGCCGCGAAAAAGCGATGATGTACCGGGAAATCACTTCCCTCGAAGAATACGTGCTCATTGCCCAGGAAGAGTGCGAGGTCACTCTCTTCCGCCGCCGCCAGAACTGGCGCCCGGTTATCTGCAACGCTTTGAATGACCTGGCCGAGCTCCGCTCAATCGGCCTGTCGCTCCCGCTGGCCCACATCTACCGCGACCCACCCGCCAAAACCGATCGGGGCTGAGCGTTCACCCGGTCGTTCGGGATACGGGGCAAACATCTCACCGACGGCCGCGGCGCCCACGAGGCGAGGCGCGGGTATTCCGCTGCACGACAGCACGAATATCCGGGTGGAGAGGTTTATCGACAAAGTATGCGACAACATGTCAGCATCCTTCCGGATGCCAAACCGCATTTCAGAGCATATGGTTGCTTTTGGGGCGGCGACAATTGCCGCCATTGCCATCGCAGGAACGATCACTTTCACCCGGGTGCAACTGCTCAGTGATGCGTCCGGATATGTTGCCCGGTCCGAGCGGGTGCGTTATTCCCTGCAACGGACACTCTCGACCCTGCAGGACGCCGAGTCAGCCGTACGCGGCTACTACATCACTCACGAAGAGCCCTTCCTGGAACCTTATCTGCGCGCACCCGCGGAGTTGGACTCGAACCTGCAATCCCTCACGCGGCTGCTGGCAGACAGTCCCGCGCAGATCGCGCGTTTTCGCGAGCTCGACCGCCTGGCCCACGCGCGCCTGGATCGTCTCAATTCCGCGGTAGGTCAGATGCGGGAGGGCACGTTTGTCATGCCACCAGGGCCCCGCGTGTCGAGTGAAGCGAAGCAGCTGATGGACTCGTTTCGAGCGCAGATTGGTGTCATGCAGGCGTTCGAGGATGCGCGACTCGGGGAGCGACTGCGGACGTCCATCCGGGCCCGCCGGGAGGCGCTCATCTCTACCGTGAGCATGTCCGGGATTGCTGCAGCGCTCGTGCTGTTGCTGATCCTGATCAGCCGCAGCGCCTCGAAGAAGATCCGCGCCAGTGAGCAATGGCTGGCGACCACCTTGAACAGCATCGGTGAGGGAGTCATTGCAACCGATGCCGATGGCGCCATCCGTTTCCTCAATCCGGTGGCTACCGAGCTGACAGGTTGGTCCCAGTCGCAAGCCCAGGGAAAAACGATCGAGGAAGTTTTTCGCACGGTGGGAGCGAATGATCGCAAACCCGCCGAAAGTCCCGTAGCACAGGTGTTGCGTCACGCCACGCTGGCGGGCGTGCCAGGCCAGGCCGTGTTGGTCAGCCGGGATGGGAGCGAGTTTCCCATCGAGGACAGTGCCGCCCCGATCCGCGATGAGCGCGGCGACATCCGGGGCGTGGTGATTGTTTTCAACGATGCCTCCGCGGCGCGCGCGGCTCAAACTGCCCTGCAGGCGAGCGAAGAGCGGCAACGGCTTGCGCTCGAGGGGGCGGAGCTGGGGGCCTGCGATCATGACCTGCTCAGTCGGACCGCCGTCTGGAACGAGCGGCTGTACTCCATCCTGGGTCATCGTCCCGGAAGCCCGATCGATTCCGGGACGATCAATCGGCAGGTCCATCCCGAAGACAGTGAGTTGGTGAAGAGCGCGCTGCGTCACGCGAAGGTGAACCATGCTCTGTTTCGGTGTGAGCATCGAATAGTGCGCGCCAGCGATGCGGCCGTACGTTGGATCTCATCGAACGGTCATTTCGTGTATGACAAAGAAGGGACCGCCGTTCGATTTATCGGTGTCGTCAGAGATACCACCGAGAACCGCCGGCTCGAGTCGCAGGAGCGGCAGGCACAAAAGCTCGATGCGCTCGGTACGCTGGCCGGCGGAATTGCGCACGACTTCAACAATATTCTCGCCGTGTTGCGCGGCAACCTGGCCATCGTCCGGGCCGAATTGAGCGCAAATCCGGAAGTCATGACTTCCGTGGTGGACATGGAGAATGCCTGCAACCGCGCCACCGCGCTGGTCCGGCAGATCCTGACATTCGGCCGCCGGCAGGATCAGGATCGCAAGGTCCTGCAACTCGAGACGGTGGTGAAGGAGGGTATGCGGCTGCTGCGCGCCACGTTGCCCGCGGAAATCGAAATCCGCTTTCATGATCCCCGCGAGCCGTTACCGCCGGTGCTGGTGGATCCGAACCAGATTCACCAGGTCATCACCAACCTCGGTATCAATGCAGCACACGCGATCGGCCGTCAGCCTGGCCTCATTGAGATTCGGATGGAGTCGATCCACGTCGACTCCACGCTGGCCGCGACGTCGCCTGACCTGCGCGAGGGCCGCTATGTTCGCCTGCGCTTCAGCGACAACGGCGCCGGCATGACCAACGACGTGATAGAAAGAATCTTCGAGCCGTTCTTCACGACCAAGGCGCCCAGTGCCGGCACGGGACTCGGTTTGTCGGTGGTGCGCGGTATTCTCAAGAATCACGATGCCGCCATCAGCGTCTACTCCGAGCTGAATCGGGGAACGCGATTTCACCTTTACTTTCCGGCGGTCAGCGCTCGGGCGCAGATCCCCGACCGGACGAAGACGGTCGCGCCTGAAGGCGGCCGCGGCGAGCGAATCCTGTATGTCGATGACGAACAATCACTGGTAATCCTGGCCAAGCGCATGCTCGAACGGATGGGATACCACGTCACCGGCTTCAACGACGCCAACGAGGCTCTCGCGGCCTTTGCCGCCGCTCCGCAGGACTTTGATCTCGTGCTCACGGACCTCTCGATGCCGGGCATGAGCGGCATGGAAGTGGCGCGCCAGATGCTCCAGATCCGCCCTGATATTCCAGTCCTGCTCGCAACCGGCTACGTTCGCACCGAGGATGTGGAGCAGGCGCGGGCCATCGGTATCCGTGAGGTGATCTGGAAGCCCCAGACCATAGGGGAAATGGGCGACTTGCTCGCTCAACAGCTGCGGAAGCTGGTTCCAGCCCCCTCCTGATCCCGGTGTCCGCCGGCGCGCGGCTCAAACGTCTAAAGGGCGTTTTCAACGAGCCTGAGGGACTGAGTCATGAGCGAGTTTCTATACGTCTATCGCAACGCCCAGGGTGGCGTGGAACAACTGTCTCCCGAGGAAATGCAGAAGATCATGCAGAAATGGATGACCTGGATGCAGGGCCTCGAGGAGAAGGGCCATCTCAAGGACCGCGGCCATCCGCTGGAGCCGGCGGGCAAGCTGGTGAGGGGCACCGGCAAGCAGGTCACGGACGGCCCGTACGCGGAGAAGGACCTGGTGGGTGGTTACAGCCTGATTGAGGCGAAGGACCTCGCCCAGGCCACGGAGCTGTCCAAGGGGTGTCCGATCCTGGAGCGCGACGGGGCCGTCGAGGTCCGACCGATCATGAGGATGTGATGACCGGAGATCCGGTCGAACATCTCTTCCGCCACGAGTCAGGGCGCCTCGTCGCTGCCCTGACTCGTGTCTTTGGGTTTCACAACCTGGCACTCGCGGAAGATGTCGTTCAGGACGCGCTCTGTCGGGCACTCGAGGTGTGGAAACACCACGGCATGCCGGACAATCCGTCCGCGTGGCTGATGACGACAGCGAAGAATCACGCGGTGGACGTTCTGAGACGCGAGCGAACTGCGCGCACATTTGCTCCTGAAATCACTCGTCTGCTGGAGTCCGAGTGGACCTTCCGTCCCACGATCGAAGCGGCCTTCGGTCCTCATGCAATCCAGGACGACGAGTTGCGGATGATGTTCTCGTGTGTCGACCCGGGGCTCACCGAGGAAGCCCAGGTTGCCTTGATACTGCACATCCTGTGCGGATTCAGTGTCAGTGAGATAGCAAACGCCTTTCTATGCAGCCCGGCCGCCGCCGAAAAGCGCATCACGCGCGCCAAGAAAGTTCTGGCGACCGCCACCAGGCTGTTTGAGCTCTCGGGCAGCGAGGACTTCTGCAGGCGACTGACAGCGGTTCATCGTGCGCTGTACCTGCTGTTCAACGAGGGATACCACGGAGCCAACCCGAAGACGGCGGTCCGCGTCGAGCTGTGCCGCGAAGCCATGCGACTCACCACTTTACTTCGCGATCATCCATTGGCCGCCACGCCTGCGACGCTCGCGCTGTTGGCATTGATGTGTCTGCACGCGGCCAGAATGCCATCACGGGTAGACGAGAGCGGTACTCTCAGCCTGCTGCCGGATCAGGACCGTGCGCAGTGGAACATGGATCTCATCCGGGAAGGCCAGGCCCTCCTGGAACAGTCCGCGACCGGCGAGGAAGTGAGCGAATATCACCTCGAAGCGGCCATAGCCTGGTGTCATGCCTGCGCGCCCACGGCTCAGGCAACCAACTGGGCGCAGATCATCGCGCTTTATGACACGCTGCTGCGGCTGCGGCCCTCACCGGTCATTGCTCTCAACAGGGCGATTGCCATCGCGCAGCATGCGGGACCGGAGGAGGGGCTCGCGGCGATCCACGCCATCGCGGGAAGCGAGCGGCTGCGCGCCTATCCGTTCTACCCGATGGCGCTCGGCGAGCTGGAGTTTCAATGCGGCCGGCACGGCCTTGCATACCAACATTTCAAAGCCGCGTTGCAACTTGCGCGCAATCCAACCGAACAACGCTTCATGGAGAGCCGGCTCAACCAGGTGCAATGCCTCGGCAGCCCCATGGGCCAGCTTCGCCCGCCCTGACTCCACGAATCACTCCGCGGCTCATCTTCGTCAAATCGGCGGAAGCGAAGCCAAACGCCTGGTTACACGGAACACGGTAAAGTGGCGCAGGTAAGCTATGCTGGCGTCGCGAAAGTACAAGCGCCGTCGCTCGAGGCAGGCTAGCGTCAACTATGGCTGATCAACCAAATATTCTCGTCTTAATGGCCGACCAGCTGACCGCGCGGGCACTGCAGGCCTACGGCGGTGGGGTCGCGAAAACACCGAACCTCAACGTGCTCGCGAAAGAGGGCGTCGTCTTCGACTCCTTCTACTGCAACAGTCCGCTCTGTGCGCCCTCGCGGTTTTCCTTCATGGCGGGGCAGCTCCCTTCGAAGATCGGAGCTTATGACAACGCGGCGGAATTTCCGGCCCAGGTTCCGACTTTCGCCCATTACCTGCGTGCCGCCGGCTACCAGACCTCGCTCAGCGGCAAGATGCACTTCTGCGGTCCCGATCAGCTCCATGGGTTCGAGGAGCGGTTGACCACGGACATCTACCCGGCCGATTTCGGCTGGACGCCCGACTGGAAGCGCTTCGGTGACCGGCCGCCCTGGTACCACACCATGGACTCGGCGATCCAGGCCGGTCCGTGCACCCGCACCAACCAGATCGATTTCGATGACGATACGGTGTTCGCCGCCCGTCAGAAGTTGTTTGATATTGCCCGGGGGAAGGACGAGCGGCCGTTTTTGATGGTCGTGTCCATGACTCATCCACACGATCCGTACGTGATTCCCACGCCTTACTGGAATCGCTACCGCGATGATGAAATCGACATGCCGCGAGTGGGCGATCTGGCCGGCCAGGAAGATCCGCATGCCACGCGGCTGCGCCACGTCATCGGCCTCAATATCGCGAAACCAACGGAAGCCAACATCCGCGCGGCGCGCCGGGCCTACTACGGTGCCATTTCGTATGTCGATGATCAGGTCGGCTCGATGATCGATGCGCTCGCGCAGGCGCAGTTGGATCGCAACACCGTCATCCTGGTTATCGCCGACCATGGTGACATGCTGGGTGAGCGCGGCCTGTGGTACAAGATGAACTTCTACGAGCCGGCGTGCCGGATTCCCCTGATAGTGCACGCACCCGGTCGCTTCGCTCCACGGCGCGTGACAGGTTCAGCCTCGTTGTTGGATCTGCTGCCAACTTTTGCCGCGCTCGCCAACGACGGTCACGAGCCTGAATACGCAGCCCGGATCGATGGCCGCAACCTGTTGCCGGCGCTCGAAGGCCAGGAAGTGCGTGACGAAGTGATTGGCGAGTACCTGGGCGAAGGCGCCATCGCGCCAATCGTGATGATCCGCCGGGGTCGCTACAAATTTGTTCACTGTCCCGTGGACCCGGATCAACTCTATGACGTGGCCGCCGACCCGGATGAGAGGGTCAACCTGGCGGGACAGGCCAGCCTCGCCTCGGTTGTGGAGGATTTCCGCACTGAGGTCGCACGGCGCTGGAACCTGTCTCAACTGAATGAGGAAGTGCTGGCCAGCCAGCAGCAGCGGCATTTCGTGTATGCCGCGCTCCGGCAGGGTCGCTTCCAGCCGTGGGACTTTCAGCCCATCCGCGATGCGAGTCGTCTGTATATCCGCAATGATCAGGAACTCAACGATCTCGAAGCCATGGCGCGTTTTCCGCGCCTGGCGTGAGACGCTCGCCGTCGCGCTTCTCGGCTTCGTCCTCGCGGGCGTAGCCGAAGGGGCGCCTGCCGAGCCGGCATCGTGCCGTACCGTCCGATTGTCAGATGTCGGTTGGACGGATGTGACTGCCACGACGGCGCTGCTGACTCAGGTTCTGCGCGGTCTGGGGTACGAGCCGCAAACCACGCTGCTTTCGGTGCCTGTGACCTATGCGGTCATGAAGGGCGGCAACATCGATGTGTTCCTGGGCAACTGGATGCCGGCTCAGACCCGCGACCGTCAGCCTTACATCGATGATCATTCCATCGAGATCGTCCGGGAGAATCTCACTGGAGCCAAGTTCACTCTGGCAGTCCCGGCCTACGTCTACGACGCGGGTCTGAAGGACTTCTCCGACATTCAGAAATTTGCCGCGGCGCTCAACTCGACCCTTTATGGAATCGAGGCCGGCAACGATGGCAACCTGCACATTCTGAACATGATCAAACACAACGATTATGGCCTGGGTGGATTTCACCTGGTCGAGTCGAGCGAGCAGGGCATGCTTGCTGAAGTTGCACGAGCCGTGACCGCCCGTAAACCTGTTGTCTTCCTTGCATGGGACCCACACCCCATGAACATGCAGTTCGATCTGCACTATCTCACCGGCGGGGATGCCACCTTCGGGCCCAACTTCGGCGGCGCCCGGGTGCTGACCGTGACGCGAGCCGGTTATCTGCGGCAATGCCCCAACGTGGCGCAACTGTTACGCAACCTCGTTTTCACTACCCATGGTGAAAGCGAAGTGATGCGATCGATCCTGGTGGAGCATCAGACACCGGAAGTGGCCGCCAGGAACTGGCTGGCCGCGAATCCTGCCGTCAAAGCCACATGGCTGGAGGGCGTACACACGTACTCGGGGAAGGCGGTGACCGCATCGAGCGGCGCAGTCCGTCCTGGGCTGGCCTTTCAATTCGAGACCTGGCTTACCGAACACAAGCTTCCTGTGGGTGAGGCTGTCGCCGTAGGGATCGAGTGGGTGAAGCTGCACGGTGCGGCCGTATTCCGGGTCACCGGGGCCACCTTCGGTGGCGCCATCAACTCTGTCTATCTGATGTTGCGTGCCATCCCACCGATTCTCATTATTCTCGCGACAGCGATCTTTGCGTGGCGCATGCAGCGCTCGATCGCCCTGGCGCTGTTTGTGGTTGCCGGGCTGCTTCTGATCATGAACCAGGGCTACTGGCAACAGACCCTCGAAACGCTGTCACTGGTCCTGGTAGCCACCTTTGCGGCCGCCGCCATCGGTGTTCCGCTCGGGATCGCCTGCGCACGGCACCCGAAGCTGGCGGCCGCGCTGCGGCCGGCCCTGGATCTGATGCAGACCCTGCCTACCTTCGTATACCTGATTCCGACCCTGGTGTTGTTTGGCCTCGGCGTGGTACCCGCCTTGATTTCCACTGTCATCTTCGCGCTACCGGCACCGATTAGAATGACGCAACTCGGCATCTCCAGCGTGCCCCGCTCGCTCGTGGAAGCCGGCCAGTCATTTGGCGCTACCCGCTGGCAGATGTTGCTCAAAGTGGAGTTGCCGAGCGCATCGCCACTGATTTTTGCAGGGATTACCCAGTGCATCATGTTGAGTTTGTCCATGGTTGTCATTGCGGCGCTGGTGGGAGCCGGAGGACTCGGGGTTCCCGTGGTTCGCGCGCTGAATTCAGTGCAGGTGGGAATGGGGATCGAGGCGGGAATCGCCATTGTGTTGCTGGCGGTCATTCTCGATCGGATTACGCGTAAACGGCCTGCCGCAAAATGAATACGATCGAGGAGACCTGCCCGGTCGGCTGCAGGGGCGCCCGGCGCAATCCCCGGCATCGATGGCACGAACCCTGCTGGCCGGAAGGTGTGCGCGAGCAGGCCCGGATATGGCATCCTCAGGCTGTTCCACAGGTGGTGATCGGGTGTCGCATGCCGCGGTTCGAAACATGATGTGTTGCGCCGTCAGCGGGCAGGGGGCGGGCGTGGCCGCTGCCATTTCCTTGCGCACCGGTGAGCCATTCGACCGACTCGATATCGAGGCCGTGCAAACGGAGTTGCGGCGCCAGGGCGCCCGGATCCAGTGACTCGTACGTACGACTACATCGTTGTCGGCGCGGGTTCCGCCGGCTGCATTCTTGCGCATCGACTCACTGAAGGCGGCAAATACACCGTTCTGCTGCTGGAGGCAGGTGGCTCCGACGAGGCGCTGCGCTTCAAAGTACCCATCGGGTACGTGTTCACGTACTACGACAGGCGCTCCAACTGGATGTATTACAGCCAGCCTGAAAAGGAGCTCAACAATCGCGCCGTGTACGTCCCGCGCGGCAAGGTGCAGGGCGGCAGCGGCTCCATCAACGCGATGATTTATATCCGCGGCCAGAAGAGTGATTTCAACGACTGGTTCGAGAGGGGCAACACCGGCTGGGCGTACGAGGATGTGCTGCCATATTACAAGCGGCTCGAGGCCCATTGGCTGGGGGATACTGAATACCACCGGTCAAACGGCCGCATTCACATCACGCAGATGAAGAGCGAAGCGCATCCCATCTGCAATGCATTCCTGGATGCCTGTAAGGGGATGGGATATCCCCTGAACGAAGATTTCAACGGCGCCTCCATGGAAGGTGTCGGGATCTACGACATCAATACCCACGGCGGGCTGCGGGACTCGAGCAGCCGCGCATATCTGCAGGAAGCGTTGGACAATACGCAGCTCACTGTCGAGCATCACTGCCTGGTCGACAAGATCGTGTTCGACAGCCAGAAGCGCGCCACCGGCGTTTCCTTCGTCCAGGGTGTCGAGCGACGGCAAGCGCAGGCAGGCCGGGAAGTCATCATTGCCGCCGGCGCCGTGGACTCACCGAAGTTGCTGCAGTTGTCCGGTGTCGGTGATCCCGCTCTGCTGCAGAAGCATGGAATACCGGTGGTTCATGCCTCGCCCGCGGTCGGCAAAAATCTGCAGGACCATGTCTGCGCCAGTTATTACTACAAGGCGAACCAGAAGACCCTGAACGATCTGTTCAACAGTTGGATCGGCAAAGCGCAGGCGGGACTGCAGTTCCTGCTGAGCCGCAAGGGTCCGTTGTCCATCAGTGTGAACCAGGCCGGGGGCTTTCTGAAGACCGATGCCGGCCAGGCGCATCCCAACCTGCAGCTCTATTTCAATCCGCTGTCCTACGCAATTCCGAAGGATGGCTCGCGGAGGCTGCGTCCGGAACCGTACTCAGGCTTTCTGGTGGCGTTCTCGCCGTGCCGGCCCACGAGCCGCGGTTCGGTGGAGATCGCGTCCAATCAGGCCCTGGACGCGCCGCTCATCCGGCCGAATTTTTTAACGACCCAGAAGGATATCGATGAGGTGGTGAGGGGCGGCCAGCTCGTGCGCAGGATCATGAGCGCACCTGCGCTGCAGGCCGTCACCGTGCAGGAAACGAAGCCTGGCAAACTGGTGCAGTCGGAAGCGGAGATGTTGGCGTATTTCCGCGCCGAAGCCGGGTCGATCTATCACCTGTGCGGGTCGTGCGCCATGGGACCGGATCCCGCGACATCCGTGGTGACGAACCGTTTGAAGGTTCACGGGCTCGATAATCTCAGGGTGGTGGATGCGTCGATATTCCCCACCGTGACTTCGGGGAA
>Ga0207641_10000251_pt1 | contig 68441 bp, 81 predicted proteins | sample KBSSwiS62_FD_184306 | JGI IMG/M metagenome (GOLD analysis project Ga0207641, IMG submission 184306) | Switchgrass rhizosphere microbial communities from Kellogg Biological Station, Michigan, USA - KBS Switchgrass S6-2 (SPAdes) (version 2) | ecosystem: Host-associated > Plants > Roots >...
TCTGCTGTCATCGGCGTCGCCCATCCCTTCGCCCGATCGCTCAGGCAGTTGTCGACGTTTCTTGCCCGGTGCACGCCATTTCCTCGGTTCGTTCCGTTGTTCGGGCAATTGGGGTTTGCAAGTGGAGTGGGCCACGCAAAACCATCGCTCGCGCTCATGGCTGGCACCCACGGCTTTTGCCGATAGCACACCCCATTCCGCAGCGAACCCCATGTCGGCCAAGTCTCGCAGAACGTCTCGACAGGCGGCTCCATTCCCGGAAGAAAGGAGCCCGCGAACATTCTCGAGCAAGACCCATCGAGGCCGAACCGTGCAAATGATTTCGGCGATCGCCGGCCAGATCCATCGCTCATCGTCGACTGACCCTCGACGCCCCGCTTCGCTGTGGGGCTGACAGGGGAAACCGGCGGTAATGCAGTTCGCCCATCCGTACAAAGATCCGGCGTCCATGTCCTCGAGCGGACCGCACCAAACAGGAGCGACTTCCAAGCTCGATTCTTCCATGCGGGCCAGGAGGACGGCCGCGGCGTAGCCGTCCCGCTCGACGTGACCCACGGTGCGAAAGGAGTGTCCTCGGCGCTCGAAGGCGAGCCGGGCGGCGAGGTCGAGCCAGCCGACTCCGGAACAGAGGGAGAGGTTTTGAATGGGATCAACCACATGAGGGCCCCGCGGTGAGGTACTTTTGAGAGGCAATGGCCCAAGCAGCGTTCCAGGTCGACCAGTTCTCGCGATCGCCGCCGAGGTCGACCTCTTGACCGTTCAGCCTCATTGCCTCATCCATCGCCATATTGGCATCACAGAAATCGTGCGAGTGGCAGATCGACGCATTCGGCTCAGCCTGATTCCGCTGGCGCATCTCCTCAAATTCCTCGGGGGTCAGCCAGTCGCGCAGGATGGCGGCGAAGCTGCTGGCGATTTGCTCCTCGAGGGGAACGATATTCAGATACCTAGTCCCCCACGCCGAGACAGCAAACCCTCCTCCTCTGGGAATGAGGCGATCGAGCGGAATCGCCTCGGGCGACGTTTTGGAATGCGAGACGGTCTTGATCGCCCTCCATTCGGCATTGTAGGGACCGACTGCAGTAACCTCGCCGATGAGGTGATAGCTATCGACCCCCTTCTCGCCATTCGGACCTGACCACGGGCGGGAGCCTCTGACGCTGACCAGAAGGCCGATTGCGAGCGACATTAGACCGCACCCCCTTTCACCGGCCCCGCGGGAAGGTCCGGTCCAACCCATTTGAGCAACTCGCCGCCGGCGGTCCGCTCGACCAGCCTAGCCCGCTCCAGCGTCGCCAGCATACGATCGTAACTCTCGAGGTCCATTCCCGTCTTGGCCATCAGCATCGCGTACAGGGGGCCCGAGGGAAGGCCGGCCGGGCCTGCCATGCGGACGGCCTCGGCAACGGCGGTCGAAACGAGAAAGGCGTGCTTGATCTGGTTCGCGGTGATCGTCATGGGTCGCATTCCTTGAACGAGGGGAGAAAGGGGCGAGGGGCAACGAGCCCCCCACCCGACGCACTGACTACTTTTTGAGACTGCACTTTTTGACACTGCACGCGTGTTCGGAAAGAAACATCTTGATAGCCTCTAGGTCGGTTTTGACCCGATAGTCCCTTGAATAACCGAAGTGCTGACCGCTACAGGTCTTGTGGGCCTGTTCCCATTTCGTTTCGGGATAGGTGTAAACCGTGATTTCTTTGACCCCATTATGAAAGCCGGTCGGATGGGAGACCTCGACCTTGTAGACCTTGCTGATGGCCATTTGCCGCACTCCAGAGGGGAAATCGCATCCCAATTCCGGGGACGCTTCGGGTTGTCGCATGGCCAGGATGTTACCATATTGACTCGACCGTGCAATAGAAAATCCCCTCGGATGGAAAATAAGACAACCCATTGCCACGCAAAGCGTTACGAAAAAACGCCACACCAATCCTACAAAAGTCTCCAAAAATGTCGCTTGCGACAAAAACAAACGGTCGGTATCTTCACCCTCGCGACAACCATTCCCCCGAACAAACTACGCCCGGGCGGGCGATCTCGAGCCGGGTTGTCGCATTCTCTGCTCCTCGCTCGCCCGGGCTCTCGACCAATGGAGAATGCGACATGGTTACAAGCCTGGATGGCTGCCTGGGGGCGTCGAGGCCCCGATTTGAGACGCCCGAGGCCCGGGCGACGCCGGCGATCCTGCCGGATCCGCGGAACAATGCCCGGCGAGGTGGGCGATCGCTGATCGCTCGCCTGGTCTACACGCTGGGGGTCAAGCGAAAGACGGCGCCCAAGGGGGATCCTCGCGATCTGCCGGTCGCGGTCGCCAAGGCTGGCGAGGGGCGGGTGAGTCGCGGGCGGTGCGAGGTCTGTAAGTTCATGCTGCCGGCTGACGGGCCCTGTAAGGTCTGCGAAGAGGCGGCGAGGGCTGCGGCATGGCTGAAAACCCCCGCGGGCCAAGCGTTCCATGCTGAATCGGAGAAGGGCCGGCGGTCGGTCGTGAGGGCCCGCGCTGCCGGCAAGAAGTGGGGTTTTGCGAAGGATGAGGGCCAGGACGGGGCGGGTTAGGAACTCGCCTCGAGGGAGCGGCCTGGACGCCGCCGGCCAGCGGAAGGCCTGGAAGGATCGAACACCCCGCCTGCCGCGCGCCCAAGGATGACAAGGGCGCGCGGCGGGCATCTTCAACGAAGGGAAAGACACAATGGGGATTGGCGAGTTCACGCAGCGAGAGCGGGAGGTGGCTGACTTGGTTGCGCGGGGGATGCACAACAAACAGATCGGTCGCGAACTGAACATCAGCGTCGAGACGGTCAAGGAACACGTCCACAATTGCTTGGTTGCCGGGGAGTTCGCCGGTCGGACCGAGCTCGCCGTTTTCTGGTCGCTGGCGCAGATCAAAAACATCCTCGACGGGTTCGAGGCCGGCGTTCCTCCTCAGCGGGTGATTCAAGGGGCGATGGACGCGATCTATCGCCGCATGGATGCGATCCGGCCGCCGGCGGTCGAGGACGGCGAGGTGAAGCATGCCGCGGGCTAAGAAGGGGGCGGCCGGTGCCACGCCGACAAGTGCGATCGCGCCGGCCGCCCGGGATCCGTGGGAGGACTCTGATTTCGCCCGGCTGGTCCTCGACTCCGCGGGCCTCACCGCGAGCAGCTTGGCCGACCTGACGATCATCCCGCGGGTCCGGCCGCAGCGTATGCGGATCCCGCCCGGGCGCCCGGGCTATATCGATCTCGAGACGATTCCCGATCTCGAGCGGCTCCCTCAGTTCGGATTGCCGGAACTCCCGCCGGAACTTCCGCCGATGCCGATCGAGGCTGCCCCGAATCAGATCGTCCTGGCGACTCAGCCGGGCGAGGCGGTGATCGCGGCAATGGCCGGCATCAATCCGCCCGATGAGTGGTTTACCGGGATGGAGCTCGCCGAGCGGGCCGGCAAGAATCGCAAGGGGGTCCTCGGTGAGATCGACCGGATCCGCGCGGTGCGCGCGGCCGGCGGCAAGGGGGCGATCGCCGCCCAGGAACGAATCAAGCTGCTGAGCGTAACGCCAGAATACTGCAAAATCGCGGCCCTGGGGTGGGCGCAGATGGAAGAGGCCCCGCAGGCGATGGTCCTCGGGGAAGAGTACCGCGAGGACGCCGGGCGGCTTGTCACCGAGGCCGAGATCCTCGAGCAATTTTGGTGGGTGGTCGAGAAGTGTTCGCCCATCGTCGGATACAACCTCCTCCATTTCGATCTGCCGGTGGTGTTCATCCGGTCGGCGATTCTGGGGGTCGAGCCGACGAAGCGCCTCGACTTGCGGACGTGGTCCTCGGACGTGGTCGACCTCTTCAAGGTGCGATGGCCGACGTTTGGATCCGGTGGGATGAAGCTCAAAGACCTCGCCCGGGTCCTGGGGATCGAGGTGCCATGCCCCGACGTCGACGGTAGCAACGTGGCCGCGCTGATGGCGGCCGGTGAGTTCGGCAAGGTCGCCGAGTACGTCTGCAGCGACGTGGTAGTCGAGCGGGAAGTGCACCGATTCTATTCAGGATTCTTCTGCCCATGATCTACAACGATGCCGACTTTGACTGGAAGCCGATTGCGACCGCCCCGCGCGGCCGGGTCGTGATGACCAAGATCGACGATGAAAACGGGTGCAGGAACATCCAACCTTTGCAGCTGCTGCCGGACGTCCGGCGGCTGTGGTTCGTTCCGAGCGGGGATATGTACGTCTATTACACGCCGACCCATTGGGCGGAACTACCATGAGAATTTACACATTCGACGCCAAGGATCCGCTGCACGACAACGGGCGACATCTGGCGATCATTCGCGCCGGAACGCTCAAGGCGGCGGAGAAGAAATTGGCACGCCTCACCGAAAGCAAGCGACCAGGTCGCCCGCTTGATTGGCGGCTGCAAGTGGATCAAGCCGACTATGCAGACATCGTTTTCGAGGACATCGAAAGCTAATGCTCCTCTGCGCCTTTTCGAAATCCGAAACGCTCGCCTCGCATATCCTCGAGGTTTGCCCGCTCGCGCTGAGTTCGGCAACGGCGAAGAAATGCCCGTGCAAAAAGCGGCTCTATCATGTCGGCCCGTCTGATCTGCGGGTCCTGTCCTGCACGTTCCCTAACGACTGGAAAGGAAATCCGGTCCGGAATCCCGAGGCCCTCGCCGCCAAGCTCCGCGAGAAGGTGAAGGCGGCCAGGCCCTCCAAAGCAACGAAGCAAGCGCGGGAATTGCTCCCGCCCCTGCAACCACTCCCGACAACTCTCGAATTTGAGGAGGAACGAATGGCAGACGATGAAGAAGCGGCCGAGGACAACGCCGGCGGCGAGATTGTGGTCGACCTCAAGAATCAAATCCCGGTCGGATCACTGACGCTCCGCGGGGACGTCTACGATCGCATTAGTGACCCGATGGAGTTCGTGAAGAACTTCGGCACGGCGATCTATGCGTCGAAAATGTTCGGCTGCCACAATCCGCAGCAGGGCATGGTCTTTGCGATGGCCTGCCTGGCCGAGAAGTCCAACCCGATCGCGATCAAGCGCCGATATCACATCATCGGGGGGAACCTCTCAATGCGGTCCGATGCGATGCTCGCCGAGTTCCGCATGAACCACGGGGGGACTCACGAGATCATCGAGCGCACGCCCGAGGCGGCCGAGATCGAACTGCGGAAGGGAAGCCAGAAGCCCTACCGGCTGCGGTTTACCTGGGCCGAGGCCGAGGCCGAGCCGTTCGTTTGGGGCAAGGATGAGAAGGGCAAGAAGATCATCAAAACGAACTACGCCACGCCGCGGGCTCGCATGCAAATGCTCTGGGCGAGGGTGGCATCGGACGCGGTCCGTTCGTACTGCCCCGAGGTCAACGCGGGAGTTTACACGCCCGAGGAAATGGGCGGTCCGCTGGCCGAGTATGAGGAGGCCGAGTTCGAGGTGAAGGCCGCGGCGCCGGTCGATCCGGTCGCCCACGCCAAGCCCAAGCCCGAGAAGGCGGCCGACAAGCCCTCGCCGTCGGCAGCGACCGAGGAGGCCCCTTTCCGCGAAGCGATCAAAGACGACATCGCCAAGATGCAGGCGCAGAATGCCGCGGCGGCTGCCAGCAAGCCCGCGGAGTCGATCGCCTCGAGCGGGAAGGGATCCGGCAAGGTCTCCCGCGAAACGCTGATCGAGATCAAGAAGATCAAGGACGCGCTGCAGTACGGCGACGACACTTGGAAAAAGATCCTCGACAAACTCGGCGTCGCCAGTGCGAAGGACCTCGACCAGGATGGCGGCGACCGATTGCTCGCCTATCTCGGGAAACGGCAGCACGACGTCGAAGCCGCACGCAAGCAGGCGGCCGGCGTCGACGAGCTCTCGACCTGGGCGAACGGGCAACTCAGCCCAAACCAGAAGCCCGGCGAGGCTACCCCGGGCAAGTAGAAGAGTGGCCGCAGCAACTGCAGACGATGGTTCGAGAGTACGGGCCGGCGAGAGTGTACGAAGCCGGTATCGAAGCCCTGAAATACCCCCCGCACTGGATTGAGTCGAGCGACGAAGCGGTGCGGGTGGTGCGACGACTTCTCAAGAAAGGAAACTGATCAGCATGGCCAGGAAGCAAAAAGACGCCGAGGATGACGGATGGGGCGGCACGGTCGAAGGCGACGAGATGAATTTTGACATGGACTCGACCGGCGTTTCCGGCGAGGACCTCGGCAGCGGCGAGGGCCAGGTCGAGAAAGAGGGGTGGTATCACTGGGAGATCGGCGACGTTTCCCCCGAGCTCGACAAGGTGAAGGATAACGGCAAGTTTACGACGCCGAACATCCGTTTTGACATGATCGTTTTGGAGACGGTCGAGGGCCAGTCGCCCGCGAATTCTCGTCTCTTTCATCGGATGTACCTCTGCAAGGTCGACAAGGACTCGGGCGACGTTTCGGAGATCTCCGAGGGATCGAAGAAAAACGCCTTGCGGTTCGGAATCGGCCTCGGGCTGCTGGCGGAAAAGGAGGACGGGACGATCGTGGTCGCCGAGACGCTCAAGGACGCCAAGACCGGCGCCGTGATCGCTGAGGCAGGATCGACCAAGATTCCCACGAAGCTCTGGTTGTTCGCGAAGGGCCGACAGTGCGTCTCGAAAGTCGCCCTCGAGGCCAGCGAAAATCCGGCCTACAAAGCGGCCTATAAGATTCCGTTTTCGCGGGTCTACCCGGTCGACCACCCGAGCGTTGCCGACGTTCCCAAGAACGCCGAAATGCTCGAGCTCATCGGCAAGGGCGACTTGGTCAAGAAGCCGGCGGCGAAGGGGGCGAAGGCCCCGGCCAAGAAGGCGGCGCCCGGCAAGCCAGCGGCGGCTGCGCAGTCGGCCGCGGTAGATGATCTGGCCGATCTGTAGGACGGCGCTATCCCTGCCCGGTGTCTGGTGCGAGGCTCAATCCGCACCACCCGCCCCCGGATTCACCGGGCAGGTTTCGCAACCGTCCACTAGGGATCGCCGACGTGCTGGTCCGGATCAGGCTTGTCGTCTGACCGGGTTGGCGGTGATCTCTCTATTGCCCCGCGCCGGCCGGGTGTGGAAAGCCGGCAACGTTTCACTTTCAGCCTTTCAGGGATGCGCCATGAAAGATCTGCCATATGCCAGCGCTACGAGCGGCGATCGCGCCCTCGGCGAGGCTCAGTCGATCCTTTCGAGGTTCGGCTGCACGCAATTCGGGATCATGCACGACACGGAACGCGGCGAGTTGCGACTGCAGTTCGTGCATCAGGGCCGCACGGTCGATTTCCGGGCAAGCTGGAAAGGCTATGCCGCGGCGTGGCTCAAGGCCAAGCCCTACACCCACCGCATGCGAGGCAGCAGGCAGGCATACGAGGCCAAGGCGATCGAGCAGGCCAAGATCTCGGTTTGCTCCGTGCTGCGAGATCTGGTCAAAGCGCAGGTGACGGCGATCGAGGCCGGGATCCTCTCGTTTGAGGGCGCTTTCCTCGGTCAGATCTTGCTGGCTAGCGGCCAGAGCGTTTCCGAGTACGTGCAGGCGGCGGCGATCATCCCGCCGGCGGAAACGAAGAAGCTCGAGGCGAAGTAATGGCCAAAAAATCCGACATCATCGGAACGATCGATCGGATCAAGTGGCGGGCGCCCGATTCAAACTACGTGATCGCCGGCCTCGAGGACGGAACGACCATCGTCGGCAACGCGGCCGAGGGCGATCTCTTCCCTGGCATCACCTACCAATTTTTCGGGGACTGGGATGAGAATGCAAAATTCGGCCGGCAGTTCAAGTTCGTGCAGTTGGTCAAGCAGGAACCGCACTCGCGACACGGCGTTGTCTGCTACCTCGCACGCTACGCGCCCGGAGTCGGGAACGGGATCGCGGCGCAGCTGTTCGACGCATTCGGGTCAACTGCGGTGCAGGTCCTCCGAACGGATCCCGAACAAGCCGCGCGGCGGTGTCCGCGGCTGACGATCGAGAAAGCAAAGCTCGCATCGCAAGCCCTCAAGCAGCTGCTGCGGCTCGAGGATACAAAGATCGATCTAACGAATCTATTCGCCGGCCGCGGGTTCAATACGACCTTGGTCGACGCGGTGGTCGCAAAGTGGGGCATCCTGGCGCCGGAGCGCGTTCGGCGCGATCCATTCTCGCTGCTGGTGCACGGATTTGCCTCTTGCGGGTTCGCCCGGTGCGATCGCCTCTATGCCGACCTCGGCCTGCCACAGGAAAAGATCAAGCGACAAGTGATCTGCCTTTGGCATGTTTTGCGGGAGGAATCAAACGGCAGCACTTGGCACGACTCCCGCGCGGTGGTCCGGAAGATGGCCGAGGCGGTCGGCGGCGTGACAACCAGGCCCGGCCGGGCGATCAAGGTCGGGGTGCGAGCGGGCTGGATCGCGGTGAAGGTCGACGCCGAGGGCCGGCGATGGCTGGCCGAGGGTCAGAAGGCGAAAAACGAGAAGTTCCTGGCGGAACGGATTTCGGAACTCATCACAAACGCAGGAGGCGAAAATGCTGGTCCTATCGCGCAAAGAGGGAGAGAAGATCATCGTGGGGAGCGGCGAGAACACGGTCAAAATTACGGTGACGCTGATCAAAGGGAATCGAGTCAAAATCGGCGTCGAGGCCCCGCGCGGAATCCCGATTGATCGCGGGGAAGTCGCCGGGCGAAAGGTGGGGCAATGATCTGGCCGGATCCCTCGAGCCTCACCGCTTCATCACCTCACCAGCAAGAGACGTGGGGCCGCGCCTCGAGCGCGGGCCGAGTCGCGATCCTCACCGGGGGCCCTGGGACTGGCAAGACGACCACGGCGGCCGAGGTCCTCAAGCAGTGCGCGAAAACGGTCGGGCTGTCGAATGTCGCCGTCTGCAGTCCGTTCGGCAAAGCCGCGGTGAAGATCACGGCGAGCATGAACGCCGCGGGCCTCGAGTGCGAGGCGACGACCATTCACCGATTGCTTGGCGTGACTCGCAACGGGCACGACAAAGGCGGGTGGGGGTTCCGGTTCAACGCCGGCAATCCCCTGCCCTATCGGGTCCTGGCGATCGAGGAGTCCTCGACCCTCGGCGTCGACCTGGGGGCAAGCCTCTTCTCGGCGATCCACCCGGGCACCCACGTTTTACTTCTCGGGGATGACGGGCAACTGCCACCGGTCGAGCATGGCGCCGTTTTGCGGGATCTCAAGGCGGCCGGGCTACCGCACGGGGAACTCCTCGAGATCTGGCGGAACGACGGCGACATCGTGAAGGCCTGCCAGGCGATCCGCGCGGGTCGACCGTGGCGAGCATCGCGCGAGATCAACATTCCGGCCGGGCAAAACCTACGACACTGCGAGACGGCGAAAGTTCCGGTCGCACTGCGGCATCTCGAGAGATTCCTGGCGACCGCCCCGACGGGGATTGATCCCATCTGGGACGTCCAGGTCCTTTGCACGGTCAACGAAAAGTCGCCCCTCGGGCGGAAGGATCTAAACGCACGGCTCCGCGAGTTCCTCAACTCCGCGGGCCGGCGGATCGACAAGCATCCTTTCCGGGTGGGCGACAAGGTGATCTGCCTATCGAATTCGATGCTCCCTCTCGACTCTGGCGACGGGCTGCAGTTCGAGGACGATGGAGCGATCGAGGAATTCGTCGCGAACGGCGAGATCGGCCGAGTGACGTACATAGAGCCGAAATTATCGATCGTGAAGTTCGACGCGCCGGCGCGGACCGTGCGAGTCGTTGGCGGCTGGCATGACTCGTTCGATCTGGCCTACGCGATCACCACGCACAAGAGCCAGGGGAGCCAATGGCCAGTCGTAATCTACATGAGCGACGACTATCCCAGCGCGAGGCGAACATCCTCGAGGCAGCTTGTCTATACGGCACTTTCCCGAGCGGAAAAACTGTGCGTTACCATCGGCCGGAAATCGACGATCGATTTGGACTGCAAGCGCGACGCGCTGGTCGGTCGAAAGACGTTCCTTGCCGAGATGATCGAGAGGGCCGCATGAATCGAGTAATCTTGAAATTCAACATCAGCAAGGGCGAGCATCATCCGGACGGCGGCGTGATCGTCAAGATTCCCGCGGGGGCGAAGCTGCTGCGAATCGGCCGGGATGGGAATAGCCCGCAGTCGCCCGTAGGCGCGTCCGGCTGCGCGTGGTACTTCGTTCCGTTGCCGGCGAGAGAATATCAGGCGTTCGTATTCCTGACCCTCGGCACGGGCGAGTGGTTCTCTGCGGCCGAGGGCGAGTATCTCGGAAGCTGGGAGGAACGCAACGATTTTGGTTGGTTTATCTGGCATGTACTCGCCCGGCCGCACGTATGACCTCCCCCGTTAAATGCTACTGCTGCGGGCGATTCGTCTCGCGCAAGAAGTCCTTTTCGACCGTCACTGGCGAGCGTATCTGCCGACGGTGCGAGTACGCTTTCACCCGACCTCGAGGGAAACTGCCCCGCGCCCCCCTCGGGAAAATCGTTCACTATCCGCAGATCAAGATCTCACCGATTCCGCGCCCCGAGGATGCCAATGGTACTCGACTCGAAGATTGAAAAGGTCAAGTTGCACTTTGGGATCGCTTCCCTCGATGACTGGCGCGACGTTACCCCCGCCTGGATCCTGAACCTCGAGGGGATCGGCCAGGTGACTCTCGACCATATTCGCCTCTATCTGGCTTCGCATAATATCTCGCTGCGCGGCGACCAAACGCCGGATTTCTGGCGGGCGCACCTCGGCGAGGCGAGGATCTGCCATCAGATGGCCGACGAGGATCGATACGACGTCGTTAATTTTACGATCGTTATCGACAAGCGAGAGCAGCATCCCTTTACGTTCCAGGGCATCGAATCCGACGCCAAGGGATCCCGCCGGCCGATGTTCATTCCGACCAAGCCGGGGACGCTTCCCTCGGGCGACTACTCGGTCGCCGGCCTCGAGCATGCGGTCGCCGTGGAGCGGAAAAGCCTGGTCGACCTATACGGGACGATCGGCGCCGGGCGGGATCGGTTCGTCCGCGAGCTCGAGCGGCTCGACCAGATGGAATTCGCCGCGGTGGTGATCGAGGCAGGATGGCCGGCGATCATCGGCAACCCGCCCCCCTCTTCCAAGGTCTCGCCAAAGGTGATTTATCGATCGATCATCGCCTGGGGGCAGCGATTCCCGCGGGTGCACTGGTGGCCATGCCCGCATAGGACGTTCGCCGAGCGAACTACTTTCCGGATTCTGCAGCGGTTTTGGACGGACGTGATGGACGGAAAGCGATCATCCGGCCCGGCCGCGAGGTTCGACGGCGACATCGACAAGATTCCGGATGATAGCATTCCGACCAGTCCGGCCGAGGAAAGCGCGGAACGGTCAGAAGGCGAGCAGAATTCCCTTGCGGACGATGGTGAATTCTTCTAACATCCTCAAGCCGACAGTTGCTAGCCCAAAACAAACGCCCCCGCCCCCGCGCGGCATCTTTGGCGGCTGTCGGCAAAACTCCACTTCTGACGCCCGCGGGGGCATTTTCAGATCATCGGCAAACCCCAAGGACGCCGAACCGTGGCCGACCTCTCCAGAAAATGGATCGAAGCAAACCGCGCGATCCTCGACGCGGTGGACATCGAGCAGGAATATCGCCGGTGCGGCGTCCGGATCCCCGAGCGATCCAAGCCGAGGGCAACCGGCTGGCTTCCCGTGCATGCCGTCGGCCGCGACGACGACACGCCCTCGGCCGAGATCAACGTCGGCGACGGGCCCCCGCGCGGGCGATACCGCGACTTTGGCGGGAACGGGGAAACCCTCGGCTTTTTCGACTTTGTCGCTAAGTTCATGCCGGGGGCCGGCGGCGACTGGCGAGCCGCGCGCAAGCACTACGCCCAGCAGACGAAAATCAAGCTCCCCTCGGGCGACGATACTTGCCCGCAGGACAAATTCGAGTTTTTCGACTTAACGCCCGGCGCGGCCCTCGGCTGGACCAGCAAAAAACCGGGGATCAAGGCCTCGGCGGTGATGGCTTGCGGGGGACGTGGCGCCCGATGGCCGAAGGGACTCCGCGCGGAACTGACGCACTGCCTGATCGTGTTCCCGATGTTCGGCGCCGGCGGCCTCGACCTCGAGCCTCAGGCGTGGCATTGCGTGAACTCGACCGGCCAGAAAATCCGGAAGTTCAAGGGCGAGGGGAACGAGCCGGACCTCCTCAAAACGATGACCGTCGGGCCCCCTGGGATCATGGGGGTCGCCGGCCTGCGCGGTCTGGCCGCGGCCCGGGTGGTCTGGCTGACCGAGGGGATATCGGACCTCCTCGCGCTGCAGACGATGCTCTCGGCCCTCCCCGAAGAGGTGCAGGCGGATCACGTAGTCCTGTCGTTCGGCGCCGCGACCTACCATTGCCGAGCGGACTGGATCCCCCTGTTTATGGGGAAGGATGTTCGGTTCGTCTACGATGCCGACAAGCCCGGGCAGGCCGGGGCGCTCGCCTCGATCGCCGCGGTGATCCGCTCCGCGGCCAAGGTGCGCAACGTCCAGCTACCCTACGAAATCGGCGAGAATCACGGCAAAGACCTTCGCGACTACATCCTCGAGGGTCGGACTTTCGACGACCTCTGCGATCTGGCCGAGCGCCAGGCGCCGATCGACCCGGGGACCGCGGCCGACGCGCTGGTCGAACCCCACAAACTACTCCTCGAGCAGCTTGGAATCATCGTTTGCGGCCAGGTCGAGGGGACCGAGGCAATCGAGATTTTCTCGACGAAACTGCACAAAAAGACGCTGGTGCGCGATATCGATAAGCTCTCGTTTGCGAAAGGAATCCTCTCCCTCGGCGGCGACGTGATGGATACCTACGTAACGGATTCGCGCGAGGGCGAGCCCGGTAAGTACTCGATGGGCGAAGTCCGGAACGCCGTCGCGCGCGAGGCCGGCAAAATGTTCCTCTCGCATCAGCCCGACGTCGGATCCGGAATCTGGCCGGTCGAGGACTCGCTGGTCCTGGTCGGGCCGCGGTCTGCCGACATCTGGAACGGCAAGAAGCAACTCGAACAAATCTTGATGCCGGCGGTGAAAGGCCAGCGGTTGGATTTCGGCGGGGAGCAGTGGTACGACCGCGAAAAGCTGGGGCGGCTCCTCGAGCGCGCGGCCGATCTCAAGTGGTGCCAAGCGGTCCTCGACGAAGCGATCAACCTGTTCGACAAATGGGACAATTGGCGGCGGCCATCGAGTCCGTGGGTCCTCGCCGGCCTGGCCTGCGCGTCCTGGATTCAAACGACCTGGGATTTTCGGCCCCAGGTCGCCGTGATCGGTCCGACCAACTCGGGAAAATCCTTCCTGGTCGAAAAGACCCTGCCGAAGATCTTCGCGAACCTCTGCCTCCCCTGCCAGCGGTCGACCGAGGCCGGGATCCGGCAGGTGATCGGCAACACGGGCCAGATCTTGATAATCGACGAGTTCGAGGACGACGCGAACCGCAAGAAGATCCTCGATATGTTCCGGACCTCGAGCCGCGGCGGCCGCATGGTGCGCGGCACGCGAGACCAACGCCCGGGCGGCCAGAATTTCGGCCTAAAACATATCGCTTGGGTGTCCTCGATCGAGCTCAACCTAACCCGCGAGCCCGACGCCAACCGGTTTATCATCCTCGAGCTAGCCAAGGTGACCGGGCCGGCAAAGCTGGTCCTGCCGGATCCCGAGGTCCTCGCCGACCTGGGGCAGAAGCTCCTTGCCGTGGCGATCCGGCACTGGCGGGAGATGACCCGCCTTTCAACCGCCATGAAGTCCCGAGACATGGGGGGGGTGTCGAATCGCATCGTCGAGGTGTATTCGGTGCCGGTCGCCGTCCTGGCCCATATCAGAGGGTACGGGCACGACGAGACCGCCCAGCTGCTGCGCCAAGTGATCGGAGACCTCGACCGGCCGGACTCGAGGGAGTCGGAAGAGGAGCAGCTACTCCGGGCCATCTACGAGGCCACCGTGATCCTCCCGAGGGGTTCCCGGGTGATGTTCTCCCAATTGCTCCAGGACCAAGTCCTCGAGGACGGTGACGGCCTTGCGGTCGACCGGCGGAAGCTGATCAACGCCCTTGGGGTGAAACTGGTCGAAATCCCACCCGATCGGCCCGAGGATCCCGAGAAAATCGGGATGTTTTTCGCTAAGTCCATTCTGTGTAAGGAATTGCTGAAAAACACCGAATGGGCGAGCAAGGACGTCAACCAAATGCTCCTCCGGATCCCGGGTGCGAAGGGTGCCCAAATGCAGCGGCTGGGGTCGCACGTTTCCCGCGGGGTGGTGATCCCTCTCGATCAGCTAAACAAGCTGGTCGAGCTCAAATTGGACGTCGCGAGGCTGTTTTGACCGAAAAGGATGTAACAATAAACCAATTTGTAGCGCGATTGTAACAAGGTGCGTTACAAAAGTTGTGTCGACCCAAAAAGTGAAAAGCCCGTGCCTTTTTTGAAGTTAGATTGTGTACACACTTTCATAAATGAAATCAAATATAGGGTGTAGCGCCGTAGCGCTTTTACAAGAGCCTATAGGAGCAAAATTTCTCTCAGTCCAATTCACACAAAAAATCTCTCTCTAATATATGAACTTCTTCCAAAAAACATGTTACAGCGCTACATTTTTCCTAAGTGACGTTCGTGCAAGTGTTTAGAGTGTAACGGTTCGCGCTACAGACCTGTTACAGTGTTACAATTACCCCGAATGGAGGATGCGAGATGGCAACGACCACAAAAGCGGGCGGCAAGGGCAAAACGACCAAGGGCGGAAAGGGGAAGGAGGCGAAGGGGTCGAGGTATCCGTCCGCGGTCCGGCCGCAAGCCGATCTTCCGGTCGAGTTCGGCAACGTCAGCATCGGCCAGGCGGCGGCCTCGATCGGCGTCGCGATCGATCCGGCCTCGGTGACTGTCGCCCGGGCTCACGAGCTATTCAACGGCAAGCGGGCGACCGTCAAGATCGTCCAGGCGCCGAAAGGTGAGACGCCGGGCCAGAAGCGGCTCGATGGGGTCGAGGCCCTCGAGGTGATCGGGGTGGTCGATATCCGCGGCTATCGCATGTCCCCCAAGGTGATCTCGGCCCGGCTGACGTTCACAATCGAGGGGTTGGACTTGGGCGCGCTCGCTCACTTCTCGAAACGGTCCGGCCGGCTGCAGGTGATGCAGGTGCAGGAGATCCCGGCCGACTCCGCGGCGGTCCTGGATCCCGAGGACGAGGACGACGACGACGGCGAGGCCGACCTGCAGGACGACGAGCCTGATCAGCTGTCGGACCTATGAGTCGCGGCGACGTCCTAGTCGCCGTGCTGGTCCGCGGGCACGAGCGATATTTGTGCGTATACGAGGAGGGCAGGGAGTGGGATGCCCTTGCCTTCCTCGTTCGGTGGGCGGCGAATCCGGAGTTGAGTTTTTCATGGTACGACGCTGCGATCATGCGACAAAAGATCTGCGGCGAGTTGAAGGGAAAGCGGGCAAGGTTGCGTGGAGAGATTGTCCAGGTGAAGGATGCAAAAGGAAAATTCAAAAAGAAAGGAGGGTCGAATCATGGGGCAGAATAGTGCCATCGCATGGTGCGACCATACATTTCAACCCGTGGATTGGCTGCACGAAGGTTAGCGCCGGCTGCGCAAACTGCTATGCCGAAGCGTCGATGGATCTGCGGTTGAAGAAAGCGAAGTGGGGCGACAGCGGGACTCGAGTTCGGACATCGGCGAGCAATTGGGGCGATCCGATCAAGTGGGATCGCTGGGCACGCGATGGGGTTTGCCTCTACTGCAGCGGGCGAGGATTCAACGCGACCAAGGGGAAGGGCGAGAAGCCCGACAAGCTCGAGCATTGCGATTTTTGCGACGGCCGCGGCTATGTCGATCCGTATCGAGCTCGAGTTTTCTGTGCGAGCCTTGCCGACGTGTTCGAGGATCGCCGAGACCTGGATCCGATCCGCCTTGACCTCTTCGCGCTGATCGACCAGTGCCAGAACCTCGACTGGCTACTGCTGACGAAGCGGCCGGAATGCGTCGCCCGGTTGATGCCGGAATATCACCCGTGCGGGCGCCCGGGATGCGAGGTCTTGCACGTCCGGCCAAATGTCTGGCTGGGGACGTCAGTTGAGAACCAGGCTTACGCGGATGAGCGGATCCCGCATTTGCTGCGAGTGCCCGCGGCGGTTCGATTCTTGTCTGTCGAGCCGCTGCTGGGGCCGATCACAATTCACGCTCTGCTGAATCATGTCCGCGGGGGAATGACTGGTGACGGGCGTTGCTGCTGCTGCGGTGAATCTATCCGGAGTACTGCGGCGGCGTTCCACTTCGCCAACTGCCCCAGGCAAAAATCACTGATCGACTGGGTGATCGTCGGCGGCGAGAGCGGCCCGAACGCCCGGCCGTGCGATATTGCATGGATCCGTGACATTCGCAACCAGTGCAAAGATGCCGGTGTCGCTTGCTTTGTGAAACAACTGGGGGCGGCCTGCCGACTCGGCGAGGCTGAGTTTCCGCTGTCCGATCCGAAGGGCGGCGACCAGTCAGAATGGCCAATGGATTTACTCATTCGTCAACTCCCCGAGGTGGCCCGATGACTCGCGACCAGGCCCGGGCGATCGTCGCCAAGCTGCCGGACCTGCGCACCTCGACGATTCAAGCAATGGTCGACCGCGAGCTATCCAAGTTGAATCCTCGGAATTCACTCGCGAAAATGGAAATCTCGGAAGTGCTTTGGGCTATGGCTAGCGAGGCGATGGTCGCCCGCATGAAGGGGAGAACTGTTCAAGACGAAGGGAAACCAGATGAAATCGACATCATCGAAGATTAGCTGCCCGCTTTGCCTGCACGCGTACGACTACAATCCGGCCCTCGCCTGGGCGCCGTTTCAATGCCTCGAGTGCGGAACGCTGATCAAGCTCCCGCCGGCCCGAGGATCCGCCGAGCCGGTCGGACCGACCAGATCGCCCTCGAGGATCGACCGGCATTTCGAGGCGGTCCTCGCCGACGAACTGCAGCCCGCGCAGGCCGCCCGAGTCTCCCGCCGGCGGATGGCCGCTCGCCCGACATGGCTCGACGTCGCGCCGGTTATCACCGCGGTCGCTGCGGTCGCGATCCTGGTTGTGGTTGGTACTGTAATGCTGATTCACCGGCAACTCAGTGCGAGCAGCGCGGGCAAGCTGCTGCTGCCGACCTCGCCCGGGCAACTGACCGCGCCGGCAACGCCTGCCGAAGCCAAGGCCCGCGAGCGGCAAGCGGCATGGGACCATGTGGTGAGGATCCGCGGCGAGATCGAGGCCAACAAGGTCGAGACCGCGCGGCTACTAAACGCCCTGCGCGAGTCGACGTCGAAACACTTTTCGGAAAATCAGCGGAAGCTAAACGCCGCGCGCAAGAAGACCGAGGACCTCGCCGCGGAAGAAACGCGATGGCTTGAACACTATGGCAGGATCAACCCATGAGCAAAGACGAACTGATCGCGATGATCCTCGCCGCTTGCGACCAACTCGAGGACGTCGGCGTCTGGCAAGTGCGGTTCGTGCGGCTACTCTTCCGCGGGCTGGCGGTCGACGGGTCCTCGCAGGTGCGCGATATGGCGGTCAATTCCAGCGAGCAGCCGAGGGACAATACATTCTCGATTTCGGTTGAGGGCCGGGTTTCCTTCCTGGTCAGGACCAAAGGCGTTTACCCCATGACCGATTACGCCCTTTGCCGCGATACGACCGCGCAGGTCCAGTACATGAACGGGTTGGTACGCGACCTGTTCACCTCGAGCGGGATCAGCGAGGATCCCCGGCCGCCGCGGCCCGTGCAGCCGTCGGGCGAGGTTGCGCCCTGGTGGCGATGGGGCCAGAGTGCCGTCTGGATGGGGCAGGAGCGGCCGGATGACTATCGGCCAGCCCTGCCGGTCAGAAATGGCGATCCGCCGCGGTGGCCGGTACCATCACTCCCTCTATCGCAGCGGGTGGGCCAGTTCGAGACTCCCGAGGAGTACGAGGCGCGGATGCGACGGATTGACGAAATTGACGACTGACGGTCAATCCGTGTAACCTCACTCCAAGGGAACCGCCTGGGGAGTGAATGGCATGAGCTGGTTTTTCTGGTTGACCGGACTCGAATTCGCGCTGGGGATCCTGATGATCCTCTTGTCGCAATCACCATCGCCCCTCGATCCCAGCTGGGGCGCCTACCTCCGCGATGGCGGGGCGGTCGCCGCGGTCCTCTTCACGACAAGCGCATTCTGCGGTGTTCTCTGGTGGGTCCTCAAAACGCAAAACGAGCAGATGACCGCGCGGGATGCAGCGCACGCTGCGACGATCGAGAAGCTGACCAGCACACATACGGCGACGGTGGAAAAACTAACCGACCGCCACATCAAATCACAGGAGCGATCGGCCAGGCTCTGCCACGGGGTTCACCGAGAAAGCACAATGGCGGTCCTGCAATCCGCTGTCGTGATGGGTAAAGTAAATCAGACCATCGAGGGACTTGCCGGGTTTACCCGGAACGTCAAGCCAACCGACTCGCAGAAGATCGACGCCGAAATGCTTCGCAAGCAGATCGCCGATTTGCAGCGGGCGCAAGAGGACGACTTGAAGCGAGAGACCAAAGAGGCCGCGCTAGACGAAGATTCACAGGACAAGTAACGAGAAGGGAACCGCGTATGTCGCCGATCGTATGGGATAAAGTCTGGGGAGTGGTCAAGGGTGCGGTGATCGCATCCATCGGATTCCTTCTCGCCTACTTTACCGACCACCTAGCGGACCTCGGGCTATCGCCCCTGCAGCTGTCCGCACTGACCGCGGTCCTATCGATCCTCACGAACGGGATCAAGCAGACTTATGGGGCGATCACCGAATCGAACGCGTCGCCCGATGGTGCCGCGCTCTTCGGCGGAAGCGCACGCGATGCCCTCTCGAGGATGAGGCTACGCCTTGCGATCAAGGCGATCGCGGCATCGAAGGGGATCACCGGTGTCACGAACGAACACGTCGACGAAGCCCTCGCCGAGATCCAGGCCCGCGGGCCTATCGGCAATATCTGGGAGTGGATCACCGCGCATCCCGACGTGATCGCTCTGATCTTGAAGGTGATCATGGCGACGGTCGCCAAGTCTGAATCGGCCGACGAAATCCAGGTGAAGCTATGAGCAGCTATGAAATGTCGGCCGCGGCCCTCGAGGTCCAGCGCAAGCGGGCGGAATCAGCCCCCGCCACTTCTCGACCCTGGGCCTGGATGCTGGCGCTTGTCGCTGGTCTCTGCGGCGGTGGCTATGCCGTAATGAGCGACCCGGGCCCCGCGCCGGTGGTCGAGGTCGACTACGTTACGGCCGATCTGGCGAAGTCCCTCGAGGCGATCAAGGCCCTGGCTTGCAAGTGCCCGCCGGCGGTCGCTGCCCCTACGGATCCGAAGAAGCCAGACAATCCCGAGATCCTGACTGTCGAGGCGATCTCGGCCCCCGGTGTTGCCGAGCTCCGCGCGTCCGGCAAGTTCACCGAAATCCGATGGAACCGAACGGACATTCGGAAATATGAGAACGATCATGTAGCTATCCTGGTCGCCCCGCCCGGCAGCTATGCGTTTGTTGTGTCCGCCTCGGGGATCATCAACGGCCACTTGGTCCTCGACCAGCAGACGATCAACGTCGTAATCGATGGGCCCCCGCCGCCGACTCCGACCACGCCCGACAAGCCCCCGGTTGTGACTCCTCCCATTGTCACGCCGGACCCTACGATCAAGCCGATCCGCGCGACCTACGTTTACGAGCGCCGGCAGGGATCGGTCCCGCCCCCGGTCCTGGTCGCCCTCGACAAGCTCAACCGCGCCGGCGTTGTTGCTAACCCGATCGACCAAAACGTGATTTCCGGGAAGGGGCAGGCGCCTGCGCAGCATGCGGTGGCGCTTTCAGAGGCCGCCAAGGCCGGGATCCCGTGTTTGGTGGTCGAGTACTCGAGCGGGGCGCCGAAGGTGGTAAAGAATCCGACGACCGAAGCCCAGGTGATGGAGGCCGCGAAATGACACTCATTGGCCAACGAATCGACCCCGCCCTAATCGACGTTACGCTCCCTCCCTCGGGATACTCGGCCGAGGCCAAGGCTCGCGACACGCGCGAGAACATGATGGCGGCGGCCGGCGCTGCAGCCCGGGACTTTCCCCCCGAGTTGAAGATCGAGCCGCGGCTGTACGCTGCGAAGGCGGCCGAGAACGAAGCGAATAAGACTTGGCCGTTTCACTACGTCGACCGCTTCACCAACCAGAACCCAACCGACGAGTGCACTTGCCACTCTCTTTCCCGAGGGTTTGAAGCGTGCTGGAATCGTCAGCGCGGCGTGATCTATGGCGGCCCGAAAGCCGGCGTCAGGCTCGAGGACTCGGCCAAATACGGATCCGTTTGGGTATCTCCGCTGTCGGTCTACTCCGAGGCCAACCCTCGCATACGCGGCGGGGCGGACTGCCGGCAGGTGATGGAGATCGCCGTCCGCCGCGGATTCTTGCCCGACAAGATTCAGCCTCGGGACTACGGGTTCAAGCATCAGCTGCAGGGCACGACCGGCAAGGGCGGTATCAACCAGTCGAGCGGCCCGTGGGTCGCCGTGCGAGACTTCCCCGCGGGCTGGGAAGAGACCGCGAAGAACTTCCGGATCCTCGAGGTGATCTTTCCCGAGTCGGTGGACGAGATCATTTCGCTTGTGATGCACGGAATGATTGTGAACGTCGGCCGCAACGGGCACGCGATCCCCTACGCGTTCTACGATCCCGATCAGCAGCTTATGGGCTATATCGATTCTTACGACATCGTCAGATTCGACTCGATGCGCACGATCCGGTCGGCTGTCGGCGGCGCCTCGGCGATCTCTGCGGTGAGTGTTCCCGATGATTGGATGAAACCCGCGGCCTGACGCTGGCGAGCTAAATGCCCGGTTGCGTTGACGCCCTGCCACCCATCGCGCAAACTAATCAAGCGCTTTCGATTTCCTCTCTTCTCGAGGCAAGCAATGAGATCTGCAATTTTCTCTCTGGTGGTCGCGATGGCGACGACGGCGGTTTCGCTCGAGCCTTCTCAGGTCGACGCCAAGCCGGCCGGGATGGTCTGCGATGCCAGCGGATGCCGGCCCGCGGCTTCGAGTGGTGCCGGTCGAGTCGCTGCCGGCGTGCGAGGGATCCTCGGGCGACTGCTGGGAGTCCAGCGACGCCAGGACCGCCGCGCGGCTCGCCAGGAACGACGCGCCGCGCGGCGAGGTTGATGCAGTCCCGGTAGCTAGCTAACCCGGGGAGGTGTTGGGTTTAAGTCCCGACGCCCGCTCTTAAAAATACCCTTTTGATGACGACGCGGAGATCGATCGCCGAACGGCGGGGGAGAGGGACAAAGCCCCTCGCGAATCGGAACCTCCAAACACCCACCCAAGCCCCGCCAGCCCTCGGCGGGGCGATTTCGCAGGGTCCAGCCAATGACAATGTCCCGCTCCTTCGAGCAACAGACCTGGACAATTCTGGCTGGTGCGCCCGGCGGCGGCGTTTCCAACGCTATCGACCTCAAGGGGGTTGCGGGCGGTGGGTATCAGATCCCGGCCGCGATCACGAACACGACGGCGACTTTCCAGGTGTCGGCCGATGGCACGACCTACACGCCCTTGCGCGACTCGAGCAATTCCGACGTGACTCGCACGATCGCGGCGTCGAAAGCCTACGCCCTGCCCGATGAGCTTTTCGGCTGGCGATATGCCAAGCTGGTCCTGAACGGCAATGAGGCGGCCGATCGCACGATCCTCTTGTCGCTGAGCAGCTAAGCATGGCAAACCGTCAAGCGCTGATGCGCCCTAAGCGATCGCTGCCGATCCCAAGATCGAGCCTCCTGTTCTATCACGCATTGAACGAGGGCACCGGCGACACGATCAACGATACCAGCGGCAACGGATATCACACGGTCCGCGGTGATAGCGGCAGCAATAAGCCCTCCTGGACGTCGAAGGGTTTGCAGTTCGATGGATCCGAGGTGACTTACCAGCGGTTCAAACTGACCGCTCCAATTGCCTCTATCCGCACGCTTCACTTTTGTTTCAAGGCTCCGCTTGCTGCGCTCGGACAAGCGAACATGGCCGCGAGTCGCGTGCTTGCCAGCAGCGACGACTCGACCGGCCTAATGTGGATCCTTGGCAATCGAGTCTATGGATTCAACGGATCCACCGGCGTAGTTAACTACTACGAAGGGCTGCAACAGGCAGCGGTGGGCAAGGTCAATATCAATTTGACCGGCACGGCCAATTATCGCACGCCCGGCATGCGTCCAGATGGCGGCGTGATTGTCCTGTCTTTTCGATCCGACAATACCGTTTGGGTTGACGGTCTGAGCAATCAGCCGGCGATGAGCGGACTTGCCGACGCCGTCGACCTGTCAGGCTCTTATGGCCGCGTAGGCAACGTCTGGGTGGGCTGTTCGTCCAATGCGGCTGGCGACGTGGCCACGTATGCCAATCGCCCGGCGAGCATGACACTGATCGGGATCGCGGGTTATTCGGCCGCCCAATCGGACGCCGACATGCTTGCAACTGCCAATGGCCTCGGCGCCCAAGCGAGGAATCGCGGCGAGACGTGGCCCTGGACGAACGTTCTTGAGACGAATCGCGTCGTCGTTTTGATGGGCGACTCGATCACCGAGTACTCGCAGACCGAATTCGAGACGGCCAGCCACGACAACACGTTCGGCTTCAAACCGAAGCTCTACAACGTGGCGAGGGCCGGGGCATCGGCCATTCCCGACTTGCAGCGCGAGGTTAATGCGAAACTCTATTACCCACTCGCAAATACAGCCTTGCAAACCGGCTCGCAGAACATCATCTATATCCACTATGGGGCAAATCCTAGCACTGGCGACACAGGATCGAGCGGTATCGGAACCTTTAACGCGATCGTCGCTGCCATTACCGCGATGACGGCTGATCTGCCTTCCAACGTAAAGTTCGTGATCTCGCCGATGTATAGCGGCTCTGGCGGTCGCGATACGATCAAGAACGATTTGAATACTCGACTCTACAATCAATATGGGTCGACGCCAGGCAATCGCGTTTCTGTGATCCCAGCGGCCAGTTTCCCGCACATGGTTCCGGACGGAAGCTATTCGAACACGACCTATTTTAGCGACGGAGTCCACCCCGCAACGGCTGGCAAGGCAGAACAAACCGCTGGCGTTGGCGCGTGGTTCGCTCAGGTCTAGGAGTAGTCGCATGCAACCAATCAGACCGGCAAGCTAGCGAATCGCCACGCTAGATCTTCCCGTAGTAGTAGCATGGCGAAACCAGCACACACGGAAACCAAATGACACCCGCCGCCCCTCTCGCTTCGCGCGTTGCTCCCACCTCGATCCGCGTTCTACTCGCTGCCTGGCGCGCCGAGAATCAGAATTGGATTGCTGCCACCGACGCCGCCCTCCCTCGCCCCCAATGGTGGGAAGCCGTCGAGGACCTGATCGACCAGTCAAGCGCAAACCCCTCGATCGTTGAACCGCACTACTCGCGCGGCCTGATCGACCTGATCGACGCTTACCTCGACTTTCTGCCCAAGGTGCAGACCGGGCTACTCCCCGAGCGGCCGACGTCGCGCATCATGCGGGCTCTGGGCGAGCTCGAGATCGCCGATACGAAGGGGCCGGAAGTCCGCCGGCGGACCGAGCCGATCGAGGAACTCCGCAAGCTCGACCCGCCCATTCAGCACGACCAGGTCGCGAAAATGTACGGCGTTACTCAGCAGCAAGCTGCAATGCTGCTGGCCGGCAAGTGGTCGCTGCCTGCAGGCCATACGACGCCCGAGGAACGCGATCGAGCGAATGCCGAACTGGCGCAGGCTAAAGCCCTTAAAGAGGCTTTCAAGCGATGGAGCGAGCGGGCGGACGCCGTGGCGCCGGGTGCTGACTGGAAAGCCCCGCCCGAGTCGATCGAGGAACTGCTGGCTCTGCCGGGGATGACGGTCGAGCAGGTCGCCGTCATGCACCGCGTTCCGGTCGAGCAAGTCCAGGCGATCCAGGCCGGCAAGGCGTTTGTCCCGCCGGTCAACACTGCCGGGCAGGCGGTCGGATCCCTCGAGCTATCGACGAGCGACCTCGAGGACGAGGTGATCAAGATGCACAAAGAGGCCCCCGATCTCAAGGCCAGCGAGATCGCCGAAATGGTCGGTAACGGCATGACGCCGCAGCGGGTGGGCAAGATCCTGGCCGCGGTCGCCAAGGGCGAGTAATCCAGCGTGCGGGCCGGCGGCCGGACTCGAGCGATCGACCCGCGCCGCCGCCCTTCCCCCAGTCTCCAGAGGATGCGCCATGTCCACCGATTCCGCCCCTGTCGACCTCGCTGCTGCGGGCCCGTTCGTCGAGCGGCATTCCTTCCGCGCCGAGCTCCACCGGTGTTCATTCGATCTCGAGACGGTCCGCAACCAGGCCGCGGCATGGGTCGACGCTGCGCTCGACGGCCTCGATCCGACCGAGATCTCGCCCCGCGCACGGCAGCGGATTGCCGACGCTCACCGCGCCGCCCTGATCAAGGCGACCACCGACCAGCTACCAAAGCCGGCGGTGTTCAACGGCTGGACTCCCTCGCCCTTGCAGGTATGCCGCGACATGCGCGAGATGATCGCTCGCACGCTCATCCACGGAAAGCCCTCGATCCCGATCTGGGGGCGGCTCGACGTCCACTCGATCGAGGACATACCCGATCAGATCGTCGGCCGAGCGTATAATCCCGAGTACTTCCCCGCGGTCTCGAATACCGCCACGCTGCGCAACGATGAGTTCGTCGCGTTCGAGGTCGAGTCGACGCCCGATCTGCGGCGAGCGGCCCTCGAGTGGGTCAAAGAGCGCGGGCTGGTCATGCTGCGGCCGGGGGTGGTCTGATGACCGGAACCAGTAGCGCCATGAACTGCAATCCCATCTCGCACGGCAGCGATCCTCGCGTGAATTTCGCCCGATGCGGCGAGGACCTTGCCCTCCTCGAGATCTTCAAGGTGATCGGCACAAACTACGGGAAGGATCGAATCCTGCCGGCAGAGCAGAATTTCAACGATCACCCCGACGGCCTGACCGCTCTCGAGCTCCGCGCGTCTCGAGGGATCGCGGTCGAGTTCGGCGCCGGCGACGGCTACCGCAATTCAAACACGCGATTTTTCCAGCGGTTCGGGTGGTCTCTGGTGCAATGGGACTGCAACCGACCGACCGGTTCGCCGGTATGCCAGGTGCGACTGACCGCCGAGAACGTTAACGACGTATTCGCTGCGCACACGATCGCCGGCTGGTTCGAATCCTATTCAATCCCCGAGGATTTCGACCTCCTTTCGATCGACGTCGACGGCAACGACTGGCATATCTGGCGAGCGCTGAAATACACGCCGAGGGTGGTGATCATCGAATACAACGCGAATTTCGATCGCGAGCAGCGCAGGATCCTCGAGTACCATCCCGATAACGCATGGCAGGGCGACGTGGCCTATGGGGCGAGCTATGCCGCTATGCTCGACCTGGGGGAAGCCAAGGGCTACTGGCCGGTAAAGGCGATCGGGAATAATCTGATTTTCGTTCGCAAGAACATCGCTGGCGCTGGATTACTTCGCAAGCTAGTCGACCCTCCCCTGCCGGAAAAGTGCCATCGGCAAGAGGGGTTCGAGCGCATGGTCGATCCGGCGTTCTACTGCCTGCCAACTCCCGGCCCCCTCGGCCCCCTGCCGTCCACCGATCGCACGGTCTATTCCTACTCGTTCCAGGTCTGGCCGGACGAAACGAAGTGGTCAACCAAGCACGGCGGGGCGGCTCTTTACGACCTCTTTCGCATGCTCTCAAGTCGCATCGAGCGCCAGTACAACCAGCAAGCGTTCGAGCAGTTCCGCAAAGATCTCGCCGCGTGCGGGATCACCCTGCGCGACATCGAGCGAGTTCCCTACCACAAGCCCGAATCGATTCTGTAGCATGGCCAGACGAAAAAAAGCGGTGCCGGTTGGTGCGTCTCACCCGAGTTCCCTTCCGGGTGCAGGCGAATCCCCTCCGGCCGGCGCCGCTCCTTCTCGCACGTTCCGCGATCGCATCGTCGAGTTCACTCGGGTCCGCGCGGGCGATCTCAAGCCCTCGCCCCGCAACTGGCGGACTCACCCCAAGCATCAGCGCGACGCGCTCCGCGGGATCCTGACCGAGGTCGGCTACGTTGACGCACTAATGGCTCGCCGCCTGGCCGACGGCTCCCTCGAGTTGGTCGACGGGCATCTGCGCGCCGAGGACAATCCCGATCAGGAACTGCCCGTGCTGATCGTCGACCTCGACGACGCCGAAGCGGCTAAGGTACTGGCCACGTTCGATCCCCTGGCCGATCTGGCGATCGCCGACTCGAAGCTCCTCGAGCAGCTGCTGGCCGAGGTCAATCCGACCGTCGAAAACGCCGAACTGCAGAAGATGCTCGAGTACCTTGCGAGGGATCACCAGCTATTGCCGTGCGTGACTGCCGGCACTGCCGACGATGAACCTCCCCCGCCGCTCAAGGCCAGGACTCGCCCGGGCGATCTCTACACCCTGGGCAACCATCGGATCCTCTGCGGCGACTCGACCTCTCCCGTCGACGTCGATCGCCTATTTGCCGGCCAGCTAGCCGCCCTCCTCTTCACCTCGCCCCCCTACTCCAATCGCCGGAATTACACGAAGGAATCGCAGGAATCCAGCCGGACTTGGCTCGAACTGATGGAGGGCGTTTTTGGCCAGCGCGGGATCCTTACCGATGACGCGCAGGTCCTGGTTAATCTCGGCCTGATTCACGAACAGGGCGAATACGTTCCCTATTGGGATCCGTGGATTCAGTGGATGCGTTCCGAGGGGTGGAAGGCGTTCGGGTGGTACGTTTGGGATCGAATCACGCCGACATTCCGGGCAAACGATGGCCGATTGCAGATGTCTCATGAGTGGGTTTTTCACTTCAATAAAAAACCAGTGCACTGCGCTGAATGGGTCGAGTGCTTGCATGCTGGTGAGGTTAGGGCTGGTGGTGCGCAACGGACGTTGGGCGGCAACGTCAAGCCTCAATCGACTCCCGGCCCGATCAAGTCCCATCGGCCGCCCGAGTCCGTGATCCGCGTTCAACGCGTTTGCGACAACTCCGATCCGATCATTAATCACCACCCCGCGCGGTTCCCGGTCGCCCTTCCCGTTCACATCATGCGATCCTGGCCCGAGGGGATTGTCTATGAGCCGTTTTGCGGATCGGGGTCGACGATCCTGGCCGCCGAGCAACTCGGCCGAACGTGCTATGCGATGGAACTGGCGCCCGCCTATGTCGATATCATCGTCTATCGCTGGGAGAAGATGACCGGCAAGAAAGCGACCCTCGAGCGCGCCGCCAAGTCGGCCAGGCGAACCAAGTCCGCCAAGTAAACTCTTGACCCTCTCACCTCTACCCGCGCACAATGCCGAAGAAGTCGACCACTCACGAGCAGCAGCCCCAAAGCGCGCCGGACGTTGCCGACCAGCAGCAGGACCAGCAGACGCCGCCCCCCAAGCCCAAGAAAAAAACCACTCGAGGCGGTCGAGCAGGTAAGCGAACTCAGAAGGCACGGGCGGCGAATTACAATCGCCTGCAGTCGACTCGCAAGGCCCAGGCCAAGGCCGACGCGCTCTCTGCCCCTGACTCTCCCACTCCCCCGCCGGCATCTCCCCCGCCGGCCCCCTCGGCTCCCCTCGAGGACGTCTCGCCCCGACTCGTTGCGCAGGCCATTCGCCAGGGCTGGGATATCCCTCAGACCGCGATGAAGTTGGTCCCCTCGGCCATGCTCAAGATCGCCCTCGACCTCGACAAGCAGACCGACCCCGATCGCGTGAAAGCCCGAACGGACTCCGAACGAATCCAGTCCTCAAGGGTCCTAACGGTGATGCACGCGCAGAACCAGAAGGACGAGCAAGACGCCTGGGAGCGCGAGAGGGATGCGATTGCGATCAACGCTCGCATGCGGGCCGATCGCGAACGGGCTTTGATCACCGCCCCTGCCGACGGCGATCCGGCCAATCCCGCCGCGGCTCCCTCGCAGACGGTCAACGTGAACATCCTCCCCGATCTCAGGCAGGCCATGCTCGCCGATCCGGGCTATGTAGATTACATGCGGGAGAAGTTGGCCAAGTTGCAGGCCGAGTCAAACGGGAAGGCCGACAATGGGCATTCTTGAACTGCGCTCGCGAGAGTCTGACGTCAGGGGGCACAACGTGCCGAAAATCTGGGCCGCAGATCGCAAGTTTTGCGAACAAATCGAGGTGCACATGGACCGAATGCTTATGCACATGCACCAGTTCGAGGACGCCGCGCGGTGGTACCTCGCCCGGTGGTCGGAAGTGGCGGGGTCCTACTAATGACATTGCGAACATGGCAACCGATCACGAGCGCGATCAGTTCATCTTTCGATCGTTCGGGCCGCAGTCGCTCTACGATAAGAAGAAAAAGCGTAAGGGTTTCTAGGCACTTTCAGAGGATGCGCAAATGAAAGCCGAAGTAGAAAAAGCGATCGAGTTCCTGGGGATGATGGCGGGACTCAGCGAGGACGCTTGCGTTGAGATCTGCGAATTACTCCGGACACTTCCGCCCAGGCCTGGAGATCCGACCGAGGGCGGTGCAGTTCAATTCTTGCGAGACGTCGCTGCCGGCAATTTATCCGCGCCGAAGCCCGCCGATCGGCCGCCGCCCGAGGCTGATCGATTCATGCCCTACAAGGCCCTCGAGGCGATCCTGCCGGAAGAGTTCCTAAAGGACGAAACCGCCTCGATGATTGGCCGGCTGCGTGATCTGGTCTCGAGTTGGTACAGACGGGCCGAGGAGATCATCGATAAGCAGCGGGCCCTAGACAGTGCGAATGAGCGGATCGAGGACATACTCGAGGGATCGGCCGAAAAGTCTCGCTATATCCACAAGCTCGAGGAGAAGCTGAAGCGAGATCAGCCAACGAAAGACTATGAGGCAAAGATCGCCGATCGCGATTGGTTTATCGCCAAGCTCCAGGCGAAGATTAAAGATCAAGAGGTGCAATTGAAAGAGGTGAGACTGAAAGCCAAAGGGGGTAAGGCCAAGCCCGCCCCTCGCAAGCCCGCTCCGAAGCGAAAGCGGGGCAAGTAGCATGTCCCACCGACCGCCCCCGCGCCCTCGGCGCACGCCCGAGGAACTGCAAGACCTGGTCGCACTCACCGCGACGCCCGGCCTATTCGCGTCCTATGTCTCGGGCGGCCGGTGGGTGATGGCGCCGCACCTCGCCTACCTCGACAAGATCATTACTGACGGGATCGCCGGCCGAGGATCAAAACGCCTAATCGTCTCCATGCCCCCTCGGCACGGGAAAGCGCTGGCGGTTGATACGCCTATTCCGATTCCTGGGGGGTGGACGACTATTGGAGAATTGAGTCCTGGCGATGATGTTTTCGACGAAGCCGGCCAGATTTGTCGCGTTGTTGGAAAGACGCCAGTCTGGAAGGATCGGCCGGTTTATCGTGTTACGACTGACTGCGGCGATGAGATTATCGCAGACGCCGAACATGAATGGGTTGTTCGCCTCGATCGGAAGTTCGGTGCGATCTCTACTCGCACGACGAAATTTCTGGCTGAAAGAACATGCGATCGGGCGCCAATGATCGCCGCGCAGGGCTCGCTCGACCTGCCGTATGTCGACCTGCCAATGGATCCATACATCCTCGGCGTCTGGCTGGGCGATGGGACTGCGACCAATGGGTCGATCACGACTGCCGATCCGGAGATCGTCGAAGCAATTCGAGCGACAGAGGGCGAGGTCGCAGAGTGGAAGTCTGTCAGCCGAGGACGCGCGGCATCCTACCGGCCAGGCCCCTCGCTTCGATCTCCAAATGTGCGGGCTGGCGATACTTTCCAGGGGCGATTGCGGGCAATGGGATTGCTTGGGAATAAACATATCCCGGCCGAGTACATGCGGGCATCGGCCGATCAGCGTCTATCACTGCTGCAAGGCTTGATCGATACCGATGGGCACGTTGCGCCAGATGGGCAGGTCGAATTCTGCAACGTGAACGAATTATTAGCGAAGCAAGTTCGGGAGTTGGTCTATTCACTTGGGCACAAGGCCAGCATGATCGCAGGCCGGTCGATGCTCAATGGCGTTGATCATGGGCCGAAATATCGCGTGATGTTCTACATGAAAGACGCTGCCAGGCTGCCGAGAAAAGCGGCCAGGACTCGCGATGGGTTGCGAGCTTTCAGGCGATACATCACGGTCGAGCCGGCTGGAATTGCTGACACAGTTTGCATCCAGGTCGACAGCCCGAATCATATGTTTCTGTGCGGCCGATCAATGCTGCCGACTCACAACAGTTGGTACCTCTCCCGCTATCTGCCCGCGTGGTTCCTGGGGACCTATCCCGATCGATCCGTGATGCTCGCCGGCTACGGTGCCAAGTTCGCCAAGGTCTGGGGCGCCCGGGCTCTCGCCGAGCTCTCGAGCAACGCAGACTTGTTCGATCTGATCGTTCCGCCCAAGCAGTCCGCCGAGCATTGGACGATCCCCGGGCGGGAAGGGTCAATGTGGACGTCGGGGGTGGGCGGGTCGATGACGGGCCGCGGTGCCGATCTGCTGATCATCGACGACCCGATCAAAAACCAGGAAGAGGCCGACAGCGAGGCCTATCGCGAATCGACGTGGCAGTGGTGGATGACGACCGCCCGCTCGCGCCTCGAGCCGAACGGGATGATCCTGATCGTGCTGACCAGGTGGCACGAGGACGATCTGGCCGGGCGGATCCTGTCGGGCAAGTATGTCTCGCAGGACGATGCCGCATGGGCGGACAAATGGGACGTTGTTTCCCTCCCCGCGCTGGCCGAGGCGAACGATCCGCTTTCTCGACGCCCGGGCGATCCCCTCTGGCCGCAGCGGTACTCGGAGCGGGCGCTACGGGCGATCAAAGGCGGGATCACGCCGCGGGCCTGGGCTGCGCTCTACCAGCAGAATCCGCAGCCTCTCGAGGGAGGGTTGTTCGCGCGCGACGACTGGCGGACCGTCTACGCGCTGCCAGATCTCGAGTACGTCCACAACTGGGTTCGATACTGGGACAAAGCCGGAACGCCTGGCGCCGGGGACTTCTCGGCCGGCGTGCTTATGTGCGAGTGGCAAGGCACGTTCTTCGTGGTCGACGTGGTCCGCGGCCAGTGGAGCGCTTCGCAGCGCGAGGCGGTGATCCGCTCGACCGCCCATCGAGATCGGACCATGTACGGGCAGGCGGTCGAGACGTGGGTCGAGCAAGAGCCGGGGTCGGGCGGGAAGGAATCGGCCGAGTCCTCGGTGAAGAACCTGGCCGGGTTCATTGTCTATGCCGAGCGAGTCACCGGCGAGAAGGCGGTCCGCGCGGGCCCGCTCGCCTCGCAAGTGCAGATGCACAACGTGGCGATCCTCAACGCGCCATGGAATGAAGCTTTCTTGCTGGAAATGCAGGGTTTCCCGAACTGGAAGAATGACGATCAGGTCGACGGCGCGAGCGGGGCATTTAACAAGCTATGCGCGAAAACGTTCCCCGCCCTCCAGACTGAGGCTATAGTGGCGGAACGGCGAGAGGTGGAACGGCCGGACGAATCCGGCGGCCGGTTTGGTGTCTCGAGCAGATCGGCAGGGTCGCCGCGGTTCGGGATTGGTGGCGGGAGCGGTGCGAGAGTTTTCCGGAGACAGTAGCCAATGGGGCGAGGCATTCCGGCGCGTGGCAGTACCGATCGGACTTGGCATTTTGGTAAGCTGATGCCGTTCGATCCCGAGAAGCGAAGGGGCACCGCGGACCACCCCCGGGCGCCTCTTTTCCTGATCTGTCCAAAGCAGCGGCACCGCAAGCGAAGGAAAGCACGATGAAAGCGACCCTCGAGATCATCGGCATGGAATGCGGCGGCCGCGCGGTTCGGTATGCCTACTCCCATGACATCCGCGGGCCGATCGACCTCTCGGGGATATCTTTCCCATCTGAGGAAACATATCTCCAGGCTGCTACGCAACTCTGCCAGCGGGCCGCGGCCGACATGCACCGCAAGAATCGCGAGCTCGCCTACGCTTCCTACTTCTATCCGACGCCCGAGGGGGTCAAGTCAAAGTGCATGGGGGCCGAGGTGAGGTTTCTTCTCGAGGAAGAGAAGGCGCACCCCTCGCCCTCGGTCTCTAGCGTTAGAGGCGGCGATGGCTGACCTCCCCGATACCCTTTACGGGCTGCCGGTTGTGGGAGGGCGAACCTATACGCCGGTCGAGATGAATCGATCCCGGTTCGGTATCTGGTTCATCCGCATCCCGTCCGGCATCCGGGCCGGCGGCCGACTGTTGCGAAAGGCGCGGCTGCGGAAGAAGTTCCAGAAGGCGGTCAAGGCCGCTTGTGCGAAGCTGTACGGCAATCGATACGTGCGATTTGTCCCCACGGAAAGGATCCCACCATGTCCACCAGACGCGAATTCTTGACCCACGCCTCGACCGCCGCAGTCGCCGCCGCCCTGATCGGCAGTCCGCTAGTGATCTCCCGCGCGACGGGGTTTCCGATCGGCGCCCCGCCGGCGGACGCCAAGGAACGCGAGCAGCTCGCCCGCGCCCGCCGGCTGCTGGTTAAGGTTGAGTTTGCCCCGGTGACTCCCTATCTGCGAGATGACCCGGAAGACTATACGGGCATCGGCCTGTTGCTCTATTTCACGAAATTTGATGATGATGGCGACATCACGGACGGGCGCGACGATCTCACGCGAGGCGAGCCTGCAGGCGATTGCAGCGTATCGGGTCGCGCGGCCTATCTACTCGCCGAAGAGATCGCAGCGGCTCTGCCCCATCCTGTCCAACTAACCGCGCCGAGGATCCCGGAAAAGGACGAGCGTTTCGGGGTCGCCTGGGAATTTGACATTCGCACCACCTGCCCCGAGGATCCGCTTTGCAAGTGGGAACTGCCTCAGGATGAGATCGAGCAGATCTTTCGCGAACTGCAGGATGGCGGGCCCCCATCGGTGATCTATCACAAGGGGGCGGAGTCGCGCCCGCTGAACGCCCTCGACTTTATCGCGGAAGGCGGTGCACCATGAGGCGCCGCGACTTCTTCAAGGGGATCCTCGGCCTGGCTCTCCCCCTGGTCAGCCTCGCCGCCAACCCGGCCGGGCGGGTGATCGAGAAGGCTTTCGAGCCCCACAAGCCGAAGTTGCCACCGGTTCCGGACTGCCTCACCTCGGCCGAGTGGTCGATTGAGTCGGTCGAAGGGAGTTTCACGACCTATCGCAAGCAATGCCGCGCGGTCGGGCAGATCCCACAAAGTCGATTGCATGAGGTGGCCAAGTATCTTGGCGATCACTCGCCCCAGCAAAACGGATACTCTCGCGAGATCGCTAGTTTTTCGATCACGCAATCGCCGTCCGGCAGTATTCGCGAGATCTCGATCGAGTACATCGACCGCCAGGTATTCAAGCCTGCCAAGGATTGACGATGCCCCTCGGACTGAACCAACTGCAGGCGATCCTCGGCCTCTTCGGCAAGGCGCCCCCGAAGCAACTTAAGGGACTTCTAAAGTCCCTCGGGTCCGTCGGGCAGGTGATTGGCCGGGCCCTGGGGTCCTCGTCGAATCGCACTGGCAGCCGGCCGCGGGACACTTCCGCCCCCGACTTCTCGTTCCTCAAAGATCTCGGGGCGCCGGGCAATCGCAACGTTTCGACCCAATCGGCCAACCGCCCGAAAACCGGCCTGGCCGGCGCGATCCAAATGCAGCGGGTCGCCTCGAGCAACGTGCACTCGATTGGCTACGATCAGCAGACGGCAACGCTCGCCGTGCGATACCTCGCCTCGACCCTCTCGAACACCTCGGGCGGGATCAAGGGATCGCACAAGAAAGGCACGCGCCGGCAAACCGCCAAGGGGAAACTCGGGTCGACCGTCGGCGGAAAGACGAACTCCCCGGGCCCGCTCTATCACTATTACGACGTGCCGGAAAAGCTCTGGAATTCGTTCCAGGGGGCCGGCAGCAAGGGCAAATGGGTCTGGGACAAACTACGCATCAGGGGGACGATCGCCGGGCATCGCTATGCGTATGCGCTAATTGCGGGTACGGTAGCGAGTGAGGGCGACCGGGTTACGTATATCCCGCGCCTCGCAACCTCGAGCGGATTCAAGGCGCGAACGCGGATCCAGGCCGGTACGAAGATCGGCAGCGTCCTTTCGACCGAACGGCGGAAGGGGATGGGCGCCCGCGGCGTCAAGCTCGAGGACCTGAACCGCGGGAGATAGCGAATCATGCCGAACTGGCTAAATCGGATTGCCGGGATGATCTCTGGCAATGGCCGCCCCTCCCCCTCGCAGCCCGGGCCGGCGATGGCCGCGGCGCCTGATCCGAAATCCCTGATGAAGGCCCGAATCTCTGCGCTGCAGACGGGCGAGCATGCCAGGACTCCGACCGGTTCGATCCTCGAGCAGCTGCGGCGGGACGGCTGGGAGATCAAGCCCGGAGCGATGGGCGACGCATCCAAGAACGTCGGCCGGGCGATGGATCACGACGGGTCGCCCGTGGTCCCCCACATCCTGACTTACACGGGCTACTCGAGCCTCGGGCGGGTCTATCGCAATCCGGACGAAGCAATCCGGCACTCGCACGTAAACGCCCTGTACATGCGAAATGACCTCGCGACGATGGAATGCGTCGAGGCCCGGCAACGCCTGGTCGCCCTCACCCCCTGGCACCTCGAGACGGACAATCCCAAGAGTTCGATCGAGAAGGAACTCTGCGCGGGCATGACCTCGATCCTTAAGCGGATCCCGCGATGGACTGAGTACCGCCGCAGCCTACAGGAGGGGATTTGGTACGGTCGCTCAGCGAATCAAGGCACGTTCGGCCGAACCATGATCAACGGTCGCAAGTGCACCACCTTGCAGCCCTCGATCTACGGTCCGGCGTGGATGCCGATAAACGGCGACAAGCTCGCTTTCCGCTACGGTTCCAACCAGATCGGGATTCGTATCGGGTGGTCGCTGCCGGACTCTCAGCAGTCGTTTTTCGACGACGAAGGGAAGGAACGGCAGGTCGAGATCACGTCGGGGTATGGCCGGTGCTACTTCCTCGACGACGAGGACCGCGAGCGCGTGGTCCTGCACAAACACATGATCGAGGATGGCGATTACCTCGACCCGGTCGCCGCTGGATCGCTTCACGGGGTGGGCATCCGCTCTCGCATTTACTGGACGTGGTATCAGAAGCATTCGACCTTGCAACTGCTGATGGAGTACCTCGAGCGCTCCGCCGTCGGCTTCGAGGTCTGGACCTACCCGTGGGGCAACAAGGCCGCGCTGACCGAAACGCAAAACGCCGCGATCAACCGCCTGGGGTTCGGCAAAAACATCGTTTTCGTCCCGCGCATGCCCAACGATCCCGATCTCTATTCTTTCCAGCATCAGGAAACTGGTCTGCAAGGGATCGAGATGATCGACAATATCATTCACAAATACTTTGAGTGGCAGATCAAGCGATACATTCTCGGGCAAATCACCTCGAGCGAGCCGGAAGGCGCCGGCCTCGGGTCCTCGGGCCTGACCGACTTTCAGGCTGACACGCTCGCGAACATCATCAAATACGACGCCAAGAATTCGGACGAGTCGATCACGACCGACCTGGTCGCGACACTGCAGCGGAAGAATCGGCACGTCCTGCCGGCGGGGACCGAGGACGTCCACGTCCGTTTCGTTTCGGACACCGAGGACGAAGAGGTCAAGGAAAAGCTCGAGGCCCTCGAGAAAGCGGTCGGGATGGGGCTGCGGATCAAGGTCGACGACGTCTATGAAACGCTGGGATACGAGAAGCCCGGGCCGGATGATGAGTGCATCGGCGGCCAGCAGCAGACGGCCGGTGTCGCCCCGGGCGCTCAGTCGATCCTGGGGACCGCGCAGCCGGGCCAGTCGGTCCTCGACGTGATGCGCGATCATATCGCCGGCCAGCAGCAAAAATTCGCAATGCTGATGGATCGAGTCGAGGCCGCGATCCGCGAACGTGCCACGCCCGCGCAGGCCGAGGCAATCGACATCCCGACCGTAGTCGCGAAGTACGTCGCGCAGGCGATCCACGAGCGAAATGTCGAGCGCAACGCGGATCGAGATCTCGAGCCGAATGCGAACGCCATGCGCTACGCCGCGAAGGCGATGGAGTCTGCGGCCGACGTGAAGGACCTGCAGGGCATGATCGAGAAGCTAACGGACGACCTGCGCGAGATCAGGCAGCAGCTTGCCGAGAAGGCAAAGCCGACGGTGATCAACATCGAAGAGGGCGCCGTGAAAGCCAACCTCGCGTCGCCCGAGATCACGAATATCGTCAACGTGCCCGAGACGATCGTGCAGAATACGGTCAACGTGCCGCAAACGAAGGTGATCAACCAGAACACGATCGAGGTCTCGCCGACGCCGGTCGAGGTCAAGGTCGAGCCCACGCCCGTAACGGTTCAGGCCGAAGTGAAGCTGCCCGACCGACCGGAGCGAAAGGGGCAGATCACGCCCGACGGCAAGGGCGGATTCGTGACTCACTTCGAGGATGCAAAGTAGCGTCGCGTTTCTCTTGCGTTTCGCGTTTCACTTGGAGGATCAGCTATGGCTGTCGTTTTGAACTTTCTCCCGAATGCTCCGCACTGCCCGCGCGGCCCCGAGACGGGTTTGCATGCCGTCAACTTCAACAACGGTACGGCGATGCGGGATACCGACGGTGTGATCTGGATCCGGCACGACGACATAACCGGCCAGCCCCCGGTGTGGGTGAGCGTGCGGACGGGCCAGTACGCCGAGCTAGGCGACGGGCATTTGGTCGAGGACGGCGAACAGATCACGATTGTCGCCGGCACCAACTAGCTCGAGGCCGAACGTTGTCCACCCAATCCGATATCCAGGCCCTTGTAAACGCCTCGGGGTTTTGTCTCCGAGGCGCTAGCAATATCTCGGATTCGGGTTCGGGTGGAGTAACGTTTACCAGTCCAAACGGCATCGGCTATGCAGCGGGCAAGGTAGACTCTGCGGGGTTCCAATTCACTCGGGCCAGTTCCCACTACCTCCGAACCACAAGCTCCCGCGGAAAGTTCAATAACACGCAAAACTTTACCCTAACCGCATGGGTGAAAGTCGCTGTAGTCAACAACAACAATCCCTGGGGAGTAGGGGGCAACTTCAACGGGGTAGGATCGGGCGGATTTGTAGCGGCATACGACGTGGGCAGTTATGGGCTATTCGGACGTACCTACGATTCCGGGGGGCTTACAACGGCCGGAAATACCACCCCTCAACTATCGATGACAAACGCGACTTGGGGTTGGGTCCACTTTTGGTATCGGGCAGTCGATAAGACGCTAGGCATAGAGCTAAACAATACCACGGCCTACACGAACAGTTTCGGCGGAACCCTAGCCAACGGAACGGACCTGATCCTGGGGGCAATCGATCCGGGTTTAGACTGGCTCCTAGATGGCCAGCTAAGCGAGGTGATCGGCGGTCAGTTCCTTTTTGATTCGACGCAAAAAGCCTATCTTTACAACAGTGGAAACGGCACAAACGTATTTGCCCCATCTCCCAAGGTCGACCGATTCCTCGGCAAGCTCGGCGGAAAACTCACAGGAAAGGCAGCGTAGAAAATGCCCCTCCCCCTCGATCCCAACGGCAAGGAAATGACACCCGAGGCCGCGCTGCGATCTCAGCTTGCCGACCGCGATACACTGATCGCCGACCTGCAGAAGAAACTCGGGATCCGCGAACAGTCGACCGCCGAGAAGCTCGCCGCGATCGAGAATCTCTCGCACGCCGACTTGAAGGCGAGCAAGGCCGACCTGGTCGAGCGGGCCGCGCAGCTGCCGGCCGGCGACCTCGCCGCAAGGTATGTCCAATCGCGCACCGACGCCAAGTTGCGCGACGAACGCATGGGCGAGATGGGAAAGCAGATCTCGAGCCTGCAGGCCCAGGTCGAGGACCAGGCAAAGCAGATCGAGCAGCTGCAGGACGATATCACTAAGAAGGATTCGACGATCACCACGCACGAGGGGACGATCGCGATTCAACTGCAGTCGGCCCAGGATGCGGCCAAAGCGCACGCCGAGGCCCTCGAGGAATCGCGTGCCAAGGTCGCCGAACTGACCAAAACCCTCGAGGCGATCGAATCGGCCGCCCAGGACCGCAACACACTCGAGGGCTAATCGATGTTTCCGATGGGCGACTTTCCGGTCGGGGCAACGGTCCCGTTCCCGTTCGATACCTACGATAGCAACGGCGGATCCGTAACGATCACCGGCCTTGCTGTTACGGACATCGAGATTTACAAGGACGGCTCGACCACGCAGCGGGCGAGCGACAACGGCTATGTCCTTCTCGATACCGACGGGATCGATTTCGACGGCGCGACTGGCCTGCACGGGTTTTCCGTCGACTTCTCGGACAACTCCGACGCCGGATTCTACGCTGCGGGCCATTGGTACTGGCTGAACGTCAACGCGATCACTTGCGACGGTCAGACGGTTCGCTTTACGTACTTTTTCACGATCGGAATGCTGCTGCGGCCGGCAACCGCGGGTCGGACTGTGGTTGTAGATTCGGCTGGCTTGATCGATGCCACCGCGGTCAAGATAGGCCCAACGGGAGCCGCTACGGCTCAGACCGCGGCCGACGTGGGCAAGCTAGGTCAGCTGCTTGCACCGATTGATAGCGGCACGGCGCAGGCGGGCGGCGGGAACACGATCACGCTGCGTGCGGGTGCAAGTGCTACAAACGACTACTACGCTGGTTGCCTGATTTTCATAGTATCCGGTACTGGTGCAGGTGGGCGCCCTGGCCTCTGCACGTCTTACAACGGCTCTACCAAATCGGCGACCGTCTCGCCGGGATGGAGTTACACCGTGGATAACACCAGCGTTTACGCCGTGTTTCCACTCGGCCAAGCAATCCTCGGCCTCTTACCACAGTCAAGCGGTACGTTCAACCTTGGGAATTTGTTGACGAATGTTGCTCAGCTATTCGGATCGACTACTGCCGCAAGCAATGCAAAACTATTTTTTGACGGTACGGGCTACGCAGGCACAAATAATGTAATCCCGACGGTGACGAATCTCACCAACGCCCCAACGGCAGGCGATCTAACTGCCACAATGAAGGCTTCGGTGACTGCTGCCGTTCCAACCGCCAATGCCAACGCCGATGCATTGCTAGATCGCGCAAGCGGGGTTGAAACCGGCTGGACGGTTCGCCAGATCCTACGCATCATCGCGGCATGGTTCGGCGGCAAGCGATCGGGCCAACCTCTCGCCCCCGTTATCCGCGATATCAACGATACAAAGAATCGCATCAGTGCCAGCTTGGACGCTAACGGCAACACCACAGGCTCAGTAACGATTGACGTGTCCTAATGTCATGGGCAGGAAACTGGCTTGGAAATTGGGTGGGTAACTGGTTGGGCGCAACCTCTGCAGCGCCAACGCCGCCGGCCTCGACGCCCGGGGGCGGCGATCGCCCTGGCTTGGCCCGGTGGGGCCGAGGGAGAGACCGCCGCGCGGCGCTGCAGTTCGCTCTCGACCGACGCAATGCAATCCTGGCTGCGGCGCTCGCTGCGGCCTCTGACGATGACGCGGGGTGGTAGGATGCTTGATCCAGATTCCAAGAATTGGATCCTCGAGGAAATCGGTCTGCGGCTCGATGCGCTGGGCGACTATGGGAGCATATCTTTCGACATCACAATCGAGCATCGTCGGGCGACCAGGCTGGTCAAACGCGACGCAATCGAGTCGATCAAAGCACCAAAATCCAGCGCATCGCGAGACCAGGACGGCAGCGAAACTTCCACTAAAGGATTGACGCGCCGAGGAAATTCCGCCTAAGATCAAAAACATCAGGGGACACCAAGCCCCGCGCAGGTACTGGGAACAACCCTCGCCCGCTTCGCTCACTCGAGCGACGCGGGCTTTTTTCGTTTATGGCTCCATGACGATCCCCAAGCCAAAATCCGGCGAGTCTCAGGTGCAGTTTGCGGAGCGCTGCCACGTCGCGCTTCGCGACTCCCATCCTGACACCGACGAGAGAAACGCGATTTGCTTCTCTGCCTGGCGGGATTCCGGCAAGGACAAGCTCGAGAAGCTCGCCGACCGGACGTTCGACCAGGACCGATACGAGAAGGTCCCCGACGTCGCTGTCTTCTGCGAACACAAGAAGCAAAAGCGGCTCTCGGACGGTTCGGTGGTCGAGGAAGTTTACGACAAGGCCGCCCTCGAGAAGATCGCCGCGCGGTGCAATTCGCGCATCTCTGACACAAAGAATTTTGCCCGGCTGGTCGAGGGGCACACGCCTTCCCCGGAAGAGTCCGCGGCCGGCGCTTCCCAGCCCGAGGTCCTCGGATTCGAGGGGCCCTATTGGATCGGGATGGGCGGGAACGATGATCCCCGGTGGTGTATCTACGCGAACGAGTACTGGCTGAAAAGCGAGGCCCACAAGCGGCCGAAGCTGCCCGGCCGGTCGGTCGAGTTGTGGATGCACGACGACATGGGCGAGCGGTTTTTCGACCCGATCGCGGCCCTCGGCGCCGAAACGCCGCGGCTCGATCTCCCGATGAAGTACTCGCAAACCGAAGACGGCCGCGCCGTGCAGGTCGCCCGATATTCCGCTTTCGCCGGCGAGGGGAACGTTTACGCCCCCGCCTTCAACGCGCCCGCCAAAAAGGAGCGATACGAAATGATGAGCCCCGAAGAAATCAACCAGCTTGCCCAGGCAATGGCCGCTCCGATTGGTCAAGCCGTCGCTCAGGCGGTGATCCAGGCCCTCAGCGAAGCCCCCGCCGACCAGGCCGGCGCCGACATGGGCGGGGCGGAAGGTGATCAAGGCGCAGGCGGTGTTCCCGGCGGGCCGCCGCCGGCCGCCACTCCCCCGGGTCCGAACGACCACAACGAAGCCGACGAGGTCGACGACGTCGACGAAGAAGACGGCGACGTGAACGGCATCGACAAGAAAGAGGAAAAGGATATGCCCGACAAGATGAGCAAAAAGCTCGCCGACCTCGAGTTGAAGGTCGCGAAGTACGAGCGCCAGCAGGGCGAAGTCGAGGCCCTCAAGCAGACGGTGGCCAAGATCAGCCGGGACAAAATCACGGTCGAGCGCCACTCGAAGCTGGCCGATCTGGCCCGGGAATATGCCTTCCGCGACGAGATCGACGCCGCCGGGAAGCTGGTTAAGACCGGCCTCGAGAAGGCGGTCGAGCGTTGTTCCAAGATGAGCGATCAGGACTTCCACGAGTACTGCCTCGACGTGGTCCAGCACTACCAGAAGCTGGACAACCCCCGCCCCGCGCTGCGGACGTTCAACGTCGACGGCGAACACGGCGGGCCGGACGACGCCAAGGCCAAGGCCGCCGCGGTCGAAGCTCGCGAGCAGTGCGAGAAGTTCCGCCGGGAGGGCAAGGCCTACAAGTTCGGCGACGTGCTGAACGACGTCCGAAAGGCCAAGGGGCTCTCGGCGATCGCCTAAGCCCCCGATCGCTCGCCTCGATCGTCTCGAGTCGGCCAACCATCACAACCACGCCCCGCGGGGCATCACGCTAGCAACCGGAGAATCGAAACATGGCGGGTCACAACCCTAACTGGATGGCGGCCGGCAACATCCTTCCGAGTGTGTTCATCACGCCGTACACCTCGGGCGATAATCGCGTGATTCAGGCGACCCTCAATTCGATGGTTGTCGGCATCTCGCACCCGGATACCCGGCAGGCTCCGATCCCCTCGGCGTCGACCTATCACGCGATTTCGGGTGATCCGGTCGCCGCCTACGGGCCCGGCGAGCAGGGCTTGCTGTCCTATGGTGGCTCGATCACTCGAGGCGCTCGCATCAAGAGCGACGCCAACGGTGCCGGGATCACGATCGGCACGACCGGCATCGCGCAGAACCAGGGGGCGATCGCCCTCGAGTCTGGTTCGGCTGCCGAGCTCCACAACGTCTTGGTCCAGCCTCAGCTGATGCCGGCCTCGGCGTCCTAACTGGGGCCGCTGCGGCTTTCAACGTTTCTTAGCACTCAACACGTCCCGCCGGTGGTCGGCGGCCGGCAACGTAACAGGAGATTCTGAACATGGCCGCAGGCACCCCGGTCTATCCCGGTGAATACAACGTATATATCCCCAATCACGAGTCGACTCAGGGGATGATCGTCGATTTCAGCCGGAATCCGAAAGACTTCTCGCTGAACAAGTGGATCAAGCTGATCCCGGTCAAGACCGAAAACGGGTATTACGCCCGCTTCGGTCGAGACGGCGGCCTGCCCGAAGAGGCCGCGCGGATCACCGATACCGCGCTGCCGGGCGCCGTCTGGCATGACGGCAACGATGCCCCGGACGGGAACAAGCTCAAGGAGCTTTTCCAGTTCGTTGAGCATCACTGTATCCGCTATGCCACCCCCTGGGTTTTGGGGGACAAGACCGTCGCGCAGGCTTCGTGGTCGATCAAGGATCAGTATGCCCGGATCGCGGCCCAGCTGGCGATGACTCGCCGAGCGCAGTTGTGCATCTCGGCGGCGACGACGACCGGCAACTATCCCACGGGCCACTTCTCGGCGGTGAGCTCGATCACCGGCGTCACCGGCAAATGGGACGTCTCGACCTCGGCGCGAATGGATATCCGCCGGTCGCTGGATTACGGGGCGGAAATCATCCGTCTGGATACCCTGGGCCTGGTCAAGCGCAAGGATTTGCGTTTGGTGATCAGCCCGGGCGAAGCGATGGCGATGAGCCGGTCGCAAGAGGTGATCGACATCCTCAAGCAGCAGGCGAACTCGATCAAGATCATCGAAGGGACCTGGGAGCAGAAGAATTTCCAGTTCCCGGCCGAGCTCTACGGGGTCGAGATCGTGATCGAGGACACCGTCAAGGCGACCAACGCCAAGGGCGCGACTCGAGCGGTATCGAACATCCTGGCCGATACGACCGCGATCCTTTGCTCGCGTCCGGAAGGCCTCGAGGGGACCGACGCCGCGGCGCCGAACTTCTCGACGATCACTATGTTCGCCTACGACCAAGAGGAAATGGTGGTCGAGGAAATGCACGACTCGCGACACAAGCGGGTCGAGGGCCGGGTGATCGACACCGTTGACGTCCAGGTCACCGCGGGCGCCGCGGGATTCCTGTTCACCTCGACCACGGGCTAAGGAGAGGTCGGGGTCCGGCTGCGGCTTTACGCGACCGCAGTCGCCTTTACAGCGGGGCGAACTACCGTTGGCGCATCCTCCGGTCAGTTCGCTCCGCTGGTTTCACATCGGGAGGGTTTGCCATGTCCTACGCCACGCCGACGCAGTTCCGAGAACGGATCGACGTTCGCATGCTGGGGGACCTGGCCGCCGACGATGGGACGCAAGTTTCCTCGAGCGGCGTCCTTTCCGACGGGAACATTCAGGCCGCGCTGAACGACGGATCGGGCGACATCGAAGCCGCCTTGCGCATGGCCCGACGCTACACCGTAGCGCAAATGGCGGCCCTCGCCGCGAACACGAATTTCAAGCTGGTGCGGATCAATGTCGATCTCGCCGTCGGCTACCTGGTCGACCGCCGGCTCTACGGCAAGGCCGATGAGACGTTGAAGCGGATCATGGACCGAGGCCGGGAAGAGTTGAAGGCGCTGGCCGATGGCCACTTGGTCCTCGAGGTCGACGACGCGCTCGATGCCGGCCTGCCGAGTGTGACGGGCCCGACGACCGCGCAGCTCGACAATCTGAACATGATTTCCCGCACGGCAGGCATGCGTTTTTATCCGCAACAGTTCCTGCCCGGCAATCGATAAGGATCCACCATGTCGGTTCAACCTCGATATGCCGGCGCCGCATTGTGCAAGGTGGACACCGGCGGCGGCCTCTCGAATCTCGGTTACACCGAGGACGGCGCGCAGGTGACGCCGAACGCCTATTGGGTCGACGTGCCGGGCGACGAGAACGGCGGCCCCGAGGGGCCCCCTATCGACGTTCAATACCTGGGCGAGACGGTCGATATCCGGCTGGTGATGACGTCCTGGGAAACGACCGTTGCCGATGCGATCGCCGCGCGGCTGGCCGGCGCCACGGCAGGCACGCCTGGCACGCCGGGCACGATGATGTTTAACGAATCGAAAACGATGCGGCTTGTGCTGCTGACGACGAACACCCCTTTCAACTTTCCGCGGGTGATCTTCCGCGATCCCATCGAGATCAACAAAGGGACGAAGTTTTCCCGCCTGGTCCTGATCGGGCGAGCCTACAAGAACGGTTCGGGTGTCCTGTACAACGCGACCACCAGTTAGGGGTGGACTAGTTTTCCAGTCTCCGGGCTAAATTTAGTCCACCAGCTAAGAGGATCTCGAAATGTCGCAATTCCAAGTCAATCTCGCCCGGGCCCTCGCCTCGACCGCGGAATCAAAGGGCATCGTGCAGACGGCGACCGATTTCGCCTCGGCGATCGAAAGCCGGATCGGCAGCGGGCAAGAAATGGTCGGGATCCACGCTGCGATCCTGGCGGTGGTCGGGATGGCTGCCAGATCGGCTAAGCCGATGCCGATCTCGCAAGAGGCCGCCGCGGAGTTGCTGGTCAATCACGCCGCGCTGCAGGGCAAGGTCGAGGCCCTCGAGGCAGCGCTAGCCGCTCAGGCAAAACCCGCGGAGCCGGTTGCGTTGCCGGCCCCCACCCCGCCCGCGCAGGGCGATTCTGTTTCCTAGAGGATGCGCTATGTTCGGTTGGCTATTCGGCGCGAGGCGCCGGCAAATCTTCAAGTTCTACGATGGGATCCGCTCGAGGACGGCGGATCCCTTGCACGTTTGGGCAATGCTCCAATCGGATCCAAAGCTCGAGATGGAGCGGCACGTCAAGGAACTGAAATCACCCCTCGACCAGGTCTCGGCTACCGCGCTGCTGGTGATCGAGGCCGCGGTCCGGCGAGCATTCGAGGTGCCGCAGTTCGTCGACGGCGGCCTGACCGCGCAGGAATGCGTCGAGCTCTTGCTGGCCTATGACCTTTGGCTGGCCGATCAAAAAAAAACTTCCAACCCATCGCGGATTTCGCCGCAGCCTATGGATTCTTGCCCCCTGGGATCCGGGTCGATTACCGGCTGACGGTCGGACTCTGGCAGAATGCAGATCGGACGATGACGCGGAAGTCCTTTGCAACGCTTGCGGCTCTGGCTGTGGCGTTTGGTGATCCGCCCGACGCCTGGTGGTCTGCGATGAGCGAAACGCCGGAAGAGGGCGCGATGGCCGCGGCCCTGTACAAGGCTGAAAAGATGATGCGAGAAGCCGCCAACGGTGCCGCCAACGGTGCCGCGGTTCAAGGATAGCCAATGCCCCTACCACTCATTGCCGGACTGGCCGAGATCGGTCTCGCGATCGGCGGGATCAAGTCGATCGCCGGATCCGCGATCGGCGTCGCCAAAGCCCTCGGCGGCCTGCCGTGGAAGCTCGAGCAGTTCGGCGACGGATTGCTCGAGGGGAAAGAGGCCCTCCGCATGTACTCGGGCCAGATCAACCAGGCGTTTGCCAAGCTCGAGGTGGGCGGAATGCTGATCAAGTCCGGCCAGGCCCGGGCGACCGCGGGATCGACCGCCGGACTGGTCGACGGGGTCCTCGACCTCAAGCGGACGCTCGCCCCCTGGCAGGCGATCTTCACCAACGGATTTAACAAGCTGGCGACGATCGTCGTGGGCGGCCTGACGTCGGTCCTGAAAGCGATGGAAGAGATTCCGGGCATCGGCGACAACATCCGCCGCATGCGCGAAGAAATGGAAAAATCCGATGAGATTCCGAATCACTCGGTCCAGTTCCTAAACGACATCGCAGCCGGCAGGCTGTCGGGGCGAGTGACTGATCGGATCCAGGTCGGCGGCATGCCAGCATTCGGCCGACGGAAGGACCTCTAATGGCCACTACCTTGACCTATGGGTCGATCCAATTCACGAACGTTGTAACCAAGGCATTCTCGCAAGAGACGGAATACGACGAATCGGGCACGGATCCCCTGTTCTCCAAGGCAACGCTGCGGGTGTTCGGGGTCGCGACGATCGACGCCAACGGAACGAATAAGGGTTTCATCACGGGCGCGAGCGGTGCCAACGCGGGCGCCCATGTAAAGTTGATCCTCGATGCGCTCTGGGAGCCGCGGCAAAATCTGGTCTACAAGATCGGTTCGGGCACCGTGCTACAGTGCAACGGCGTGGCGCAAACGAACGAGATCAACAACGTCGACGTCAACGGCGGACCCAAGCCCCGTAGCGTGCAGCTGGTGAGCATCCGCGGGGACAAGTCGGTCTGGATCGAGTTCGAGGTCGAATGCGCCCTGGTGCGATGCACGACGCAAGGATCCGACGGGGTCCTATCGAATCGCTGGGCGATGGTTGATGATATTGACGAATCGCATTATGCGACGCGCACGGTCGAGGGGGTGATCCGGTTTGCCCACGTCAACGTCCGGCCGGGGATGTTCCGAGGGCTGATCATTCCGCCCCTGGTCGACGGCTATGTCCGGCAAAATATCAATATCACGGTCGACCCCTCGGGCCTGGCCTGCCGGTATCGGGTGGTCGACCGGCAAACCTACGTCGCCCCGCCGACTCCGCTAACGAAGTGGACGGGAACGTTTACGGTCTCGACCGCTGACCACGGGATTTCGCAGATCGCCGAGATCGCTGTGAAGGGCGAGGCCCCGCCCCATATCCCCAAGAAAGACGTGATCACGAAGGTTTTGCAGATCGCATACACCAAGCTGAATCTGCAAAAGCTGAACTCGCCGCAGTTGTTCCTCGAGTCGGCCTCGATCGTCGAAATGATGAGCACTAACGAGGCCGAGGTTCGTTTCCGGCTGAGGTTCCCGGGCGAGACATCCCTCTTTGATGCGCAGTCGACCACCCTCGGCGCGCCGTTCAACCTGTCGGGCTACACGGGCAAGGCGCTCCCGCCCTCGATCTTCGGCGCGACGACAGCGGCCGGGCTGTGGACGTGCTACCTCCAGACTCCTTGCGGCGGCAACTCGCATGGGATCGATCTGCTGGGGACTGGGGCGAACGACGCCGGCGGCGGCGAGCAAAAGCCTGGTGTGACATCCGGCAAGACCGCGGAGACGACCGTTAGCGCGGGGTCGGTTAGTGCCTTGCCGGCGCCGCAGCTGAGCGCCGAACACAAAGCGGCCCTCTATACGTTCTACTCGATCACCACGGATTACCCGGTCAACTATCACAGGCGACAACTGCCGATCGCACGGCGCAGCCAAGCATCCTCGGGCGGGTCGAGTTCTTCCTCGAGCAAATCGCAGCAAAGCCAGAAAACCGCGGTGATCATCCCGGTCGCTCTGCCGACGGGCCGGCGGATCATTCGCATCTCAGCCGAGCGGGTGGGGAAAGAGCCGACGCTGCCACAGGGCGCAGACTACGACGAGCCGAGCGGCGCGCGTGGCTATCTGATGCACCAGAACATCACGCCGCGGGCCCCCGTACCCGGTCCGGACGGATCGCAAAAGCTCTATGCCAGCGATGCGGTTTACGAATACGCTTATGATCGACCCCTGGGATCCCAGGATTCGATCACGATCGGACATCTCCCCTGGGTTTCAGGGTCCGGCGCAACTGAGAAAATGGCATTCCGCGCCAGCGGATCCTCTGACTCGATCGTTTAACTGAGGTCTGCACAATGACGATTTCCTGGTCGACGTTCTTCACGCGTTACGGCAAGCTGGTCAACGCGGAAAATACGATCAATTTGAATCGTGCGCCGACGACCTCGGGAGCATTCCCCAAGGAACTTAACGACTACCTGATCGAGTTCGACAACGTATCGAACGATATGCAGGCGGTGGTCGACGGAATCTCGCCAGCGATCAAGGCCGGGCAAAGCTCTCTCGACGGAGTCATGTCATGGGCGCAGCAGTCGGCCGAAAAGCTGATGATCCAAACCGTCAAGGATGACAACCCGCAATTCTCGAGCGACCTCAAGACCGCGGTGAAAGAGTTCATCCGGCAGATGCAGGGGGCATCGCAGACGGTCGACGCCTCGGTGGTCTCTCTCGCGATTACGCCGGCGGGGACCAACAACGGAAACGGTGTCCTGGTCGGGTCGACCAAGCGCGGGGACGGGCTGGTCAACGAAAACATCCTGGCCGAGACGATCACTTTCAAATGCAACCAGGACAACACCGAGGGGCAGGAGGTTTTCATAGCGACCGGCCAGGCCTCGGCCCCCGCGCTGTCGGCCGACTGGCCGAAGGGGTCCGGCGCCTCGAGGAACTTTACCGCGGTCGACGCCGCGCTGGGGTCGCCCAATCTGATCTCGAATGGCTCATTCGAGGACGTAACGATCGCGAACATGCCGGACGACTGGGAGCTAACGACCGGCACGCTTGGGACTACGATCAAAATCACCGATTACGAAGTCCAGACAATCGCGATGAGCGGGACGCCGTCGGCGGGGACGTTTACCCTGACCTACACCAACCCGTCGAGTAAAGTACAGACGACCGCCCCCCTCGCCTACAACGCGAGCGGGAACGACGTGCAAATCGCTCTGCGGCTGCTGGCCGGGCTGGAAAACGTCACTGTCACCGAGACGGTTCCGGGGGCGAACTTCACCTATACGATCGCATTCCTTGGGTCCGATCACGGCAACCTGACGCAACTGACCTCGACGAACTCGACCACGGGCGGAACGATCACGCACGCGACGACCACGCAAGGGAGCGCGTACGTTTTCAAGGGTGCCCGGGCGCTGCAGTTCGTCGGCGACGGCTCGCAGCTGACCGCGCTCCGGATCAAGCTCACCGGCCTGCAGGCGCTGCAGCAGTTGGCATTCTGCGGCTGGTTTATGACCGACTCCGCGCCCGCGGCCGGGTCGATGCGAGTCGATCTGTGGGACGGTTCGGCGGTGATCGCAGACGCGCAGTCGGTCTCGAATTCGTTGACGATTGACCCGACGGCGCTAACCGGCAGCTACGTTGCCTATACCGCGACGTTCCGACTGCCTCGAGTACTCCCGCCGATCGTCTATCTCCGGATCCGAGTCTCAACGGCGATCACGAACACAAAGAACGTTTTCATGGACCATTTCGCATTGCGGCCGACCGAGCCGCTTTACGATGGCGGGCCCGAGTTCGCATTGTTCAGCGGATCGAACACGGCTCTTTTCACCAAGGGCAACGACGTGATCCAGCCGGATTCGATCAGCGTTGTCGCGAGCAACGGGCGAGAGGGTGCGCTGCAAGAGTCTTTTCAGCGCAATTACGACATGAACGCGATGGGGCTGATCCTTCCGAGCGACGCCGCCGCCGGCGAGACGATCGACGACGCAACGTATATCGCCTAAAGAGGTCGACATGGTTCGCGCAGTTACTGTCCTCGAGGTCCTGCGCTCGAGGTATGCTCGATGGATCACGATCGGCCAGGGCAAGGGCGAGGGGGGCGGAACGCCGGTCCAGATCGACGACTCGGGGAACATCCTTAAGGGGCCCGGTGCGCTGAAGAAACAGGGGATCACGAATCTTAAGCACTTCGACAAGACCACGCGCGAGATCGACAATGCCCCCTCGAGGGCTAGCGCCAAGGATCAACTGACCGAGAACCTCGCCCGGGCGGCCGAGGACTGGGACGTCGACGAAGGGGAACTGCGGCAAGCCCTCGACGATGCCTATCAGGAGGGGCACGAGCGGATTGTGCAGCGAGAGAAGGCGAAAGATGCCCTCCGGAAGAAACTGGGGGTAAACGCTGGCGACATTGCCCGGATGGAGAATGCGGGATTTGATCATGCCAGCGATTCCGAGGCCTTCCGCTCGAGGTTCCCAGCGATCGCTAAGCGGATGGGGAACGCCGACGTTTTCGCCTCGGAGCTCGCCCGCGACTACCCCGAGCTAGAATTGGGTGATCCGGACCGCGACGACGTGGTCGGGGCGATGTTCGAGCGACTTCGCGAAGGCAAGCAGGATCCGCCGGCCAAGCACGATCAGGACCTGATCGATCACGCTGCACAGCAAGTGCGGGCAATGAAGAAGTGGCGGCAGGAAAACCCGACGACGCACGACGAATACGAGCCGATTCCGTTCCGGAGAACGGGCAAGAAGGAGAGACATATGCGATCAGTCCTCGACGTGATGCGCGACAAGTTCCGGGCGGTTGGCGATCGCGACAAGCATCGCAAGGCGTTCGACGAGTCGAAGGTGAACCGCGGCCACGGCGGCAAGTTCGCGCCCAAGGGGGAAATGGCGCAGAAGGCGAAGGGCGCCGAGGGGGTCGGCAACCGAGTGGCCAAGAAAGCTCCCCCGGCCGCGCCCGCGGCTGCGAAGAAAGCCCCCGCCAAGAAGCCGGCGGCCAAGAAGGGGGGCGACTTTCACTCTGAGGTTTCGGACATCGTCCACGGACTCCACAAGAGCGGCGGCGAGAGTTCGCCTGGCAAGTCCGGCGCCAAGTTCGGAGATAAGGTTTTCATCGGGCACGCATTCAACGAGTTTAAGAAGAAGAACCCCAAGGCGACTCGAGAAGAGTTCAACAAGCAGCTGCTAGACGCCCATCGAAACGGAAAGCTGACGCTTTCTCGAGCGGACTTGGTTGGGGCGATGAATCGGAAGGACGTCGATAGCTCGGAAATGTCGCATCCGATGACCGGCGATCGATTGCATTTGATTCGCGTTCCGGAGAAGCCTGCAGGCACTCCGGAGAAGCCGGCCGCCAAGGCCCCCGCCAAGGCCCCCACGAAACCCGCTAAGGCCCCTCCCCAGAAACCCGCTCCGAAGGCCAAGCCGGCGGCCAAATCGCCCGCCAAACCCACGGGGAAGGCCGGGACGGGGGTCTATAAGCCACCCAAGACGCCGCCCAAGCCCTCCCCGAAGCCCGCGGCCAAGCCGGCGACGAAATCCCCGGCCAAGGCCCCCGCGGCCGCCAAATCGCCCAAGAAGGCCCCCGCGGCGGCTCCCAAGGCCTCGGCGAAGAAGCCGACCGCCCCCAAGGCCGCTCCGAAACCCACCCCCAATGCCGCGCCCAAGGCCCCCACAGCCAAGAAGACCCCAGCCAAGAATCCCAAGGGGGGCGGGCTACTGCCGGCGGCGAAGGAGGGGACGAATAAGAACCTCTGGCCCTACGTGGCGACCGACAAGAGCTCGCAGGGGAACGTTTCCGCCGCGGGGATCGGCGCCGCCCTCAATCCGGCCGCCAACGCTGGCGGGTCGACTGGCGAGGAACTGAAGTCGGCCGCGGCCGGCATCACCCCGAAGAGTTTCACGGACAAGATCGCCGAGGCGCAGAAGCCCGCGGCCCCCGCCAAGGCTCCCGCGGCTGCCAAGAATCCACGCGCGGCCGGCGCATCCGACTCCCAAGTCGCCGCGGCCATGCGTCGCACTGCGGCCGGCACGGGCCGGCGGACGATGACCCAAGCGACCGCACCGAAGCGGGGACTGTGGGATCGGATCAAGACCGCGTGGAAACGCGACTGGGCAAAGCCAAAGATCCAGCTGCGCGAGCCGGGCGAAACGGGCATGCTGGGATGGGCCCGGGCGTTTGCTCGATTGAGCATGCACGAGCGAGAGGGGGAGGTGGTCAAGTATTCCGCCCTCGACCGGCTGCGTGCAGCCTACAACGTCGCCAAGTACACGAAGGACGACGCCGGCCACGAACACGGATCAGATGGGAAGTTCACCGGCGGCGGGTCCTCAAGCGGATCCAGCAAAAAGAAAAGCCTATTCGACGATCACGAGCCGACTCGCGAAAAGAAGAAGGTCGCCGGCGAGTTCCACGACAATCCGAAGAAGGTGCAAAAGAAGTTACTGAGCGGCCTTGACTCGCTGCCTGGCCAGCGCGACCTATTCGACAACGACGGCATCGGGAGCAAGGTTGAGGACAAGCCGAGCAAATCGGCCTCGCAGAAATCCATGTTCGCCGCGACCGAGACTCGCCCGCGATCGGCCCTCGACCACTTGCGGGCCAGGCGACTTTGCAAAAGATAGCCCGGCAAAGTACGCTGGGAAACATCAGTCCTTTTTAGGGAGAATTCTCAAATGGCTTACTCTGCAGTCGGCGCCGTGATCGATGCCGCGATGGCCCAGGCTGGCGCCTCATCCGCAAAAACGGCTTTCGTTACCGACCTCAAGGCGGTTCAGACCGAGATCGCCACGCAATCGGCTACCCTCAAGGAGCCGGTCCAGTGCCAGATCGAGGCGAAGCTGGTCGACCTCGCATCGTTCATCGCGGACCAACTCCGCTAATCGACTGGCTCTGGTGGGCCGAGGGGCGGGGGATGATCTCAGGCGGTCGCCCCCGCTCTTTTTCTTTTGAGGTGCACGCATGGCCTATTCGCAGACCGACCTCGCCACTGTCCTGACCGCGATCCGCGCCCGCCTGATCGCTCAGTCGGTCTTTACCTCGGCGAACATCCGGATCGCCTTTCATCGCCCCGAGACGATCCCCAAGCCGGGCCCGTTGTTCGCGCTGGTCTATCCTGCCGACGGCAACTTTGACCAGCCGATGCTCGACGGCGGCGGAAAGGACCAGTGCAACGAATCGGCCGTTTTCGTGGTCGAGATCCTCTCGGCGGTCGCCCTCGATCAGTCCGGATCGGACGAGATCTTTCTAACGCACGCGACGCGCGGGGTCCTGCAGTCGGTTCGCCTGGTCCTCAAGGCACTGACCGCCCATATGCTCCTCCACCCATCGAGCGGAAACGAGATCCTGCGACATCCCCTCTTGCCGACGAATCGCCAGATGCCGGAACGGGATACGGAATTGGTCGGGTCGATCGCCGTAACGTTCGAGGCTCTTTTCGAGTGGGACCTGACCACGTAGCCAGAATTTTCCCGCTTGCGATCATTCCCATAATATGGGTATACTTCGCCCGTCGGATCCGAAATGTCGACGGACCGGCAAATTATGAAGGGGTGGCGGGGTGGTAACTCCCCCGCTGCCTTTTGATGCCGCGTAGAGAAGCAGTATCTCGCCAGCCTCATAAGCTGGAAACCGCAGGTGCAAATCCTGCCGCGGCTACTGGGGCAGGCCGGACATCCGGCCTTGCCCCTCTTTCTTTTCCAGAGGACCGCATGGCCAAGAATCCCGCATCGCATCGCAAGCCGGTCTCAAAACGCAAAATCCATATCCTCCGCGTGATGCTCGACCGGGACCAACTGCAGCAGCTGGCCGCGGCGGCGACACTTGACGGAATGCCGGTCTCGACCTGGGTCCGCCTGCAGGCACTGCGCGAGGCGAAGCTGGTGCGGGCCAGGACCGCGAAGCAAGAGGAACGGGCGACGCTCGCGAAAACATCCCTCGAGGTGGAGTAACCAATGCTGACCGTTCGACTGACGGGTCCGAAAATGTCGGGCAAGACCGAGGCGGCCGAGATCTTGCGGAAGGCCCTCGAGGAACTCGGGCGAACCGTGCAGGTAGTGCGAGACGGCGAGCGGGCGCCAATGCTGGCGGGAATCGATGTACTGATCATCGATGGGCCGGCGAGTGCCCGAGGATCCGCCAACGTTCCGGAGTCCCTCTAATGCCAGCAAGCAACCAATGCGGAACCGACTGCAAGTTCTTCGGCCAGTTCAAGCATTCCGCGGCCAAGCATCCCGAGGCCGAGATCGGCGAGGAGGACTTGCGGGTCTTTGCCTGCCTCTGCCCTGGCCTGAATAGTATGGGCATCCACTCGACCAACCTCGAGGAGTGCAGCAGCTGCCGATCTTACGAGCCCCTGATCTTCCCCGGGTTCGATCTCGTTACGGCGATCACGACCGCCCCGCGCGGGTGCGCGAAGTGCGTTCCAGCGGGTGGCTACCTCGAGGCGACGGTTAAGTCGGCTGTCGCGGCTGGAATGGGCGTGCGACGCATCTCGAGCGACGACGATAAGACATGGGGCCCGTTCGGCAATCTCTACGTGGCGGCGACGACCCTTTACATCGACTATCCGCACGCGAGCGCCTACGGCATCTTTCAGGATGACGTCCGTTTCGATCCGATCACACTCGCCGCATACATGGAACTTGTCGAGCCGGGCAAGTCGCCCCCGCGGATCGTCTCCCTCTACCGGCCGCCGGACCTGGGCGACATGCAGGAGCATTCCTGGCAGCAGCACAATCGAGGATGGCTCTCGCCCGGCGCCTGCGCTTACATCTTCTCGCCCGAGGGGATCCGCGATCTGCTGACGGATCCCGTGGTCCTCGCCCATCGGCGAATCGGACCGAATAACGGTTGGCGAGATTCCGACGGCGTGGTCGGGGTCTGGGCGGCGAAGCATGGGGGCATTTGGTATCCCCGGCAGACGCTGGCCAAGCATGTCGGCGCGGTCTCGACCATCAAACGGGAGGAGTGAACGTGGTTGCGAAAACTCTCCCCCGCCGGCGGCAGACTCACCTCACCGGCTTGCATGTTTCGGTCGACCATATTCCGCCTTTGCCAGGCCTGACCATCGAGCATGGCATGCAATACGCCTGGACGGTCAACGTTTTCTCCCGCACTCGACGCCTCGGCGGCTATCGCCTCGAGTATCCATTCTTCGTTCGGGATTGGTGGTCGAAATGAGGATCTTTTATCTCGGGTCCTTCTCTCCGCATTCGACCGAGTCCTATATCGCTCACGCGCTGCGCGATGCCCGGCATACGGTCGCCGAGGTCGAGGAGTCCACGACTTCGCAACTGGGGGCGATTTCCTTACTCCGCAACATGGGGCCTTTCGACCTGGTCCTCTTCGCCAAGTGCCGTTTCCTGGGCGAGTGGGACCAGACCGGCGCCGCGACGTGCGAGTTTGTTGCCGAGGTGCGCCGGCAAGGCCTCGCGCGTAGTGTCGCGTGCTGGGTGTTCGATCTGCTGAATCCCGCATACTGCGCCGAGCGCTATCGCTGGGCGTGCGAAGTCTGCGACGTGGTCGATCGATTCTTCACCACCGACGGATCCTCGATCCCGTTCCTCGGTCCTACCGCTCGAGTACTTCGCCAGGGCATCGGCCACGATTGGCGACCGGGGGAGTTCAAGCCGGAACTCGCCGCCGATCTGGTGTTCCTGGGGACGGTCTATGGCCAGCGGAAAGCCTGGGTCGAGGAGATGCAGCAAAAGTTCGGCCGCCGGCTATGGGTGATCAGCGATGATCAGGGCCAAGGGATCCGCGGCGAGCGGCTCTGCGATGTGATGGCATCCTGCAAGTTGTCGATCGCGGCCGACTATCCGCGGTTCGATCGGTACTGGTCGAATCGGATCTACCAGGTCGCTGGCTATGGCGGGGTCTACGTCGGGCCGGCGATTCCGGGCATGGAAGAGGAGGGATGGATCGCTGGCAGGAATTACATTGCGATAAGCAGCAATCAAGCGATAAGCGAGGCGATAATCGCCGACGCCCTCGAGGATCACGCATGGCGGGCTAACGTGCGAGCGGCGGGGTCGGAACTGGTCCGTACGACTATGACCTATTTGCATCGGGTCGAAGTCTTCAACGAAGGATGGGTGAAGTGATTTACATACCCTCGAAGAATATCGCGTTCGTGCACGCGCCAAAGATTGCTGGCACCTGGATCCGCCGGGTCCTGGTCTCGCTGATCCCAGATGCTCGAGGCGACGGCAAGGAACACGGCGACCGGTCGGACGCGGTCGAGCTCTACGGCGCCGAGGTCAAGACGTTCTGCTTTGTCCGGCATCCGCTTTCGTGGTACCGCTCATTCTGGGCGCATCGCGAGTTGATCGGCTGGGGCGGCGACTGGGCGATCGGGCGGGATTGCCAGTCGAGGGACTTCAATACGTTTGCGATCGCCTGCGCGGCCAGGCATCCGGGGTTCCTCTCGGAGATTTATCGGCGGTTCACCGACGGCGCGGTGTTCGTGGGGCGATTCGAGAGGGTCGACGAAGATATGATCGACATCCTGAGATCGCTCCTTGAGGTCGAAATGTCCGTTCCGGAAATCCGCGCACAGTTCCGGAGCATTCCGCAAGAGAACCGCGCGGCTAGTTTGCCGGCGCTCCGTGCTCGATCCGAGTACTCTGACGAAGCCCGCGACGCAATCCTCGAATCCGAATGGCACGCCCTGCAGGCGTGGTACCCATGACACCAGCCGAGAAGCTAGCGCAGACCAGGCCGCGAAAGCGACCGCGCCGCAATGCATCAGCCCGGGTTCCGGTCCTGGTCTGCAAGGTGCGAGACGTGCGGGAGTCCCTTAATCTGTCCCTGAACGAGACCGCCAAGGCCATCGGCATGTCAGTCTCTGGCCTGCACGTAATCGAGCATGGGGCAGATACGCAGATGACTACGGCGAAAAAGATCGCCAAGTTCTACGGCAAAACCATTTCCGAACTGTGGCCCGATTCCACCGAGTGACCCATGACCCGCCCCGCCCCTCACCCCGATTTCGCCCTGACCGACCGCGTGATCGTGTTCACCTCGGTTTGCGATGAGGACGCCCACCACGTCGACCGCTATCTCTGGGAAATCCAACGCCTCGAGGTAATGTTTTGCGTGCACTTCGACCGCTGCAGCGAGCGGACCAAGCAGCGATTCTTTTGGTCGCGGAACCTGTTCGGATTCACTGAGCAGGACGACCGATCGATCGAGTTCACCGAGCAACACAAGCAGTCGGTTTTCGACCTGGCCGCGACGTCCGGCCGCCCCTGGGCGATGGCCCTCGACATCGACGAGACACTCGAGCGCGACGCGGTCTCAAAGCTCCTCGACCTGCCCACGCATGCCGACCTGTTCGACGTGCAATGGCTGAATCTGTGGGGCGATAAGTACTCGATCCGATCGGATGGCGCATGGCTGCAAGGGCACCGCGCGAACATCTACAACGTTTCTGGCGGCCGGAAATGGCGGTTCGATCATCCGATCACCAATGGCGCCAAGCTGGACACGCACGGCCGCGATCCGCTGATCCTCGTTCGCTATCCTCTGGTCGTGCTGCACTGGGGGGCGATCCGGCCCGAGTGGCGACAGTTGAGGAAAGCCCGCTGGGATCGCGTCTATGGGGCCGCGGTGGGAAACAATCCTTACGGGCACTGGCGAGCCGAACTCGACGAGACCGGCCTCGAGACGATCGAAAACACCTATTTGCCGTAGGGTGCAGAATGCTCTATCCGTACTACGCGAGAGAAGCCCGGGCGAGAGACAAGGACGGAAACCCGACGGGCTACGTCGAAACCGGCTGGAGAATTGCAACCGGCCATCGCAGTTTCGAGGGCTCCCTCGAGATCCTCAGTATCGAGTTCGGCCGAAAGGTCGACGTCGAGAGGGCGATCGAGGCTTTCGCGCGCGAGGGGATCACCGATCGAAATGGTCTGGCGAAAATCGGAATGAAGAAGTGCCGAGAGATCGCTAGCAACGCGATGGCATGGTGAGATGATCCGACATCCGATCAAAGGGCAGACGGTGCAGGCGTGGTACGCTGCGGACAAGCGGCCGATTGCCCGCTATCACGGCATGCTGGGAATCGTCCGGATCGTTTCGGACGGTAAGAATCACGGGGTCGAGTTCGGCGGCGTGCTGGTCTCGATCCCATCGGGAAACATCCGGCCGGCACCAGCGACCAAGCCTCAGAGGATGCTTTTCGATGAAGGTTAAGGCGATCTCCCCTTGGTTTGGCGGCAAGCGCACTATGGCTCCCCTGATCGTCACCGAACTCGGGAAGCATTCGCAGTACTTCGAGCCATTCTGCGGCTCGATGGCGGTCCTGCTAGCAAAGGCGCCATGCCAAAAGGAAACGGTCAACGACCTGCACGGCGACTTGATCAACCTCGCGCACTGCTTGCAGGACATCGACCTCGCCGAGCGGCTCTACGATCGCTTGCAGCGCTGCCTAATGTCCGAGGGGCTTGTCGATCGCGCAAAGCACGAGCTCGCGACGAGCGACCTGTCGCCGGCAGATCGCGCGTACTGGTATTTTCTCTCCTCTTGGATGCGCCGCAACGGAACGGCCGGCACGAAGCGAATCGACTATCAGATCGCCGTGCGCTGGACTAAGGGTGGCGGGTCGCCGACGGTTCGCTTTCGGAATGCAGTCGAATCGATTCCCTGGTGGCACGAGCGATTGCGGAATGTCGTGATCCTGCAGCGCGACGCATTCTCGATAATGAATCGATTCGAGGACGTGAAGCAAGCCGCCCTCTATGTCGACCCTCCCTATTTCGCTGCCTCGAGATCAGGCTATCGCCAGGGCCCGGGGAGATCGAATAAGTACCTGCACGAACTCGATCACAAATCGACACTGTGGGGGAATGATCACGTCCGGCTGCGCGATGCGCTGGCTCAGTACAAGAAAGCTCGAGTCGTCGTCAGCTATTACGATTGTCCGGGGATTCGAGATCTGTACGCGGACTGGACGATCATCGAGCATACTCGCCTCAAGCATATTTCCTCGCAATGCGGGCGAGGCGTCATGGCAAAAGAAGCTCCCGAAATCCTCATCCTGAATGGACCGAGTTACGCATGAAACTTGCAATTCTCCAGCTTGCCGACCAGGGCCCCGCACTCTCGACCGCAGCCATGCTCCGCGCGGTCGGCTATGAGGTGGCGATCCCAAACGACGCGCTCCGCGACATGCTGCAGGCGATCGGCTGCGATACGGTCCTCTCCCCTCGAGGACTTCACGAAGGGATGGGCTATGACCCGCTCGACCTGCCCGAGGTGGGGATCGAGGCAATGGATACGTGCGACCTTTACCTCGACGTGAAGGGGCACCGCAACTGCCCCAAGATCTGGAAGGTCTGGCCGCGGCTCAAGAATCTGTCGATGTGGGTTCGGTTCAACGGCGGCAAGCCCGAACACGTCCGACGGCAGTCGAAAGACCAGTTCGGCAACACCTCGATCGAGGACTGCGGGGATGAGGTCAATCCGGGCCTGCCGATCCTCACGCCGAATATGTGGTATCGTGGCGACCCGAAAGCGTATGTCGCCTGGGTGCCGTTCGTCGGCTGGGGTGACTACTTCGATCGCCACGGGCGGACCGTCGAGGGGTACCACAAATCGCCCGATGGGTTGATCTTCCGCGATCCGCAGCCGGGCGACTTGCTCAAGGGGGACGCTCCGGTTTGCCTGATTCACGGGGTCGAGGGCTGGGGATACTCCGGGCTGATCGAATGGGTCAGATACCACGGCGTGAAGTGCTACGGATCCCACGGGTCGCCCGATGGGCTTGTCCCTCACTCGCTGGTCCCCAAGATGCTTTCCCGGGCCCGGTGCCTGGTCTCGCTGCGATCGAACGACTGCCCGGGCTATGCAATGTATGAGGCCGCGGCGGCGGCTTGCCCGATGATCGTACCGCGGCGGCTGATCCATCGCATGCAAATGGAGGACTGGTTGATCCCTAACGAGACGTGCCTTGTGTTCGACGGGATTGAGCCGGGCCGGATCGACATCGAGGCTTGCGCGGCCGAGATCAAGGAGGGACTCGATAGCCTTCTCGATCCTGGCGAGAATTCGCGGATCGGGTTCGCCTGCCGGGAAAAGCTCCGGTCGCTAATGTGGTCGGCGGACCGCGCCGAGGATGTGATGCTTTTTAAAATGTTCATGCAAAGGCACTTTTGGTAGGAGAATGCGATGCGGTTCCTGATTCTGGCTTGCTTGCTGGTCGGGTGCGCGAGCAAGCCCCCCATCCCCACCAGCGGCCAAAGGCTTACCTACACCGAGGAGCTCGACCTCGGGGCGGGCCCAAAAATCCGGATCATCAAGGATTCGGAGACTGGTCGCGAGTTCCTGATGGGGAGTCATAGCGGCGGCGTTTCAATCTGCGAGATCAAGCCGAAGGGCGAATAAGGAGGATGCGATGCAAGGAACGGATTTCGATACTCTCTTCCGGTCTCTCCCTGCCGACGGCTGGCTCTATGAGGATGAGGCCCGACTCCTCCTCGCCCACGCCCGGGACACCGATGGCCCGATTCTCGAGGTGGGAAGCTACTGCGGCCGGTCGACCGTGTTACTGGCTTCCCTCGGGCGCAGCGTCCACTCGGTCGACCCGTTCGACGGGTTTCATTCCGACCTCACCGGCGACGAGATCCAGGAACGATTCTGGGGCAACCTGCAGGCCCGCGGGATCCGGAACGTGATTCAGCATCGGATCCACGTCGAGCGCTGGCCGATCTTCGGCTGCGGGTTCGCCTTCCTCGATGGGGATCATTCCTTCGAGGGAACGCAACGGCAGATCGACGCCGCGGTTCGATCGCTCATCTTGGGCCGCGGCGATCTGCTGGCCGTGCACGACTACGCCGAAGACGGCGGCGGGGCACTGGTCGCCAAGGCGGTCGACGATGACAAGCGGATCGAGGTGATCGGCCGGGCAAGTCGGCTTGTGATCTGCCGAATGGATCGAGATCGGGCGATGACCGAGGGCCTCGCCCGGTGGGTCGAGGGCCGGCAGGAAAAAGGCGACTGGGTGTTTACTTCTTCTTCTCAAGAATGGGACGGCGCGTAACTTGAAACCAAAGGAGGATGCGATGCGTTCAATTGTGATCGGACTGGGTGAGGTCGGGCGGTCGCTGGCGAGCGTACTGGCCGAGGGGAAGCGGGAGGAGGTCTTTTCGCACGACAAGGTCGGCGGAACGATCGAGGCCGGCGAGCAGCGGCTGGCACTCATTGCGACCGAGAAGCCGGTCGGGGTGATCCATATCTGCTTTCCCTACTCGCCCGAGTTTGTCGACGAGGCTTGCAGGTATATCCGGCTGACGGACGCCCCGCTGGTGATCATCCACTCGACGGTCCCGGTCGGAACGACCAGGCGGATCCAGGAGCGGCACCACGGCGCAAACGTGGTCCATTCCCCGATTCATGGCCAGCATCCGCACCTCGCGCGAGGGATCCGGACGTTTTTGAAGTACGTCGGCGGAACGAACGAGGCCGCGGTCGAGCAGGCCTTGGGCTACTTCATGCGGCACGGGATCAAGGCTTACCCGGTGAGCTCGCCCGAGGCTAGCGAAGTGTCCAAGCTGCTTTGCACGCTGCAATATGGATGGCAGATCGTGATCTGCAAAGAGATCGCCGCGATCTGCGAGCGCTACGGGGTGCCGTTCGACGAGGCCTATGCCGGTTGGAATCGGGAATATAACCGGGCCTATCAGGAACTCCACCCGACGGCGCCGGATGAGTTCAAAAGGTCGGTCGGGGTCGACGTTCGCCGGCCCATCCTCCACCCGACGCCCGGGCCGATCGGCGGGCATTGCGTGATCCCAAATGCGAACCTCCTCGAGGACTTTTGGCTGGCGGCGACGCTGATCGAGAGGAATCGGGATTACGCGGGCAGGAGCAGCCAAACGCCAATCCCTGCAGGCCACTTCCGTTGTGACAACTGCAAGCGACTCTCCCCGCTAGGCGATGATGGCGCGGCTATTGCTGAGATGAAAACTAATTTCGGCAACCTGCCAATCGAAGATCGTGCGATGGTCTGTGACGAATGCTATGCAACCATGCGGCCAAACACCTCGGGGAAAAGCCAATGAAAATCGGACTCATCGGCCGAGCCGACCTCTCGGGCCTCGGCTACATGACGCGGGATTTCTGCGACCACCTTCCGGTCGAGAAAGCCTTGATCGTCTCGCGCGAGGGGCGCGGCCCGAACTCCCTCGACCAAATCCTCGCCCGGCATCGCATGATGACGAGCAACACGTTCCGGCAAGAGGATATCGAATTCCTGTTTGACGGAATCGATGTGCTGGTCGGATTCGAGACGTTCTACCATCCGGACGTGATCCCCGAGGCAGTCGCCCGCGGGATCAAAGTGGCGATGTTCCCTATGTGGGAATGCTCGCCGCCCGAGGTCTGCGCGGCCGACTACCTGTTTTGCGTTACGGATCGCGAGCGGGCCCGCTTCCCCTATCGGGCAGATACGATCCGGGTTGACTGGCCGATGGAACCCCCGCCCGGCTGGAAGCAACAGGCCAGGCAGCGACCGTTGCGAGTGGTCGCCTGCGCGGGATCCGGGGGGCTGCACGACCGGAACAACGTCGAAAGCCTCAAGGCGCTTCGACAGGCGGCCGACGCCGGTCGGGCGGATGGATGGACGTTCGATTTGCGGGAGTTTTCGACCGATCGCTCGAGGTGGGCGCAGTACGCCAATGCCGATCTGTTCGTGCACCTGCAGGCGTTCCACGGGCTATCCCTCCCGCTTCTCGAGGCCGCGGCGTGCGGCGTGCCTTGCGTGGTTCTCGACATCCCGGGCTTTCGTGAGGAATATACCTCGTCGTGCCGGGTGGGAGTTGGGGCGATGTTCGATCGCGAAATGATGGGCGAGCGGGTGACGTTCGCGAGGCCTGACCCGTCCGGGCTGATCCGGACGATCAACCGCCTGGCGTATACCGTCCAGATTCCGCCGGCACCGCGGCCGGGGACCTGGGCAGAGTTCGTGGAGATCTGGACCAAGCACGTCGGCCCTCTGGAGTCCGCACAATGAGCGATCCGATCATCAACCAGAACGCCGCGCGGGTGATCCCGGTTTCCCGCCCATCGCTCGGCCCCCTCGAGGCGAATGCGGTGTCCGACACGGTCCGCAGTGGGTGGATATCCCAGGGTCCAAAGGTCGAGCAGTTCGAGAAGTTGTTTGCGGCCTCGCACGGCCGGCAATTCGGCGTCGCGTGCTGTTCGGGGACGTCGGCGCTGCAGCTCGCCCTCGCAACACTCCAGGCGACCAAAGATCTCGACCGAGACGACTCGGTCCTCTGCCCGACGCTGACGATGGTTGCGGTGCCGAATTCGATCCTATACGTCGACTGTGTTCCGGAGTTCGTCGACTCTTGCCGATTAGATGGGAATATGGATTGCGACCCGAGGCGAGGAATGCCACTGGTGGCGATCGTCCCGCACCTCTACGGCGTTCCGGCGGCCGAGGCGATGCGACATCTACTCGCCCGCGGCGTTACGGTGATCGAGGACTGCGCCGAGGTCCACTATGCAAGCACTGGCTCAGGGGCGCCGGTCGGTTCGCGCGGGCGCATGGCCACGTTTTCCTTCTACGCAAATAAGATCATCACCACGGGCGAGGGGGGGATGGTCCTCACCGACAGCGAGCGCGACGCCGAGATTCTGCGATCGCTCCGGTCGCATGCGTTCACGCCGGGCAACCACTTTCATCACCAGGGCCTAGCCTACGGGATGAGGATGACCGACGTGCAGGCGGCGATCGGCCTCGAGCAGCACTGCCAGCGATCGGATTTCCTGCAAAAGCGGACCATACTAGCCAACACCTACAGGCAGGAAATTTCCGACGCGAAAATCGAACTCCCCTACAATCACTATGTCGACGGCGCGGTCTGGTGGGTCTATCCCATCCTGGTTCGCAACCAAGCCGACCGCGACGCGCTGCGGTACCACCTCGCCGAGCATGGAATCGAAACGCGCACCTACTTCCACCCGATGCACCTGCAACCTCACTTGCGGCGTTTTGCATATCGCCCGTATCCTATCGCTGAGGACCTTGCGAGCCGGGGGCTCTATCTCCCGCTCTATCCCAGCATGACGATCGAGGATGCAAAGTATGTCGCCGCCGCCGTCGACTCATTCTGGTGCAAAGACTGACCAGGACACCAGGCTGCAAGAGTTTCCCCCCTTCACGCGCGGGGCGGCGGTTTACGACCGATTCCACCGGTCGAAAAACTATCTGGCCGAGGCCAGGATGGTCTCGCACCACCTTTGCGACGGTGGCCGCCCCCCTGGCTCGACCCATGTCCTCGAGTTCGGCGCCGGGACTGGAGCGATGACGAAGGCCCTCCGCGGCCTGGGGCACCGCGTGACAGCGACCGAGCCGTCGGCCGACATGCGTCGCGAGATCGGCAGCGCGGGGGCGATCAATCTCGAGATCTCGGGCAAGCGGCCGGCGGGGCAGATGCTCGACCCCCTCGAGACTGAATACGACGGGGCGGTCGCCCACTTCACCGTTGTCTCTTACGCGTGCCTGACCCTCGACCGCCTTTTTGAGGCCGCCGGATTCGTCCGGTCGAAGCTGCGGCCGGGGGCGGCCTGGGTGTTCGACGTGATCAATTACGCCGCGGCGGCCTCGAGCCTGCGCGAGTACGAACACCAAAACGCCAGCGAGGGCCGCAAGGAAGGCGATCACCGGGTGGTAAAAAAGTGGTTCGACGTCTCAACCGGGGTGATCACGTACTCGATCGTCTATGACATCGGCGGCCAGCGATGGCGCGAGATCCACCTGCAGCGAGCATTCACCCCCGCGGAGATCTCGCACGTACTGCACGCGAGCAGGTTTGACGTGCGGCTGCAGTTCGATCCGGCCGAGCGGGATCCCGGCGAAGATAACCGCCTGACTCGATTTTCCTGGACGAATCAAGTCGTCGCGCGGGCGGTCTAGTTCCCTCGAGGTGTCGCATGCCGATTTCGTTCGCTGGCTTCGATCTCGCCCTCGAGACCGAGGAAATCCAGGAAGATTTAAACGAGTTCCTGCCGACGGCGGAAACGGCAATTCTGAGCGACTTCCTCGGAGCGGACCGCACGAATCGAAACGAATCTCGAAATTCAAACGCTCCCCTCGCGCCAGGCGTTGCGCGGCCGAACTATCCGCCCCCTCCCCCGCTGCGGATCAACTCCCTCTATTGGCCAACGGGCGCAACGCGGTGGGGTCGATTCCTTGGCCTGGCGGACACCGAAACAAAGGACAAGATTGTCGCCGCGGTGGGTGGGGTGTCCTCGGCGCCGATAGTGAAAGATCTGGTCTTGGTCGATGAGTCTGTATCGCCGGCGGTGGTCCTCACTGCGAAAATGTACCTTCTTCCGCCGCGGCGACTTACTCAAGTCGAGACCGGCAATGGATCCGGCACGCAACCTCCTCACCTCTGGTTGATCCCGCTGGTCGATGTTCGGTACCTCTGGCAATTCAACAATACAGGAGCCCTGACGATCGCGGCGGCCGATACCTGGTCCAGTTTCTTCAACTCACTGGGTTCGCGGCTGGGACTGACGATCTCGACCGGGACTATCGCCGCGGCCTATCTGAACCCTGATCCATACGAATGCTCGAGGGCCTACGAATCGACCGCGGCTCTGGCGGATGCCGGTGCCCATTCAGTCGGCCGGCGAATGGTAGTCAACCTCGACGGGACCACGGTTCGGGCGATGGACTTCGCCTATGCACTCACCACGTTAAACGCGAACATCGCGAAAAACTGGGCGCAGATCATGGGCGGCGATTTCGACGCCGGGAAGTGGGCGACTCAGGCGACGGTCGAGCTCATCTGCCCGAAGTACGTCGCCAACGTGCAAAGCTGTGGATCCTCAAAGCTCTCGGGGACCGTTGGCAGTGGATACGCGTCGACCGTTCGCACAATCCATACGACATGCGCCAGCATGCGATCGACGTTCGGGGGAAGCGAGTCGAATACGACCGACCTGCAGGCGCTGGCCGATAAGATCGCGGCCGATCTGCTGCTTTCCATGAAGTTCTATGATCGGACGTTTGCCGGCTTGCTCGACTGGTCGCCGTGTTCCTGGGACGACCATATCGAATGGACAATTGGCCGATGGCATCCAAGCGGCGTCGAGATGGCGCAAACGCGGGTGCAGTCCTCACCCTATAATTTCGGCGTCGACGAGATGCTCCACCAGGTCGCAACGCGGGTCTTTCCCGTTGGGAACTACATCGCCAAAACAAACGCCGCGATATCTGCACTGTCAGGGTCGACGCCTGGGTCCGGCGCAATCTCGATCTATGAGACCAACCTCAGCACGGGCGACCTCGATGATACGGGGATCGATGGTCTCGCGTTCAACTCCACGGCGACCGCCTCGGGGAGCGGCGTTTGGGTGCAACTCAAGCACGACGGGTGCAGGTTGTGGCTTGATACCGAGGATTGCTAATGGCGAAGAAACGCAATCCGGGCGGGTGTCAGTGTTGCGTGCACGACTGCCCCCTCTTCTCTGACGACTTCCACCGGGCCGACTCGACCACGATCGGCAACGGCTGGACGGAGAACGCCGGCGACTGGGCGATCGTCTCCAACGAAGCGAAGATTCTGACATCAAACGCGCGGATGACCAATTCGGCGTCCGTTCCATCGGGGGCGCACGCTGTTCGCTGGGTGGTGACAACCAAGGGGGCGAATTCCGGCGACAAACTGCGGCTCTACTTTCGATCAAGCACGGCAGATTACATCGAACTGACCGTCGGGGGATCGGCGACCCTCGACGTCGTGATCGGCGGATCGACGGCAAGATCTTGCACCGTTACGGCAGCAGCGAACACCTATCACACGATCGACGCGCTAGTCTGCGGGGCATCAGCCGGGACTGGCGATTCTTTCATGGTGACGCTAAACGGAACTATCGTAATGTGGGGCGGGGCGGGCTCCGCGACGGTAGCCAACACGGTCGGGACTATCGTCGGCGGGGTCGGAACGGGATCGATCACGTCGGCCGCTTACTTTGATGACTTCGCCGTCACACTCTATCGCGGCATCAACGAAATCCAGCGGATCAGCAAGACCTCGGGAACGATCTCGGGCGGAACGTGGGACATCGGGAATCTGCCTGGCGGCGGGTCCGTTACGGCGATCCCCTACAATGTATCGGCCGCCACGCTGCAGGCGAGCCTCGACGCGGTCCTGGGCGCGGGCAATGTAACCGTTTCAGGCGCGGCATTCGCGCCGCAGTCGCTGACGTGGATTGGAACGTATGCCGAGACTGACGTTCCGATGATCACGGTTGACGGGACCAACCTCACCGGTGTTAGCCCAGTGATCGCGGTGACGGAATTCCGCGCGGGATACGGCTGCACCGAATGCCGCGCATGCTCATTCATTCCGGGGTCGAGGTTCGGGACTGGGACGTGGAATTCGATCAACCTGGCTGTCGCCAGCGCGGCCGATGCACTGGGAACGACCGGATGCTCTGGCATCAACGGGACCTATAACCTCGACCAGATGACCGCGACAGATTGCACGGGGTGTTCTGGATGCAATGCGTGCCAAACCGACGAATGTATCTGCTATGGGATCGACGGGCTAAGTATCACAATCACGCCCTCGGTCGGGCCGGCGGTGACGATCACGGGGATCCGATTCTGTGGCGGTGTTATCAATTTCATCTCCTCCAGCGGTATGTATATTTCCGTCTACTTCGGCCTCAACTCTCTTAGCAACAACATTTGGCCGCGGTGCAATGATATGACCTCGATTGCAGCAAACGGCACGGCTAACCACGTTACACAATCGTCTGGCTTCTGTACCGGCTGGACATTCACCGTATCGGACGGGGGCTAGGGTGCGCTGCCGATTTACGATCATCGAGAAGGACGGCGCCCGGTGGGCATGGTGCGAGATCTGCGCCCACGGGTACAAAACCGATGAACTCGATCCGGCCAAGCATCATCGGAATTGCCGGCCCGGCCGCGGCGTTGCTGGCCTGCAAACCTACAAGCTCGAGCCGGATCCACCGCGGGAATGCACTCGCCGCGGCCTGGTGGTCTCTGGGGTGATGGTCGAGTCATGCTGCAACGCTCCCCCGTGGAAAATGGCCGTCTATTCCTGCCTCGAGCGCGGGCAGTGCACGAAGGACAAGGCGGTCGACGGGATCCCGTTCTGCGGGACGTGCACGCCGGCCGAGGGGTACTCGCCGCCCTCGGCGCCGGCGCTCACCTCGCCCGGATAGCGCCGGTATAATCCTCGGCATGGCCGCCCCTCGAGAGACCGACGACAATCCGCCCGGCGAGATCTGCTGCGCGTGCGGTGCGATTTGCGAGCCCGAGATGGGCACGCCCGAGGGATGGCGGCTGCACTTCTGCAAGGCATGCCGGAAGGCGATCGGCCCGGGGAAGGTGGTCGAGCTCCAGCTGCTGGCCAAGGTCGGCGAGGATTGGCGGCGATTCGTCGCGCGGTTCGCCGAGGCCCTCGACGACGATCAGACGCGAGGCGCTGGTGGGGCGATGGGGTTTAGCCCGGGCCGGAACTGATCACCCGTCGGATAAGCTCAGCAAAAGCCGCTGCAGCGCAGAGTACCACCACGCCGTTACCTGCGCACCGCAGTTGATCGACTCGGCTCTCGTCCAAAACCAGGGGCTGCCCATCAAAAAGCAGACGAACGCCGGATTGAGTCGCCGGGGCGAGGTGGGGGTCGCTGTCGAGGATTCGTCGCCAGGAATCAGCGTCACCCGGAGCGGGTGCGAAAATTGGTGTTCGACTTGGTTCTGCAGCTGCTGGGTCCTCTTCCCTCGCCGTGCCTGACTCTCCGCGCTGTTCGGGGTCCGATAGTCCCGGGCCGCGGGGGTCGACCATGTCGCCGCCTGCCCCCCCAGTAGCGGCTCGTCGACCCGATCGCCGCCGCGGCTTCGACTTCCCCCCGAGGCCGCCCCCGGAGTCGCCCACGCTATCGCATCGTAATTCAGGATCCGCGGCGTTCCCTCCTTCCGATTCAGCTGCTTGTCCGAATAGCCCGAGTGCCCGCGCTGGCCGGCTGTCGCGTCCGGGGTGGGCCATGTCTGGCTTGCAATTGTTAGCGGCGTCCCCTGCCCGTTTCCGTTTACGCCCTTTGCGAGGTTCTGCTGCCGACGGAGCTCCCAGTTCTCCGGATCCTCGCCGTCGTCTGCTGCCATCGGCGTCGCCCATCCCTTCGCCCGATCGCTCAGGCAGTTGTCGACGTTTCTTGCCCGGTGCACGCCATTTCCTCGGTTCGTTCCGTTGTTCGGGCAATTGGGGTTTGCAAGTGGAGTGGGCCA
>Ga0207641_10000252_pt1 | contig 68086 bp, 72 predicted proteins | sample KBSSwiS62_FD_184306 | JGI IMG/M metagenome (GOLD analysis project Ga0207641, IMG submission 184306) | Switchgrass rhizosphere microbial communities from Kellogg Biological Station, Michigan, USA - KBS Switchgrass S6-2 (SPAdes) (version 2) | ecosystem: Host-associated > Plants > Roots >...
GGCGCCGAACACGACGATCTCCTCCGGCCCCACCGGCCCGACCAACGACTCGACCCCGACCTTCGGCTTCTCTTCCAGCGAGAGCAACTCGACCTTCCAGTGCAGCTTCGACTCAGCCGCATACGTGGCCTGCAGTGGCCCAGGCGCGACTCACACGCCGACCACGGCGCTCTCGACCGGCGCCCATACCTTCTCGGTCCGCGCCGTCGATCAGGCCGGCAACATCGATGCCACCCCGGCCACCCGCGCCTTCACCGTTGACACGCTGGCGCCGGAGACGACGATCACCTCTGGGCCTTCGGGCGCGACCACGGATCGCACGCCGACGTTCGCCTTCAGCGCGAGCGAGTCCGGCGGGACATTCCAGTGCAGCCTCGACAGCGCCAGCTTCGCCTCCTGCAGCTCGCCGAAAACCTATTTGACACTGGGGCTTGCGGCCCACGTCTTCCAGGTCCGGGCGATCGATACGGCCGGTAACGTCGATCCGACGCCGGCGTCGCGGTCGTTCACGGTCACGCGCTGATCGAGCTGCACGGGCCGGCCCTTCTGGCTCGCTGCCGCTAACGCTAGAAGTCGAGCCTCACTTGCGAGAAGCGCGGGCTGGTTTTCCAGCGCGTTTGGCTTTAGCCGCCCGTTTCGGGGTCGGTCGTTTTCCCGAGCCCGCCCTTGCCTTACGCTGAGCGCTCGGGACCTCCTCGGTGACGACGGCGCCGGTCAGCGATTTGATCTGACCCGCGAGAAATTTCGCCATGCGTTCCTCCTCGCGCCGGATCCCTTTCGCCAGTTTCGCCGTCTCGCGGTCGCCCACTTTTTCGGCAAGCGTCTCGATCGCCAGGTAGGTGGCGATCTCCTCGTGCTCGTTGAAGTACTCGGTCTTGGCGTTCTTCAGCATCTTCTCCTGCTCGCCGTGACCGCGAACCATGTGCAGCGGGCCCTTGGCAACGGCCATCGCCTTGCCGACGGCCGTCTGGGTCTTCTGCCCGCCACCACCAAGCTGTTTGATCCGTCGCTCGAGCCCCTTGGCGTGCGCCTTCGTCTCACGCAGGTGCTGGCGAAGGCGTTTTTTGTAGGGCGCCTTCGTGGTCATCGCGATGTGGGCCTCAAGGGTGGTTTCCAGTTCCTTCTCCTTGCCGTAGGCCTCACTCAGGTACTGGACCACCTTGGCGTCCCGCTCATTCAGATCCGTCATTGGGCTCCCTCGTTGGTTCACTCCGTCCGGCTGGACCTGTTCGGGCTACCCAGGTCAAGACCCCATGAAACTGCCCTTCGCCGCCGATCGCTTCGCTGAGCCCGTGGTTCTCGAGCACGATCAGCATCGTGTGGGACGGGCCGGCCCGGCACTGCCGTCAGGCGGAGGAGCAAGATTGTTCGAGATCTGACCGACGGCGCTTGCAGTCACTATCTCGCCTGAGGCCCGGCCGATCCAGCGCAGGGTGAGAAGAAGCGCCGCCGGGGAGATCGCCAAGCCGTTGAGGAGCAGGAACCACGGCTCGCCGATGTCGCTGCCCGCGCCGATCGCGTGGGCGATCGCGAGCAGCCAAAAGGCGGCGGTGAGCCGGTGGACGCGACGCCAGCGCGCGGCGCCAATGCGATCCCGGAAGTAGTAGGAGATGCCGAGCAGGGCCAAGCCGTAGCCGGCGAGGATGCCGACCCCGGTCCACAGCGGGCGGTAAGGGCCGACGAAGGGAATGACGATGCCGGCGATCCCGGGGTTCAGATAGGAGTCGCCGAGGAGCGCTGTGCCGTGCAGGCCGACCAACGCCAGGGTGGCGAGGGAAAGGGCCTCGTGGAGGATGCGCAGGTCGCGCCGGTTCGGGCTCCGGCGCCCCGAGCTCATCGTCAGGCCGAGCACGATCGAGGCGCTCGAGAACAAGAGTGCCGCCTCGCCGGCGGCCCGGCTGGTGATCCAGAAGAGGTGATGGGCGGCACTCACGCGACCGCCCCGGTCGGGTTGCGGGAGGCCACGCTTTCGACGCTGCCATCGGCGAGGACCACGATGCCGCCGTAGGGAAGGCGCGAGGGAGCGAGCTCGGGGCCCGAGAGGAGCGCCCACTTGGCGTGGATGTCGGCGAGAAACGCGGTGGGGGCGAGGGCGGTCGCCTGGACCACGCCGGTGAAGGCGGGCGCACCGGTGGCCGGGTCGAGCAGGTGGTGGGCGGGGGCGCCGCCTTCGCCCTCCCAGGCACGGCGGGTGATGCCGCTGGATGCGACGCCGCCGTCGCTGACTTCCAGCGAGCGGACCGGGTCGCCCCCGAAGGGGTTCTCGACCCGGACTGGCCGCGCTCGCCCTGCCGTGCCGCCGATGCGGACGTCCCCACAGCAGTCGACGGCGAAGGCCGGGAAGCCCGCTAGGGTCGCCGCGACCTCATCGGCGAGAAGGCCCTTGGCGATCCCGCCGCTGTCGATTTCAACTCCCGGCGGTCGCTCGATTGTTCCCGCCTCGAGGTCGACCGTGAGCCTGGCCCACGATCGCGCCGGGCTCGCGCCGGCGGGCGCCGTGGCTCCCGGCTCGGCCGGCCGGCCGAGCGGGGCGCGGCCCTCGATCGAGTTGCGGTAGCCGGCGGCCTCGATCTCGCTGAGGAGGGTCGCGTCGACGAGCCCACCGGTCAGCTCGCCCGCCTCGCGCGCGGCGCCGGCGAGCCGGAGCAGCAGGGGGGCGGCCGGGACGCTCGCGCGCGGGTCGCGGTTGAGGCGGCAGAGGTCGCTGCCGGGGAGGAAGCGCGAGAGCCGGCGATGGGCGTCGAGCAGCCTCTCCTCGGCGGCCGCCGCCGCCTTCTCGGGCTCGGTCGAGTCGGGCCCGAGGACGGCGACGGTGACCAGGCCGCCGAAGCACTCGAACCTGCGCCGCGCCGCGCTCACGACTGCCCGGTGGTGACCGCTTCGAGTTCTTCCAGTTCCAGGGCTTCGGCTTCCCGACTTTCGAGTTCGATCTGTTCGACTTCCGCCGCTTCTTCCGTCGTCTCTGTTTCCGCGGCGGCTGCTTCTTCCGCCGCGGCGGCCGCCGCGGATTCCTCTTCTTCTTCACTCGGTGGCGCCGCCGCGGCGCTGGGGCGCTGTTCAGGGTCCGGGCGCGCGCTCCCCGTCACCGCCGCATGCCGGCTCGTCCCGCCGGCTCCCAGCACCGGGTCGTTGCCCGTCGCCATCTGCACGAAGACCACGGCCCAGAGCGCCACGAAGCTGACGGTCGCGATTGCGACGATGCGGCGGCGCAGTTGGCTCGTCCGCCGCCTCATCGCCTCGAGCTTGCGCTCGCCGCGTTGCCGAGCCGCCTCGCGCTTGAGTGGGTCCATCAGCCCCACGACCCCGCGGCGGAGAAGGTGAGCAGCACCAGCCCAACGCCCATCGCCAGTGCCACTGTGATCGCGGCGAGGCGCAAGCCCGCCCCGCTGAGGCGCGGCCCCCGATCGCGCCAGTCGGCCAGTGCCGCGCCCGGCAGCTCGAAGACGTGGCCGAGGACGTGGATCGTCATCAGCGCGAACCAGGCGATGAAGCTGACCTTGTGCAAGAAGGAGAGCTCGCCGTTCGGGCCCGTGATCAGCAGGGCGACCCCGGTCCCGAATAGGGCGACGGTGGTGAAGACGACGCCGGGGGCGAGCAGCCGTAGCGCGATCTGCGGCGGGCCTTTGCGAACGTAGGCGGGCGCGCCGAGGTAGTAGCGGGCAAAGCGATAGCCGGTGCTGGCGAGCTTTGCCGCCACCGGGCCGAGCAGGAGCATGCCGATCAGGATGTGCTCCTCGCGGAGCTGCCCGATGAAGGGGATCGTCGCGCCCTCGGCCGCGAGCAGGACCAAGAGCAGCGCGCCGAGGGCGGCGGTGAGGCGGCCATTGCCTGCGACACCGTCCTCGCGCGCCACGGCGAGGACGCTTTCCTGGGGCTTGAACACCTGGCGATCTTTGCCGCCGGCGTTAGGTACCCCCTAAGCGTCGCGTGAGAGTTTTCTCACGACTCAGGTCTGAACCCGGGCAGCTCGAAGGCGGCTCTGGCGCCGCCGAGCGGGGAATCATCGACCCAGATCCGCCCGCCGTGGGCCGCGACGATCTCACGTGAGATCGCCAGCCCCAGGCCGCTCCCGCCTGAGTCTCGGCCCCGCGCCGAATCGACCCGCTGGAAGCGCTCGAAGATTCGTTCGCGCTCGGCCGCCGGGATGCCCGGCCCGTCGTCCTCAACGCAGACCGTGACCCGGCCGTCCGTGGCCGTTGCGCCGAGCAGCACCCGGCCCGAGTCGCCCGCGTGGCGACGGGCATTCGCAAGCAGGTTGCGGACGACGCGGGCGAGCAGCTCGGGGCTTCCGGCGACGTGCCCCTCTGCCAGCTCGCCCAGCTCGACGCCGGAGGCGTCCGCCCCGGCGAGCTCGCGCAGGAGGGCGGCGAGATCGACCTTGCAGACCTCGATCTCGGAGCGCTCGTCGAGCTGGGCGAGCGCCAGGAGCTCCTCGACCAGCCGTTCCATTCGCTCCACCTCGGCAAGTACGACTGTCCTCACCCGCCGTGCCTCCTCGGGGCTCGCATCGGGGTTGCTCGCAAGCACTTCGATCTGGCCGCGGATCGCGGTCAGCGGGGTGCGCAGCTCGTGCGAGGCATCGGAGACGAAGCGACGCTGCCGCGAGAAGGCGAGGTCGAGGCGCTCGAGCATTCTGTTGAAGCCCCTGATCAGGGCTCGCAGCTCTGGGGCCGCCGCCGGCTCCTCGCTCAGCCGCGGCGTCAGGTCGCCGGATCGAACCTCCTCTGCGGTGGCAGCCATCCGCCGCAATGGCGACGCCGTGCGGGCGGCGATCAGGTAGCCGCCGACAAGGGCCGCTGCGAGGGCGATACCGCCGACGAGAAGAAAGGTTTTCTCGACCTCTTCCTGGGCGTCGGAGATCGGCGAGATCGCCGGGCCCTCGCCGCCCTCGCCGTCCCTCGCCGGGTGCTCGTGCGTCTCCTCACGATTGATCACATGCGACTCGTCGGCCATCTCGTCGCGGACGGCGACGAAGACGACGCCGAAGGCGACGATCACGAGCGCGCCGATCAGGAGGGTGAGCCTGGCCCGCAGGCCGAGTCCTGTCCACGCGGCCCGCATTTAGCGCTTGCTCAACTTGTAACCGACCGCGCGCACGGTCTCGATCGGGGCGGGGGAGCCGGGGCGGCCAAGCTTGCGGCGCAGATAGCGGATGTAGACCTGGACGATGTTCGTGCCGGGGTTGTGGTCGTATCCCCAGACGGCGGCGAGGATCTCGTCGTGCGTGCAGACGCGGCCGGCGTGCCGCATCAGGTAGGCGAGCAGCTCGGCCTCACGCTTGGGGAGCTCGACGGTGAGCCCTCCGCGCTCGGCTCGGCGCTCGACCAGGTCGAGCCGGATGTCGCCGGCCTCCAGGGTCGTCCCCGCCTCGCTCTCGGCCCGGCGCAGGTGGGCCCTCACCCGAGCCGCGAGCTCCTCGAAGGAGAAGGGCTTGGTCACGTAGTCGGTGGCGCCGCGATCGAGGCCCTCGACGCGGTCGGCGACCGCGGTCCTGGCGGTCAGCACGATCACCGGCAGCGAAGGCTTGCCGCGGCGAATCGCCGCCAGCACCTCCAGCCCGTCGCGGCCGGGCAGCATCCGGTCGAGCACGACCAGGTCGAAGGCGTGGTCGAGGGCCAGCCGCTCGCCCTCGGCCCCGTCGGCGACGGTCCGGACCGCGAAGCCCTCCCTCGCCAGGCCGCGCTCGAGGAAGTCGGCGATCGCTGGCTCGTCCTCGACGATCAGGATTTCCACGGCACCTCACGTACCTGGGCCGCGAGCTCGACGTCCTCGCGGGCGGCGAGCACCAGCACCGCGACGGTTCCACTCGGCGACGAGATAACGCCATCGCCGCGATTGGCATCGTTCTTCTCCTCATCGATCGTGATCCCAAGGAACCCACTTGCCGCGCCGGCCGCGGCCCGCACCCGCGCTGAGTTCTCGCCGACGCCCCCGGTGAAGGCGAGGGCGTCGATTCCGCCCATTGCCGCTGCCATCGCTGCGATGCCGGCGGCCAGGCGGTGGATGTAGACGTCGAAGGCAAGACGGCAGCGCTCATCGCCCTGGTCGATGCCGGCGATCACCTCTCGCATGTCGCCGGAGCGACCGGAAAGGGCTCGCAGGCCGGATTCGCGGTCCAGCGCTCGCTCCATCTCCCCGGCGTCGATGGCGCCGTGGCGCTGGACCCAGAGCAGCAGGCCGGGGTCGACGGAGCCCGAGCGGGTTGCCATCACCAGCCCGTCGAGCGGCGTGAAGCCCATCGTCGTATCGACAGAGCGTCCGCCCTGGACGGCGGCCAGAGAGGCTCCGGCGCCGAGGTGAGCAGTGACGGTTCGCAGCTTGGTGGGCGGGCGGTCGAGCAGCTTGGCGGCGCGTCGGCTCGCGTAGGCGTGGGAGAGGCCGTGGAAGCCGTAGCGGCGCAGGGGCCAGCGATCCGTCCATGTCGTTGGCACGGCATAGGTCGAGGTCGCCGCCGGCATCGTCGCGTGGAAGGCGGTATCGAAGCAGGCGACGCTCGGCATCCCTGGCGCCAGCCTCGTGAGTGCTCTGATCGCTGCCAGCGCGGGCGGGTTGTGGAGGGGCGCCAGGTCGGAGAGGCGCTCGAGCTCCTCCTCGACAGCCGGATCGATCACGGCCGGCCCGGTGAAGTTCGGCCCGCCGTGGACGACCCGGTGCCCCGCCGCGTCGACCGGGCCCTCGGCCAGGATCGACTCCAGCTCGCGCTGCAGCTCCTCCTCGTCGTGGATCGCGCCGCTCTCTCGTGAGCCGACGACGTTGTCGTCCCCGTCGAGCACCCGCAGCTTCAGGCTGGAGGAGCCGGCGTTGACAGTGAGGATTCGCCTTGGCGAGGTTGACACCGTCAGGGAGCGTCCCAGTTCCAGGCGAGCACCTCGGGCATGTCCTCGAGGTGCTCGCGAATGTAGGAGTGGTGGCGGTCGAGCATCTCGACGCAGTGGGCTTCCAGCGCCTCGCTGCCCTCGGCCCGGCGCCGGGCGCGTCGCAGCGCCTCGAGCGCGAGGTGGTAGCGGCTCACCCGGTTCAGCACGACCATGTCGAATGGGGTCGTGGTGGTGCCCTGCTCGTTGAAGCCGCGGACGTGGAAGCGGCCGGGATGGGGGCGGCCGTGGAGAAGCTGATGCAGGGCACGGGCGTAGCCGTGGAAGGCCATCACGACCTCATCGTCTTTGCCGAAGAGCTCGATGAAGCGTTCTTCGGGCATCCCGTGAGGGTGGGCTTCGGGCGGGAAGAGCGTCATCAGGTCGATCACGTTGACCAGGCGAACCCGCAGATCGGGTGTGTGGCGGCGCAAGAGCCAGGCGGCAGCGAGCGCCTCCTGGGTCGGGATGTCGCCGGCACAGCCGAGCACGACGTCTGCGCCCGCGCCATCGTCGCTGCTCGCCCAGTCCCAGCGCGAGGCCCCGGCCGCCGCGTGGGCACAGGCGTCCTCATAGCTCAGGTATTGCAGCTGGGGCTGCTTGTCCTGGACGATCAGGTTGACGTAGTTGCGGCTGCGCAGGCAGTGGTCGGCGACGCTGAGAAGCGAGTTGGCGTCGGGCGGGAAGTAGACGCGCACCACCTCGCCGCGCAGGCTGATCATCGTGTCGATCAGGCCCGGCCCCTGGTGGCTGAAACCGTTGTGGTCATTGCGCCAGCAAGTGGAGGTGAGCAGGACGTTGAGCGAGGCCACCGGCGCCCGCCACTCCAGGCGCCGCATCTCCTCCAGCCACTTGGCGTGCTGGATCGCCATCGACGCCGAGACCATCGCAAAGGCCTCGTAGGTGGCGAAGAGCCCGTGGCGGCCGCTCAGCAGGTAGCCCTCGAGCCAGCCCTGACAGTTGTGCTCGGAGAGAACCTCCATCACCCGCCCCTTGGGCGAGGTCTGCTCGTCCTCGGGCCAGGCGTCGATCAGGCAGCGGTCCTCGACCTCGAAGACGGCGCCGAGCCGGTTGGAGTTGGTCTCGTCGGGACAGAAGAGGCGGAAGTTGGCGGTTGCGGCGTTGGCCGAGTAGACGTCGCGCAGCAGGGCGCCGAGGCGCTTGGTCGATTCTGCCTGTTCGACTGCTGGCCGCTCGAGCTCGATCGCGTAGGAGGAAGGATCGGGAATCTCCAGGGGAACGAGGCGGCGGCCGCCGTTGGCATGACTGGTGGCGCCCATCCGCTTCTCGCCGGCGGGGGCGAGGTCGGCCAGCTCGGAGACGAGACGCCCGGATGAGTCGAAGCGCTCCTCGGGCCGGTAGCTGCGCATCCACGCCTCCAGCATCGCCAGGTGCTCGGGGTTCTCGCGGACACCTTTGAGCGGGACCTGGTGGGCGCGGAAAGTTCCCTCGACCTGCTTGCCGTCAACTTCCCTGGGGCCGGTCCAGCCCTTCGGCGTGCGCAGCACGATCGCGGGCCACCGCGGCCGCCCTTCGCTGCGCCCTGTCCTCGCAGCGTCTTTGATCGCGCCGATCGTGGCCCGGCACTCGTCGAGCGTTGCGGCGAAGTCGCGGTGAACCCGCCTGGGGTCGGAGCCGGCGACGACCCGGCACTCGTAGCCATGGCCCGCCAGCAGCGCCACGATCTCTTCTTCGGGCGCTCGGCCCAAAACGGTCGGCCCGGAGATCTTGTTCTCGTTCAGGTGCAGGATCGGCAGCACGGCGCCGTCGCGGGCCGGGTTGAGGAAGCGCACGCCCTTCCAGGAGCCCTCGAGCGGAGCCGTCTCCGCCTCGCCGTCGCCGATCACGCAGGCGACCAGCAGGTCGGGGTTGTCGAAGGCCGCACCAAAAGCGTGGACGAGCGCGTAGCCCAGCTCGCCACCCTCGTGAATCGAGCCCGGAGTCGGGACGCTGACGTGGCTGGGGATCCCGTCCGGGGTGGAGAACTGGCGCACCAACCGCCGCAGCCCGGCCTCGTCTGCGGAGATGTCCGGGTAGATCTCGGAGTAGGTCCCCTCCAGATAGACATTGGCGACGACGGCGGGACCGCCGTGCCCCGGTCCGGCGACGAAGAGCACGTCGTCGCCCGTCGCCCGGATCAGCCGGTTGAGCTGGGCGTAGACGAGGTTGAGGCCGGGGGAGGTGCCCCAGTGGCCGAGCAGCCGCGACTTGATCTGCTCGGGCCGGAGTGGCTCGCGCAGCAGCGGGTTGTCCTGCAGGTAGATCTGAGCAACGGTGAGGTAGTTGGCCGCCTCCCAGTAGCCCAGCAGGCCGTCCAGCTCCGCATCGCTCAGCTCAGCCACGTCCGAGTGAGTAAAGCAGGCCATCGCACGGGGATCCGAACCCCGGTTCGGTCGAGCAGATCCAGCCCGGTGGGGTCGGGACACATTGCAGGACACGGTTTTGGGCCGGCTCCTGAGGCATCGGGCGCGCGAGGTAGCCTTGTCGCAATGCCTCTCCTTCCCAGAAGATCGGATCAGGTCCAAGGCAAGCTGCGTCGGCTTGAAGATCAGATGCGGGCAATGAGTTCGAGGATCGATGAGATGGCCGAAACCTTCGAGTCTCGCCGTGCCGACGACGAAGTCGCCGCCATCGCCGCCGAGCGCATCCGCAGTGGTGCCGCCGATCACAAGGAAGACGGTGCCGAGGCGCTGGCCAAGCTCGGCATCGAGATCCCCGCCGAGGAATGACCGAAAAAGCGCCTGGCGCTGTGGGTGTCACCTTTGCCAAGGGTGTCCTCGATGACGTCGCCGAATTGACGGCGACGATCGCCGAGGGTGATCAGGCCGGCGAGGACGAAGCCGAAGCCTTGAAGCGCCGCATCGCCGAGCTGCTGGTTGAATGCAGGGGCAATCCCTTCATCGGTGAACTGATGGGTCCGGGGCTCCACCCCGAGCTGGCCAACTGCCGCCGGGTCCGATTCGACATCCCGACCCACAAAGCGAAGCCGCGCTTCCGCTTGATCTACCGCAACGAACCCACCGACGGCGCCCCCGCCGAGTGCCACTGGCTGACGGTTGCCCCGCGCGCCGGCCTGCAGGCCCATCGCCGCGCTCGGCAGCGCTCCAAAGATCGCCGATGATCCCTGTGCGTTGAGAGTGCCGTTAGCTTGCTGCCATGCCCCAGGTGGTCGTCCTCCTGTTTGCTGCATGCGGCACCGCGCTGGCCACGGGGCTGGGTGCGATTCCCGTCTTCCTGCTCGGCCGCCGCGCCGCTGCGCTGACCCCGTTCCTGCTCGGAGTTGCTGCCGGCGTGATGGGAGTGGCTGCGATCGCCGGGCTGCTCGTTCCCGCCTTTCAGGAAGGATCGGTGGCGGCTGTGATTGTCGGCCTCTTGGCCGGGCTGGGCTTTCTCATCATTGTCCGCCGCCGCTTCAGCCTTGACGCCGGCTTCATGGGTCGCAGCGGGCCGGGGGCACGCACCTCCGGCTTGGTCTTCCTCGTCCTCTTCGTCCACAGCCTGCCCGAGGGCTTCGCGGTGGGCACGGCCTTCGCCTCTGACCGCGCCGGGCTGAGTCTGTTCGTGATCCTCGCGATCGCGATCCAGAACATCCCCGAGGGCACGAGCGTTGCGATTCCGATGGAGGAAGCGGGCTTCAGCCGCACCCGGCAGTTCTGGACGGCGGTCGGGACCAGCGCGCCCCAGCCGGTCGGCGCCCTGATCGCGTTCGTCGCGGTCGAGCAGGTCAGCAGCCTGCTGCCACTCTCATTCGCCTTTGCGGCCGGGGCGATGCTGGCCCTGATCGCGGTCGAGATGCTGCCCCGGGCCTTTTCGGGAAAGGACCGGTGGGGCCCCAGCATCGGTGTGGCCTTTGGCGCCGCGTTGATGCTCGGCTTGAGCGTCCTTCTCGGCGTCTGAGCGCTAGAAGGCTGTCAGCAGTCCGAGCGCCAACACGGAGGCGGCGATCACGGCCAGGGCGATCCCGGTCGCAAGCCTGTCGCCTCGCCCCATCGCGTGAGCGCCCATCAGGTCGCGGTCGCGGCCGAGCGAGCGCATGAACGGGAGCAAGACCAAAAGCAGGACGGCGTTGAGGGCCTGGGAGAGGAAGAGGATCGGGATCAGCGGGGCGCCGGGGATGAGCACGAAGATGGCGGCGACGATGACGACGACGCCGTAGCTGACGTAGAAGGACCGCGCCTCGGCGAAGCTGTCGTTGACGTCGGCTTTCCTGCCCAGGGTCTCCGAGACCGAGTAGGCGGTGGAGAGGGGGACGATCGCCGCCGCCAGCAGGGCGGCGCCGAGGAAGCCGAGGCCGAAGAGGGTCGCCGCCGTGCTTCCCGCCAGCGGTTCGAGAGCGCGGGCGGCGTCGCTGGCGTCGTTGATGTCGACGCCCTGGACGTGCAGCGTTGCCGCGCAGGCGACGACGACGAAGAACCCGATCACGCCGGTCAGCACGGCGCCGACGATCACGTCGACCCGCTCGTAGCGGAGGTCCTTGACCTGCAGCTTCTTGTCAACGGCGTAGGACTGGATGAAGGCCAGCCCCCACGGGGCCAGCGTCGTGCCGATCGTCGCCACGGCGACCAGCACCGCCTCGCGGTTGAGCGGCAGGTTTGGCACCACCAGGCCCTTGGCAGCGGCGCCCCAGTCGGGGTGGGCGAGCACGCCCGAGATCACGTAGGCGACGAAGACTGAGCTGAGGGCAAGGAGGACGTGCTCGACGTGGCGGAAGTTCGCCCTCAGGACGAGTGCCGAGACGCCGATGGCCGCGAGCGGCACGCTGAGGTAGCGGCTCATTCCGCCGAGCAGTTCCATGCCCGCCGCCACCCCGGCGAACTCGGCGCAAAGTGTCCCGGTGTTGGCGATGACCAGGGCCGAGAGCACGAGTGCTGCGGCCCGTCCCCCGTAGCGCTCGCGGACCAGAGTCATCAGCCCCTTGCCGGTGACGATCCCGAGCCGCACGCCGAGCTCGTGGAAGACGATCAGCGCCGCGGTCGAGAGGGCGAGAACCCAGAGCAGCTCGTAGCCGTACTTGGCGCCGAGGATCGAGTAGGTCGTGATCCCGGCCGGATCGTCATCGGAGAGGCCCGCCAGCACGCCGGGGCCGACCACGGCGAGCAGGGCGGCGACCCCGCCGGCCCGCAGCAGGAGGGGACGACGCCGGGTCAGGTGCCAATGCAGGTGGCGACCGGGAATCCGGTGGGCGCGGGGCTCCGGCATGCCCATACCCTGACCGACGGCTCCGATGCTTGGCGAGCCTGCGAGCATGGCGCCGTGTCAGTGATCGAGACCGAACGGCTGACGAAGTCCTACGGGAGCGTCCGGGGCATCGAGGATGTGACGTTCATGGTAGAAGCGGGGGAGGTCTTCGGGTTTCTCGGTCCCAACGGCGCCGGCAAGACAACGACCATCCGCACCCTGCTCGACCTCCTCCACCCGACTTCAGGCAGCGCCCGCATCTTCGGACTCGATAGCCGGCGCGAGAGCGTCGCGATCCGGGCGCGGCTCGGCAACCTGCCGGGTGACTTCGGCTACGGGAAAGGGTCCACAGGGCGTGAAGCGCTCGCCTTGCTGGCGCGGCTTCGCGGCATTGAAGGCATCGGCAGGGCGGAGGCATTGGCCAAGCGCTTTCGGGCCAACCTCGACCGTCCTCTGGGCGAGCTCTCGCGCGGTAACCGGCAGAAGGTCGGCCTCATCCTCGCCACCTTCCACGAGCCGGAGCTGCTGATCCTCGACGAGCCGACCAGTGGGCTCGACCCCCTGATGCAGGAGGAGTTCCTGGCCCTGGTGGCCGAGGAGCGCGAGCGCGGCTGCGCGGTCTTCATCTCCTCGCACGAGCTCGACGAGGTGGAGCGGGTCTGCGACCGGGTCGGCATCGTGCGCGACGGCCGCCTGATCGCCGTCGAGCGGATCGCCGACCTGCTCGGCAAGGCCAAGCGCCGGGTGAGGCTGGAGCTGACCGAGCCGGCCGGCCTCGCTGAGCTCGAGGCGCTTCCCGGGGTCAGCGAGTTGAAGGTCGAGGGCCGGCGCGCCTCCTTCCTGATCGGCGGGGATCCCGACCCGGCGATTAAGGCGATCGCCGGCCATCGCGTCGCCGACATCGAGATCGCCCACCCGACGCTCGAGCAGGTCTTCCTCACCTACTACGAGGAGGGCGGGGCCGGATGAGGCATCTGGTCGCGACCCACCTGCACGACCGGCGCCGCTCCGTCCTCGCCTGGGGTCTTGCCCTCGGCCTCTGGTCCGCCTTCATCGTCTCGATCTTCCCCTCGATCGAAGACGTGCTCTCGAAGGCGACCAAGGGGTATCCGCCAGCGCTGAAGGAAGCGTTCGGGATTAGTGAACTGGCCAACGTCGAGCAGTACCTGCAGGCCGAGATGCTGAGCCTGATCGTGCCGCTCGCCCTTGGTTACCTGGCCGTTAGAGCGGTCGCAAGCGGCCTCTCCGGCGCCGCCGAAAGCGGCCGCCTCGACGTGCTGCTCTCAGCTCCGGTCTCGCGCAGCGCTCTCGCAGCGGCGAGCTTCGCGGCGACGGCGGTCGAGCTCGCCCTTGTGCTGGCGCTAACCGTCGCCCTCACCGCGCTCGGCAGCGTGCTCTCCGGTGCCGGCCTGCAACTCGGCTCCGCCGTCGCCGGCTTCGCCAACGTCTGGCCGCTGGCGCTGCTGTTCGCCGGGTTCGGCGTTGTCGCCACCGGCTGGTCGCTGCGCACCAGCGTCGTCACCGGATCGGTAGCGGGAGTGCTGGTCTCGATGTACGTGGTCGATCTGATCGGCCGGCTCGACTCCGACCTCTCCGGTGTGCGCTACATCTCGGTCTTCAAGTACTACGGGAATGCGATCGAAGACGGCATCAAACCGCTTGCCTTCTGCGGCGTCGCCGTCACGGCAGCGGTTGTTGCGACGTTCGGTGCTTGGCTCTTCGAGCGCCGCGATCTTTCGGGGTAATCACCCACGCTGGTGACGCTAGACCCGACGGAAGAGATAGACAACGAGCAGGATCAGGATGATGACTATGAGAATTCCGACGATGGTCAATTGAGTCCTTTTTTCGGATTGCGTCCTTGACCTGAAACGAGAGGGTCGGTGAATTGTCAGGGGCGATCCAGATCGTCCCTGACGGATCGCCGTCGCCCACGTTGGAAAGGAATGCCGAACCAACCGGACCCAGGGCCAGACGGGCACTCCGCCACGTTCGAGAAGGAGCCGGCCAATGTTCAACTGCAAGCGCTGCGGAGCGGGTTACAGCCCGATTCGAGCGGCGATCATCGAGTTCTGTCCCCGCTGTTGGGTGCGGGACCGGGTCCGAGTTCCCCTGGTGGTTAGGGTCTTCCGGGACTCACCCCGGCCTCGAGTAGATCAATGAGGTCCCTACGGTAGCCGAGGAAGCCGAGGCGGTTCTGCCGCACCTTCAGGCCGACCTCGTCGAAGGACTGCCTGCTGAGGTGGAAAGGGATTCAGGGCTTCTTGAGTCAACCTTGAGGTATTGGTGCACGAAGGCGATTGCCATGCTGCCCTCGCCGACGGCGGCGGCGACGCGCTTGACCGGGCCGAAGCGGACGTCGCCGCAGGCGAAGATGCCGGGGACGCTCGTCTCCAGCAGGTAGGGGTCGCGGTCGAGCGCCCAGTGGTCCGCCGAGCGCATGTCGGGGCCGGTGAGGACGTAGCCGCGCTGGTCGAGCGCGATCTCCGGCGGCAGCCAGGCCGTCTCCGCATCGGCCCCGATGAAGATGAACAGACCGCCCGACTCGAGCCGGGAGATCTCGCCCGTCGCCGAGTCGCGAACGTCGATCGCCTGCAGCGAGCTGTCGCCGTGCACCTCTGCCACCTCGGTCCCGAACGCCACCCTGATGTTCGACCGGGTCGCGAGCTGGTCGACCAGGTAGCGCGACATGCTTTTCTCCAGCCGGTCACCTCTGCAGAGAATCGTCACGCTCTTCGCATGGGTGGAGAAGAAGAGGGCCGCCTGCCCAGCTGAGTTGCCCGCGCCGACGATATGGACATCGAGGCCGTACGTATTCGGGGCCTCGCTGCGCGCCGCGCCGTAGGAGATGCCCTTGCCGGCGAGGCGCTCGAAGCCCTCGATCTCGAGGTGCCGCCATTCCACCCCGCAGGCGAGGATGATCGTGCGCGCCCGGATCACGTCACCCGCGTCGAGATGAAGCTCGCGGTTGACGGCGTCGATTCGCATGATCGACCGGGTGACGAGGATCTCGGCCCCAAGGCGGCGCGCTTGCTGCAGCGCCCGGCTTGCCAGCTCGCCCCCCGAGACGCCGGAGGGGAAGCCAAGGTAGTTCTCGATCCGCGAGGAGGTGCCGGCCTGGCCACCGGGCGCCTCGCGCTCGACCACGAGCGTGCGCAGGCCCTCCGAGGCCCCGTACACCGCCGCGGCTAGACCCGCGGGCCCGGCGCCGACGATCACGGTGTCGTACTCGGCGGCGCCGGCCTCGGTGTCGACGCCGAGCAGTTCCGCGACCCGGCGCAGTTGCGGCCGCACCGCGGTCTTGCCGTCGACGACCCGGATCGCCGGCCAGTCCTGCTCGGCTGGCAGCTCGCCACCCCACTGCTTTACCGCGTCGCTCGTCTCGGGTGTGAGCCACTTGAAGCTGATCTGGTTGCGATCCAGGAAGCGCCGCAGCTCTGCGCACGAGGCATCCCAGCGATGCCCGACCACGATCGCGCGCGGCGGCGGCGGCGCGGCCGCGATGCCCTCCAGGCCGCGTGAGCCGCCCATCCTGTGGCCCGCGAGCTTGCCGATTTCCCTGCCAACGTCCGGCGCCACGGCCGCGACCGAGTGGTAGTCGTGCGGCTCGATTCGCATCACGCGGGACTTCTCCGCGGCGCGAAAGCCGACCGGGAACACCGTCCCGAGCACGATCGGCACCTCGCCGAAGATGTCTCCCTCGTGCCGCTCGCCGACTACACGCTCGATCCCGTCGACCGCCTTGACCGCCTCGATGCGGCCCTCGAGCAGGGCGAAGATCGCCCGCTCGTCGCCCTCGTGCGCGGCGTACTCGCCGGGCATCAGGCTGATATCCGCCGCGGCGCGGGAGAGCTGCTCTCGATCGGCGGCGTTGAGATCTGCGAAGACGGCGACCGCCGCGATCTCCTCTGCCGTCACCATCAGCGGCCAGAGTACTCTGCGAGCGCCTGTCCCGGCCATCTAGCATGGGCGCCTGCGCGTCAAAAACGAAGAAGGGACGAGGATGCTCAAGCTGGGAGATGTAGCGCCGGATTTCCAGGCCGAGACGACCGAGGGGCCGATCAGCTTTTATGACTGGATCGGCGACTCGTGGGCCGTGCTGTTCTCGCACCCGAAGGACTTCACGCCGGTCTGCACCACCGAGCTCGGCTACATGGCCAGCATCAAGCCCGAGTTTGACCGCCGTAGCGTGAAGATCCTCGGCCTCTCGGTTGACCCGCTGGACAAACACGAGGTCTGGGCAAACGACATCGCCGAGACCCAGGGCACGGCGCCCAACTATCCAATCGTCAGCGATGCCGACTTCGAGATCTCGAAGGCCTACGGGATGCTGCCCGCCGACGTCTCCGGTGACCCCGGCGATCGCACACCCGCCGACAACCAGACCGTGCGCAACGTCTTCGTCATCGGCCCCGACAAGAAGATCAAGCTCATCCTCGTCTACCCGATGACCACCGGGCGCAACTTCGACGAGGTCCTGCGTGTGATCGACTCGCTGCAGCTGACCGCCCAGCACAAAGTCGCGACACCGGCCCAGTGGCAGCAGGGCGACGACGTGATCATCGCCGGCTCGGTCTCCAACGACGAAGCTGAGACGATCTACCCAGATGGGTGGGAGTCGCCGCGCCCCTACATCAGGATCGTGCCGCAGCCGAAGTGACGGATCCTCTCGTGGTCGAAGGGATCGAAGTGCTCGACGCCGCTTGAGTTAGGGTCTGCGCAGAGACTTGTCGGCACGCAACCGAAATTTGCCTGTGACGCTTGACGATTTCAGCCTGGCGTCGCTCGAAGATGCGTCAATTGCAGGGCAAACGACCCCGGGCGTCCTGCTGGTGCGAGCCATCCGCTACTACCTCGCCGAGCGCGAAAGGGATCGTCCCGGTTGGCCGTGCTCGCGCCTTTTCCAGGAAGGCGGCGCGGGGGAGGTGGCGGCGACGGTGGAGCTTGACGTCGATGGGGCGACCTGGGAGGCGTTTTCGCTAGAGGCCGATCGGCAGGAGGTCTCCACGGACCGGCTCCTGCAGCACGCCGCTCTCTATTACCTGGCGGACCAGGACAGCGGCCGCATCACCGAGAAGATCCTCGTAGATCTGGAAAAAACGGATCCTTAGACCTCAGGAGCGGGCCACCACCGGCGCTGCGCCAAGCTCCGTAAGGGCCGACTGGAGGCTGAGCCGGCCTCGATGGTGGAGCGCATGAATCGCGTTCTCTTTTTTCCCCAGCAGCTTTGCGATCTCCGCCGGTGAAAGCCCGACTATGTGCCTGAGTACGAGGACTTCCCGCTGGTCCTCGGTCAACTCGGCCAGCGCCTCGCAGAGGTCGCGGTTGCGTTCGCGGCTGATCTGCCTGCGATCGTCTTCGGCGACGTGGATGTCTTCAAAGAGCGTCAGCCGCCGTGCGCGAAGGTGGTCCAGCGCTACGTTGCGGGCAACTTTTCGAATCCAGGCGGAAAAGGGCACCTCGCGGGGCTCGTATTTCCCGATCACCCGCATCAGCTTGATGAAGACGTTCTGGGTGATGTCTTCGGCCTCGTGATGATCTTTGACCAGGCTCTTGACGAAGCGCAGGATTTCGTCTGCGTGCCGGAGGTAAAGAAAGCGAAGGGCCTGTGCGTTTCCGGCCTGAGCACTGACGATCGCCGCCTTGACTACGCGGCTGTCGCCGTTTCCCCCCTCGACTGGCAAGCTGGCTTCGGTTGAGCCAAGCTCGGATTGGCTGACTGTCAACTCCGGCATCCCCTATGCATGTGTTCCCGTCCCTTCCCAATTGAGAATCGGAAACGCCCCCGAGAGGGCGGAAAATCTGAGTGCCTACCCAGGGCACTCAGTGATTACAACAACGTAAATGTGCCAGTTTGTCAATTGAAAAGATTTAATTGAGCAATAGCCTTGTCGCTCAGATCCAGGGGTTTCATGAGCATCCAAAGACCGTGGTTTTAGGATGAGAAAAGGACTAGAAATCCACTCTGGTTTTTTTCGAGGCTTCGAGAAACACCGTGTCACGGCCTACCGCCGAGGGCGCGTAAGAAAACTCGGCCATCTCCCGTTTACCGCGACGATGCACCTCGATCACAAGCTAAGCCTCCGCAGCCTGCCTCAGGCTTTGAGGTCCAGGGGCGGACGCGCATCACTTGCGATAACCGCCGTGCTGGCCACGGTGCTCGCGCTCGGCGCCGTCCCGGCAAACGCCGATCTGCCGATAGAAGGAGTCTGGTCCTTCAACGGTGGCAAAGTGGCAATTCAGGCGGAAGGGGAGGCGCTCACCGGCATCGTTGTCGCGCCAACGAAATTCTCGCAATGCACGCACCCGACCGCCGAGCGGATGTGGACCGAGATGGGCCGCAGGCCGGACGGGTCCTACTGGGGGCTGCACCAGTGGTTCTTCGCCACCGATGAATGCGTCGCCAACCCGGCGCTGGGCCTCGCTGCCTGGCGCGTGATGCAGACCCCGAATCGCGAGCGTTTCCTGCGAGCCTGCTTCAGCGAACCGGGAAGCACCTCGCAGCCGACGATCGCGCCGGACGGCACGACGGCGGACGCAACTTTCGGTTGCGTCGACTCGGCCCTGGTCGACTCGCTGCCGACGCCCGCATCGGCGCAGGTCAGTCGCTACGTGAAGCTTCCGTCCAATCAGGCGTGCATCAGCCGCTCGAGGCTGCGGATCCGCATGCACGATCCGAAGAACGATCCGCTCGAGAAGGTCGTCGTCACGCTCAGCAGCGGCAAGATCCACCGGCGCGCGACGCTCAAGCGGCACGGCAATGCGGTCGTCGCGACGCTCGCTCTCAACGGCCTGCCGGCAGGGCCATTCACCGTCAAGGTCCGGCTGACCACGGTTCTCGGCGAACACCTTTCAGGCAGGCGCAGCTACGTACGTTGCGCGAAGCGATACGGGCACCGGGCAACGGCGCACCGTGGCGATTCGCGCTAGAGATGGGCGATGAGCGCCGGCTACGTTGGCTACGGGCTCTCGCTGCATTCCTCGTTCCCGCTCCCGGGCATGGCGCAGACGAGGCTCGAGGGTCCGCCCTCGCTTGGCCTCGCGCTCGAAGCGCCTGCCGAATTGGAGGCAGCCTGGAGTGGCCCGGTCGGACCCTCGCCCTGGCGCGGGCGGCTCGGTGACGGCCAGGTGTTGACGATCGAGCGGGGGGTCGAGGGCGATCTGCGCTTCGCCTACGGCGATCGAGCTTGCTTTCGCCTCAATCCCACCGGCGACCGTCTTGGTTGTGCTCCCCGGGATGCCCGCCACCTTGATTGGCAGCGAGTGCTGCTCAGTCGCGTTCTTCCCAACGTCAGCATCGCCCACGGCAACGAGGCCCTGCACGCCTGCGCGGTGGAGACCCCGCTCGGGGTCGTGGCGGTCGCCGCCCCGAGCGGAACGGGGAAGTCCAGCCTCGCCCGCGAGCTGATGCGGAGGGGCTGGCCACTGGTCGCCGACGACGTCTTGATTCTCTCCCGCGGGGTTGACGCAATTGAGGCGCAGGCGGCAACGCCCCACATGAATATCTCGGCTGACGCCGGCGGTTCCGATGACCTTGGCGAGACGCTCGCCAATCTCGCCGGCGAGTCATGGTTCGCGGCTCGCAGGACCGCCAACGGCGCCCGGCGGGTGGCAGCCATCGTCATCCTCGAACGGGGCCCGGGCCTTGCTCTGGAAACCAGGTCCCTGCCCCGTACTCCGCTGGCCCTCGCCCCGTACATGCTCGGCCTGCCAGACGACGAGGGGCGTGACGCGAGCCGCTTCGCGCTCTACTCCGACCTGGTCGAGTCGGCGCGTCTGATGCAGCTCAGCGGAGGCCCGGAGGATCGTCCGGAGGCGCTTGCGGATGCTCTCGAATCGTCTCTGGGCCTGCGCTCGCCCGTCGTTACGGAGGGTGCCGCATGACCTCACACTCGCTGCAAGCGCCGGCTCTGGTCGGCGAGCCCCTGGCGCCGACGCTCGTGGAGAAAACCGTCGTCTCGGCAACGCCGGCCGACAACGCGATCCCCCTGGTGCTGAGAGGAGTGCACAAGCGCTGGCACAAGAGCCAGGCGCCCGTGCTCGAGGGGGTGGACCTGACGCTCGACCTGGGCACCAGCACCTGGGTGGGTGGCCGCAACGGCGCGGGCAAGACCACGCTGCTGCGGATAGCCGCGGGTCTGATCGATCCTGACCGTGGACGGGCTCAAGTTTGGGGCTATACGGCGGCAGAGAATCGCAGCCGCTACCAGCGTTTGCTGGCGTTGCTCCCCGCTGGCGATCGCGGCCTCTACGCGCGCCTGACCGTGCGTCACCAGCTTCGGTTCTGGGCCCGGATCGCGATGCTCGATCCAGCCCAGGTCCAAGCCAAGGTCGAGGAGACGATCGAGGCATTCGAGCTGAGCGAGCTCGCCGAGCGGCGGGTCGACCGGCTGTCGATGGGTCAGCGTCAACGGCTGCGGATCGCGATGACGTTCCTCACCGAGCCCGAGATCGTCCTGCTCGACGAGCCGCTGACCAGCCTCGACGCCGAGGGGGCCGAGGTCCTCGAGCGGGCGATCGGCGGGCTGATGGCTCGGGAGGGGACGCTGCTGTGGTGCTCGCCGAGCGGCGAACACCTCGATCGGCACTTCGATGCCCGCTGGGTCCTCGCTGAGGGGAGGTTGGTGGCGGAGTGACCGAGCTGCGGCGCAGCGGCCTTGCCTTCGGCGCCGTGATGCGCCGTGACCTGCACGTCTACCTGTCGTACCGGACCCGGATCGTCAGTCAGGTGCTGACCCCCGTCTTCAGCCTGACGCTGTTCTATTACGTGTCGCGGCTCGTGCACGTCAGCGGCTTTCCCTCGCCGGCCAGCTACTTCGGCTTCGTCGTCGTCGGCATCGCCCTGATCAGCGTCCTCTACTCGTGCTTCTCGATCTCCGAAATGGTCAGGCAGGAGCTGGTCGCCGGCACCTTCGAACGGCTGCTGCTGTCGCCGTTCGGTGCGATGCGCGGGGTGGTCGCGATGACCCTCTTCCCGCTGTTCAACGCGATCCTGCTTGCGGCGCTCACGCTTGGCATCGGCTGTGCCCTGTTCGGACTGCAGCTGCACTGGGCGACGGTTCCGCTCAGCCTGCCGGCACTGGCGCTGGCGTTGCTTTCGTTTCTCCCGTTCGGCCTGCTGTTCGCGGCCCTCGCGGTCGCGACCAAGCAGGGCAGCATGGGGACGAGCTGGGTGATCGCGCTGATCTCGATCGTCGGCGGGCTCTACTTCCCGCTGACGCTGCTGCCGGAATGGGCGCAGACGGCGTCCCACCTGCAGCCGTTCACACCGGCGACCGAATTGCTTCGCCACCTGCTGGTTGACAGTCCGCTGCAGACCTCGACCGTGACGGCGATCGCGAAGCTGGTCGGTTTCGCCGCTCTGCTCCTGCCGGCGTCCCTGTTCGCCCTCCACCACGCGATCCGTCTCGGCCAGCGTCGGGGAACGATCATCGAGTACTGAGAAAGCGACCGAATCCGCATGAGCTCAAGCACAACCCCAAGCCAGGAGACCTTGCTGAAGGCGAGGATCAAGGTCCCTCAGCACATCGTCTACCGAACCTTCCCCTCGGAGACGGTCGTGCTCAACCTGCAAACGGGGAAATACCACGGCCTCAATCCCACCGCCGGGCGCATGCTCGAGACGCTCGAGCGGGCGGAATCGGTGCTCGAGGCGGCGACGGTCGCCGCCGGTGAGTACGACCAGCCCCAGGCGCCGACCGAGCGGGACATGTGCCAGCTCTGCACGTCCTTGCTCGAGCGAGGTTTGATCGAGATCGACGAGGAAGATGGCGCCGGTTGAGCCAGCGGTCGCGACCGCGTTCACGCCCGCGGTGAGTCGGCTGAGCATGGCCGGGCGGGCGCGGCTCGGTACTGAGATCGTGATCGCCTACCTGCGCGCTCAGCGCGAGCTGCGCCGGGCGCCGATCACGAGCGTGGTGGAGAGGTTGCGCATGGCACCGAGGCAGGTGCCGGGCGTCGGCGCGCTCGAGGAGGCCCAACGGCTCGGCCGTGCCGTGTCCCGCACTCTCGCGTTGCTGCCGGGCGACACGCGTTGCTTGCGTCGTTCGCTGGTGCTGCTGCAGCTGCTGACCCGTCGCGGTATCTCCGCGCGCCTGGTGATCGCGGCGCGCACGGACCCGGACTTCCTCGCCCACGCCTGGGTCGAGCACGATGGGGTTCCCGTCCTCGTACCGGCGAGCGACTCGTTCGGTCGCCTCGTCGAGCTGTAGGCGGGCGTGGCCACCGTCTTCGGGCTCGACGTCCAAACCGACCGGCCCATGTCGTTCCTGGAAGGGGCCAGGGCGGGGCCTACCGGCCGCGGGCTGGAGCTCTCTTTGCTCGAGGCGCCCGAGGCGGTTAGCTGGCCGGCAGGCGCAGAGCTGATTTCCGATCAGCGTAAGCCCGACGGGACCGTGAACTTCCAGATCGAGCTCGACCCCGAGGCGGGTTTCCGCATCTGGGGGCCCGACTACGGCCTCAGCGTCCTCCGGGGCGACGGAGGGAGGCTGCTCGGCGCCTCTGGCGGGGGCGGGGAAAACGCCTGGCAGAGGCTGCTGGTCGCCCAGACGCTGCCCTTCGCCGCCGTCCTTCAGGACCTCGAGGTTCTGCACGCAAGCGCCGTGGCAACGCCGCGGGGGGCGGTTGCGCTCAGCGGCCGCTCGGGATCGGGAAAGACCTCGCTGGCGCTTGAGCTCTGCCGCCGGGGGGCCGGCTTCCTCGCCGACGACGTGCTCGCGCTGGAGCGGGTTGACGGGGAGCTGGTCGGTCATCCGGGGGCGCCCGTGGTCGGGATCGACAACCCCGAGGCGGAGCGCCTGAGCGCGGCCGAGGAGGTGGGGAGGACGAAGGTCCTGGCGGTGGACGCCAGGGAGCAGGTCGCGCGGGCGCCGGCGCTTGCCCCGCCGACGCCGCTGCGGACACTGTTCTTCCTCGACCGCCGGCCCGACGGCCCTACCCGGCCTCGCTTCGAGGCTGCCGCCGATGCCCAGGCGCTGCTCTCCTCCACCTTCAACCTCGTGCTCAGCGGACCGCAGCGACTCGAGCGGCTCCTGGACACCTGCGCTCTGCTCGCCGCCTGCCGGGTTGAGCGCGTCGAATGTGGCCCGGCGGTTGGCGTCGCCGAGCTCGGCGACGCGGTCGAAGAGCGGATCGGCGGGCTGACGTGAGCCGCTGGCTGGTGGGCGCCTTCGATCCGAGCGGCCGTGTCGACGGAGCGCAGTTGGCGAGTGCGCTGGCGCCACACGCCGCGAGAACGCTGGAGTGCGGCCCTTTGCGCTTGGCCTACAGCGGCCCGCCGCTTGCAGCGAGGGCGCCGATCTGCATCCTCGACGGCGTCCTGGACAACGCCGAGGAGCTTCGGGCCGAGCTGGGGCTCGCTGCAGCGGTCGCCGAGGAGGATCTGCTCGCGGCGGGCTACCGCCGCTGGGGCCGGGCGCTGCCCGAGCGCCTGCGCGGGGACTTCGTCCTACTGCTCTGGGACAGCGAGCATGGCGAGGGGCTGCTTGCTCGGGATCAGCTCGGTGTGCAGCCGTTCTACCTCTTCGACGTCGACGGCGGGGTTCGCTTTGCCAGCGAGGTCCGTCACCTGATCGCCTCGCTTCCCCGCCAGCCGCAGCCCGACCAAGCCAGCCTTGCGCACTGGATCGCGACCAGCAGTCGGCCGGGGATGCAGACGCTTTGGGCGGGCGTTCGCCGGCTTCGGCCCGGTGGGATGTTGCGTCTCAGCCGACGCGGAGTCAGCGAGGAGGCGTACTGGGCACCCCGTTTCAAGGAGCCCCTCGATCTGCCGCCGGACCAGCTCGCCGCGGAGGTGCGCGCCGAGCTCGAGCGCTCGGTGCGGCGCCGGGCTGCCGGCGACGGCGCCACCGGAGTGCTGATGAGCGGCGGGCTGGACTCCTCCGCGGTTGCCGCCCTCTGCGTAGAGACGGGAGCGGGGGCGCCCTACGCCTGCTCGGCCACTTTTCCCGACTACCCCGACGCCGATGAGTCCGAGTTGATTGGCGAGCTCAGGCAGTCACTGTCCTTGCCCGGCATCACCGCGGAGGTACGGACCGGGGGGCTCTTGGGGAGCGCCTTGGAGCACCTTGAGGCGTGGCGGATGCCGCTGCTTGGCTGGGGAGATTTTTGGACCCTTGCCCTGATGCGGATGGCGGCTGCCGAGGGTGTAGAGACGATGCTCGATGGCGACGGAGGCGACGAGCTGTTTGGGCCACGCACCTATTTACTCGCCGATCGCCTCCGCGCTGGGCACCCGCTCGAGGCGTTGCGGCTGGCGCTGCAGCTGCCAGGCGGCGGCCCGCACGTTCCCCGCCGCGAGGTCGCCAGGGTCTTCGGCTCGCAAGCGCTGGCGGGGGCGCTTCCCTACCGGTTGCACGATCTGAGGCGAAAAGCCGTGGTGGAGCGGACGGCGCCCGCATGGCTGAAGCGACGGGTCGCCGAGGATCTGGTCGCCTCCGATGACCCCTTTGCCTGGAAGCAGCTCGATGGTCCCCGCTGGTGGGGCCACGTCGCCTACGGGGTGACGCGGGGGATAGAGGAGGCGGGAGTCTTCGAGCACCAGCGCCGGCGAGCGGCACTCGCCGGCATGCGAGCCCGACATCCGCTGCTCGATCTCGATCTGGTCGAGCTCGCCCTGCGCCAGCCGCCGCGGGCGACGCTCGATCAGCGCTTCAGCCGTCCCGTGCTGCGCGCCAGCATGGACGGGCTGCTTCCGGATTCGGTGCGTCTGCGACCCGGGAAGGCGCACTTCGAGGCGCTACTCGCCGATTGCCTCAGCGGCGCCGATGCGGCGGCGGTGCGAGAGATCCTCACCGCCCCCGACCTCGAGCTCGGCGCGTACCTCGATCCGGTCGCGATGCGCGGCGCCCTCTTCGATTCCGACGCCCAGCGCCGTCAGAGCCCGTTCCGCTGGATGTGGCAGGTCTGGCGGCTGCTCACCGCGGAGCTGTGGCTGCGCTCGCTGGCGTCGCCGCTGGGCGGCCTGAAGGCGCATTCGGCGCCGAGCTCGCCGCGGATAGAGGCTCGCTCGGTGGCCGCGCCTACAACTTTTTTCCCACTTGACCAGAAAATGCCTTCCTCTAGGCTCGGTCCACGGTAACCGCTAGCTCGACCGCGTCGGCATTTCAGGCGTGGCAGGGGTTAGTAAAGAGATAAGGAGCGGTCACAAAATGAGCAACAGAGAGAGCCTTGGAGCCTATGAGGCCCCCCGGGTTGTCGATTACGGCGATCTGCAGAAACTGACCGCGGCCTGTCTTGGCGGCAGCGGCAGCGATTCCGGTTACCCGGGAACGATCGGTGGATACACGGTCGGCCCGAGCAACCCGGCAGCTGGGTGCAAATCGAACCCTTGATCACGGGTTAGGCAACGCCAGTCCTCGGTAATAGAAGCTGCCCCACGCATGGTCTCGCGAGCGAGGCCATGCGTGGGAGGCGGCTTTTTGGTGTGCACTCTTAATACCCGTCCGTAGACGTGTACGTATGGGCGCGGTGCATACCTACTGCACTCTTTGTGCCTGTTTGAGTCGAGCTGAATTCGACTTCAAAAAAGTTCACACCTCCTCGTAAGTTCTGGGGCGGAGTCGCGCGTTAGGCGGCTGTGCCACGCACGCTTCAGGTAGAACCGCCGAGCCCAGCCGATCGAAGCGGCGAACGCCCGACCGCTGCTCTGGTCGGTGCCGGAGGCCCCTCATTTGAAATCGGCTCGATGCTGGTGGCGAGGGGGTGGGAGGTGGTCCTCGTCGATGCGATCGAGGATCTGTCCCAGGCCGAGGCGACTCCATCCTTGATCGCGCTCTGGGTCGGGGGCGAGCTCTGCGGGGCGGTGAGCGGCGATCGGGAGCCGATGTCCCGTGCGATGGCGTGGGGGCCGGTCGTCTTGGTCTGCTCCGAGATACGCCCTGGGGACCTGCGAGCTGCGATGTCGGGCGGTGCGTCGGGGGTGGTGCTCGAGAACGAGCTGGCGACTGCTCTCTGCCCTGCCCTGCAGGCGGCCTTGGTCGGGCAGGTATGTGTGCCGCGGCAGCAAGCCGAGCAAATCGAACCGGCAACGCTTTCGCCGCGGGAGAAGCAGATCCTCAGCTTGGTGGTGATGGGCTACATGAACGGTCAGATCGCCGAGCAGCTTTTCGTCGCCGAAAGCACGGTAAAGAGTCACCTTTCCTCAGCATTCAGCAAGCTTGGGGTGCGCTCGCGAACCGAGGCGGCGGAGTTGATCATGGACTCTGAGCGGGGTCTGGGAATTGGTGTGCTTGCTCTTGGCGGCCAGCCGCTCGAGGCGATTCCGAACGGTGACATAGGGGTGAGAAGTGGCGGTTGAGTCATCGGGGCCGGCTGTGGTTGCTCCGGGCCTCCCGGACCTCGGCGCTCCAGCGGAGGAAGCTCGTCTCGAGCCGGAGCTCGAGCCGAGCGTCGCGTCCACTCCGCAACGCCCGGCAGCGCGAGTCAGCCTGCGACGCGATCAGCTGTTTCGGCGCTTGCTCTTCGTCGCCGACATGGCGGCGTTCGTCGCCGCGGTACTGGTCCTGTCGCAGCTCTTCTCGAGATCGCCGCGCCTCACCTGGGTGGGCGTCGGCGGTCTGGTCGGGTTGTTCCTGGGCGCCAAGGTGCTCGGCCTCTACGATCGCGACGAAGCGGTTCTGCACAAGACGACGCTGGACGAGGCGCCGAAGCTTTTCCATGTCGCGACGCTGGGGGCGCTGTGCGCATGGCTGGCTGGCGGCTTCGTCGTCGCGGGCGGCACCCTCGATCGCGAGGAGGCGCTGCTGCTCTGGGGGTTGCTGGTCTTCTTCCTCATTATCGCTCGCGCCAGCGCCCGTGCCGTCGCTCTGGGCAGCGCGCCAGCCGAGCGCTGCCTGCTGGTCGGCAGCCGGGGCGCAGCGAAGACGATCGAGTCCAAGCTTGCCAGTCATCACGGGATCAAGGCGGAGCTGGTGGGTCACATCGATACCGCGGACGTGGTGAGCTGGTCTGCCGATGCTTACTCGGCGCCGCGCCTGGCCGAGATTCGCGAGCTCGCCAAGTCGCTCGGTGTGCAGCGCGCGATTGTCACGCCCGACAGCGTCGACGCGGACAAGATGCTGGATTTGATCTGCACACTGGAGGCGGTGGGCGTCAAGGTCAGCGTCTTGCCCCGCCTGCTCGAGGTAGTCGGCTCCTCGGTCGAGTTCGACGATTTGCACGGGGTCACCGTGATGGGGGTGAAGCGATTTGCGCTTACCCGCTCCTCGACCACGGTCAAGCGCGCCTTCGACCTGATTGGCGCCTCGATCGGGCTGCTCGCCGTGGCGCCGCTGATGATTGCGATCGCGATCGCGATCAAGCTCGACGGGGGTGGCCCGGTCTTCTTCCGGCAGCGCCGGGTGGGTCGGCACGGCAAGCACTTCGGCCTGCTCAAGTTCCGCACCATGGTCCCCGGGGCCGACGCGCTGAAGGACTCCCTGCGCGATCGCAACGAGGCTCAGGAAGGGCTGTTCAAGATCGCCGATGACCCGCGGGTGACGCGAGTGGGGCGGATCCTGCGCAAGACTGCGCTCGACGAGCTGCCGCAGCTCTTCAACATCCTCTCCGGGGAGATGAGCCTGGTCGGTCCGCGGCCGTTGGTCGTCGACGAGGACCGCAACGTCAAGGGCTGGTACCGCCGCCGTCTGGAGCTGATGCCGGGCCTGACCGGCCCCTGGCAGATCCTTGGCCCCGCCCGCGTGCCGCTGCGGGAGATGGGCGCAATCGACTACCTCTACGTCGCCAACTGGTCGCTCTGGGGCGACATCAAGATCCTGCTGCGCACCGTCCCGCACGTCGTGGGGCGGCGGGGGCTTTGAGGTTCCGTGCGCGCCGGGGTCGCGCGAGGAGGCGGATGTCCGCATCGGCCCTGGCCGCGACCTGGCAGGCGGCGACCACCACGGCGATCACGAGGAGCCACGCCAGGGCGATCAGTGAGATGGCGAGTGCCGCCGGATCAATCAATGCGGAAACCACACTCTCTACAACGCATGCCAAGAGCAATGTTCGCGGTCGGATCGGCTGGTCCTGCGGTTTCGGCGGGGAAATGGACCGATGACTGAGCGGATCGAGGCCGATGTGGCCGTGATCGGCGCCGGGCCGGCGGGCATCGTGATCGGGCTGGAGCTAGCCAAAGCCGGTCACCGGGTCGTGCTGCTGGAGAGCGGCGGGGAGCGCTTTGACCCGCGAGCCCAGCGCCTCGGCGACGCCTCGGGAGTGGATCCCCACCACGTCGAGCTTTCGCTGGCGACGCGGCGGCAGCTGGGGGGCGCCTCCAACATCTGGGGAGGGCGGTGCGTGCCCTTCGACCCGATCGACTTCGAGCCGCGTCCGATCGTCGGCGACGCCCGCTGGCCCGTCGACTACGAGGAGGTCTCCGCCTACCTGCAGCGCGCCTGCGAGTGGTGTCGTTGCGGCGAGGCGGCCTTCGAGACCGACCGGCTGCCCGAGCTGGCGGACCGGGCGATCGTGCCCGGTTTCACCGACGGCGAGGTGCGGGCGAGCGCGCTGGAGCGCTGGTCGCTGCCGACGAACTTCGGGCGCCTGTACCGCGAGGCTCTCGAGCGCGCGCCGTCGTTGCGCTTGGAGACTGAGCTCACCTGCACCGAGATCGTGCCCGAGGCCGGCGCAGGGGAGGGGGGCGCCAGGAAGGTGGCCCACCTCGAGGCGAAGGCGAAAGACGGGCGGCGAGTCGAGATCAAAGCCGCCCGTTACGTGGTTGCCGCCGGCGGCCTTGGGTCGACGCGCCTGCTCTTCGCTTCCACCCGGCACGACCCCGACGGGATCGGCAACCACTCCGGGCACCTCGGCCGCTGGTACATGGCGCACGTCGAGGTGCGCGTCGGCCGGGTCCGCTTCACGACCCCACCACAGCAAACGATCTACGGCCACGAGCGCGATCGCGACGGCGTCTACGTGCGGCGCCGCTTCACCTTCAGTCCGGCGGCGCAGCGGGATCTGGGTCTGCCCAACGTGGCGATCTGGATGGTCAACCCCGAGATCGGCGACGCCTCGCACGGCAGCGGCATCCTCTCCTTCGTCTACCTGATGCTGATATCTCCCCTGGGGCGCTACTTCGTCGCCGAGGGAATCCGCCAGGCGCACACGAAGACTTCTCGCCCGGCGAGCGTTCGTGCCCACCTCCGCAACATCGCCCGGGACATCGGTCCGGCGGCGGTCTTCGCCGCCAGCTTCGGCTATCGCCGCTTCCTCAAGCGCGGCCGCAAGGTTCCCGGCTTCTTCGTCCCCAGCGCCGCCAACGCCTATCCGCTGCTCTACCACGGTGAGCACCTTCCCCACCGGCAGAGCTATGTCGAGCCGACAGCCGAGCGGGACGCCCTGGGGATGCCGCGGCTGCGCACGCACCTGCATTTCAGCGAGGAGGACGTTCGCAACGTGGGCAGGGCACACGAGCTGCTCGATCGCTCCCTGCGCGAGCAGGGCCTGGGGCGGGTCGAGATGCTCCACGACGACGTCGAGGGGGCGGTGCGCGAGCAGCTCTTCGGCGGCTATCACCAGGCGGGCACGACGCGGATGTCGGCGCTCGCCGAGGACGGCGTGGTCGACGCCAACCTCGCCGTCCATGGCTTCGAGGACCTCTTCGTCGCCAGCAGCTCGGTCTTCCCGACCTCGAGCCAGGCCAACTCGACCTTCACCCTGATCGCCTTTGCCATCCGCCTCGCCGATCGTCTCGGCGGCGAACTGAGCCAGCAGCGGCCGCCGGTGGCGATGGAGGTGGCCGCATGATCCGGGTCGGCGCGGTCGGGCTCGGCAAGATGGGGCTCTCCCACCAGGCCCTGTTGAACATGCATCCCGGCGTCGAGCTGGCCGCGGTCTGTGACTCCTCGGGCTACGTGCTCGGCGTGCTGAAGAAGCACACCGGGATGGCGACCTACGGCGACTACGAGGAGATGCTGGCCGAGGCGGATCTCGACGCGGTGCTGATCGCGACCCCGTCGCGATTCCACGCGGAGATGGTGCGCTCGGCCCTGGAGCGGGGGCTGCACGTGTTCTGCGAGAAGCCGCTGACCCTGGACCCCGAGGACTCCGAGCGGCTGGCAGAGACTGCGAGCCAGCGTGGCCTCGTCACCCAGGTCGGCTACCACAACCGTTTCATCGCGACCTTCGCCGAGCTGAAGGCATTGCTCGAGGCCGGCGCGATCGGCGAGGTGACCCACGCCTTCGGCGAGGCCTACGGCCCGGTGGTGCTGAAGGCGAAGGGCAAGACCTGGCGCAGCCAGAGCGGCGAGGGTGGCGGCTGCCTCTACGACTACGCCGCCCACGTGATCAACCTGATCAACTGGTACATGGGGGAGCCGACCGGCGTGGGGGGCACGGCGCTGCCGCGGGTGTTCTCACGGGAGACCGACGACGGGGCGTTCAGCACGCTCTACTTCCCGGCGGGCAAGACCGGGCAGATCTCGGTCAACTGGTCCGATGAGTCGCAGCGGAAGATGACCACCAGGATCAACGTCTGGGGAACCGCCGGGCGGATCTACGCCGACCGCCAGGAATGTCAGGTCTACCTGCGGGACACGGCATCGATCCCCGCGGGGTACGAGGAGGGCTGGAACGTCCGCTACACCACCGAGCTGACCGATCCGGTCTGGTTCTACCTGCGCGGCGAGGAGTACAGCGCCCAGATCGACGCCTTCGTGCGCCAGGTCGAGGCGGGGCGGGAGGACGGGGTGAACGGCTTCGCCAGTGCGGCGGTCACCGACCGGGCGATCGCGATGATGATCGGCGATGCGGAGCGCGGCCCCTCGACGCTCGCGGTGGCCGGGGACGAGAGCCCGCCGCCGCTGACCCGCCGCAAGCGGCAGCGCTGGAGGAGGGCCGCGTGAGCACCGCGCCCGACCTGCGTGAGCGAGGCCCGCTGCAGAGCGCGCCGGGCTTGGAGCCGCTGCTCTTCGGCGACAACCAGTTCTTCGGCATCAACCACATGTCCGAGGAGAAGGCGCGCGCGCAGGCGCTGCGCTTTCAGGACATCGGCGCCGTGATCGACGTTCTCGATGCCGCCCGCGAAGAGGGGCTGAGCACCTTTATGTGCACCACGCACGATCGCATCGCGCTGATCTGCGACCACATGCGCGCCCAGCCCGAGCGCTACCGCGATTTCGCCTTCTACCCGTGCATGCCCTACGCCCACAAGTACGCCAACGCGGTCACCGAGGACGGGATGCTGGGAGCGGTGAAGCGCTTCCTGCCCGACGAGGGCCTGCTGAACGCGGCGATCCGGGGCGGCAGCTCGCTGGCGACGAAGGACATCGAGGGGATGATCACCCTGCTCGTCGACGCCGAGATGAAGATGTTCCAGGGCCTGCAAACGCCGGTTATCTTCCTGCAGAACCTCGTCGTCGACCTGATGCTCGGCATGGGCTTCAAGGACGCCTTTCGCATCTTTGCCGAGCACGTGCGGGAGCGCTACGACGCCGAGCCCGGCTTCATCACGATGAACCTGCCGGCGCTGCTCGACGTGCTCGAGCAGGCGGGGGTCGAGAACCCGATCGTCTGCTCGAACATCAACAAGATCGGCTTTCGCATGTGCGGCGGGCTCGAGAGCTACCGGGCGGCGCTGCGGGAGCGCCAGTTCCGCGCCGTGGCGATGTCCGTCTTCGCCTCCGGCGCGATCCCTCCCGCGGAGGCGATCGAGTGGGTCTGCGCGCAGCCGAACGTGAAGTCGATCGTCTTCGGCGCCTCGAGCCGGGCGAACATACGCAACACCCGGGAGCTGGTCGCCGAGCACTGGCAGCCGTGACCGCCCTGCTGGTCGCATCCAGCGGTGGGCACCTGAAGGAGCTGCACCACCTGCACGGGCGGCTCGCCGGCATCGAGGGGCCCTACCGCTGGGTCACCTTCGACACTCCGCAGAGCCGCTCGCTGCTCGCCGGCGAGGCGGTCGAGTTCGTCCCCTTCGTCGGCGGCCGCGATCCCCTCAACGTTGCCCGTAACTTCCCCCGCGCGCACGCCGCCCTGCGCGGCGGCGAGGTCGACGTCGTGATCAGCACGGGCTCGGCGGTCGCCCTGCCGTTCTTCGCCCTCGCCCGTGCCCGCCGGATTCCCTGCCACTTCATCGAGAGCGCAGCGCGGCTCGACGGTCCCTCGCTGACGGGACGGCTGATCGGCAGGGTCCCCGGCGTCCATCGCTACTCCCAGTACCGGGGATGGAAGCGCCCGGGGTGGAGCTTCGGCGGCTCGGTCTTCGACTCGTTCGCCCGCGGGGCCGGGCGCGAGCGGGCCCGCGGCGCGCTGGGCAAGGTCGTTGTCACGCTCGGCACCTACCGCGGCTACCCGTTCAGGCGCCTGGTCCGGCGCTTGCTGGAAGTTCTCCCCCCCGGGGCCGAGGTGCTCTGGCAGACCGGCGACACCGACGTCAGCGGCCTCGGCATCAGCGGCCACGACGCGATCCCCGAACGCGACTTGATCGAGGCGATGCGCGAGGCGGACGTGGTCGTGGCGCACGCCGGGGTGGGAACGGCACTCGCCGCCTTCGAGGTCGGCAAGTGCCCGCTGCTGGTGCCGCGGCGCTTCTCGCTGGGCGAGCACGTCGACGACCACCAGCCGCAGATCGCCGGCGAACTCGGCGAGCGGGGCCTCTCGGTCTCAGTCGACGCCGACGAGCTGGCTGTCGAGGACCTTGCCGCCGCTGCGGCCGGGAGCGTCACGAGCCCCGCTCAGGCGCCGGCCTTCGCGACCGCCCGCGAGGGGCGACGCGGCGCCTCTCCGAGCAGCCGCTTGGAGAACAGCTCGTAGAGCTGCGCCGCCGAACGCTCGGCGTCGAACTCGCGCAGGACCGCCTCCCTGCCCTGTGCCCCCAGCTCGCGGCAGAGCGAGGGATCGCTCAGCAACGATTCGAGCTGGTCGGCCAGTTCGTCGGGACGGCCGGGGGCGACGAGGAGGCCGCCGACGCCGTCCTCGATCAGCTCGGGAATGCCGGTAATCCGTGTGCTGACCACGGGCAGGTTCATCGCCATCGCCTCCATCAGGACGACCGGGACGCCCTCGGCGAAGCTGGGCAGGCAGAAGATCGAGGCGCTTTCGTAGAGGTCGCGGAGCCGGTCCTGGCCGACGGCGCCGAGAAAGGTCACCTGCGGAGCGATTCCCAGCCGCTCGGCGCGTCGTTCCAGCTCCGGGCGCAGAGCCCCTTCGCCCGCCAGGGTGACAGCGACCGGGTGGCCACGCTCGGCGAGCAGGGCGACGGCCTCGAGCAGCACGGCCTGTCCCTTCTCGGGAACGAGGCGGCCGATGTAGAGGATCGTGGGGTGGGGGTCGGGGGTCTCAGGTGGGCTCACGCGGGTGAACTGGTCAACCGGGATGCCGACCCGGACGACGTCGAGCCGGTCCCAGGCCCCGGGGTCGCTGAGCGCCATCAGCTGGCTGCGCGCGTAGTCGCTGATGCAGACCACGAAGCTGGCGTCCTCGAGCTTCTCGGCGAGGCGGTAGTGGCCGAGGTCGGCGAACTCGGTGGGCCCGTGCATCGTGAAGCTCCATGACCACGGCTGCCGCCGCTCGACGCCGCTGCCGAGGTGGGTGGCGAGCAGCGCCAGGTCGGCCGCCGCGTTGGCCAGGTGGACGTGGATGTGGCGGATACCGCGCTTGCGGCACCCCTTCCAGAGCAGCACCGCCTCGGCGAAGTAGAAGAGCTGCCAGAGGCGGCCGCGCAACCCTGGCGGGGCGAGCCGCAGGGCGAGGGCCAGGGTGGAGAGGTAGGCGCGGGGCGCCCGCAACGCCAGCCCGAGGTGGGCGCCGAGCAGCCCCGGCCAGCTCGGCGGCAGGATCGCCACGGTGGTCTCGGCGGCGGCGCGGTCGGCGTCGGAGAGCAGCCGCTCGGCGGGGGTGCGGCGGATCGAGAAGGTGGTGATCGCGGCGCCGAGGCGGCGCAGCGCTTCGACCTCGCGGAGGACGAAGGTGTGCGAGATCGCGGGGTACTCGGAGCATAGGTAGGCGAGCTTCACGGGCGGGGCTCCGGCGATGTCTCGCGCTCGGTCCGGGTCCACGCGGTCGGCCCGCGCCCGAGCAGGAAGCGCGCGTAGAGCCCCAGCTTGGAGACGATCAGCAGCGGCGCGAGGAGCAGGGCGCGGTAGACGTTGGCCGGCGCCCGCACGAGCCGCAGGCCGGCCAGGACGAAGGTGATCTGAGCGGCCAGGCTGAGGGTGGACAGCGCCTGCAGACGGCGATTGCCGAGCAGTTGGCCGGCCAGCAGCGATCCGAGGTTGCCGGCCGCGAGCAGCGATTGCGGTGGCAGCAGGCACTCGAGGCCGGCGTGCACCCGAACGATGTCGCGCCGGGCCAGGCCGGCGGCCAGTAGGCGAGGGCTCCAGGCGCGGATCAGTTGCAGCCTGCCCCGTTCCCAGCGCGCCTGCTGCTCGGAGCTGGCCCGCATCGAGGTCGGCACCGCCTGGCTGACGGAAGCCTCGGGGACGAACTCGGCCCGCTCGCCGGCGAGGACCAGGTGCAGGTGGTATTCGCCGTCCTCGACCAGCCCCGTCGCGGTCCAGGGGGTCCGTTCCAGCAGCTCCCGCTTGAACCCCATCCCGGTGCCGACCAGGCCACAGGAGAGACCGAGGCGCTGCTTGCCGAGGAAGCGGACGGTGTCGGCCAAGGCGAAGGCGCCGAAGCGCAGCGCCGAGACGTGCGAGTCCCCCGGGTTGCCGGCGACGTAGTCCACCTGCACGGCGCTCGCACCCGAGCGCAGGCGCCCGTCGATCCCGCTCAGCAGGTTCGGCGAAACGGTGCAGTCGGCGTCGACCATGACGACGGCGTCGAAGCTGTCGTCTTCCTCGAGCAGCCGCCGCAGCGCCCAGATCAGGGCGAACCCCTTGCCGCGCTGCGCAGGATCGGTGCGCTCCCAGACCTCGGCGCCGGCCTGCGTGGAGCGCGCCGCCGTGCCGTCGCTGCAGTTGTCGGCGATGACGACGGTGCGCCGGGCGCCGGGCGGGTACTCGCAGGCGGCCAGCGATTCCAGCGTCGCCCCGATCCCCTCCTCCTCGTCGTAGGCGGGGACGAGGACGGCAAGCCGCAGCGGTGTCTCCCCGTCGCCCGCAGTCTCAGCCGCGGGCCTGCGGGCCAGGTCGCGCGCCGCCACGAGCAGGGCAAGCAGGTAGCCGCTCGACAGCGCAAGCACGCTCTCGAACCCGAACAGCGCAGCCCCAACCGGCCGCCGGTGGCGGAACCTGCGCGCGTCCCGGGCTGGCGATCTCGCCGACAACGCCATCTCCCCGCCTAACGGGCCGATGTGGCCGAAAAATTACGCTCGGGCTGGCTAGCTCGGAGGGAAGTTGCGTGGGTCCCGCTTTGGGCCGTCGTGCCAGAGAAGACCGCCATGCCAGACGAAAAGCTCACCGAAGGCGAGCAAGATTCCCACGACGGCCAAGGCGACTTCAAGCATGGTGCGGAAGCCTAGCGTCGCCTCAGCGCCGGAGCATGCGAGTGCGGCACGCTAACTGCCCGCTACGATCTCGCTGCTGCGTTTGGGAAATCACGAGGAAGGGTTGGGGAATCAGTGCGTTGCGCCGAGCGACTACGTGGGCCGGGGCCGCGATTTCGAGTCATCGCACTCGCCACGCTCGCGATCGCGCTAGTGGTTGCTCCGGCTTCCGCTGTGGCAAAGCGGGGTTACTTTGCAACCGAACCCAGCAGCAGCATGCAGGCGCAGATTCGGGGATCGAATGGATACGGAATTTCCCTCTTCGGCGACGGTGGCTATGTATTTCTTTCGGTCCAGGGACATCACGCCACGGTCCAATACTTGGGGCACGGAGCAGCGGGCAAAGGGAGGATCAAAGAGAGGTTCGGCGGCCTCGGCCGCGTGGCACTGCGTTTCCGCCCCCGTGGCAAAGCTCACCTGCACAAGGAACGGGAAGGAGGCTGTCACGGGGGAGACACTCTGATTCAGCCCGGGGTGTTCGTGGGGAAGCTCGATTTCGAAGGCGAGCAGGGCTACACAGCGATTCACGCGAGTCGGATCAAGGGGACTGTCACCCACACGAAAAGGCAGGTCTGCAAGAACAACGGGGGCGAAGAAGGGTTTCCCTCCTCCCTCAAATTGACCCTCGTGAACGCAGCCGCCGACAAAAGCGGGACTTCCTTCAACGCGTTCAGGATTGAGTCCGAGTCCAAGCCGGGGCTCAGTGGAATCAGCTTCAGTGCGACGGTTATGGAATCTCATTCTGGACTCTCGGTATCCCGATCGGTTCAGGCCACGACAGCAGATTCCAGCGCGTTCAGCGTCGTTAAGTCGCACGGTCAGGTCGACGAAGCCACGGTGACGCCGCCCGCGCCGTTCTCTGGCAGCGCGACCTACCGCCGCGGGGTTGCCAAGAGCTCGGAAACGTGGGCGGGCACACTCGCCGGCGACTTTCCGGGCCTGGGAACGGTGAGCTTGGCGGGACCGAAATTCTGCGCCGAAGGAGTTCTGCTGAAGGGCTGCAACGGTTCAGCCGCTTGGCTCGTGGGCCTTTTCGGCTAATCGGCCCTGCAGCCCCGGATTTCGCGACGTCCCGCATTTTTAGGCGCCTTGCCAAGCAACTTGAGTTTGGAGCCGGGCGAGAGAGCTTCGCCTCAGCACCGAAAGTGCGGCCTCGTCGGCCGCTACGATCTGCGGCATGACCAAGGCTGAGCTATATCGGCAGATTGATTCGATGACCGATGAGGAAGCGGCACAGGTGAAGTTGATTTTCGCCCCGGACTGGCCCTCCAAGGCGACTTCTATCGAGGAGATTCGCAAGCGGTCTGGAACGGTGCCGATGAGCGCTGAGGAATTCGATCGGCACTTCGGATCGCTGCCCACCGACGGCGAGGGATAGGCGGTCGTGAGCGCGGGCGCGGGTCCGCGCTTTGAGGTCCGGGTGGTCGATGAGGTGCTGGCAGAGGACCTTGCCCGCTGCACGCCGGCCGCACGGGCGGCGATCGAGCTGACGGTTGCCACTTTGCGCGACGAGGGCGCTCCGCGCGAGTGGCTCCGGCGCTGCGAAGACGAAGGCCACGATGGAACTCGCCTCAAGGGTTGCGTAAAGCTCTACATCCCGCAGCCCGCCGGCCAGTGGGGAGCGGTCCTCTCCGGCGACCAGGAGGCGACGAAGCCCGCCCTGGTGCTCATCGCGGTGGGCGAGCGACACCCGGTCCGACCGTGGAAACCGAGTGTGTACGAGATCGCTCACCGTCGCTTTCACGGTTCGACCACGTAATCGGTGCCGCGGCTCTTGGGGAATCCCAACAGGCGGGCGATTGCCAGGGCGTAGCGGCCTAGTACTCGCAGGCTGTAGCCGACGGTGGAGGTGACTCGGCCGCGATGGGCCTTCTCGGCGTGTTCGCGGATTACCTCTGCCGGGGGGGCGACTTGGCGCCTGAAGAAGGCCGGCAGGCCCTGGCGTGGGGTCAGCAATCCGTCGATCAGGCCGATCTCGGCGAAGAGCTGCGCCTCGCTGTCGTAGGGACGGGCGTTGGCGAGGCGGGCGGCGATCCGGCCGCGGGCGCCTAGCGCGACTTCCTCTCCGAGCGCTCTCTCGGCCGGGAAACTGACCGTCCGCCCGGCAACTGTCAGCGCAGCCGCGAGCGCCGGAGCCAGGGCGGGGTAGGCGCGAGCCGACTGCGCCAGCGCGCCGGGATCCAGCTCTGCGCCGAAGGCGTCCCACCAGGCGCCGAGGTCGGTGGCCTGGCGCAGCCCGGTGAAGCCGTCGCGGGCGTAGAAGAGCAGCAGCGCGGCCAGCTCGTCCGCCGGTGCCGGGCGCCAGCCGTTTGCCCCCTTGCCGCTGGGCGGCAGTAGCCGCTCGCGGGCGAAGTGCGTCTCATACCAGTGGACGCGCCAGTGCAGCTCGATCGGCGGCAGCTCGTCTCGTTCATGGACCAGGGCGAAATGCAGCAGCGGCAGTCCCCTGGCGTCGACGTGGTCGACCGGCCTCGCGTATCCGAGCCCGCGCACGACTTTCACTGCTCGGTCCAGATGTTCCGGCGCAACCAGGAGGTCGATGTCGCTGGAGAGGCGCCGGCCCGCCTCGCCGTAGAGCGCTTCGCCGAGCGCTGGGCCCTTCAGCGCCGCCGAGCGGATGCCGGCATCGTCGAGCGCCTCCATCGTCCTCGCCGAGATCAGCTGCAGCAGGGCGTCCTGCCGTCGCGTCGCGTCGATCGCCTCGCCGACGGCAATCTCGAACTCCTCGGCAGCGGCGCCACCGGCGAGCTCGAGGATGCGCGGCCCCAGGGTCGGCAGCAGCCGCTGGCTGCGCAGCCGTGTGGCGAGCAGCTGCCAGTCCACCCGCGCCAGCAGGCCCGCGGCGCGCTCGCCCGCCTCGTCGCGGCGCTCGGCGGTGCCGGCGCTGAGCAGGATCAGCCCCTGGGCGATCCCGTGATCGCTCGCTTGTGGCGTCGTCAAGAGCACGGCCGCTTCACCCAGAGCCTCCCGGGAGTCGGTGCAGATCCATCGCGAGCAGTTGCAGGTGTTCCCAGGGAAACGAGGCGAGCAGTTGCGACGGCGTCGCCCCTTCGAAGTAGCCGCTGGGGCCGAGGTAGGGATTCGTCCCGGTCGGGCTTGGATCCTGGGCGTAGAACTGCGCGACCTTGGATTTGTCCCTGACGAAAATCCCGTAGCGCTGGGCGGCTTCGGCGATCGCCAGGGTCAGCGGAGGGAGATTCAGGGTGGTGAGGTCCAGGCTCGGGTCGAGGCGCAGGTGGGCGCCCTCGGGCAGCGAGTCCGGGCTCCGCGAGCTGCCGTCGGTGCGGCGGGCGGGGGAGGCGTAGGCCCCGGCCCGCGGGCCGGGGATGGCGATCGCCAGGGCGTGGTTGATCCGGCCCTGCCGCAGATCGTCGAGGGTGATCAGCCCGCCGGCGATCGAGAGCGACGACGCCGAGGAGCCCCAACTGCGGTTGGCCCCCGGCCATGCGCTTGGGCCATAGACCCCCGGGTTGGAGGAGGCATCTCGCATCGCCCCTCCCCAGGCCGCGCTCCAGCCCCGCGGCGAGTGGGCCAGCCGCCAGAACTCCCAGAGGCGATCGCTGTGCGGCTGCCAGACGACCAGGGCGCGGTCGCTGCCGCGCGCGGGACGAGCGTGGGCCGGCAGCGGCACCCGTCGCCAGGCTGATCGCAACGCGGGCGCGGAGAAGCCGCTGGTCAGCCGGACGCGGACGGTCGGCTGATCCCGGCCCACCCGGTAGACCGGCACGCTGTAGTCGGTGGTGTTGATCCAGGGCCCGGCGCCGGTCGCGAGCTCGCGCTCGATCTCTGTCGAGAAGGCTTCGACGAGCGGGGTCGAGCGGGGGTCTAGCCGGGCGTCCCGAGCGACCGGCGCGTTCCAGAGGCCGCCCGCCGCGAAGAAGCGTGGCGACACCCGCTCTCCCGAGCCCAGCGCCGGGGGCCGGCTCGCCCCCGTGGCGCCCGGCGAGGCCTCGCTGCCGCAGCCGCAGGCCGTCCAGCAGGCCCACAGCGCCACGGCGATCGCCGCCGCCACGGCGAGGGCTCGCCTCAACTGCCCGCCCACCGCGGGCCCGGCCCGGCTCCCCAATGGTCGAGGGGCGCATCGAGGAGCGGCTTTGCACCAGCGGCGGCCCCCGCCCAGACGAACATCAGCACCATCGGGAACGGCGCCGTGTGGGGGTCGACCACGCAGAGGACGAGAAAGAAGGTGACGATCGCGAGCAGCCCGAGCTTCCACGGGCGCAGGGCCGCCGGGGCGCGAGCGAGGATCGCGCCGCCGATTGCCCAGACGATCGACGCCAGCCAGAGCAGCGCGCCGAGCAGCCCGAGCTCGACCGCGTAGGAGAGGTAGGTGTCGTGGATCGGCAGGATCGGGTCGGGCACCCCGATCGTGATCCCGTGCGAGTAACCGGTCATCGGGTAGTCGGCGGGCTGGCGGAAGTAGTCGACGCTGTCGGTCGTGTAGCGGTCGAGGCCGAAGCCGAAGAGCGGCTTCGCCGCGACCATGCGCAGGCCCGTGGCCGTCTGGTTCTGGCGATCCCAGAGGCTCTGCTGGTAGGTCGCCCGCTGCGAGGCATTCTTCGAAAGGGTCGGGGAGAGCGCAAAGGCCCCGGTCAGGGCGATCGCCGCGATCGCGATCCCGGGCGCCAGCCAGCGCCTGCCCGTCCGGGTGGCGAGCGCCGCCGTCACGGTGGCGACGATCGCCGCGATCCAGACCCCGCGCTCGAGGGTCAGGAAGCAGCCGAAGAGACAGACGGCAAGGACGGACAGCGCCAGGTAGCGGTGGGCGAGGCGGCGCCACTGGTTGAGCGCGATCAGCGCCGCGACCGCGCAGGCGAAGCAGGCGAAGCCCATCGCGGTGGGGCTCTGGAAGGGCCCGCTCGCCTTCACCGCGCCGAGGGTTTCGGCTTCGACGTTACGGAGGTAGCTGGGGAAGACCAGGCCCTGGGGCCCCAGCGTCTGGAAGATCGCAGTGAGGCCCAGGTAGGCGCCGACGCCGACCAGCGTGGCGAGCAGCAGATCGCGTTCTCGCCGGCCGGCGAAGACGGCAGGCGCGACGAGGAAGAGCAGGAACGGGACCACGCCGAAGACGTCGAAGAGCTGCAGCAGCCCGTCCTTGGCGATCAGGGTTCCCGCGGCTGCCGCCGAGCCGAGCGCGTAGAGCAGGGTCAGGCCCATGAGCAGGTGCACGTTGTGAAGCTGGATCTGAGGCATGCGGGCGATGCCGGGGGCTCGCAGCAGGATCTGCAGCAGCACCACCGCGACGAGGAGGCGGTTCAGCGGCACGCCCCCCAGGCCCATCTGCGACCAGCCGCCGGAGAAGGCGGTGAGCGCGATCGCCGCACACATCGCGACCGCCGGAGGCAGCTCCCAGAGCCTGCGCAGCACCAGCACGCCGCCGATGACCAGCAGCGGCCCGAGCACCAGCCAGTGGCCTTCGAACCGCGACGGCTGATACTTGTGGAGCAGCGCCAGCATCGCGATCCCGAGCAGGGCCCAGGCATACCACGGGGGGCGCCAGACCACCCGCGTCGCCATCAGACGCTCCAGCTGGGAAAGGCCTTGCCGGTCAGGGCCCGCAGGCGCTCGACGTCCCCGGCGTAGAGCTGCGCGAGCCGCTCGCGGGAGCCGTCGCTGAGCGGCTCGGGCTCCAGCTGGGACCAGAAGACCCGCTCGTAGGCGCGGCGCGCCCCCTTGCGAGCCCGCGGCGGGATCCACCGCGTCCGCGGCGCGATCGCGCGAGCGATGAACGTCGCCTGACCGGGCGGGGAGACGCGCCGGGCGCTCGTCGTCCATAGCTTGTCCTCGAATCGCTCGGAGGTGAAGGCGTCGTCGACGGCAAGGAAGGCGAAGACGGCGCGCAGCGTCTCCTCTCGTTCGCCGAGCAGCTCGGTCTGGTCGACCACCATCACCCGCTCCTCGGGGAAGCGGCGAAGGTAGAGCTCAAGCTGGCGGGCGTAGAAGCTGTGGCAGGCCAGATAGGAATCGGGTTCGCCGATGTCACCCAGCGCGCCTTCCAGTGATCTCCGCTCGTCGCCGGAGGCGAAGGCGTGGTGGTAGTGCGAGACGGTTCGCTCGATCGGGTCGCGGACGAGGTAGACGAACTTTGCCTCTGGCACGAGCTCCTCGATCCGCTCCGGAACCCCCTGGCGGCGGGGCGCGTTGGTGTAGCTGGGCGAGGCCTCGCCGCGAACCTCGAAGGCCGGGTCGAAGAGCCCTTCGTACTCGGCCAGGTCGTCGATCCTTTCCGGCGGGAAGGGAACACCGTCTTCGGGCCCGGAGAAGAAGTGCGGCTCCTTGATCGCCGACATCTGGATCTGCGGATGCTGGTCCAGGTAGTAGTGCAGGCTGGTCGTGCCGGCCTTCGCTGCGCCGATGATGAAGAAGGTCGGAAGCGCCCCCACGGCTATCGCTCGCGCACGACCGCCGCTGCGCAGCCGACGACCAGGCCGAGGAGCAGCCCGAGGAAGCCGTACAGCTCGATCTTGGCCTTGCGATCGCTGCTGGCGCTGGTCGCGCCGGCGACCAGCGAGACCAAGCCCTCGCGCGGCGCCTGGCTGGCGACCGCGGCGATGTAGGCCGTGCTGATTCCCTTTCGCTTCACCGCCGCGGCGGCTTTCTCGGCTTCCGCTTCAGTTAGGGCGTCGGTGTCGGTCGAGCTCGGACCGAGCGTCGCGAGCTTGGCTTCGGCGCGTCGAAGCTGCAGCGAGGCGACGCGGTAGTCCTCGAGCAGCGACCTGACCTCTGGGTTGGCGCTGTTGCTGCGGCCCTCGTAGATGATGACCGCGCTGGCGGCAGCGTTTGCAAGCCGGATCGCGCTGCTATCGGTGGACCCCGTCGCGATCACGCGGAAGGCCGGCGCGAGCGGAATCGGCTCGGCTGAGAGGCGTGGCGTCACGGCGCTCGGCTGGAGATCGAGCCGGCGCTCGATCCTCGCCAGCACCGGCGCCGCCGCGATCGAGCGGCTGAAAGCGGTGGCCAGCGAGCTGGCGGACTGCACGTAGCCGAGGAATCCGGCCGAGTTCGGGTTGACCTGACCCACCTGCAGGGTCGCCGAGGCCGTGTAGGTGGGCTGGCGCAGGAGCCCGAAGCCGACTCCGGCCAGCGCCAGCACGATGGCGAAGAGCGCGACGATCCGCTTGTTGTGGATGATCGCGCTGAGCACGAAGCTCTGCGGCGGCTCGAAGATCCTGTCGACCATCGGACCCGGTCCATCGAGCGTCGACGGTGAGTCGAGCGTCGGCGGTGAGTCGATGCTGTCCGGGGGTCGCATGGGGGTGGAATCGCCACTGTCCGCGGCAATCGACCCTCCCAACGGCCTGGTTTCCACCGAACTTACGGGTGCGCGACAACGCTTCCAGGACATTTTTTCGGGCGGCTGCATAAGCACCAACCACCGTTGGCTCGTTCAGGGCAAGGATGAAAGGGTCAGAGCCCCCAAACGCAGAGCCGGGGCGCACGCCCGCGGCGAGGCGCGGCAGCTACCGAGCCGGCTTCCTCTTCGGCGCTCTCAGCTTCTCCTTCACGGTCGGGATCGGTCTCGTCTCAACGATCATCACGGCGCGCCTCTACGGCGTCGACGTGATCGGCCAGTTCGCGCTCGTCTGGGCGCCGGTGGCGGCGATGTGGGTGCTCTCGACGATCAAGGAGCAGCAGGCCCTGATCAAGGAGATCACCGGCCTGGCGCCGCGCCAGCCACGGGTCACGCAGCTCTTTGCCGCCGTCTTCACCTTCTCGATCGGGCTGACCGTGGCGGTGGCGATTCTCGACGCGGCGGTCTGCCTCTTCGTCTTCCCGGGCCCACTCGACGCTGCCGAGCTGCTGGCGCCGGCCCTGGTTTCGATAGCGGGCTACACCCTGATCACCAACACCGGCTGGAATATCGATTCGATCTTTTCCGCCTTCGTCGCCGGGCGCCAGTTGTTCTGGGTGCGGCTCAACGAAGCGGTCGGCTTCATCGTCATCGCCACCGCCATCGGCCTGGCCTGGCAATCCGTCTGGGGGCTGGTGATCGCAACGATCGGCGCCTCGCTCGGGGCGCTGATCCATCGTCTGGTCGCGGTGCGGCCGTTCATCCGGGCCCGGCTCAGCCGCGAGGAATACCGCGCCGGCATGAAGGTGCTACCGGAGCTGCTGCGCTTTGGCCTCAAGGCCGCTCCGGGCCAGATGGCGCAGGGGATCAGCCAGCAGGGCGGGATCTGGGCGATCGGCATGGTCGCGCCGGTGGCCGTGGTCGGCGCCTACAGCCGGGCGCTGGTCATCCCCAGGAGCCTGCAGCAGGCGAGCATGCGGATCACCGAAGTGCTCTATCCGACCCTGGTCGGCAGGCACACCGAAGGGGACGGGCACGGCTTTGACCGGGCGATGATCGACTCGATTCGCTACGAAGTGATCGGCACGCTGATGCTGGCGGCGGCGATCGGCGGTGCCGCCCACTCGGTGCTCGACGTCTTCGGCCCCGGCTTCAGTCGCGCTGCCCCGGCGCTGATCCTGCTCATGCTCTTCCCCGTCCTGGCATCGGTCACGGTGACCCAGACGCAGGCGCTCTGGGCGGTGAACCGGCCCGGGCTGACCAGCGTCGTCGCGCTGATTCGCCTCGCGATTACGATCGTGCTGCTGGTGGCGCTGACGCCGAAGATGCACATGGTCGGACCGGCCCTCTCGCTGCTTGCCGGCTTCCTGGTCACGATCGTGCTCTCAGGGGGTGCCCTGCGACACCATTTGACCCGGCCGCTGCGCGCCACCTGGCCATTGCGTGAGAGCTTGGTGCTGGTGGTCTCCTACGCGGCGGGATTCGGCGCCGCCCACGCCGTCGAGGGGGCCGTGCCCTCGACCGTCGCCCTGCCGCTTTGCCTGCTCGCCGGCGCCGCCGCTTACACAGCCGTACTGCTCTTCTGCGGTGGGCTGAACCGGCGTGACCGGGTGCGCCTGGCCGAGGCGCTGGAGTGGGGGCGCGCCCGACTCGGGCGCGGTGGCGGACCGACGCTCAGCTCTGACGATGCTGTTCCATCCGCAGCAGAACAAGGTGTTCCCACGGGAACTGCGCCAGCAGCTGCGCCGGGCTCCTTGCTTCGAAGTAGCCGCCTGGACCGGAATAGGGGTTAGCGCCGGTCGGGGTGGGGTCCTGGGCGAAGAAGTGCGTCACCCTGGCTCGATCGCGAATGAAGATTCCGTAGCGCTGGGCGGCTTCGGCGATCATCAGCGTGATCCGGGGAAGGTGCAGCCTGGTCAGGTCGAGGCTTGGGTCGAGCTGCAGGTGCGCCCCCTCCGGAAGTGAGAGCGGGTTCGATGAGGTCCCGTCGGTGCGCTGGGCGGGGGAGGCGTAGACGCCGGCTCGCACGCTCGGAATCGCCAGGGCGAGCGCGTGGTCGATCTGCCCGTGCTGCAGGTCTTCGAGGGTGATCAAGCCGCCGGCGAGCGACAGCGACGAGGCTGAGGAGCCCCACCAGACCCTGGCGCCGGGCCAGGCCTCGGGCCCGTAGACACCCTGGTTGGAGGAGACGCCTTGCATCGCACCGCCCCAGCCGGCTTTCCAGCCTCCGGCGGTCTGCGTCAGCCTCCAGAATTCCCAGAGGCGGTCGCTGCTTGGCTGCCAGACCACCAATGTGGCGTCGGTGTCGTCAGAGGGGTGGGCGTCAATCGGCATCGGAACCTCGCTCCACGCCGACTGCAGCGCCGATGAGGAAAAGGAGCTGGCGAGCTGGACCGCGACCGTCGGCTGATCCGCCGGCACGGTGTAAATCGGCACGCTGTAGTCGGTGGTGTTGATCCAGGGGCCGTTGCCGGCTTGACGCTCGTGCGCGATCGTCGCCTCGAAGGCGCCGGTGATCGCGGCCGAGTCCGGGTCGAGGGCCTCGCCCGCCGCGACCGGCGTGTTCCAGAAGCTCGACGGGGAGAAGAAGCGGAAGGGCGCTTCGCCGCTTGCCGGGGGCGGGCCGCTCGGAGATTCGGAGGCGGGGGGCGGCTTCGGGACGTCGGGCGAGGCGCCCGAATGAACCGCGGCGGCTTCTTTCGGCATCGGGATCGAGATCGGCACCGGGGCCGCGGGCGCCGCTTCGTCCGGCCCCAGCGCCGAGCCGAAGTGTTCACCCACCTTTCGCCGGCACACACGCTTGCCGGTGGTCGGCCTGGAGAGCGCCCGGATGCGATCTGGTGCACTGCGCCTGCCGGCCTTGGCGCACTTCGTCAGCCGAGTCGGTCGCTGGCCTTCCGGCCACGCCCCCGCGGGGGACTTTGCCGCCGCCACAGGGCAGGAAGCCGCTACCGACAGTCCCGCGACAGCGATCACGAGACGGGCCCCTGCTGCCAGTGGGCGAATTGAGCTCATCCAGCGGCTCATCGGCCGTACTGCCGGTTACAAGCGCGACAGCGATGAACTTGGACATTTATTCAGCTGCTCGGCAGGGTTCTTGCAGCGCCGGCTTCCGCCTCAGGCTTCGAGCAGCTCGCGAATGACGCTTGGCGTGCCGATCCGGCGTCCCCGCGTGCGCACGCGGAGCGGCTCCTTCGCGACGTCCTTCGCGGCCGCCCAGAGGTCGGGGCCGAGCGAGTCGAGGCTGAGCGGCTGGGCGTTGAGATCGGCGACGATCTGATCGAGGTCGTAGCCCATCGTGGCGAGCCGCTCGCTTCCGAGAAAGCGCAGATAGCGGCGACACCACTCGCGGCGCAGCGGGTTGGCGAGGGTGCCCTTCCACTTCTGCTGGGGCTCGGCACTCAGGGCCGAGTACCGCTTGCGCCCGGTTGGGTCCCCCATGCGGCCACCCAGCTCGACCTTCGCGAAGCTGGCGAGTGCGCCGGGATCGAACTCGATCCCCAGGTAGTCCATCAACTGCGTCCAGCGGTCCTCGTCTCCGCCGCTCAGGTCCTCGAAGCGCGCGGCATGGACGCGATCCCGGTTCGCCTCGTAGGTGGCGATCAGACGGGGCAGGCCGATGAAGAGGTCGCTGCTCATGAAGGTCGGGTGCCACGGGCCCCACGTCTCGATCATCGAGGCGACGACGCTGAGCGGGTTGCGCCAGAGGAAGACGAACTTCCCTTCTGGAAAGAGCCGCATGATCTCCTCGGCGACGAGGCAGTAGGGGGGTGTCTTGTCGAGGAAGTAGGAGTCGCCGTCTCCCGCGGCCTTCTCGTACAGGCGCAGGGCGAACCCCCGCATCTCGTCGAGGTAGTCGTCCCTGCCCCCGGGGAGCCCGTCGCAGAAATCCTCGATCGCGGCGACCAGCAACGGGTGGACGTACTCGGCGTCGACCCCCTGCGGGCGCAGGGTGTAGGCGTGGGGGAGCAGCAGCCACGGCTCCGAAGCGGTCGCAACGCCCTGGTGCGCGCCGATGATCCGCTGGACCAAGGTCGACCCACTGCGCGAGATCGAGAACAGAAAGATCGGTTGGATACCCATCGGCTCCCCACCCAACGTAGCTCGACGCTGCGGGCTTATGACCCGGCCGGCGGCTACCGTGCCGCTGTGAACGAACGCGCCAAGGCAGCGCTCGCGGGGTGCCTGGCATGCGTGATCGGCTTGATGCTGCTCACGGGGCTGGCCTACGGGGTGGGACCCGTCGGCCGGCTCGACGGGAAGATTCTGAACCGGCTCTCCGCTCCGATGGGCTCGTCGGCCGCCGACGCTGCAGCCATCGCCAAGCATTTCGCCGATCCCCTGGCGCTGCTCGTCCTGCTGGCGGCGGTCTGCGGGCTGGCGCTGCACCTGGGCCGAAGGCGACAGGCCGTCGCCGCCCTCATCTTGGTCGCCGGGGCGAACCTCACCACCCAGGTCCTCAAGGCCGTTCTCGCCCACCCCCGCTACCAGCCGATCCTCGGCTATCGCCAGATCGGCTCGACCTCGTTTCCGAGCGGTCACGCGGCGGCTTCGCTCTCGATCGCCCTCGCTCTCGTCCTGGTCGCGCCCCGCGCCTGGCGCCTCCGCGCGGCGCTCGTCGGTGCCGCCTTTGCCCTTTGCATCGGCCTCTCCGTGCTGGTCGTCAACCACCACTACCCCAGCGACGTCCTCGGTGGCTGGCTGGTGACCGGCGCCTGGTTCTTCGCGGTGCTCGCGGGTCTGTTCACCGCTCAGGAGAGGAGCCCGGTCGCCCTCCGGCCGAATTGATGTCGCACGCGCCCGCTTCACGGGCGCTTAGCGACTGAGTTGGAGCGCGGCGTCGCCGCGCACGAGACGGATTGCATTTCCGCCGCCCTTCGGCGACATTCGACTGGAGGGCGACCGGGCTCCTCCCCGACAGCTCCCGATAGACGCAAGCTTCGAGCGGCAGCGAGAGACAGAAGCTTCTAACGCTTCGCTGCGAAATCGATGTTCGAGAAGCTTCAGGCGAAAGAGGGCGCTTCGGGGAAGCGCCCTTTGAAGCTCGCGGTGCTTTCGAGAGGGAGATGGCGGGTGCGCCTCTGCGGGAATGTCGCCGAAGGCGGCGGAAATGCAATCCGGTAAATGCGCGGCGATAGCCGCGCTCCTCATCTGTCGCTAAGCGAGCAAGCTCGCGTGCGACATCAATTCCCGCAGAGGCGCACCCGCCATCTCCCCACCCTGACTTCGAGAACCGCCTCCGTGGGGGTGGTTAGATCGCCAGGGCTTGCGTCAGGTACAAGATGCGTATGAATCAGACCGGCATCGCGGTGCGCGTCGTCGTCAGTGGGGAGGTGCAGGGTGTCGGGTTTCGCGACGCGGCGCAGCGGGAGGCCAATCGCCTTGGCGTGATGGGCTGGGTGCGCAACGGTGAGGACGGGGGTGTGAACGTCCACGCCGAGGGGCCGGAGGGAGCGGTCGAGGAGCTGCTCTCGTTCCTGGGTGAGGGTCCGCCGCTGGCTCGGGTCAGCGAGGTTGCGGTCGAGCGGGTCAAGGTCGAAGGCCACGAGCAGTTCGCGATCCGCGGGGTGAGCGCCGGCGTCTTCGTCGTCCAGGAGCATGCTGCGACCGCTCATCACTTCGATTTGCGGTTGGAGGTCGACGGGGTGATGCGTTCCTGGGCGGTGCCGAAGGGGCCCTCACTAGATCCCGCCGTCAAGCGTCTGGCAGTCCAGGTGGAGGATCACTCGATCGATCACAACAGCTTCGAGGGCGCGATCGGGGACGGCCAGGTGATCGTCTGGGACCGTGGGAGCTATGAGCAGGGAGGCCGGGTTGCCTGGCCGGAGGCACTGGATCGCGGCCACGCTGTCTTCGTCCTCCACGGCGAGAAGCTGCGCGGCGGCTTCGCCCTGCAGCGCACCCGCCCGGGCGAGAAGCCGCAGTGGCTGTTGATCAAGCGCCGCGACGAGCAGGCGGTTCCGGGCTCCGATGTGGTCGCCGAGCAGCCGCGGTCGGTGATCAGCGGCAACACGCTCGACGAGCTCTCCCGAAACGACTGACGGCCCTGGCACCACCGTGCCAGGGCCGTCCCAACTGAGTTAGGTCCAGCCAGGGGGAATGGCTGTATCCGTCGTCAGCTAAGGCTCGGAAATCGGTGCGAGATTGTCGTCCCAGACGTTCCCGGACCAGGTCGTCGGACCGTTGAATCCGGCGCCCACCCCGAAGTAGCCGCTGTTGGGGAAGACGCCGTTGGTGTCAGGCCCGGCCGTGCAGGACGTGCCGCCCGATCCCGAGTTGTATTTCGTCGTTCCGGCGCAGCGGGCGAAGCGGTTGCCGGTGACCACCGTTTTGGCGTCCGGGATGCTGTGGCTCTCACCGGCGGCCTGCGAGTAGAGGGTGAAGCCACCGCCGGCGAGCAGGCTGTTGGTGACGGTGTAGCTGTTGCCCTCGCAGCCGAGCGTGTCGCCGAAGACCGTTGCGGTCTGTTCGTGGCGGTTGATCAGGGTTGAGTGATCGACGTTGACCGTCGTGCACCAGACGTAGATGTTCTCGTCATGGGATCCCGGCAGCGCCGCATCAACCACCATGTAGGAATCCTTGACGAGGTCGACCCGGCCCTCCCAGTTGTCGGGGGAGCCGTGGATGTAAGAGCGGATCATTTTGGCGCCTGGGTTGTTGTAGTGATTCCAGACACCCGACTCCGGCGCGTTCGTGGTGGAGCCGTTGCCGCCGACCTCTGAGTCTTCGAGGGTGAAGTTGTCGGCGCCATTGTTGATGTTGATCACCGCTGTGCTGCCGGTGCTTTTGGTGAAGATGCGCGAGTCGCGGATCGTCACGTTGTCAGCGGCGATGACTACGGTCCCGGTGATGTCCTTGCCTTCGATCACCTGGCCGTTGGTCGAGGCCGTGATCGAGCCCGACGGAGTCAGCGTCGTACCCGCCGGGACCCCTGTGTTCGTCGCATCGGGGTAGCCGCAGGTGTGCGGCGAGCTGTAGCAATGCGTACCGGCGGGCGGTGGGGTGGACGATTCCACGTTCCAGGTGCTGCTTGCCGGCGTCGCGTCAACATTGCTCGAGCCATCAGTTGCTCGCACGGAGAAGGTGTGGGACCCGACGCTCAAGCCCGAGTAGCCCTTTGGCGAGCTGCAGGAGCTCCAGCTGGCGCTGTCGAGCTTGCAGGCGAAGGTGGAGCCGGCCTCCGTGGAGCTGAACGAGAAGCTGGCGCTGGTTTCTTTAGTACTCGCCGGCGGCTGTGAGCTGATTGAGGTATCGGGCGCAGTCGTGTCACCGGGAGTAGTCACGGCTTCCACATTCCAGGTGCTGCTTGCCGGAGTCGCGTCGACGTTGCCGGAGCCGTCAGTGGCCCGCACCGAGAAGGTGTGAGAGCCGACGCCCATGCCTGAGTAGCCCTTTGGCGAGCTGCAGGAGCTCCAGCTGGCGCTGTCGAGCTTACAGGCGAAGGTGGAGCCGGCCTCCGTCGAGCCGAAGGAGAAGCTCGCATCGGTGCTCGTCGTACTCGCCGGCGGCTTGGTGCTGATCGAGGTGTCCGGCGCAGTGGTGTCAACCGGAGTAGTCACGGCTTCCACATTCCAGGCGCTGCTTGCCGGAGTCGCGTCGACGTTGCCGGAGCCGTCAGTGGCCCGCACCGAGAAGGTGTGAGAGCCGACGCCCATGCCCGAGTAGCCCTTTGGCGAGCTGCAGGAGCTCCAGCTGGCGCTGTCGAGCTTGCAGGCGAAGGTGGAGCCGGCCTCCGTGGAGCTGAACGAGAAGCTGGCGCTGGTGCTGCTCGTACTCGCGGGGGGCTGTGAGCTGATCGAGGTATCGGGAGTGGTGGTGTCGCAGCTGTGGCGGTAGCGGCTGGTTCGGCACCGCCTGAACGTGAAGGTCTGCACCGCTCGACGATTGCCCAACGTCGCGTGTGAACCAGCGCCACTCGAAGCGGTTTTCGAGTGGGTGGCGTGACCCTGCAGTCCCAACCATCCCGTGGACTTGGCGACCGCCCAACCGGCGCCGAGTGAAACCAGGGCGAGGCAGGCAATGCCTGCAATGAGAAGTGAGCGTAGGGAGCGGGCAGCGGATGAATCTTTTTTCGCGTTCATTGGCGTAACGTCGGCCGCGAAGTCCTAAGCCACAGGGAGCTGCCCGCCCTTAAACGGATGTTCTATCTGTCGCCTGCAGGCACCACCTTTCTTGAAAATCAGCTTTCAAAATAGGCTTGGAGCATGGGCCAGGCCTTCGTAACCGGCGGTTCGGGCTTCATCGGTGGCCGATTGATTGCGCGGCTCCTCGCCGAGGGGTGGACGGTGCGGGCGCTGGCGCGTTCCGACGCGGCGGCGGGCGCGGTCGAGGCTCTCGGTGCCGAGGCGGTGCGCGGCAACCTTGGCGACCGCTCCTCGCTGGCGGCTGGGGCCGCCGGGGCCGAGGTCGCCTTCCACCTCGCTGCCCACCTCGGTGAGTGGGGGCCGTGGGAGGTGTTCCAGCGGGACAACGTCGAGGGGACCGAAAACGTGCTGGGCGGTTGCGCCGAGGCTGGGGTGAGGCGCTTCGTCCACTGCGGCACCGAGGCGGCGCTGATGGGGGCTGGGCCGCTGGTCGGCGTCGACGAGTCCGCACCCCTGCAGCCAGATTCGCGAGCGCCATACTCAGCGACGAAGGCGCGGGCAGAGCTGGCCGTTCGCGCCGCCAACCGTGAGGCCTTCGAGACGGTGGTGCTGCGACCGCGATTCGTTTGGGGCAAGGGCGACACGACCCTGCTTCCGGCGATGGTCGAGACGGTCGAAAGCGGCCGCTTCGCCTGGATCGGTGGAGGACGAACCCTGACCGACACGACGCACGTCGACAACGTCGTCGAGGGACTGATGCTGGCGATGGAGCGAGGCCGGGCCGGTGAGGCCTACTTCGTCACCGACGACGAGACGACCACCTTTAGGGAGTTCGTCTCCGCCCTGCTGCGAAGCCAGGGGGTCGAGCCGCCCGAGCGCAGCATCCCCGTCTGGACGGCTGCGCCGATGGCACGCCTCTGCGAGGCGGCCTGGAAATACCTGCCGCTCCCTGGTGAGCCGCCGATGACAACTCTGCGCGCCTGGCTGCTGACACAGGAGTGCACGATCGACATCTCCAGGGCCCGCGAGGAGCTGGGCTACACGCCGGTCGTCTCCCACCGGACGGGTCTGGCGGAGATGGCGGGCTGACGGTGTGCAACGTTTTGTGGCTGGTATAGGTGAACAACGCGTTGCACTGACGGAGGTTGAGCCGGCGGATGGGTTGCGCTTTGTCCACTGGGTAAGGGCGCGGCGCATGGCTCTAGGTCTCTATCTCCTCGCGCTGATCGCCTGGAGCGTCTACTACGGGATTCCGGTCCAGCGCGAGCTGGTGATCGCCTGGACCTGCGGGGCCCTCGCCTGCGCTTCGCTTGGCCGGCCGCCGCGGCAGATTCTCCAGATCGTTCTCGATTGGCTGCCTATCGTCGTGGTGCTCGCCGCCTATGACTTCAGCCGCGGCGTCGCGGACTCGCTCGGGATCGGCGTCCACCTCCACACGATGATCGACTTCGATCGCTTCGTCTTCTTCGGTGAAACGCCCACCGTCTGGCTCCAGGCCCGTCTCTACGAGCCCGGTGTCGTCCACTGGTGGGACGTCGCCTTCACCCTCGTCTACACCTCCTACTTCATCGTTCCCTTCGCGGTCGCCGGTGTGCTCTGGGTCCGCGACAGGCTCGCCTTCCTGGGCTTCGTTAAGCGCCTGGTGTCACTGGCCCTCACCGGCCTTGCGACCTACATCGCCTTCCCCGCGGCACCGCCCTGGATGGCGGCGGAAATGGGGCTACTGGGAGACGTCCATCGCTCCGTCTCGGAAGGCTGGAGCGTGCTCGGCGGGGGCACCGCCGGGCTCTTCTCCGAGGGCCAGGCGGTCGCCAACCCGGTCGCTGCCGTTCCCTCGCTCCACGCGGCCTTCACTGCCCTGGTCGCGATGTTCCTCTGGGGTCGCGTTCGTCCGGGCCTGCGGCCCCTGCTGGCGCTCTATCCGCTTGCGATGGGGCTGACCTTGATCGCGACCGGCGAGCACTACTTCTTCGACGTGCTGCTCGGCTGGCTCTACGCCGGAGCGGTGATGGCGGCTTGGGGCTGGTGGGAGCGGCGCTCTGCCGGCCGACCCACCCCAAGCTTGGCTAGTCAGTTGGCCGCAGGTTTTCGACGCTGAATCCCCAGTCGCGCTCCAGGCGCGCGGCGATCAGCGAGCGGTGGCACGCCTCGGGATCGCGCTCTACGCAGAGCAACGCCGCCGGAGTCGTGCCGATCCAATGCACGATCGGATCAAGGTCCACCTGGTCGAGGATCTCCTCGGTGTAGAGGCGCGCGTATGCGGAGGCCAGGACGGTGCGCGAGCGCTTGCCCTCGCCGAGCCTCGCGTCCTCCCGGTATTGGAGCTCGCGAAGCTCGGTGGTGGGCGCAAGCTCCTTCAGGTGGGTGTAGCCGATGCCCGCCTCTCCCAGCGCGGCCTGCAAGCGTCGCGAATTCGCCCAGGCGTACTCACTGCCCCGTACGCCGCGTCGCTGGCGGACGTCGAGAACCAAGCCGACCCCGGCCCTCTTCAGCGTCTCCAGAAATGAGTCGCGATTGAAGCCGTAGACGCCGATCGTCGCGATCGAGGTCAACGATCCTCCCGATGACTCAGCCGGTCTGCCCGGTCGGCCGGATCAGGATCTCGTTTAGGCAGACGTGCCAGGGGCGGGTCACCGCATAGGTGATCGCGTCGGCGATGTCGGTGGCGTCGAGCGTCTGGATGTCGGCGAAGCGCTCGCGCACCTGCTCCTTGACCCCGTCGCGGAGATGGTCGGTTAGCTCGGTCGCCACCGCGCCGGGCTCGATCAGGGTCGATCTCACCTTGCGCGAGGCGAACTCCTGTCGGAAGGACTCGCTGAAGGCGCCGACCCCGTGCTTGGTGAGGTTGTAGACGCCTGAGCCGGCACGGGCGATGCGGCCGGCGACGGAGCTGATGTTGACGACGTCGGCACAGCCCCGCTCGGAGTCCTCGGCCGCGGCGAGCAGATGGGGCACGGCGGCGTGGGTGGTGTTGATCAGGCCCTTGAGGTTGAGGTCGATCATGCGATCCCATTCCTCGGTCGGGGCGTTCTCGATCGGCCCCAGCAGCATCACCCCGGCGTTGTTGATGACGATGTCGAGACGGCCCAGCTCTTCGACCGTACGGTCGACCGCGGCAATCGCCTGCTCCTGATCGGTGATGTCGGACTGGATTGCCAGGGCGGTGTGGCCCTCGCCGCCGATCTCGGCGGCGAGTCGCTCCAGTCGTTCGAGCCGGCGGGCGGCCACGGCGACTTTGGCGCCCTGGGCTGCCAGCGAGCGTGCGGTCGCCTCACCGATGCCGCTGCTGGCGCCGGTGATCAGCGCCACGGTTCCGTCAAGTGGGGTCGTCATCGTCTCTGGTTCCTTTCACTTCGCCTGCCGGGCATTGCATTTCCAAGCTACTACCCGTAGGTCTCACAAAAGCCATCACCCCGTCGTTGTAGAAAGAGCACGATGAACAGGCCCTCCGAATGGACGATCTACGAGAGCCCCCTCGGCTCGCTGACGGTGAGCGCTGGGAGGGATGGGATCAGCAGCGTCCGCTTCCCCGGCCGCTCGCCTCGGCTCGAGAAGTTCGCCCGGCGCCCCATGGTCGCGGCGGTCGCTCAGCTCGACGAGTACTTCGCGGGTGAACGTCAGGGATTCGATCTGGCTCTGGACCTCCGCGGCTCGCCCCTTCAAAAGCTCGTCTGGGCCCAGCTTCGACAGATTCCCTACGGCGAGACGATCAGCTACGGCGAACTGGCTGGGCGGATCGACGAATCGGCGTTCCCCGATGGCCTCGAGCCCTACCAGTGCGTTCGCGCTGCCGCCGCTGCGGTTGGCCAGACCCCGACGCCGATCCTGGTTCCTTGCCACCGTGTTATCGGCGCCGATGGCTCGCTCACGGGTTACGGCGGTGGCCTGGAGAGGAAGCGGGCTCTGCTGAAGCTCGAGGGCCACGGCGACGTTGACGCAGAGTCCAGCCCGAAGCAGGATCAGCTCGCGTTGCTTTGACGGCGATCGCCCCGACCATCGACGAGCTGATGGTTGCGGACGCGCCGCAGGTCTGGTCGGCGCTCGGATTCGCGGTCGAGGGCGATACCTGTGTCGTCGGGGATCTGCGGATCCGGCTGGCCGGCTCCGACGCGGGAACGGGGCTGGTGGGCTGGTCGCTGCGTGGTGTCGAAACGACCGAGCTGGACGGGCTGCCGACGGCGCACTCGGATCGCCCGCCGCCGGAAGAAGGGCCGGCGCACCCGAATGGCATCGCCGTTCTCGACCACGTCGTCGCGATCACGCCTGCGCTTGACCGCACGGTCGCCGCACTGGAGAGTGCCGGTCTCGACCTGCGTCGCATCCGCGAGGAGCCGACGCCCGCCGGCGCTCCGCGCCAGGCCTTCTTCCGTCTCGGGGCGACCATCCTCGAGGTCGTGCAGGAGCCCGCCGAGGCGACCGAGCGCGCCGGCGGCGATCGGCCCGCCTTCTTCTGGGGTCTGGCGTTCATCGCCCCCGACCTCGACGCGACCGTCGCCGGGCTCGGCGATCGCGTCGGCGAGGTTCGCGACGCGGTTCAGCCCGGCCGCCGCATCGCCACCCTGCGCCGCTCCGCGGGCCTCGGGATCCCGGTTGCGCTGATGACCTTACCGCCGGCCGGATGAGGGGTTTCGACTGCGATGACGAAGCAGTGGGTCTGTGGAGAAACGTCGTCGTACAACCAGAGGAGACCAGTTGAGCAAGGGACTTATCGCGACGCTTGCCGGCGTCGCAGCGATCGCCATGATCGTCGCCGGCTGCGGCAGCAGCAGTAACGACAGCACCTCGTCGCTGACCAAGGCGCAATTCATCGTCAAGGCCGATGCGATCTGCAAGGCGGGCAACGCCGAAATCGAATCTGGCTTCGAAGACTTCGCTAAGGAAGCCGGAATCAAGGAAAACGAAGAACCATCAAAGGCGCAGGGAGTCGAAGTCTCCGAAACGGTCCTGATCCCGTACATCAAGGAACAGTCCGAAGAGCTGCGGGATCTCGGCACGCCGAGTGGCGACGAAGAGGAAATCACGGCAATGCTCGACGCGCTCGACGAAGGAGTCGAAGAAGCCGAAGCGGACCCGGAAGCCCTCTTCACCTCCAAGTCGGACCCCTTCGGGGCGGCGAACAAGATGGCCAAGGAATACGGCCTCAAGGTCTGCGGCCAGTAAGCAGCCACCTCCTCAGCGGCCGACGGGCCGGAAACGTCCCAAATAGGGGACGTTTCCGGCCCGTCGGCACAAGGTGCCTCTGCGCTGAGCTAATTGGCCCGACGAGTGGACGGGCCTAGACTGCGGAGGTGTCCCTGCTCGACCGTATTGGCGTCGAATCGCCCGTCGTCCAGGCGGGGATGGGCGGCGGGATCAGTCGGCACGAGCTGGCGGCGGCGGTGTCGGAGGCCGGCGGGCTTGGCACGATCGCGGTCAACGGCGCCGCGGCGATTCGCCGTGAGCTGGCGGCGGCGAAGAGTCTGACTGCCCGGCCGATCGCCGTCAACGTCCTGCTGCCCTTCGCCCACCGCGATTGGTTCTCCGCGGCGGCTGAGGCCGATGTGGTCGTCACCTTCTGGGGGAAACCACGGCGACGCACGCCCGGCGTTTGGATGCACCAGTGCGGGTCGGTGGCTGAGGCGCACGCGGCTCATGCTGCCGGCGCCGATGCGGTGATCGTCCAGGGAGTCGAGGCGGGCGGGCACGTGCGCGGAACCGTGCCGGCGCTTGAGCTGCTCGAGCGGGTCAAGGGCGAGCTGCCGCCCGGGTATCCGTTGTTGCTGGCGGGCGGCATTGCCGAGCGGCGGGATGTGGCCCAGGCACTCGACGCGGGAGCGAGCGCCGCGGTGGCAGGTACCCGCTTCCTGCTCTCGGAGGAGAGCCGCGCGCACGCCGGCTACCGGCAGCGCTTGATCGAGGCGAAGGAGACCATCCTCACCGAGTTGTTCGGCGCCAGCTGGCCGGCGCCGCACCGGGTCATCGCCAACGCGGCTACGGAGCGATGGCTGCGCGGCGACCGGCGCGGGCCGCGCCTCAACCGCCTGCTCAACGCCCTGCTCGCCCCGGGCGCGCGTTATACGCCGCCGACGCTGCAGGTGCGAATGGTCCGCGCTCAGCGTCCCGGTAGCCGGCTGCTCACGCCGGCGGGGCCAACCGACGATGGCCCGGCAACGCTGCTCGACGCCGGGGCGCTCTACGCGGGAGAGACCGTCGCCCGCATCGATGACGTCAGGCCGGCCGCCGAGCTGGTCCGTGCGTTGACCCCGTAGGTCCTACTCGATGCCTTCCTGTTTGCCGTCCGGCATCAGGATGCGGGCGGCGATGTAGCCGCTGCCGAGCATCGCGGCGCCGACGTAGAAGGCGGTCTCCATCGCGGCGGCGAAGTTGCCGGGGCCGGCGGCGCCGGTCAGGTCGGTGGCGCCGGCGACGATGCTGCCCATGATCGCCATGCCGATTGCCGAGCCGAAGTTGCGGAAGGTCTGGATCACGCCCGAGCCCTGCCCGCGCATCGCGTCGGGCAGCCGGTTGAGCGCGTCGGTGTTGAGCGGCGAGAAGGTGAAGCCGAAGCCGGCGCCGGTCAGCAGCATGCCGATCAGGGTTTCGGGGTGGCTCAATTCGGAGAGCTCCCCGGCCCAGACGATCATTCCGATCGTGCCGAGCAGGAAGCCGATCGTGACCGGTTTCTTCGCCCCGTACTTGTCCATCCAACCGCCGCCAATCCGTGCCGCGATGAAGAAGGAATAGAACATCGTCAGGATCGAGAAGCCGGCCTGTGTCGGTTCCTGTCCGACCGCCACCTGGAAGTACATGCTGCCGAAGAAGAAGACGGCCAGCCAGGGGCCGAAGACGAGGAAGGTGAGCAGGTTGTCGACCGCGAACGGCCGGTTGGCGATCATCGCGTTGATGTCGATCAACGGGTCCTCGGTCTTGCGCTCGACCGAGACGAAGAAGGCGAGGACCGCGAGCCCGGCGACGATCGAGCCGAGCGTCGCCGGGCTGTCCCAGCCCCATTCGGTCGACTGCTGGATGCCGAGCACGGTGAGACCCATCCCGATCACGATCAACACCGCGCCGCGCACGTCCAGCCGCGCCGGGCGCTTGACGTCGTTGAGTTTGGCGAAGCGGAACTCGACCAGGGAGAGCAGCGCCACCGGCACGTTGATCCAGAAGATCGCCCGCCAGGTCCAGAACTCGGTCAGATAAGAGCCGGCGATCGGCCCGATCGCGGTGAAGAGGCCGCTGACGATGAAGAAGATCGCCAGGCCCTTGCCGCGCTCGGTCCCCGGGAAGGCGTCGAGCACCAGGACCGTGGCCGAGGGGATCAGCAGCCCGCCGCCGACGCCCTGCAGGACGCGGAAGAGAACCAGCCAGGCGACGGAGATGCCGGCGCCGTCCGGGACCAGGCCGCACATCAGCGAGCTGCCGGCGAAGAGGACGATCCCGGTGATCACGATCCTGCGGTGGCCGAAGATGTCGCCGAGCCTGCCGCCGAGGGCGACGAAGGCGGCGGTGGAGAGGGCGTAGGCGGTGACCAGCCACTGCACGGCGGTCTCGGAGAGGTGCAGGTCGCTCTGGATCGTCGTCGCCGAGATGCTGACGATGGTGAAGTCGATCATCACCATCGCCATCGCCGGGACGAGCGGCCAAAGGACGCGGTAGCGCTGGTATTCGCTTGGCATTTCGGGCTCCTCTCGACTGGGCCCGGCGTGGCCCTATGGCGGGGATACGACTAGATGTGACCGGGATTCCAGATCAAGTTGCCGCCTCCTCCTCTTTTCACTATAGTTACGTATAAGTGAAATGACGAAGGCGACGGCGACAAGGAAAAGGCAGTACCGAATGGGTGCGCGGGCCCGGCGCTCGGAGGAGACGGCGGAGCGGATCCTGGGGGAGGCGTTGGAGAGATTCCTCTCGCGTCCCTACGACGACGTCACGCTTGCCGAGGTGGCGGAGGGGGCGGGGGTCACCGTCCCAACTCTGATCGCGCACTTCGGCCGCAAGGAGGATCTCTTCGTGGCGGCCTGCGAGGCCTGGGGCAACCGCATGATCGCGACGCGGGAAGAGGCTCCGGCCGGGGACCACGCCGGTGCGATCCGCGGCCTCTTCGACCAGTACGAGGCCGCGGGAGACTTCATCCTCCATCTGCTCGCCGAGGAGGACCGCTTCCCCGCCGTGCGCAGGATCACGGACGGGGGGCGGAAATATCACCGGCTCTGGGTCGAACGGGTCTTCGAGTCGAGCCTGGGCCGGCTTCGCGGGGGCGCCCGGGAACAGCTGCTGATCCCGCTGATGGCCGCCGCCGACGTCTACACCTGGAAGCAGCTACGTCGCGATATGGAATTGCCCCGCGGTAAGGCAGAAGCAGCGATCCTGCGAATGGTCGACGCGCTGGCCGGGGGAGTCTGATGGCCAAAGTGTTGAACTACACCTGTCCTGGCTCGGGCCATGCAAACCCGCCGGTCGCCACTGCGCTTGCCCTGCGAGATCGCGGACACGAGGTCATCTTCCGCACAGCGAGCGGCAGCGTTGAGGCGATCAAGCGGCTGGGCCTCTCTGCGGCGCCGATCGATCCGCGCATCGAGGCGGCCGAGCTCGAAGACTGGAAGGCGCGCACGCCGATCGGGGCGCTGGCGGCGGCGTGCGAGACCTTCGACAAGCGGGCGCGCTACGAGATCCCCGACCTGCAGGCCGCGATCGAGGCCGAGCGCCCGGACCTGATCTGGGTCGACACGAACGCGGTGGGCGCCGCCGTCGTGGCCGAGGCCTCCGGCATCCCATGGGCCCACTACATGCCCTACCCACACCCGCGCCGCGCCCGCGGCGTTCCCAGTTTCGGCCCGGGTTTTGCACCGCCGACGGGTCCGCTCTCCCACCTTCGCGACGCCGGCGTGGATGCGGTCAAGCGGATCGGCTTTCGCTCCTTCTTTCGCAACTTCAACGCCCGCCGGCTCGCCTTCGGCCTGCCGGCGCTGGATGACCCCGAGGACATCTCGCTCGTCGCCCCCCTGCTGATCCACTTCACCGCGGAGCCCTTCGAATACCCGCGCGAGTGGCCTCGGAACGTGCGATCCGTCGGCCCGGCCCTGTGGGAGCCGCCCGCGCCCGAGCCTGAGTGGCTGGCTGCCGAGGAGCGGCCAATCGTCCTGGTCACCGCCTCGACCGAGTTCCAGGACGACGCAAAGCTGATCCGGGTCGCGCTCGAGGCTTTCGCTGATCGGCCCTACGTGATCGTCGCGACCAGCGCTGCCCACGACCCGGGCGATTTCGACGTCCCGGCCAACGCCAGGGTCGAGCGCTACCTGCCGCACGGCCCGCTGCTGCGTCGCGCCTCCGTGGTGATCTCACACGGCGGCATGGGCACCACTCAGAAGGCGATGGCCGCCGGAGTGCCAGTTTGCGTGGTGCCCTTCATGCGCGATCAGTTCGAGGTCGCCCGGCGCGTCGAGTACTGCGGCGGCGGCACGATGCTGCGCTCCAAGCGGCTCCGTCCCGACCGGTTGCGCGCGGCGGTCGAGGGTGCCATCGCCTGCCGTCCGGGAGCCGAACGGGTCGGTGACGCCTTTGCGCGGGCGGGTGGGGCAGAGGCGGCGGCTTCGGCGCTAGAAGGCAGGATGCCGGCCAAGCTCCAGGTAGCCGAGGCGTAGCGTGGGATATCAACGCCCGGAAGGCCACACAGCCATCCTCGAGCGGCCGCGCCTGCAAGGGCGTCTCGTACCGTCAGTCGACGTCGATCTCTATTCAGACGCCGCCGTCGAGGACTCGACGGTCGCTTTTGAGCGGATTCGCAACGCCGGGCCGGTCGTCTGGCTGCCGCGCAACGGGATGTGGGCGATGGGGCGGTTCAAGGACGTCCGCGAGGCGCTGCGCGACGACGAGCTGTTCACGAGCGACCGTGGGGTAGCCGCCAACCCCGCCGCCAACCTCTTCGGGCGCAGGTCGGTCCTCTTCAGCAACGGCGAGACGCACGCGAGGCGGCGCAAGGTGATGATGCGACCGATGGGCGCTACGGCGCTCGCCCCGGTCTTCGAGCGAATTGATTCGGAAGCCGATGCGATCGTCAAGGGCCTGGTCGATATCGGCGAGTTCGATGCGGTGCGCGATTTCTCGAGCGCTCTTCCGGGGCGGGTGATTGCCGATCTGATCGGCTTGCGCCTGCCGGCTGAGCAATTGCTGCATTGGGGTCCGCCGTTTTTCGACCAGCTCGGGCCGCTCAATCGCCGCTGGCTGCGCAGCTACCTACCCACGCTGGCCGTCGTGGCCTACGTGTTGAAGCTGAGCCGCTCGCGTGTTGTCCCCGACGGCTGGGCGGCGGGCGTCTTCGAAGCTGTCGAGCGGGGCGAGATCGGCGCGGTAGAAGCGCGAATGATGATCGTCGACATGGTCACGCCGAACCTGGACACGACGATCATCTCCAACACCTACATGCTCTGGCTGCTTGCCCGCAATCTCGAGGCATGGCAGCGGCTGCGCCGGGAACCGGAGCTGATCCCGGCGGCCGTCGTCGAGGCCGTCCGCATCTGCTCGCCGGTCCGCTGCTTCACCCGCCGGGTGAGCCGCGAGGTCGAGCTCGGCGGCGTCCAGCTCCACACCGGGGATCGGGTCGCGATCCTCTTCGGAGCGGCGAACATGGACGAGCGTCAGTTCCCCGATCCCGCCAAGTTCGAACTCGATCGCTCACCGGCGGGCCACCTCGGCTGGGGCAACGGACCGCACACCTGCATCGGCCTCAATCTCGCCAAGCGGGTAATGCAGGCAATGCTCCGTGCCCTGGTCGCGAACGTCGAGACGATCGAGACCGTCGAGAGCCCACGCCGGATCCGTAACAACACCTTGCAGGGCATCGCGGCGCTCCCCGTGCGTTTGAGTTAGCCCCTGGTGCTACGTGGCCCGAAGCTCGGCCAGCAGCGCCTGGGGGGTAACGATTCGGATACCTCGGTGGGTACCGACGGGCAGAAGATGCCGCCGGTCACCTGAGATGAGGACATCCACCTTCGCTTCGATTGAACAAGTGAGGATCAAGTCGTCGGCGGGATCGCCGGTGATGGCCTCGGGGGTGGCCATGGGGGCCGGAACCACCGTTGTGGCCAGATCGGTCAACAGCTCCTCGATTTGGCGCCAGCGCTCGGGCTCGAATTTCAGCTTTCCGGTGAGGATTCGCTCCAGCTCCACCATCACCGGCTGAGCGAGAACGAACTCCAAGCGACCGTCGATCGCCTCCTCTACAACGCGGCTTGGCGGTCCCGAGGCGATGAAGGCAGAGACCAAGACATTGGTGTCGCAGACGACTCGCAGGATCAGCGGTGTCCTGAGCGCATCTCGTCGACCAGGGCCTCGCTGTCATCGGGCCCGATTCCAAGGGTCTCTGCCTGTTCACGCCCATAGCGCTGCAGGGCAGCGAAGCGCTCGATCTGTACCTGGCGACGCAGGGCATCTCGGACGACCTCGCTCCTTGTCTTGCCCAGGCTTTGAGCAAGGGCGTCGGTCTCTTCGGCGAGGTCGTCAGGCAAAGACACAGAGAGAAGACGGCTCATATGAAATCATCATATCGAGCCCGGCTCAGCTCCAGGCGAGCTCGCGATCGATGATCGCGCCGAGCGCGTCGTTGACTCCCTCGGCGGGGGTGCCGGAGATCCGCGCTCCGGTTGCGACGCCACGCACGTTTTCTGCTGCCCTCAGCGCGTGCCAGTGCGAATCGAAGGACTCTCCGGCTGTCGCCACGGTGCGGCCGTCGGCGCCCAGCAGCCGCCAGCGCCACTTCCCGACCAGGTCTTCATATGCGTCAAATTGCGGCATCTCGTTCTCCTTGTTCCGAATGGGAACGTATGTTCGCATTTGCAGCGGCGGCAAAAAGACAGTGGGAAGGCCGCTCGACCTGGGACCCGCTTCCTCCGGCTCCGCTACCGTGTGGCCGTGGCATCGAATCAGTCGCCAGCTGAGGCTTCAAAGAACGCAGCCGCGGCCGCCGAGGCAGTGCGCGTACACCGGCTGCGCCAAGACGCCCAGCGTCTTATGAGCGTGAACCTGGCCGAAGGGATCGCGCTGAGCCACAAGCTGATGCAATTCGTGGGCGTTGCCCGACTGCATTGACCGAACCGGCATTCGATCAGTTGCTCCGTCGGCTCTCGGAAGCCGAGGTGGAGTTCGTCTTGATCGGTGGGCTCGCGGTCAACGCCTGGGGAGTCGTGCGTGGAACGAAGGATGTGGACATCGTTGTCGCTCCTGATTCCGACAACCTCAAACGTGTCGCCGAGGTGGCGTTTGCCATTCAAGGACACATCCAAACCGGCGAGTCCTTTCTCAGTAGTCCACCCTCAATGCGGCACAGCTCGCGAGTGGAGAACGGGTTGCCATTGAGACCGAGCTGGGCCAATTGGATGTCGTTCAAGGACTCGACGGCGTCCCGACCTACGGGAGCTACGCGCCAATGCCGCCGAAACCGAGGTCCTGGGCGTCACCGTGGCCATCTGCTCCCTTGAGGACCTGAAAGCCATGAAGCGAGCCGCAGGGAGGACCCGCGACCAAGCCGATCTCGAGGATCTCGACGCCGCTGGCAAGTAGCGATGGCTGTGGCCGGTCCCCTCAGGGCTGCTGCGGCGCCGGCTCGCTCAACGGCGTCTCCTTGGGCTCGCCGAAGAGGCGGGCGAGGACGATGCTGAGCTCGTAGAGGGCGATCAGGGGCGCGGTCTCCAGCAGCATCGAGATCGGGTCGACGCCGGGTAGCGCCGCGGCGATCACGGCGCAGCCGAGGTAGGCGTAGCGACGGTTTTCCTTCAGCTGGCGGACCTTGACGATGCCCAGCCGGGTTACCGCGAGGACCCCGACCGGGACCTGGAAGACGACTCCACAGGCGAGCAGCGTGGTTGCGAAGAAGCTGTAGTACTCCCGCGCTCGCACCTGGATGTTGAATTGGGAGTCGTTGAAGTTGAGCAGGAACTTGGCGGCCGCCGGCAGGACGACGAAGTAGCCGAAGGCGATGCCGGCGATGAAGAGGACCGGGATCAACAGCAGCAGGGGAAGGATCACCCGCCGCTCGCGCTTGCTGAAGGCCGGCAGCAGGTAGGCGTAGACCTGGTAGAGGATGAACGGCAGCGAGAGGATGATCGCGCCGTAAGCCGAGACGGTCATCGTCGTCGTGAACGGCTCGCTGACCCCGAACGTGATCAGCTTTTCGTGCCCGGCTGGCAGCGGCGCGCTCGCCAGTTCCAGCAGCAGGTGGTTCTGCCAGAAACAGAGGGCGAGCGCGACGCCGAAGATCGACAGCGAGACGACGATGCGCGCGCGCAGCTCGTCGAGGTGATCGACGAGGCTGAGCTGATCCTCGTGTGAGATCGGCTTTACGCGGCGCATCGCTTTGCCTCAGACCCGCGACTTCGCGGCTTGATCGGCCTCTGCGACGGGGCCGTGGGCGACCGGCGCCGGCGGCTCGACCAGCGCGGCCGGCTTCTCGACCTCGTCGTGCTCGCCGCTGATCGTGCCTTTGAACTCGCGAATGCCCTTGCCGAGGCTGTTGCCCAGCTCGGGCAGGCGTTTCGGCCCGAAGACGACGAGGGCGATGATCAGGACGATGAGTATCTCCATTGGTCCGATGTTGGGCATGGTGTTCTCCGATCCTTATTTGAGGAAGCCGGTTTTTTCGACCGCCTTGAGGACTTCGCCCGCCGTGAAAGGCGTGTCGAAAGCGCCGTCGGGGGTGAGGTTCCCAGGGGTGGCTTTGAGCAGCAGGCCGGCTACAGAAGCGTGCCGCGCCTCAATCGTGAGGATCGAGAGCGCCGCGGCGACGTAGGCGGGGCTGGCAATGTTCAAGGCCTGGCCTGAGTATGCATGGACGCCGGTGTTCTCGAGCGCGACGGCGGTCTTGATGAACGATGCCTCGCTCGACGTGGTGCCGCCGAAGTCGACTTTCGGCGCGGCGACGGCTTTGCTGCCGAGCGCTTTCTTGAGGAAGGCGACGTGGGCGTTCTCGTCCACGGTCACCGTCTTCAGGAAGACCTGCGCCTGCTTGTCCTTGACGAACGTTTTCTTTGCCTGATTGGCGCTCGCCTCGTTGTAGAAGGCCGCCTCCAGGTACTCCAGGGTGAGGGCGTAGTTGAGGATGCCGACGTCGCCCTTGCCGAATTTGGCGGGCGGACGGCCCTTGCCGCTGGCGGCCATCGCGCCGGCTGGTGTGAGCGCGCCGAGCAGGGCGCCGCCGCCCATCACCGCGCCGCCGGCCAGGCCGGCCTTCTTCAGAAAGCTCAGCCGGGTGTCGCCGCCTTCGAGCGCCTCGCCGGCCTCATGCTCGGCTTCGCGGACCGCGCCGTCGACGTCAACCTGATCGAGATTTATCTCTGGGTCCATTGGGGAAAGTCCTTTGCCTAGGGGTTTTTCCCAACTGCGAAGCTCATGCCCATCTGGATCAGTCTCGAGCGCGCGGGGTCGCGCATCGGCGGAGTCATCTGGGCTCGACCGTAGGGTCCTCGCGAGCCAATTTTGCGGACCGGGGGAAGCGGGAATGAGAAGACTGCGCGGCAAGTTGACCTATGCGAACACCATGGCGACCATCGCGGTGTTCATCGCGCTTGGTGGCAGCGCCTACGCAGCTGCCCAGCTGAAGAAGAACAGCGTCGGCACGAAGCAGCTGAAGAAGGATGCGGTCACCGGGGCGAAGGTCAAGGACGGCTCGCTGAGCGCTGTCGACATCAGCGGCGCTGTCAATAGCGCCAACCGTGCATCGGCGGCCGACAACGCAACTCATGCGATCAGCGCCGACAACGCAGCCCACGCAATCGGTGCCGATAGCGCGACGCAGGCGGCCAGCGCCGACAGGTCGGCCGATGCGGCGCACGCCGCCAACTCGGACAAGGTGGGGGGATTGCCTCCCTCGGCCTTCATCCGGGCCGATCAGCTTGGCGGCTTCATCCCAGCGCCCCACTTCGAGCACTCCAATTTCGGCTGCCCCTTCGATGAAACCGTCTGGCACGACAGCAGCCCCGAAGTCAACGAGACGACCGGTTACTGGCGGGACCCGTTCGGTGTCGTCCATCTACGCGGCTTCGCGATCAGGTGCGGCCACGCCGAACCATCGATCTTCACGCTTCCCCCTGGCTTCAGACCGGGAAAGCGCGAGCGCTTCGTCGCGATCATGGAAAATCCCACGCTGGCAATGGGCCAGGTCACGGTGGAGGCCAAAGGCGATGTCGTGGCCGACGAAGTGATCGAAAACGGCTCCATCGCGCTTGACGGCATCACCTTCAAATGTGCGCCATCGGGATCAGACGGCTGTCCTTAATCACCCTGGCGGCCGCGGCGGTGCTTGCCACGGCGACCGGTTGTGGGGTCGAGGGCCATGCCAACGGTCCCCCTTCCTCGTCTTCGAGCGGCGAAGAGCCAGTCATTTCCCGGCAACCCGAAAAAAGGCCGCGTCGGAGCAAGGTCGCGCCATCCCTTTGCCCGTCCGGGTTGCCCAGTTGTCGCACCACCAAGGGGCTGATCGTCTACGTGGAGCGCGTCGATCCCGACGGTGACGGTGACGCTCACTTCGTCATCGTCGATCCGCAGGGCATCACCTGGCCGGGGCTGACCGCGATCGACGTGCGCAAGGGCCTGCGTCCTCATCCTCTACCCGGAGCCGGTGATCTGATCAGCGCTGCAGGCCCGGTCCAGACAGGCTCCTACGGTCAGAGCCAGATCCACGCGCTCGAGCTCCACGTCGCCCGCTAGGGGCGACCTCGCCGGTTGCCGCTGGGCCCGATAGATGAGAAGGTGACTCACCGATGGCGAACGTGCTCTGCGTGCTCTACGACGACCCGGTCGACGGTTACCCGCCCGCCTACGCGCGCGACGAGGTGCCGAAGATCGAGCGCTACTACGACGGCCAGAGTGCGCCGACGCCTGAGGCGATCGGCTTCAAGCCCGGCGAGCTGCTCGGCAGCGTCTCGGGCGAGCTGGGCCTGCGCGAGTTTCTCGAGGCAGGCGGGAACCGGCTGGTCGTCACCTCCGACAAGGACGGCCCGGACTCGGTCTTCGAGCGCGAGCTGCCGGAGGCGGAGGTCGTCATCTCCCAGCCCTTCTGGCCTGCCTACCTGACGGCCGAGCGGATCGCCAAGGCGCCGAAGCTGAAGCTGGCGCTGACTGCGGGCATCGGTTCGGATCACGTCGATCTACAGGCAGCGATCGAGCGTGGCCTGACCGTCGCCGAGGTGACCTACTCCAACAGCATCAGCGTCGCCGAGCACGTCGTGATGATGATCCTGGGACTGGTGCGTAACTACATCCCCTCCTACCAGCAGGTGGTCGACGGCGGCTGGAACATCGCCGATTGCGCCTCGCGCTCCTACGACCTCGAGGGGATGCAGGTCGGCACGGTGGCGGCGGGCCGGATTGGCTCGGCGGTCCTGCGCAGGTTGAAGCCCTTCGAGGTCGGCCTGCATTACACCGATCGCCATCGCCTGTCGCCCGAGGTCGAGGAGGAGCTGGGCGTCACCTTCCATTCCGACGTGGAGTCGATGGTGGAGGTCTGCGACGTGGTGACGATCAACGCGCCGCTGCACCCCGAGACCGAGAATCTCTTCGACGCCGACCTCCTCGCCAGGATGAAGCGCGGCTCATATCTGATCAACACCGCACGAGGCAAGATCTGCGACCGCGACGCGGTCGCGCGGGCCTGCGAGAGCGGCCAGCTGGCCGGCTACGCCGGTGACGTCTGGTTCCCCCAGCCGGCGCCCCGCGACCACCCCTGGCGCTCGATGCCCCACCACGGCATGACTCCTCATACCTCCGGCACCAGCCTCTCCGCCCAGGCCCGCTACGCGGCCGGGACGCGCGAGATCCTCGAGTGCTGGTTCGGCGGTCGGCCGATCCGCGAGGAGTACCTGATCGTCGACGGTGGCACCCTCGCCGGCGCTGGCGCGCACTCCTACAGCGAGGGCAACGCCACGGGTGGCTCCGAGGAAGCCGCCCGCTTCAAGACGAGATGAAGATTCGCGCCGCGGTGCTCGAGGAGTTCGGCGAGCCGCTCGGGGTCCAGGAGGTCGAGCTGGCCGAGCCCCGGGCCGGGGAGGTACTGGTCCGCCTCGTCGCCTGCGGCGTCTGCCACACCGACCTCTACACCGCCTCCGGCGCCGACCCCTCGGGCTACGCGCCGACCGTGCTCGGCCATGAGGGGGCGGGCGTCGTCGAGCGGGTTGGTGCGGACGTCGCCTCGCTCAAGCCGGGCGACCACGTCGTCACCCTCTTCTCGCCCCAGTGCGGCGAGTGCGTCCACTGCGTCGACCCGCGGACCAACCTCTGCATGGCGATTCGCGAGCAGCAGAACAAG
>Ga0207641_10000253_pt1 | contig 67848 bp, 55 predicted proteins | sample KBSSwiS62_FD_184306 | JGI IMG/M metagenome (GOLD analysis project Ga0207641, IMG submission 184306) | Switchgrass rhizosphere microbial communities from Kellogg Biological Station, Michigan, USA - KBS Switchgrass S6-2 (SPAdes) (version 2) | ecosystem: Host-associated > Plants > Roots >...
TTAGCAGGCGCTTAGGCTTACTTGGAGATTGATTCTCAAATATAATTGATTAACATTTTAAATCACAACTTTCTCTTTCAAAATATTTTTTCAATCGTACATTTACCAAACTTAATCTATCATCGAGAAAATAATTACATGAAAAGAAAAATCTTTCTTCCTCTTATCGTAGTTTTTCTTATTTCTTCATTCACATTTTTATTGATCTGCTGCAAGTCCAAGGATCCGGTAGTAGATCCACCAATTGAAAACCAAACCCCATCTCCACCGGTTTTAGGTCATACGATCATACAAGTGTATCCTCATGATACCAGCTTCTATACGCAGGGAATGACTTTTTATAAAGGAGAATTGTATGAAGGTACCGGTGATCCGGGCTATATAGGCAAAACTAGATTAATGAAAGTAGATCTTAAAACAGGAAAAGCGTTAAAATCAATCTCACTATCTAATAAATTTTTTGGCGAAGGAATAACAATTTTAAGAGATACAGTTTATCAACTTACATGGCAGGAACATAAAGTATTTGTGTACACTCTCAATGATTTTAAAAAGATAAAAGAATACGATATTGACACCGAGGGTTGGGGTATAACAAATGATGGCCAAAAATTGATCGTAAGTACCGGTAGCGGCATGCTTTATTATTATGATCCTTCCACTTTCAAATTGCTAACCAAGAGTTCTATTATGGAAGGCAATAGCAATACATTTAATTTAAATGAGCTTGAATATATCGATGGCTTTGTCTATGCCAATCAATATCAATACCCATATGTATTAAAAATAGATCCAGCTGCAGGAAGAGTAGTTGCCAAATATGACCTGAATGATATGTGGAACAGGGTAAAAGCAATCAATCCCGAAGTTGATGTACCAAATGGCATCGCCTATGATTCAACAACAAAAAAGATCTATGTCACAGGTAAGTACTGGCCAGAGATGTACGAGATACAATTGGGACAGTAAATTTATTTAGAGATAATATAGATCACGGAACTGCACTTCTTGGCATCGCTCATTGCCTTAAAATTTGAAATGAGTCCCGTCCAAAATGCACCAACCCATTTTGTGTTTCCATTTTTATATTTACTGCTCAGCAGGCTAACATAAAAACTATCAAACCACATTGGTTTTACAGCGACGATCTTTAAACCACATTCTTTCATCAGCCATTGCATGGTTTGCGGTGTAAAATGATAAAGATGTCTTGGCACATCGTAAGCTGCCCAATACTCTTTGTATTTTTCAGCATCATAACTTGTGTAGTTCGGTACTGCTATAAAAAGCTTACCATTATCAGCCAACAGTTTTTTAAATGCCTGGGTATATTTTTTTACATCATGTACATGCTCCAGCACATGCCAGAGTGTAATAGCATCAAAGCTATTTTCTGATAAATTAAAAAGCTCCACTGAAGGTAAAAGCTCTATTGAGTGTTCGTTGGATGCTATGGCTCTTGCTCCTTCATCAGGCTCAAGCCCGGTTACCTGCCAGTCTGCTTTTTGCATAGCAGAAGCAAAATGACCGGTACCACTACCCACATCAAGCAGGTTGCCGCTTTTTAAACTGGTTTCTTTTTCAACAAGCTTTTTCTTTTGGTTCAATGAAAAATTTCTGACGAAACGATACATGCGATTGATCAGGCCTTTTGAGCTGTCAGTATGTGAAATGTAATCTTCAGATTTATAATAAGCGCCGATGCTTGTTTCTGAAGGCGGGTTTTGTGTAAACCTTACCTGGCAATTTCTGCAATGATAAATTTCAAAATATTCCTGGCTTACGGTATTGTCTTTTACTTTAAATACTTCTGAAATACCTGCGGATCCGCAAACCGGGCATAGCGTATAGTGAATTTGATTGCTCATTAATAAAGCCTTCCCTTAGTTTGATTTAATGACCGATTGGTTTCCTGCTGATGAAGTTGAAAATCCTTTCTCAGAAAAATACCACCCGATAAACATCACCGCTAATGCTGTAAGAATAACTGCGATCAGCCATGTATAATTTTTCTTTGCCGGGCTTCCGGTTAAGTATTCTTCCATTTCCACTGATGTCTTTTCCTTCTCTCCGACTAATACATTATGTTCGGCTTTTACACGAATAACTTTTTCTGCTGTTACAGGTGGTTCACTTTGTAATGAACTATTTTGCGGATCAAGTTTTAGATCACCATTATTATCACGACGAAGCACTCCTACTTTTCCCCAACTCACCTCTCCGTTTTCTGATATTTTCTTTTTTAAATCAAAAGAAAAATCATTTACAGATTTTATGGCCTCCCATTCTGTAATACCAAGTGAAGAAGAAAGCCAGTCAAAAAGTTTTTTTGACGGTTTATCATTTCCTGGATCAATAGTAAAAAAAGATGTCGGGGCAATAAACTGCTTGTTGGGGAAATCATGCTGCGCCGGAGATTGGCAAAGAGCAATAGTGCCGATTCCGGGTAGACTTACTTTCTTATTTAATAACAGGAATTCGTATAAGCTATCTTGCATTATTTCGTTTTCTGATCGAATGCGAAGATAACGCCAGCGAGGAAATTAAACCCATAAGACTTGTACAACTTCCATGGCTCATACTCTTTATTAAAAATATTATTGAATTGTGTCCAGGCATTCAGGTTTTTTGTGATTCGAAATTCAAGTCCTGCATTCAGATCAAATGAACCATCCAATTGTGCTGCTTTACCAGCTGGAGTTCTATATTGCGCCCCATCCCAAAGGAACAAATCAGTTTTTAACCACAGGTCTTTTACTACCTGGACTTTTGCCGATCCTTTCATCTCAAATGGAACTAACCCATATGCCTTTTCATTTTCCTGTATATCCATGTATTTGTTAAGAGTAATTCCGGCCAGCACTGAAAATTTTTCCTGTTCTGTATATCCAATTTCACCACCAAAATGGACAGCATGCATACTAGGCTCATAGATCACCCTGAAAGTGTTATCATAAATATCCATGGTTGGGTCATCGTTCACAAAAAGCGGTTGGTTCTTGTATGTATTATATCCAAGCTTAGCATTATAAGTAAAATGATCGCCTATCGAACCTTTGAAGCCAGCAAATCTTTCAGTGATCCATGTATTTTTTAAACTACCCGGTGCTTCTATATAAGGATTAATATTTGCGAGATATTGATAAGAAGTTCTCCTGATATATCCAGACATACCTGCCTGGAAAATAAATCTTTTGTCTCCTGTACTTGCCTCGATCAACATATTTGGAAACATCTTAAATGTCTTATTATCCCATGACGGACGGATCCCAACTTGTGCATTGACTTTCGGAGTTTTGAATAAAACTGACGGACTTATATAAAAGAACGTATTGTCCTGTGATGATTTATTATCTGGTTTATACTTTGTCAGATCTGCAGTAGCGTCAAGATCAACCGCAAAAACTTTACCGACCGATTTTTGGAGCGGAAGATTTATATAGGTATTGCTTTCACTATTCTTTCTGCCATCATTAAATACATTAATCAGAATTTCCGGCGAATAAGAAATTCCAAACTGAGTATTATTAATATTATGAAACCCTACCCCACCTCTCCAGGTCTGGAAATTTTGCTCAAGTGAATCTTTTGGCGGAATACTTGACAAAGCCGGATCCATACCATATTTATAATAGCGATCCTGGCGCATACCAAGCTGCGCATTCCATTCTAAATTCTTGCTCGTTTGGAAAAATCCTTTCAAATCAACATTTGTATTGCGATAATCCTGGTACAGCTCTTTCCCTGACGATGAAATATGCTTTGCATAAATATTCAGCCCGGCTGTTTTACCATCACCAAAAGTGATCCCTGCTTGTACAAAAGGAGTTTTTAAGCTCCCGAACCCTGCCTTGATAAAACTATTCATATCCCAATAACCACCCGAATCAATATCCAGGGCAAGCGGACGAAGGCTTCCCGGCGTATACGCAAATAATAAATTTTGATTAGGGATATCGTAATTCAATTTCGGTTTCGTTGTATCATTTAATGCAGGAGATGCATTAAAATTAATTTTAGCCGTTTCTTTTAATACTGGTTTAAATGCAGAGGTAATATCAACAGTACCTTTCTTTTTCGTGGTGTCTTGTTGCGAAAAGGAAATTCCAAATGAAAAAATCCCAAATCCCAATATTAAAACGGCTTTTATATTCATTTTGCTCTTCATTATTATTAATTAATAATTTTTAATTATTAATTTTGGGTTCGTTTAATTGTTTCCGACTTTACTATTCTTGCCCTCTTCATCGATCACTTTGTTCAATTTCTCCTGTGCTTCTTTTTTAAATTCAGGCACGATCGAATTATCAACTATGCTTTGATAAGTTGCTTTTGCATTGAAATAATCTTTTTGCCTGAAATAAACATCGCCAAGAAGGATATAAGATTTAGTGACCCAGAAATCATAAGATCCAGATTTATTAATTACTTCAAACGCTGATTTTTCTGCATCGGTAAGTTTATTCAATGCAAACCAGCTATTAGCAATTTCGTATCTCGCTTCTGCAGCAAGAGCCGCTTTATTTAATGAGACAACTGATTTAAAGTTTGCAATTGCAAGATCATGCTGACCATTCACCTGGTACGCTTTTGCAATAGCCATGTTGGCAAGCGCCTTATCATCAGTACTGCTTCCTTTTAAGGTTACTAACTCGTTTGCATTCTCAAGTGCCTGGCTCCACTTTTGTAATTGATATTGACAACGAAGCAACCCACGCATTGCTTCCAACTTATTCTCTTGTGCTGAAGCAATCTGTTTCAATTGAGCATAATAACTTTCTGCCTGTGCATAATCTTTTTTCTCAAAGAAATAAATTCTTGCCGTCTGCAGGATCGCTTTTTCAGCAAACCGGTTTGGCGCTTTTTCTGCAATAGGTTGATATCCGCTCAGGGCATTGCTCCAGTCTTTCTTATCAAAATAAATTTCACCACGATAAAAATTTGCATCTAAAGAATATGCTCCGTTCGGGAAACGCTGTACATAATTATTAAATGCCGTTAATGCAGCATTCGTATTTCCACTTTGATACTGTGTTAGCGCAGCCGACCATGAAAGTGAATCTTCAGTACTTACATCAAGCGGCCTTCCCATTTGACGCATATAGTTTGCGTATTCATCAGGCTTTCCATCTTCTACATAAATGCTTTTGATATTATCCAACGCTTCTTCTGCTTCAGGAGAGTTAGGATAAGTTTGAACTAAGTTTTTGTATTGAGCCAATGCTTCACGATTATTATTCAAATTATAATTTGCAATACCAAGCTTTAATTGCGCCTGTGGTTTCAAACTATTGTTTGTCGAAAGTTTTAATACATTGTTTAAAGGAACGATCGCTTCACGAAAACGTTCATCGGCAAGATATGCGTTGGCGATCTCCATATTTGCATCACCCACCAATGATGAGGTTGGAAACTTTCTCGCCATCGTATTCATCAAACTGATCTTTTCATTCGAGCTTCTTACCCCGGCGATCATGGCAACCTGGAAAGTTGCATAATCCTCAGCCGGCCATGAAAGTTTGATCACATTATCATACATTGCTTTTGCACGGGTATAATCGCGGTTCATAAAATAACAATCGGCGCTGCGTATATATGCATCCTGTGTAAGGGCATCTGAATTCAATGCCGGATTTTTTCCAACTTGCTCAAAGAATTTTAATGCGGCCGGGTAATTTTCCTTTTTTAAATAACAATAACCAAGATTGTACCTGATCGTATTTGCATTTGCCTCGCCTGATGCCGGTGCCCCCGCATCTAAATAAGCATTATAATATTTAATTGCATTATCTAATTTATCGGCCCGATAAGCAATTTCCCCTTTCCAGAAATTTATTAAAGGAAGAACTGCCCCGTTATTCGGATCCTTCAATGCTTTATCCAAAAGAGCATCGGCCTGCAGCAAATTTCCATCGTTTATTAATTCAGCGGCTCTTCCAAATAGTATCCGTGGGTAAGTTTTCTTTGAAGTCTCAGATGGGTTTTTAAGTCCTTCCATTAATGCCAATGCATCTTTATAATTATTTGTATTAGCAAGCACCATTACCATCAGGTCTCTTGCTTCCGTATTATAATTTGAATTCGGATAATCAGCCAAAAATGAACTCAAGCTGTTCAATGCTTCATCCTGGTAGCCGAGTTCGTAAGAAAGCTTGGCATATTGAAATTTCGAAATTTCTTTTTGTGCCTTGTTGCTACTGTTTGATGCGCAAAATAAAAATGCATTTCTCGCATTAGCCTTTTCACCAATCTTCAAATAAGAATCCCCCAGCAGGTACATGGCGTGCTGACTCAATGAATCATCTTTTCCACTTAATTGTTTAAAACCATTAATTGCTTTTGGATATTGGCCTGCCATGTAATAGCTGTATGATAATTCATACAGGTTCTCTCTTGTGACTTTTTCTGCCTTTGAAACATAATCTTCAAGGTATGGCAACCCCTTATCAAATTCTTTTCTTTCAAAATAACCATGCCCGAGCATGAGCTTCATTTCCCGGTCATAGTATTGAGCATTACCTCCCTTGATCTTTTTTTCAGCGTAGGCGATCGCTTCTTCTTTTTTCCCCTGGACATAATATATCTGGGCTATATAATATGGTACAACTGTTTCATAGCCCTTTTCATTCTCCACTATTTTAAAGCTTTCCAATGCTTCATTATAATTACGATCACGAAAAGCCAGGAAACCGTAATAATAGTTCGCATCAATATAATTAGGATCGTCTTTGATCTGTCTTATTGAATTGAAAAGCGGCTTTGCCTGGTTAAATTTTTGCATTGTAAAATAAGAATATCCCTGGTGAAATTTCATATCAGAAATTTCCCGGTTACTTAAGTTGGCAATTCCGGCATCCTCATAATATTTCGCCGCATCGGGAAAATTTTGCTTGCGGTAATAAAATTCACCAAGATGAAAATTCATCTGCTGAACACGGGCATTGTTTTTTTCCAGCGCAATAAAATCGATAGCTGTTTCTTCTGCACGACCTTCATTTTGTTTTAAAGCAAGTACCGTGGTGTAATAATTGATCTCCTGGGTTACAAGGGCATCATTAATTAAATTTGTTTCTTTTGAGGCCTGCTGCAATTCCTTGAATAACGGATATGCAATGCTATATTGCTCTTTCTGATAGTATTCCTTTGCTTCTTTGAACTTTTCTTGTGGGTCTTTAAAAATGAGGGTTTGCTGTGCGTTGAGAGAAAAAACTGAAATAACAGTAGCTACTAAGGCGATGCTGCGATTCTTCATATTAATTGTCCTTTAAACCGATGGTGACTTAACGTTGCAAATATTCAATTTATTTTTACCTGTGCCAAACATCATTCCAAACATTGGTGGATAAGTACAATGTTGATACATGTTTAACAAATTATTCTAAATCAACTCATCATTTAGTGCATACAAGCACACTTTACCTCCCGCAAAAATGATCGATGAAAATAAAAATGGTAAACATTTTTAACTACTTTGCCATTCGACATCATTACAAGGTTTTTGGATCGAGGCAATCATTTATGAAAAAATTACAACTTGTCGAATTGGGGATAGTTGCTACAGCGCTGATCATGGGGTATAAAATGATCACGTCACTCCTTACTTTGATGACCAGTTTGCTATTTGGCCTTGGTACCGGAATTGGCGGAAATCTTATGATGGCAATTCTACCAACCGTTCTGTTCTTTGCATTTTATACGATCACTTTTTTTCTACTGGCAAGAAATATTAAACCATTGGCGAGGTTTATATGCCGTGAAAATGAGGAGTCGCTCGAACTCAAACTTAATAAAACTGCCGTGCTCCATGTAATCATTATTGCAATTTGTCTTAGTTCTTTTTTGCAGACAATACCGGATATAATTCAATACGTAGCCAATAAATTCATAAACCCTAACCAATTTGGTGAAGATCTCGAACCCGCTGAATGGCGAACAAATAAAATAAGATTTTGGAATTCACTGATCGGTTTTATAATAAGTGTAGCGTTACTGATCACTTCAAAAAACATCGCCTCATTTTTTGGAAAAGAAGAACCATCCTATGAAATTGGCGGTGAGAAAATAGAAAGTAACCTTTAATATGTTTACCTCCGAAACAAAAATAAGAGTTCGATACGCCGAAACCGACCAAATGGGGGTTGTTTACCACAGCAATTTTTTTCCCTATTTTGAAGTTGCAAGGGCAGAATCAATCCGCCAGTTAGGATTTACTTATGCTGATATGGAGAAAATGGGAGTGATAATGCCGGTAGTAGATGTGCATGCTAGATATCTTCGCCCTGCTTTGTACGACGACTTGCTTACCATCAAAACCTTTTTAAAAGAGCTGCCGCTGCATCATAAAATTGAATTCCATCATGAAGTGTATAATGAAAAAGAGGAATTACTTTGTGTTGGCAAGATCATTTTATACTTTATGGAAAAAGAAGGAATGAAAAGAACGGCCATGCCCGAAGCACTAAAGAAGACAATAGAACGTTATTTTCAATAATCATATAAATGGACCAACCAATTCCTATACAGAGCGAAATACCTGCTGAGATCCCTAAACCAGAGTTAGAAGAGCCCAAAAATAAGATGAACGTATGGCTGAGATCATTGGGTAGCCTTGCACTTTTTCTTATTGTCGGCTATTTCTTTTTTAGGCATAATTGGACTTGGGTGATGATCCTGACAGCAGTTGTCGTCTTTCATGAAATGGGACATTTTTTTGCAATGAAGGTTTACAAATACCAGGAGCTCGGTATTTTTTTTATTCCACTAATGGGTGCATATGTATCAGGTAAAAAACAAGAAGTATCACAAAAGCAATCGGCGATCATATTACTTGCTGGTCCGCTGCCAGGAATCATTCTTGGTTTGTTATCCCATTTTATAGCGGAACAAACGGACATTTATTTTTTTGAGAAGCTTGCCTGGGTATTAGTATTTCTGAATCTCCTCAATTTACTACCTGTATATCCTCTTGATGGCGGGCAATTATTACATCGCTTGTTTTTGGATGATTATAATATTCTTGGAAAAATATTTGTAGTTCTTTCAGCTGGGTTAATGATTTGGATAGCTTTTAACTCAGAGTTTTATCCATTATTATTTTTTCCTTTTATGATGTTGACCCGCATGGTCGGCGATCTGCAACATGAAAGAATTGAAAAAAAGATAGAGGCTGAAGGCATCAACCTCATGAAAACTTATGAACAATTAACGGCGGAAGAGTATTGGAAAATAAGGAATGCCGTAATAAAATATTATCCCCAGTTCAAAGATGTAAACCCTGCACCCCCTTATGAAATATCATCAAAAGAAGATCAGATAATAACAACTATACAAGGACTTTTACAAAGAAGCTTGACACAGGATCTTTCAATTGGTGGAAAAATTTTAATACTGGTAATTTGGATCGGAAGCTTTGCAGCGCCTTTCTTTTTAGACCTATCATCAATAAGTAGTTTTTTTTAAACCCGGTGATGATCCGCCTTCCATTTTTGAATAGCCGCTTTTATTTCTTTGGATTGTAGTTTTTCTTCAACAGTTTTTTTTGCCAGACCCACAAACTCATCATCAGGAGCAAAACGTAGTGCAATGATCTGCGACATTCGCAAACGACTATCAAATAACTTTCCGGTTAAAATAAAATGACGAAGATTTTCTTCTGCACGAATGGCCCTATCCTGTGCTCGTAAAGCAAAGACACGGGCATACCAATAAATAATAATTAAAACGAAAGCGATCAAAAGAATTAATGCTGCTGAATAATGAGTATGTGTATCAGCATGGATCAAATTAACAATACTGCCTCCAAGTATTGCGATCAATATTAAGGGGGTTATAAAAGTCCATAAAATGATATACCGGCTATGATTTCTAAAATTTTGCTCCTTCATAAATCGTTTGTTTGAGATTTGAAGTTAGGTTCTATACTCGAATATTATTTATTTAAGAATATCCAAGACTTTGTACATTTTATTTACAAGGCTTGACGAAGACCCATTGTAATAATTTACAAGAAATGAAAAAATATACTCCTTTCCATTCTTTGCTTTATGATAACCGCAAAATCCTTTTACTCCACGAATGGTTCCACTTTTCATAGTCATACCATTATATTCAGGTAATGCAGTTTTGAAATAAGGAAACCAGTCTTTGGTTTTTGCGTATTTTAAAATTTCAACTTGTGAATGTGTAGTGACACGATTTAACGGAGACAAACCGGATCCATCAACAATTCCTAATTCATCTTCATCCAATCCTTTTTCTTTCCAAAAGTTTTGAACGACAACTACGCCGCTATCAGTTGAGCCGATTCCTTTCTTTTCATAGGCAAAAGTCTTGATCAATGCTTCGCCATAAAGGTTGATACTTTTTTTAAGAAACCAGTAGATGATGGAATCGAGAGAGGGAGAAATTTCTGAATGGATCATCAGTACATTCTTTTCATATTTCTTAAAAAGAACGACTTTTTCAAGTGATTCAGGTTTAACATACCAGTCTTTAATAGAGTCAACTAGCGAACGAAGAAACTGGCTTCCCGGAGAGATCATTGACCCTGAAATAATAAATTTATTTTCATTAACGGGTATCGTTCCTCTTACAATGCCATAATTGTTGCCTGTAGGTTGAAAATATATGTAAGCATTATCACCTGTTTGTTTTGGCGCAGCCAAAGCAGTGGATTCGAAATTCATATTCAGATTTGCTGGTATTGTGCCTGCAATTGAAACTGCATCACCAACATTGTTTCCGGATCTTAATACAAGGTCAAATTGATTCTCTCTCCAGTTAAGCACATTGGCTCCTGCCCCATAATAATTGCCAATGTCCTGCCAGATCCATCCATCTGGTATTGATTCACTATTCCAACCTTCAGCATTAATAATTATCGGCCATGAAATTTTTCTACCTTGTTTTCTTATAGCTTCGGTGATCCTGTGCAATACATTTTCTTCTTTTGTTTGCTCCCAGCGCCAACTACCAAGTGTTGGATCTCCTGAAGGTTCAATATAAATTATAGAATTCGATCCTTGTTTTTCAGAAAGGTAAAAATTGGTTTTATACTGGTAATCTTTGCCTAGCAACTCAAAAGCAGTAACACTTGTAATAATTTTTTGTGTTGACGCCGGCGCTAAACCGATCTGTGAATTTTTGTCAAAAACAACTTGCCCTGTATTCGCATCAATCACATACAAAGAACTGATGGCATGTTTTAACTGACTGTCCTGTTCAAATGCAGTAAATACTTTTTGAAGTTTCTGATTAATTGTCTGACCGAAAAAGTCAAAAGTCAAAATTAAAAAGTAAAAACAGATGAAGATCTTTTTCATTGAAAATCGAGTATTGATCATTGAGTATTTAACATTTAATTCCTCAAATTTAGCCATCTCCTACCTTTGCAGCCTATGAAAAATATTAATGCAAGTATTATCACGATTGGCGATGAACTATTGATCGGGCAAACCATCGATACAAACAGTGCATGGATAGGACAGGAATTAAATAAAATTGGAGTTTGGCTAAAAAGAAGAGTGGCTGTTGGTGATGTGTGGGATGATATTTGGAATGCATTGGATGCAGAAAGCAAAGAGTCGAATATTATCATTATCACTGGCGGACTTGGACCTACTGCGGATGATATTACAAAGCCTTTACTCTGCAAATATTTTGGTGCCAAGCTGATCGTTAACGAAGATGTATTAACTCATGTTAAATATTTATTTGATAAAGTATATCGCCGGCCGGGGCCGATGCTGGAAAGAAATTTAAAACAAGCTGAAGTTCCTGATGTGTGTACGGTACTGCACAATGCGAGAGGAACAGCACCGGGTATGTGGTTTGAGAAAGATGGTAAGATTTATGTTTCACTTCCGGGTGTGCCACATGAAATGAAAGGCCTGATGATAAATGAAGTGTTACGTCGGATCCCAAAATATTTTGAACTTCCTTTTATCATTCATAGCACTGCTTTTACAATGGGCACAGGTGAAAGCATGATCGCAGAAAAGATAAAAGATTTTGAAACGGGTTTACCTGACCATATTAAACTTGCATACCTGCCGGGTTACGGGATGGTAAAGCTGAGGTTAACCGCAAAAGGTGATGATAAAGAAAAAATGGAGAAAGAGTTGAATGAAAGGTTTTCTATTTTGAAAGAATTGGTTGCTGAATGGTTGGTTATCGATAAAGATGAAAACCTGGCGACAGTAGTTATAAAAATCCTGAAAGAAAAAAATAAAACGATGGGTACTGCTGAAAGTTGCACTGGTGGTTATATCGCTCATCTTATCACTTCCAATCCTGGTTCTTCTGTCGGTTATAAAGGAAGCATCATTAGTTATGCAAATGATGTAAAAGAAAACATATTGGGTGTTACGGACAAAACTTTGAGAACAGTTGGCGCCGTAAGCGAAGAAACAGTGATACAAATGGTGAAAGGCGCCATTGAAAAATTGAATGTAGATTTTGCAGTAGCTACATCCGGTATTATGGGGCCTGATGGAGGCACCGATGAAAAACCTGTTGGCACAGTATGGATCGCCGCCGGTAATAAAGGAAAGGTGCAGACAGCAAAACTGGCTTTTCGCTTCGATAGAGAAAGAAACATTGAAATGACCTCACACACTGCATTGAACTTTTTAAGAAAGTTTATTCTTGCTAACAGTTGATCGGGTTTTAATGCTCAAATCATTACCTTTGGCCCGTTAATGATTTGCTTGTAGATTGCTGAATAGGAATACCAAACGTAAAAGAGTGCGACGCAACAGACGATGATAGTAGCACTACTGCTTGGTACATAATAACTCCGGCAAATCTTAAATTAAAAATCTAAAAATTGATCATGGCAACAGTTGATTTAGTAATGCCAAAGCTGGGTGAAAGTATTATGGAAGCTACTATTTTGAAGTGGCACAAACATCCCGGCGATACGGTGGCAATGGATGAAACTGTTTTGGAAATTGCTACTGATAAAGTAGATAGTGAAGTGCCAAGCACTTCTGCCGGTGTGCTGAGTGAAATTCTATTCAATGCAAACGACGTGGTGCCGATCGGTACAGTGATCGCAAGAATAAAAACCGGTGCTGAAGAGAATGTCTCATCAAGACCTGCGCCCGTACAACCAAAAGTAGAAATTCATCAACCGCAAATGGAAACAGTTGCTGAAGTGGTTTCATCGCATCAAACTTCCTACAAACCTCAAACAAACGGAACTGGTAGTCGTTTTTATTCGCCTCTTGTATTAAATATTGCAGCTAGTGAAGGTGTGAGCATGAGTGAACTTGAAAATATTCCCGGTACAGGCAATGAAGGAAGAGTGACGAAGAAAGATATTTTACAATATGTGAGTGAGAGAAAGTCGGGAGTCAGGAGTCGGGAGTCAGGAGTCAGAAATCTGCAACCCACTGTACAAAGTCAACAAGAATTTTCAGTAATAAAAGAATCTGCGCCATCCACGTCTCACAGTTCAGAACTCACAACATACACTGGCAATGTTGAGATCATCGAAATGGATCGTATGCGCAAACTGATAGCTGAACACATGGTGCGGAGTAAGCATACCAGTCCACATGTTACGAGTTTTGTTGAAGCTGATGTAACTAGCCTGGTAATGTGGCGTGATAAAGTGAAAAAAGATTTTGAAAAAAGAGAAGGGTCAAAGATCACTTTTACTCCTTTGTTTATTGAAGCCATCGTAAGATGTATAAAAAAATTCCCGTTGGTCAATTGTTCGCTGGATGGCGATAAAATAATCATCAAGAAAGATATTAATATAGGAATGGCCACTGCATTACCATCAGGTAATCTAATAGTACCTGTAATTAAAAATGCTGACCAGTTGAATCTTGTTGGCCTGGCAAAACAAGTGAACATGCTTGCTGATAATGCAAGAACCGGAAAACTAAAAGCCGATGATACTGCTGGCGGAACATTTACAATGACAAACGTGGGAACTTTTGGAAGCCTCATGGGCACACCAATCATTAATCAACCACAGGTTGCAATACTTGCTGTTGGTGCTATTAAGAAACGTCCGGTTGTTGTGGAAACTCCTGCGGGTGATAGCATTGCTATCCGTCACATGATGTATTTGAGCATGAGCTATGATCATCGCATTGTTGATGGAAGCCTTGGCGCTACATTTTTGACTGCAGTAGCAAAAGAATTGGAAAATTTTAATGGGGACAGAGAGTACTGAACCACGATTATGAAAGGATGTTAAAGGATTGTGCGGAAATCGACAGTTCATTTAGTTAGTTGGCGTCCCATAAGTTTTATTTTCGAATTTATAGCGATTGCCTTTCTTTGTTACAATATAAAGATTGTCATATTCCGAATCTGGAAGATCGCCTGGAATCTTTGTTTCTCCGCAAAGTTTGTTTACAATATCATCAACTGTATTCGAATGTCCCACGATCAATGAATTTCCTTTCTTAATTCCTTTCAATTTTTGAATAAACTGATCAAGTGAATCTTTTGTATTGTAGAATTGAATTCTTGTAGCTCCTTTCAATTCATCCAGCGGACGTGCCGTTGAAATGGTGCGAATAGTGTTTGTAGAAAAAATATAAGTGATACCCTTATCTTTCAATGCCTCTTTCAATTCGATAGCCCTTACCCTACCGGCGGCGGAAAGTGGCGGATCATTTGGCGAACTCATAGTAGTGCCGGCCGAGGCTGTTTCTTTTTCTGCATGCCGAACAATATAATACTTAACTGATCCACAGGATGAAAAAATAATGGTCGCTAAATACAATAAAATCCTTGGCATGATATTTCTTTTAACAAACTTAAGGTAAACTTACTTTCAATTTTTAAAGTCTTTTATTTAATTTACAGTAACTAACCCAAACAAGCGACTATGAAATCATTATCCGAAACCTGGTTTGCCGAAGGCTATATTGATTTCGAATTAAAAAAATATACCCTTCTCGCCTACCTGAAAGAAATAAATAAATACTTCCACGAAAGTAAACTCTACCCGCAGCTTTCTGATATCATTTTTCATTTCAATAACCTGATCGCCTTTCGTGAGAACAAAAAATTCTTACAGGAGCATTTTCCAAAAAAACTTACCGGCATTCAAATGGAAAAACTTCAAATGCTTTATGAGCAAATGATAGAAGACGATGAACTGATGCAGGAACTTGAAGATATCATAAACTACTCCGCCGGCGAGATGAAGGGAACGATCAACAATGGTGTTGAAATATATGAAATGGTAGAAGATAAAATAATCATCAACCCTATTGGCATTATTCCTCTTGATACAAAAGAAGGATACTTCTTTTTAAATACAACTTCGCAAAAGCAAACTCTGGTCTATCATTATCGTCTTTCTTTTTTTGAAAAACATGATGAAAAATACAGGAGCATGAAGACAGCTTATGTAAATAGCTGGGATAAAAATTTTATAAACACGTTTGAAAATATAAAATCTGAATTGATAAAATACCGTAGCCAGCTTCCTAATCCTGCAGTATATGCTATACAAATTGAATTAGGGTTTCCCGTTGAAGAAACACTGTTGCCCGTAGCAAAAAGAAGTTTAGTAAAGTATATTAGTTCGAAAGCAGCCTGACGAAAAGTAATAATTCAAAAGTTAAAAGTCAAGAATATAAGCTCTCCTTTTTTTGACTTTTTAGTTTTTACTTTTGAATTCTAATAATCCAGTCCCCAATCCTTTCCTTTCTTCACAGCAGGCACACCTTCTGTGATCCATTTTGGCGGAACATCATCTTTTAATAACCAATCGAAATATTGCTGTTCTCTTATTTGAATATCTTTCCTGTTTCTTCTTTCAACAAGATTATGCGCTTCACCATTATAAGAAAGCATCCAAACTTTTTTATTTAACCTGCGCATGGCAGTGAATAATTCAATTCCCTGGTACCAGGGAACAGCGCCGTCGGCATCATTGGCCATTATTACAAGTGGCGTTGTTACATTGGGTAAATGAAACAGCGGTGAATTCTCAATATATAAATTTGGTTTCTCCCATAATGTCGCACCGATCCTGCTTTGTGATTTTTCGTATTGAAACTGGCGATTCACTCCACTCTCCCATCTTATGCCGCCATAAGCACTCGTCATATTTGCAACCGGCGCCCCTGCCCATGCTGCTTTAAAAAGTTTTGTCATTGTAACTAACTGCGCCACTTGTATTCCGCCCCAGCTCTGCCCCTGTATCCCCATTCTTGTGCTGTCAATATAACCTTGCTTCACTAAATATCGTGCGCCACTTACAATATGATTGTAAGCATCTTTTGCAGGATGACCCGTACCATAATGAATATCCGGCGCCAGCACAACATAACCACGACTAACAAAAAATGAGATGTTCAAACGGCTGGGTGTTGGCGAAGGCGGATGATAAGTATATAAACCATCGCTTAAAGTTTCATAGAAATAACAGATCAGTGGATATTTTTTCTTTGGGTCAAAATCTTCAGGTTTATAAACAATACCCTGCGTTTCATTTCCATTGTAGGCTTTCCATTTTATTAATTCTGCCGTTCCCCAGTTGTAATCTTTTTGTTGAGGGTTAAGATTGGAAAGTGGCAGATCAACTAAAAACATTCCGTCATCCTGAGACACATATAAATTAGGAGACACATTGTAGCTTTCTTTTGTAAAAATGGCGACGTTCGCATTTTTTGCCTTTGTAGGAAAGCCAAATGAATTCTTTTGCAAATAATCTCCTGATAATTTCATCCCCGGCTGAAAGACTGCATATTGGGCTTTCTTATTCTCATTACTGAATCTTCTTACTATCAAAGATTCATTGTATTTTAAAAACCTTTTCTCAGGATCAGTCGATAGATACCTGGTTGTGATTTTATTTTTTCGACCTGATGTTTGATTTAAATAATTAATAGGCATAATGGTAAGGAGCGGATCAACTTTCCATATATCATACCTATCATAAACATAAACGGCACTGTCACCTTCATGCCATCCCATCACGCCATAAGGCGACGGATAATCAGGTGTGTCATTCTCCTCATCATACAACGGCACTTTTATTTTTGCAGTAATATTTTTTGTTTCTTTTCCATCATAAGAAAAATAATTTTTTGCTTTACGGTCATACCACATAATGTATTTACCGGTTGGAGAAATGTACTGCGGAGAAATAAATCCATTCAGATCTTTTATCACTAATTTCTTTGTTCCATCAGCCACATTGATCGCATAAATATCTTTCAGCGTATTTCCTGTCCATTGGCTTTCCACTCTTTTGCCAAAATCAGTTACCCCGACAAATGTTTCGCCATCACCTTCATTGGTTTGAAATACTGTTGGCAATTCCTTTGAACCAAGTTGTTTGATCGTATTATCATTAACATCATAAACTGCTAAAAAATTTTCCTGCAGGTCACGCTGCAAACGATTCAACTGAACAGTTTGCAAATAATCATCTTTATAATTCCAGATATCGAGCTTGGCCGTTTCAAAATCAACCAGGGTTGTGTCTCTTGGTGACTGTATCAGGGCAGTACCAAAGAATAGACGCTTGCCTGTTTTACTAAAACTGGTTGTTCCGAATTCACTTATTGTCATTCCGATCTTCATTCCAACCGAGTTTTTCTCAGCGATCATTGAAGCTGTGTCCATACCATCTTTATAATACCATAGTTTGTAAAACTTTTGAAGATCTTTTGGTTTTGCGTTTCGTTCTGCAACAAAAGCGAGTTGTGAACCATCTTCAGAAAAAGAAAAATTCTTAAAATCATTTCCGCCTGTACTGATCGTTTTCTTCTGCATGTTTCCAAGATCGATCAAAAAGACAGAGGCTTTGCTCATTGAATCTTTTGAATTTCGGGTTGTCTCCAGCAGTAATTTTTTGCCATACTTATCAAAATAATACTCACTTACTAATGGAAAAGTCTTTTCTTCTCCGGTTAAGAGATTTCTTAATACAAGATCAGTACCGTCGGAAGTGGCCGGTGTTGTCGGATCATCACCCTCTGCGTCTAAATAATTTTCAGTTGCAAATTCTCCGATTTCCTCGTCTCCTATTTTCTTCTTTTTTCCCATTTTTGCCGGAGGCAGATTGACAATTACCATTAAAGAATCAATTGTCCTTTTTAAGCTGTCAATAGTTTTTTTGCTTCCATCATTCGCCTGTTGTTTTGGCTTTTCAGGCTCAGGTTTTTTTTCTAAATGATAAGCGGCCCATCCAAAACCTTTCTCCGGTACTTTATAAGTTTTCACTTTAGCTACTTTGTAAACACTATCCTTTCCTAACTCCACAACCGCAAAAGAATCCTTCGGCATATCATCCGGCTTTTTCTTTTTTATTCTTGCTTCACGAGAGTCTTTGTAAAAAGGTTTTATTTTAAAAATAGCAAAACGGCTGTCATCAGAGATCACCGCACTATAACCTCTTGGTACCGTCTTTTTATATTTTGCGTCAGACGATTGGATCACCAGTTCATTATCACCTTCCTGTACATTGATGGTGTAAACGACCCATTTACCGTCATTGCTGATCATTCTTTCCCCGATACTTTGCCAGCTATCGTAAACTGTGTGATCGAGTGGCTTTTTCTGAGCAAATGAAAAGTGAAAAATGAAAAGTGAAAAAAAGACAATTAGGTACCTTCTCATATAAAAAGTTTTGAAGGCGCTAAAGATAAGAGTAAACAGGAAAACTATCAGGGCTTTGTTCCCACAATCAAGCCATATTGCCATAAACCATTTTTCATTCCATCATATTGGTGTTTGCAGGCGGCAATATTTTTCTTTTGCTTTTCAGTGGCACGGTTGGAAAATGTGATCTTTTTCCAGGCTAAATAAACATTAGCAAGAAAATAGAATTTATATAAACGTCTTGATGAATGAGCAGTAAATTTGGATATATCAGTGAAAGAAATATTTTTAAATCCTGCCGATTGCATGAATTGCTGAAATCTTTCCGATGACTCAAGATAATTTACCTGCCAGCCATCAAGCCAGTTTCTTATAGTAGAGTGATCGTTATTTTTAAAATCTGCTACAAATCCGTCCGCAACAACCAATCTGCCGCCGGGCTTTAATAACCGCCATGCCTCTTTAATAAATTGATCTTTATCATCCGCATAGCAAATGCTTTCACATCCCCAAACAACATCAACGCTTTCACCGGGAAAAGTTGTAGCACAATAATTCATTATTTTAAAATCAAGCTTATTTTCAACATTTTTTTTAACGGCTAATTCTTTTGCTTTATTGATTTGTTTTTCACTTAAACTAATGCCGGTAACATGGCAGCCAATTTTTTCTGCTAAAAAGATACTGCTGCCTCCTATACCGCATCCGGCATCTAATATAAGATCAGTAGGTTTGATCATAGCAACTTCAGCCATCACTTCGTTCATTCGCAGCAATGATTGCGGAAAGTTTTTGACTTTGTCGTCCCAATAGCCGTAATGGATGGCAAGACTGTTGTTAAGATCCCAACTGTCTTTGTAGGCGTTTTCGGATTCGGCGTAGTAATCAACAATATTTTTATGATAGTTCGTTAACTGCATTCTCCAAAACAATTTTTCGTTCTTTTCGCAATAACATAACAATATGAATGATCAACGATGCTGCGATCAATGAGAGACCTGCAAAGAATGACCGGTCAAAATCACGGTTCTCACCAAATAAAATTATAGCCAGGAAAATTCCATAAACCGGTTCCAAATTAAATGAAAGATTTACAGTAAATGCGGTCAATCTTTTTAGCGCATAAGTAGAGAATTGAAATGCCAATACAGAACAAAACCATGCAAGCACCAATAACCACATCCAGTCTTTCAAATTCGGAAAAATATAGTCAGTTGGAAATTGCTGCAAATAAAAAGGCATCACCATTGATAAAGTTATTAGGCCGCCGCTAAGTTGATAGGTAAGTAACGTTTGGGGATTGATCCGCTGCAAAAATTCACGGATAAATATCATTACAAATGCCATAAGCACTGCACAGGTAATGCCCAATATGATCCCGGTTTTATATTTTGGATTAAAATGAAAGATGAGATAAATGCCGGCGATCACCATTAATCCAAGAAATACCTCTATCCATTTTATTTTTACCCGTAACAGAATAGGCTCGATCAATGCCGTAAAAAAACCAACCGCGGAAAAGCAAACCAGCGCCACCGATACATTCGCATATTTAATGGAGCCATAAAATGTAAGCCAGTGAATGGCGGCTAAGAAACCGATTCCGGTAAGTTTTACCATGTCTTTTACTGAAATGCGTTGCAACTTTCCCATTAAAGAAAACACGATCCACATGGTAACAGCTGTAATAAACATCCGCCACCAAACCAATAAGCCTTCATTCAGATCTATAAGCCTGCCCAGCGGACCTGTAAAGCCGGCAAGGAAAACAGAGATATGTAAATAGAGAAAGGCTTTTTTCATTTGGGCTGCAAACTAAGGAAGTCGGAGGAAAAATTCTATTTTCGGTTTTTACAAACCGACTTAAATTTTGTTTTAAGATGAAATCACTATTACTTTTTATGTTATTTATTGTTTTCAGTTTAACAATAACTGCCCAACTGAAAAACAAACATGTATTGATCTTTACAAAAAACGGGAAGGGCTATGTACATGAAAATATACCGGCAAGCATTGCGGCACTTCAGAAATTAGGAATTGAAAATGGTTTTACCACCGATACAACCACCAACTCAGCATTATTCACCGATGTTAATCTTAAAAAATATGATGTTATCATTTTTTCAAATACCAACAATGATGTATTTGATATGGAAGAACAAAAGGTTGCTTTTATGCGCTACATACAGGCCGGTGGAGGGTTCATGGGCATTCATTCCGCATCGGGTACCGAGAGAAGCTGGAAATGGTTTAAGTTAATGTTAGGCGCAACCTTTCTAAGACACCCACCGTTTCAAAGTTTTACTGTGCATGTACTGGATAAAAAACACCCGGCTGTAAAAAATCTTTCATCGCAATGGGAGACAAACGATGAGTGCTATTTTTTTAAAGAGATCAATCCTTCAATTAAAATATTATTGGTTTCCGATATATCAGCTATTAAAGAAGCAGATAGTTCAAAAAATATTAAACCTGATGTATTCGGCAACCGTTACCCGGCTGCATGGTGCCAGGAATTTGACGGAGGAAGGATCTTGTACACAGCATTAGGTCATAACAAAGAAGATTATTCCAATGCCACTTACCTGGCTCATATACTTGAAGGATTAAAATGGGTAACAGATAAACCAAAACCGGATTATAAAAAAGCCAGGGCCACAAGCTCCGTAATTGATGAAATGAAAATTTTTTGAGCCAGAAAAACTCTTAAGAAAAACAATTTATTTAATGACATCTTTTTCATTACATTGAATAACGAACCGAATCAGTATGTCCATCATCCAGCAACCGCTATATATTCTTACTGTGTTATTGCTCCTGGTTTTGTTTTCCGAATGGCTAGCGCAAAAGAAGGTTTTTAAACATATCGGGTCAGTATTACTGGTCATCATATTTGCAGCCATTCTTGCTAATATCAATATAATTCCTTCATCACATAATGCGCCGCCATTGTATGATGGTATCTTTCAATATGCCGCACCCTTAGGTTTATTTTTTTTATTGCTCCAGGTAAAATTGAAAGATCTAAAACTGGCCGGTCTTCCCATGATCACGATGTTCCTGATCGGTTCCGCGGCTACCATTGCCGGCGTTGTAATTGGCTACTTCATAATATCTCCCCAACATCATAATATTAATCTTGCTTACGCCGTGGCGGGTATGTACACAGGCACTTATATCGGTGGGAGTGCCAATCTGAATGCGGTGGCGCTTGAATACGGAGTAAATAAAGATGGGACTTTGTTTGCCGCTATCAATGCTGCTGATAATATCATTACTACTATCTGGATGATGATGACCTTGATATTGCCTTCCATTTTTCAACGATATATTCCAAGGAAAAGAAAAATAGCTCCTCAATTTGAAAAACTATCCGATGAAGAATTAAAAAACCAGTTATTGCAACCTGCCACCAATTTGCGGTTAAGCGATATTGCTCTTCTCCTGGCTCTGGGTCTTGGTACCATGTTTATTTCTATGCTGGCTTCAAGTTATATTAAAGGACTTCCATCTATACTTGTATTAACAACTCTTGCTTTGCTATTTGCTCAACTTCCTTTTGTTCAAAAATTGCAGGGCAGTAAAATAATTGGCTTCCTGCTTATCATGTTATTTCTTGCTGTGGTTGGTGCTTACTGCGATATAAATGCATTGCTGAAAAGCAGTACCGCTGCCGGAATACTTTTACTATGGGTAACATTGATCGTTTTCATTCATGGCGTGCTTATTTTTTTAATTGGAGGAATATTAAAACAGGATTGGGATATCATTTCAATTGCTTCCAATGCTAACATTGGGGGCGCTACTTCTGCACCTGTGTGTGCCAACAGTATTGGCCGACCCGATCTGCAACTGCCCGGTTTATTGGCGGGTTCGGTAGGAAATGCTATTGGCACATATCTTGGAATAATTGTGGCAGAGTGGTTAAAATAGTTTTGTTTTACCTTCAACAATCCTTAATGAATTACCAAATGAGAAATCAACAGCATCCATATTCTCTGGCAACTGCTCTGAAATGTTCAAATTGCAATATCACTTATTCTATTTCCGAGACAATTAACGTTTCACCCTGCTGCAATCAACCCTTGCTGGTCGAATACGATCTTCAAGAAACATTTTCCAAAGAAGAGCTTGCTGGAAGAAAAAATGACCTCTGGCGTTATTTTGAAATGTTGCCGGTAAAAGATCCGTCCAATATTATTTCTCTTGGCGAAGGGTTTACCCCGATCCTTCCTTTAAAAAAACTTTCAGACAAGTACGGCTATTCTTCTTTGTTGATGAAAGATGAGTCGCATAATCCTACCGGTTCATTTAAAGCAAGAGGGATCAGCGTTGCTATATCAAAAGCAAAAGAACTTGGCATTAAAAAATTTATCATCCCTACTGCGGGCAATGCCGGGGGAGCGTTAGCTGCATATTGTGCCAAGGCAGGCATGGAGTGTATTGTTATCATGCCTGCACATACACCGGATGTATTTAAAAATGAATGTGAAATATATGGAGCAAAACTGATAACTGTAAAAGGGTTGATCAATGATTGTGCAAAGAAGGCAAACGAGATGAACGAAAAAAATGAATACTTTAATATATCTACTTTAAAAGAACCCTATCGTTTGGAAGGAAAAAAAACAATGGGTTATGAAATTGCGGAACAACTGAATTGGCAACTGCCGGATGTGATCGTTTATCCAGCTGGGGGTGGAACAGGATTGATCGGCATTTGGAAAGCATTTGATGAAATGCTGAAACTGGGATGGATCAAAAAACAATTGCCTAAAATGATCGCAGTTCAACCTGAGAATTGTGCACCGATCAAAGCCGCAGTGAAAGATCCTGATAATTGGGAAAAGAATTTCGTTCCTGCTCCAACTATTGCACATGGATTGGCTGTGCCCTTTCCTTTTGGCATGAAGCTGATAAAGAAAGCACTTACCGAATCAAACGGTGAAGTAATAACAGTCACTGAAAAAGAAATTACCGATGGGATAAATGAAATTGCAAGAACAGAAGGCATATTTGTTTCGCCGGAAGGTAGCGCTGCATGGAAAGCTTTGGCTTATTTAAAACAAAAGGGAACAATAAAAGATAAAGACAATATCCTGCTTCTGAATACTGCAAGCGGTTATAAGTATATGGAAGATCTTCATAAAAAATAAAAAACGGCAAAAATCACGTTGTAGAATAGAATTACTGAACGATGAACGGATTGCGACGCAACAGACGACGCTATGGAAAACTAAAGTTGGTATAAAAAAATCCTGCTGCCTTTCGACAACAGGAATTTTCATGACTATACACAGAAAACATGAAAAATTATGATCTTACTTTTTTCTTTTCTTTCATATCCGCTTTTGTCCCTTCACCGATCATAATGTTGCCGAAACTTGATTTAATATCTATCTTAATAGTGCCCGAGCCGGATTTACCTTCATAATGTTTATTAAGATCGGGGCCATATTTCTCAGGTGAATCGCTACGGGTGATGCCTATATTGGTTTTATCGATCACCGAGCCATAGCTGGTTGAAATATTGTATGTAGCAGAAAGATTAGCAGCAGGCACAAGATGGACGGAACTGTAAGAATCATTCACGGTTAAAGCCGTAAGTCCATTATCTAAATTGATCTTGCTGTAACCACAGAATTCAAATTTCAGCTTAGAATTTCCTGTCAGGCTTCCAATAGTGACAGATGAATATTTAAATGTCAGATCAATATTACCAATGCTTTTCAAATCTGCGCTTCCAAACTCTACCCAAACTTTTTCGGGTTTGGAAAGTTTACCTGCTTTTAAAGAACCGTATTTATTGGTCAGTGACACCGGCCCGGAATAGTCTGGTATCACAATGCTACCAAAAGAATTGTCTATGTTCAACGTATTGTTTGCCGGTATATGAATATCATAATCGATACTTATCGTGTTGCTGCAATTATTGCAACTGGTATTCTCGTTTTTACCATTCTTATTCATTATTGTTTTAAAATTTATATCCTTTCCCTCCTGCTTGTCTGTTACATCGATGCGTTCAAAAGTTTTATCAGCCAACTCTTTTTTGGTGGAACTTGTTTCAATATGAATGTCAACTTTTATTTCATTTTTATCCCAGGTGGTAATTTTTACTTCGCCAAACTGGTTATCAATATTCAATGTGTTGCCTGAAGCGGGATATGTTTTTGAAATATTTCTTTCCCTGAAAAACTCGTATCTCTTCTTTTCTTTTTTTTCTGTATCTCCATCCTGTGCAAACAACCGAGCAGTTGCAAGCAGTAATACAATTGGTAAGATCTTTTTAAATGTTCTTTTCATTTGTTGAAGTTTTTGTTGTTTTATATTCATGGATGATCATCAGCTGCCTGCTCAACAATTCCGATTGCAATTGCAGGTTTTGGATCATGGCTTTAATAATTACATCCCCGTTAATGCTATGGTTGGCCTGTTCTCTTAACATTCGATATGAACTGTCGAGTGTATTCAGGTCTTGCTGAAATTTGCGATAGAGCGCAGGGTCGTTGGCGATAGCAGCTCTTAATTGCTTTTGGCGATCTTCAACTGCCTGTTCAGCCTGTTTAAATTGTGTGGCATACTCAATGGATATGCTGTTGAAATTATCAGGACGTGACGGATTTGCTGGCGGATCAGTTTTCACAGTTGAAATTTCACCCCGATCTCTATTGGGGGTTTTTCTTATAAATAAAAAATAAACTGATGTCAATGCGATAAAGAAAATAGCAGCAGCGGCACTCCATTTATAAATATCCCTTATTGTAAAATGCTTTTCTTCTTTTTTTACAGGAAGAGACTGCTCAATATTCTTCCAAACTTTGTTTGAAGGATCGGTGTCATCAAAATCACCGCGGTTTTTGCGGATGAATTTTTCAAGATCACTGCTCATATACTTCTCCTTTTTTTAAAAGTTTTAATAATTTTTGTTTGGCTCTTATGTATTGTGTCCTCACGGTTGATTGCGCCACTCCCAATATCTCCGAAATTTCTTCATGATCATACCCTTCAAATAAATACAGCGATAAAACTGTTCGGTAACCGTCGGGTAATTGCTGCATCGTTTGCCTTATCATATCAACAGTGTACCATGTATCTGTTTCATCCAACTCTTTTTCTTCCGGCAGGTCTTCCACCTTTTCCATATCAACAAAACTCATTCGTTGCTTTTTCAAAAGTGCTATGCTTTTAAATACCACGATCTGTTTTAACCAGGCGCCGAAAGTCGATTTATGCTCAAATGAACTAAGTTGCATGAAGGCATCGGTAAAAGAATCCTGTAATACATCTTCCGCATCCGCTGTTTTGTTCACGATCCTCAATGCCGTATTGAACATTGCTTTTGAATAACGTTCATATAATACACGATAGGCAGATGTTTGTCCATCTATGCATTGACGTACTAAAACGTCAGCAGTTGGTATAAGAGTCTCAATTGCCAGGCAAACCGCTTTTATATAAAGTAATCGCTTTTGCCGGAATGTTGCATGCTGTGGAAAATATTTTTGATGAGAGGGAAAATTAGTGGCCAAAGCGGGTTTTAATGGTTGTTTGAATAGTGTTGTATATTTATAAAAGGGCATCAATGTTTCCTCTTTTATGAGCACAAGCACTAAAGTCATCTTTATTATTGCCTTCCTGCTTTTGATCTATGGTTATCTCTGTCGCCTTCTAAACATATACTTCTTTTGGGACAGTAAACATTTTGGATGGATCATGACGGCAACAGGTTTGATGGGATTTTTTATCGATCTTAAAAAAATACTGGAAGCTCAAAAGAAAAGCACTTTTTTACCGCGATTCTTCATCGGTGTAATTATAGTGGCTTTCGGAATTGCAGGAGCTGGGATTCTTTTGCTTAAGAGTTCTAAAGCCTACCAGGATGAGATTGAAAATATAAGAATATACGAACCGCTGAAAAGTGAAATAGGAAATTTTAAAGGTGTTGGGTTATTTCCTTCAGGCCGTGGATTCCTGGATTTTGCTTTTAATGTGAACTCCGGTCCTTCAACATTTGTTATTACAATTAGAGGCTCGAGTGCTATTAAGGATGTTGAAATAACTTTATACAGAAATTTACCAGGGCAGTAAACCATTTTTTCAATGGTTATTGTCATCTGCGAAATCCTTATACATAGTTTCATTTCCATTTAGTAACCTTACATTCTTCACAGCGCCAGCTCCCAGAAAACTAAACCGAAGCCCAACTACTTCTCCTGCATCTTCTTTATAAATTTCCTGGCGAATAAGTTTGTCGTTGAGAAATATTTTCATCACCCGTTTCTTTACTTCCACTTTTACATTTGCCCATTCAGAAAGATCGGTGCTGAAAGAAGACAGGTCATTTGAGTTACCGGCAAGATTAAGATCGCTTGCCTTTAAATTAATATCACTGACGCAACCAGGAATCGTAAACGGAATAATGAATGCCCTCTTACTGCCCAGTACAAATATTTTTGCTGTTTTGCAAACAGCGGGACCTTCGGAGAAAGTATTTTTTATTGAAGATTCTAAAGTAAAATTATCACTCTGCAGATCACTGAAAGGTTTTACCAGGTGATAAGTAAGCCATGTTGGTTCAGTGATCTTTTTTATTTCTTTTAAAACATTTTCACTTACACTCATTTCCTTTTTTAACAGCAGATCATCCTTTTTTATATAAGTTGGAATTGGTTGATGGTCTATCGTCGCCATCCAATTATCTGACCTGATAAACAGGTCATGTTCTTTAATGATCTTTCCATCTAAGATCAGTTTGGCCCTGAAATAACCGGGTAGATAATAAATACCGGTTGCTTCTTTCTGACCTCGTTGCAACGTCACAGTTCTTGTACTATCCCATGATTGCTGGATAACTATTTTGTTTGGTGTATTTCCTTTCAAATCAACGTTGAATACAACACTGTTTGGTAACCCACTCGCTAATGGTCTGCTGGTAAACACAATCTCCTTTACATTTTTTAGGGGCTGAACTGATTTGCCGGATAAAAATGTAAAAGCAAGTATCACGATGATGACTGCAGCGGCTGCGGTCATGGGCCAAACCTTGGGTTGTAAAAGGAATCTCTTCTCCGCTGCGTCCTTTTTTTCTACTACCTGCTTATTAAGCGGTTGTTTCGATTTAAAATCCATCCAGCTTGAATAACCAAGAAAGGCAGCCAAAGCATTTAGTGTGGCCGAACTGGGCAGGCTTTCATATTTAAGTTTGCCAAAAATTCTTTTTAAAGTCGTAGCGCTAAGGTTGACACTTGTGGCATCCAAAATTTTTTCACTGAGTTCGGTAAACTCATAATTGCGCCACTCTTCTGCAGACCTCCAGTTGAGTTTCTGTTCGATCAGGCTGGTGCAGAGCTGCAGGTATTCGGTATCATGATTCATTGTCATCGTTCGAAGAGTTTTGTTTCAACTTGAACCAACTTGCACGGTTTTGTACAAAATGCCCGGCACCTTCCGCCTTTACTTTGATAAAATAAAAATCAGGACTATGAAGGTACAGACATTATCCGCAATCGTTTTCCTCTCATCCATTTTAACAACAGTTAATGGCCAGCAAATCGTTCCATTCAGCGATAAGAGATGGAAAATTGATGCACAGGGTCAAATGGTGGAATTTTACAAAGGCTATGAATGCCTTTACCTGAAAGAAGGCAGGGCCATACTTCCTGATGTAAAATTTCTGAATGGCATTATTGAATTTGATATCTGTCTTACGGAGCAGGTTTCTTTCTCCGGCTTTTTCTTCAGGCAAACGAGTCCACGCAATTATGAATGGCTTTATTTCAGGGCACAGCAGTCGGGTAAACCGGATGCATATCAATACACTCCTGTTTTTAATGGAGATCCCGCCTGGCAATTATATCATGACCAGTTTGACGGCGTGAATGATGGATATGTTCATTGGAAGCCCATGGGTCTTTTAAATGGCTATAATGGCGTGATCGATTATCCTTTTGACCATTGGGCTCATGTAAAGCTGCTGGTAAACAATGATAAGGCTGAATTGTATTTCGATAATAAATTCATTGGCACTGTTAATAAATTATTGCAGGAACAAAAAGCCGGGGCCATTGGAGTATCAAGCAGTATTGCAGCAATGCGATTTGCAAATTTCTCTTATATATCAACAGACGATATAACGATTAAAAGCCAGGCACCTATTCCAAACAACATTCCGGTCAATTCAATCATGCAGTGGCAAGTTTCAAATTCTTTTAAAGAAGACATATTGAAAGATAAAAATATGCTTGATCCATCTTTTGTAAATAAACTTTCATGGAAAAAATTATCTACTGAAAATGGCGGCTTTGCCAATCTTGCCCGTTTGTATCCTGTTACTGATTCAAATACGGTGTTTGCAAAAATTATTGTTGCGTCAGATAAAGACCAGGTGAAAAAATTGGATTTTGGTTATAGTGACAGGGTAAAAGTGTTTTGTAATGGGCAGGCAATTTATAGTGGCAACAATAGTTTCCGCACAAGAGATTATCGCTATCTCGGCACCATCGGATACTTCGATACCATTTATTTACCATTAAAAAAAGGAGAGAACACGATCATGCTTGCCGTATCAGAAACTTTTGGTGGTTGGGGTGTGATGGGTAAATGGGAAAATATGGATGGGATTCAAGTGAAGGAATAAATTATATCAGCCCTATTTTAAAGCAACAGCAGCGAACTCATTGTTACTCCTGAGTTTCTTTCTGTAACTTTTAAAAAAACTATCCCAACGGAGTTTGAGCACTCCAAGTATTCCCTCTTTTACAATTCCTTTATTCATTTTTGAGGTGCCATGTGTACGATCCCGGAAGATGATGGGCACTTCAACTATTTTGAATCCAAGCTTCCAGGCGGCAAATTTCATTTCGATCTGGAAGGCATAACCAACAAAAGCAATGGCCTCAAGATTCATTGCTTCGAGCACTTCTTTTTTATAACAAACAAACCCGGCGGTTGGATCTTTTATAGGCATCCATGTTATCATTCTTGTATAAAGTGATGCGCCTTTTGATAAAGCGATCCTGTCCCAAGGCCAGTTAATAACACCGCCTTCGCTTACATAGCGGGAACCAACTGCAACATCAGCTCCATCTTTCTTACAAGCATCATATAAGCGGGAAAGATCTTTTGGGTTGTGAGAAAAATCAGCATCGATCTCAAAAATAAAATTATATCCTTTCGCCAATGCCCATTTGAAACCATGAATATATGCCGTGCCCAAACCAAGTTTGCCAGTTCTTTCTTCTAAAAATAATTGCCCGCTATATTTTGATTGAAGATCCTTTACGATCTGTGCGGTGCCATCCGGCGAACCATCATCAATCACCAGCACATGAAAATCTTGTTGCAAGCCAAACACAACAGAAAGAATATTTTCAATATTCTCCTGTTCATTATAAGTAGGTATTATGACAAGTTTCTCCAAAAGTGTCGGTTCAGGAAAAACGAATTTACAATTTTTGACTTTGCCTCAACTAAAAAAATGAAGTATGAATGTTAATTCTTTTTCAGAAGGCTACGTGTCCTTATCTCCGTGAGTTTTTGTTTTGTGTATTGTGGAAAGTCGCCTTTCATCATCCAGTCATAATACTGCGGTTCGCTTCTTAGCACATCGGCAACAGCCTTGCCTTTATATTTACCAAAATTGAAGATCTCAACGCCATTTTCTAATATAAAGCGTCGTGCAAAGTCCACGATAGACTCTTCGCCAATCAATTTTAAAACCGAATCAATGGAAGTTCCAAGATCAGGGTAACGTTCCAGCTGGGCGATCAATATTTCATGAGTAGCACTTGCATCAACCTCGGCGCTATGTGCTCCATCAAGATTTTTATTGCAATAGAATTTATAAGCGGCACTTAATGTCCTTTGCTCCATTTTATGAAAAATGTTTTGCACATCAAGCAACCTTCTTCCTTTCATATCAAAGTCGACATCGGCACGCAAAAATTCCTCGACCAGCAGAGGTATATCAAACCTATTACTATTATACCCCGCTATATCGCAACCATCCAGCATCTGTTTCAGTTCATGAGCCACATCTTTGAAAGCAGGCGCATCTTTTACCATCTCATCTGTAATGCCATGTACATCGCTTGATTGTTTTGGAATGGGCATCCTGGGATTAATGAGCTTGCGTTTGATACTGCGCTTGCCGTCAGGTAGTACCTTTATAATTGCAATTTCAATTATTCTGTCCGTGGCAAGATTAACGCCAGTCGTTTCTAAGTCAATAAAAGCCAGGGGTTTTGTAAGTTGGAGCATGTTATTTTAGTTCGGGTTTTTCGGGGCGGTAAAGTTAAGAGATTGTTGGCTTCTAAATGTCTGATCTTAAAAAAACCGGCTTATCTTTACAAAATAAATAATACGTTTAGCCGTTAATGTAAAAATCCTTTTATGAAAAATAAATTACTCGCCGGTTTTGCTCTTCTTATCATGGCAATTAGCGTTTGTTCGTGTGCCACATCCCGTAAATATGGCTGTCCAACTGTATCTGTACAAACAAAAAAAGACAAGGTATAATCATTTCCCCCTATTTTTGCTTTGCAATGATTAATCGTTCACATAACCATCATCATATCTTACCGATTGGTAGGCCATGATGGTATTATGTTTTTCACATAAACTTTTTAAGGGCTTACATTAGTAAGCCCTTTTTCTTTTATAAACTTTATACAATGACTGAGAATTTAAAAATTGCGGTGCAGAAAAAAGGGAGACTTTATGATGGCTCAATGGCTTTGCTGAAGGAATGCGGTATTGATATAAGTAATGGCAATAACCAATTAAGGGTGCAGGCTGCCAATTTTTCTTTGGAAGTATTTTTTCTTAGAGATGACGACATTCCTGAATATGTACAGGATGCTGTTGCCGATATAGGTTTTGTTGGAGAAAATGTGATAGCTGAAAAAAATAAACAGGTTACATCAGTTGAAAAATTAGGTTTTGGCAAATGCAGGTTATCGATCGCTATCCCAAAAAGCGGGGCTATAAAAACTGTAGCTGATCTGGATGGAAAAAAAATTGCTACCAGTTATCCTTTGATCCTTTCAAATTACCTCAATGAAAAAAATATAAACGCCACTATCCAGGAGATCAGCGGCTCAGTTGAAATAGCGCCTAGGATTGGTTTGGCTGATGCTATTTGTGACCTGGTAAGCTCAGGGAGTACATTATTTAGTAATGAGCTCGCAGAACTGGAAATAGTTTTAAGATCTGAGGCGGTATTAATAAGCAATAAAAACCTATCTGCTGAAAAACAAAACCTGCTTGATAAATTATTATTCCGAATTAAAGCGGTAAAAAAAGCAAAAAACAATAAATATGTTTTGTTGAATGCACCGAATGATAAGCTGGATGCTATTGTTAAAATCTTACCCGGGATGAAAAGTCCCACCATTTTACCATTGGCAGAATCAGGATGGAGTTCTGTACATTCAGTTATAAGTGAAAATGATTTTTGGGAAGTGATCGAAAGCCTGAAAGCAAACGGTGCGCAGGGAATTTTGATAGTACCTATTGAGAAGATGATAGTATAAATCAGAACTACGATTTTTAGGATTAAAAAAGATTATGATGATAAATGTGATAAAATATCCCGATAGGAAAGAATGGCAGGAATTAATTAAAAGACCTGTTTTTGAAAATGCCTCTTTAGAGAAAGTCGTTAAAAAAATTTTGGAGAAAGTAAAGACTAAAGGAGATAAAGCCGTTCGCAAATACACAAAGGAATTTGATGAAGTAAAATTGAAGAAACTTATAGTAAGTGAAAAAGAAATTAAAGCAGCTGAAAATTCACTATCCCAAGAATTGAAAGATGCAATTCAACAAGCAAAATCAAATATTGAAAAATTTCATCGTTCGCAGATTGAAGAAATAAAAGTAATCGAAACAATGCCGGGTATAAATTGCTGGAGAAGATCAATAGGCATTGAAAAAGTTGGCATTTATATTCCCGGAGGCTCTGCCCCACTCTTCTCAACTGTTTTAATGTTGGCTATTCCAGCCGCTATTGCTGGTTGCAAAGAGATCATTCTTTGTACGCCTCCTTCAAAAGACAGCTCGATCAATCCAGCCATTTTATATGCTGCAAACCTTTGTGGCGTAAAAAAGATCTTTAAAGCAGGCGGTGTGCAGGCAATCGCGGCAATGGCTTATGGAACTGATAGTATTCCAAAAGTGTTAAAGATATTCGGACCTGGCAATCAATATGTAACTGCTGCCAAACAATTGATACAAAAAGAAGCAGTAGCGATCGATATGCCTGCAGGTCCTTCAGAAGTTTTAGTGATAGCTGATGAAACGGCAGAGCCGCGATTTGTTGCGGCAGATCTTTTATCACAAGCTGAACATGGAGCAGATTCACAAGTGATCTTATTAACTACAAGTGAGAGAGTTGCTGAAAAAGTACAGCTTTGTATAAAAGAGCAATTGAAAGAATTGCCGAGAAAAGAAATTGCAGAAAAAGCGTTAGCAAATAGTAAAATTATTTTACTGAATTCGATTGATGAAACAATTGATCTGTCGAATCTGTATGCTCCTGAGCATTTAATTCTTTCCTGCGAGAATGCTAAAGAGTTAGCTGGTAAAATAATATCGGCTGGTTCTGTTTTCATTGGCAATTACTCACCGGAATCAGTTGGTGATTATGCAAGCGGCACCAATCATACATTACCAACTAATGGCTATGCGGCAATGTATAGTGGCGTTTCTGTTGATAGTTTTGTAAAAAAGATAACATTCCAGGAACTAACAAAAGAAGGGTTAACAAATATTGGAAATACCGTAATGCAAATGGCAGAAGCAGAAGGATTGGATGCGCATAAAAATGCTGTAGCAATTCGATTAAAAAAATAATAATGGAATTTAACTTAGATAGTTTGGTCCGTGACAATATTAAAAAGATGACCGCTTACTCATCTGCGAGGCATGAGTTTACCGGGGATGCTTCTATTTATCTTGACGCGAATGAAAATTCTTTTGGATCACCACTGCCTGACAATTTCAATCGTTATCCTGATCCATTACAAATGCAGGTAAAAGAAAAGCTAAGTAAGATCAAAGGGGTTCCTACTCAAAATATTTTCCTTGGTAATGGAAGTGATGAGGCAATTGATCTACTGTACCGCATCTTTTGCTCTCCGGGTCGTGACAATTCTATAATCCTACCTCCTACTTATGGCATGTACGAGGTATGTGCCGAAATGAATGATGTGAAAATAAAAAAGGTTAACCTGACAAAAGCTTATCAATTAGACATTGATGGAATTGCAAATGCCATTGACCCTTTCACTAAGTTAATTTTTATCTGTTCACCAAATAATCCAACCGGCAATAGCATTAACCGTGCTGATGTAGAAATTATCCTGAATAATTTTGATGGTATTGTTGTAATAGATGAAGCCTATATTAATTATTCCAAACAAAGATCATTTATTGCTGAGTTAACCGAATACTCCAATCTTGTTGTAATGCAAACGCTAAGCAAAGCATGGGGGTTGGCAGGATTAAGATTAGGGATGGCATTTGCCTCGCAACCAATAATTGAACTGATGAACAAAGTAAAATACCCTTATAATATAAATACAGCTACTCAATTATTAGCATTGGAAGCATTGGACAACATCGATTGGGTAAATGAGTACATAGCGATTACGGTTATTGAAAGAGAAAACTTAAAGAATGAATTACTAAATCTTTCTTTTACTGAAGATGTCTATCCATCCGATGCAAACTTCTTATTAGCAAAGATGAAAAATGCAAAAAATATCTATGAGCAATTATGTCAAAAAGGAATTATTGTTCGGGATAGGAGCAAAGTTGTTTTATGTGAAGACAGTTTGCGAATTACGGTAGGCACAGAAAATGAAAATAAAAAACTAATCGAAGCTTTAAATAATTTATAGCATGGCAAAAAAAGTTTTATTTATCGACAGGGACGGCACAATTATTAAAGAAGCCCCACCTACTTACCAGATAGATTCATTTGATAAACTCGGGTTTTATCCGGGTATGTTTACCTGGTTATCAAAAATTGCCAAAGAATTCGATTATGAATTAGTGATGCCGACCAACCAGGATGGATTAGGAACCCGCTCATTTCCTGAAGAAACTTTTTTGGCAGTCCACAATTTTATTTTAAAACAATTAAGAACAGAAGGAATAAACTTCAGCGAAGTGTTGATAGATAAAACCTTTGCAAAAGAAAATGCACCAACACGGAAGCCGGGTGTTGGTATGTTTACAAAATATTTAAATAATTCAGAATATGATTTGGCAAACTCATTTGTGATCGGCGACAGGATCACAGATGTACAATTGGCAAAAAATCTTGGTTGCAAAGCGATCTGGATAAATAATGATCCAAATCTCGGTGGCGCTGAAATAAGTGATACATTAAAATCACTTCAATCAACGATCATTCTTGAAACAACCGACTGGAAGAACATCTATGAGTTTCTAAAATTGGGGAACCGTATAGTCACTCAGGAACGTAATACTAATGAAACAAAGATCAGCATTGACTTGAACCTCGATGGCAATGGCAAAACCGAGATCAAAACAGGTTTGAGTTTCTTTGACCACATGCTTGATCAATTGGGGAAACATAGCGGAGCCGACTTAAAGATCACAGTAAAAGGCGATCTGCATATTGACGAGCATCATACCATTGAAGATACTGCTATTGCACTGGGTGAAGCATTTGCAAAAGCATTAGGCAATAAAGCAGGCATCAATCGATATGGTTTTTTATTACCAATGGATGATAGCCTTGCACAGGTTGCCATTGATTTTGGCGGAAGAAGCTGGTTAGTTTGGGATGCAAAATTTTCAAGAGAGAAAATTGGTGACATGCCAACAGAAATGGTCTACCATTTCTTCAAATCATTTAGTGATGCAGCAAAATGCAATCTGAATATAAATGCAGAAGGTGAGAATGAACATCACAAGATCGAATCCATTTTTAAAGCATTTGCCAAATCAATCAAGATGGCCATAAAAAGAGATGTGGAAAATATGCAATTGCCAACAACAAAAGGGATACTTTGAAAATTGCGATCATAAAATATAATGCGGGGAATATCCGTTCGGTTCTATATGCACTGGAAAGAATTAATCATACTGCTATGGTTACCGATAACGCTGATGAAATAAGAAACGCTGATAAGGTGATTTTCCCCGGTGTTGGTGAAGCAAGCACAGCAATGAATTACTTAAAAGATAGAAGTTTAGATAAACTCATTGGCTCATTGACGCAACCGGTATTGGGCATTTGTCTTGGTATGCAGTTAATGTGTAAATATTCTGAAGAGAATGATACGGAATGCCTGGGAATTTTTGATGAGGATGTAAAAAAGTTTAAAGTGAAAAGTGAAAAATTAAAAGTCCCACAGATCGGATGGAACTCTATCTATGATCTGAAAACTGATCTTTTTAAAAATGTAACAGAGAATAGCTATTGTTATTTTGTTCATGGATATTATGCTTCAAAAGGTGAGCATACAATTGCTACAACGGATTACGTACAACCTTATAGCAGCGGGTTGAGAAAAAATAATTTTTATGGCGTACAGTTTCACCCTGAAAAATCAGCAACGACTGGGGAAAGAATTCTTTCAAATTTTTTGAAGCTATGAATGAAAAGAAAAATACATCGACAAGCGAAACTTCAAAGTCCCATCGAGGGGGTTGGGGGTTTATAATACCGGCAATAGATATTATCGAAGGAAAATGCGTTCGGCTTACCAAAGGGGACTACGAACAAAAGAAAATTTATAATGAAAATCCTTTGGAAGTAGCCAAAGAATTTGAAAATACAGGATTGAAAAGATTGCATCTTGTAGATCTCGACGGAGCTATCACAGGCGAGGTTAAAAATTGGAAAGTGCTCGAACAAATTGCGTCTAAAACTGAACTGGTAATTGATTTTAGCGGAGGCATTAGCACAAAAAAAAATGTAAGCATTTGTTTTGACTCAGGCGCCAGCTTTGCCGCTGTAGGAAGCATTGCAGTAAAAGATGAAATAACATTCACCGGATGGTTATTGGAGTTTGGTGTTGATAGATTTATGATCGGCGCAGATGTTAAAGAAGAAAAACTTGCCATAAAAGGCTGGACAGAAACAACTGACCTGTCTGTGTTTGACTTAATAGAAAATTACAAGACAAAAGGAGTAAAACAATTTTTCTGTACTGATATCAGCAAAGACGGTTTATTGCAAGGGACAGGGATCGATCTGTATAAAAAGATATTGAACAGTCATCCATCTATTGACTTAATTGCAAGTGGTGGTGTTTCATCGATTGACGATCTGTTACAACTCAGAGAAGCGGGATGCAGTGGAGCAATTGTTGGAAAAGCAATTTATGAGAAAAAAATATTGCTGAAAGATCTAAAACTGTTTTTATGATAAGCCTGGATGATTTCCTGTTGTTTGCATTCGCCAGCCTGATGTTGAATATTACGCCGGGTAACGATATGCTTTATGTAGCAACAAGAAGTGCATCGCAGGGAGTAAAAGCTGGCATTGTATCGTCTTTAGGTATCGCCGGCGGGTGTATTGTTCATTTGCTCGCTGCGGTTATTGGCTTGTCGGCAATTATTGCTAACTCGGCAGTTGCATTTAATATTATCAAGTATATCGGCGCCGCCTACCTGGTTTATCTCGGTATAAGGTCGTTTCTCAGTAAACAAAATAAATTCAATCTTAACGACAAGATCGAAAAAAAACCTCTATCAAAATTATTTTGGCAGGGAGTTTTTACCAACGTAATGAATCCAAAAGTGGCTTTATTCTTTCTTGCATTTCTACCACAGTTCATTCATCCTGAAAAAGGGAATGCTGCTTTGCAAATCCTATTACTGGGTTTATGGTTCAATTTTTCAGGAACCATTGTAAATATAATTATAGCTATGTTGTTTGGTAAATTAGGAAACTGGTTAGCCGATAAGCAGGCATTCATTAAATGGCAAAATAAGATCACTGGAATATTATTAGTTGGATTAGGAATTAAGGTTGCGTTGAGCTCAAGAAAATAGTTATGCTAACAAAACGGATCATACCTTGTTTGGATATTAAAGATGGGCGAACTGTAAAAGGAACCAACTTTATCAACCTTCGTGATGCTGGCGATCCAGTTGAACTGGGTGCCTTGTATGCAAAAGAAGGCGCTGATGAATTGGTTTTTCTTGATATAACTGCAACCATAGAAAAAAGAAAAACATTGAGTGAGCTTGTAAATAAAATTGCTCATCATGTAAATATTCCATTTACTGTTGGCGGTGGCATCAGCAGCGTGGAAGATGTAAATGTATTATTACAAAATGGGGCTGATAAAATATCAGTAAATACATCTGCATTTAAAAATCCGCACTTGATCAATGAGCTTTCTAAAGAATTCGGCAGCCAGTGTATCGTGCTTGCTATTGACTCAAAAAAAGAAGAAGATGGTGAGTGGTACGTTTACCTAAATGGCGGAAGAACAAAGACTGAAAAAAAATGTTTTGACTGGGCCAAAGAAGCGGTTGACAGAGGCACAGGGGAAATTTTACTTACATCCATGAATCATGATGGAACAAAAACTGGTTTTGCAATTGAAATAACAAAACTGCTTTCAGAGACATTACCAGTTCCGATCATTGCAAGTGGTGGTGCCGGTAATATGGCGCATTTTGTTGAAGTGTTTGAAAAAGCATCAGCGGATGCCGCATTAGCTGCAAGTATTTTTCATTTTAAAGAGGTAGCAATACCAGAGTTAAAATTATTTTTAAAAAGGAATGATATTAATGTCAGACTATAAAGCCCTTTTAGGGGTTTGGGGTCCGATCCCGGATCTAAAACAATTTTTGCACCGACAAAATATACCTGTCCGTTTATGATATACATCGTCCTGGTAATATTAGTTGCTGCCATTATTCTTAACTCATATATGACGAGGAAAGAAGCCACAAGAAGAGAAAATGAGCATGAACGCCGGGAGGAAAGATTTGAAAGGTTGATGAACCAGTTGCAAAAGCCGGATAGCGATAAGAACGATGATACCGATAACAAAAAAAATTAAATTATGAGTTTTCAAAACTCCCCTTTAGGGGTTGGGGGCATTAATCCCGATTTTTCGAAGTATGCAGATGGCTTAATGCCAGTTATTATACAAGACAGTATAAGTAATAAAGTGATGATGCTTGGTTTTATGAATGAAGTGTCGTTTGCCAAAACAAAGGCTGATGGCAAAGTGACTTTTTTTAGCCGCAGCAAACAACGTCTTTGGACAAAAGGTGAGACAAGTAATAATTTTTTATTGGTGAAAGAAATTATTGTTGATTGCGATAATGATACATTGCTGATCAAGGCCTCTCCCACCGGGCCTGTTTGCCATACCGGCGCCGATACTTGCTTTAATGAAAACAATTCATCCTTTTCATTGGAGAAACTGGAAGGGATAATTGCTGATAGAAAAAATAACCCTTCCGCTTCATCATACACTTCCTCACTTTTTGCAAAAGGGATAAATAAAATTGCGCAGAAAGTCGGTGAAGAAGCTGTTGAACTTGTGATTGAAAGTAAAGACGACAATAAAGAAAAATTTCTAAGCGAAGCTGCCGATCTGCTTTACCACTACCTTGTCTTATTAAAGGCAAAGAATTATAAACTGCAGGATATTATAAATGTTTTGGCTCAAAGACATAAATGATCGCCACGACTGGAAAGGGTTCCGCTAAAAACTTTTAAACTATGATTAAGCTCCTACTCATTTTTATTTTGTTTGTGGTCTTAGGTTGTCAAGCAAATAATCATCAAGATGTATGTTCCCGATTTCATCAGACTTATTCTGCCGCGATTAAGCAAATGAATAATAAAATAGATACATCAAAATTAATTATGATTTTAAACAAAATGGCGATGACGGACAGCTTATGCAAAGACATTTATTTGACCCGAGGAGATATTTTACTTGCTTCGGACGAAGGTATAGATTTGGCCAAACAGAATTATCAAAGATGTCTGATTTTAGATTCAAACAATATATACTCTCTTTATAAACTAGGAATACTATACCAATTAAAAGACGCATACGATACTTCAATTTATTATTTTCAAAATGCTTTAAATAAAAAATCATACAAAAGCGCTGTAATTAATTATCATCAGAATTCAAATTCGAGTAATGATATTGGCAAGTATGATGTAGATTATAATAGAATAGTTTATGGACTTGGTGAATCTTATTATTATAAAGGCGAATTGCGGTCAGCATTAATTAATTTTAATATATGCATAAAGAACGATTTTTTTCTTTCGAAGTCTTATTTATATAGAGGATCCATTCATTTAGAATCAAACAGACAGGAAAAAGCTTGCGAAGATTTTAAACTGTCGCTTAAATATGGAAATCCGGAAGCTGAGGTTTTTATAAAAGGATACTGTAGCAAGAAATAAACCTATTCCTCGCCTATTTGCTTATCTCATTAAACAACAAAGGCCAATCAGGATTATAGTGATGTTCTTTTGAAAATAATTCTGCCATTTTCTTAACAACCTCGGGATTTTGGGTAGCAACATTATTTATCTCCTGCGGATCTTTATCCAGATCATATAATTCAATTGTCGGATCGGAAACTTTAGTAACGGCTAATTTTATTGCTTTCCATTTTCCCCAACGTATGGCCTGTCGGCCATCGTTCTCATGAAACTCCCAATAAAAATATTCATGTTGCTTTTGTTTGCCTGTTTGAAATAAAGTAGGCACTAATGAAATGCCATCTATTTTTTTCTTAACTGACACTGCTGCCATTTGAAGAAATGTTGGGTACATATCCCATAATGCAGCAGGCTTGTCAACTACCGACGATTTTATTTTTCCGGGCCAGTAAGCAATGAATGGAACTCTTATTCCTCCTTCATACAAATCTCTTTTTATTCCTTTAAAAATTCCATTGCTGTTAAAGTAGTCTGGATCGCCGCCACCTTCCCTATGAGGCCCGTTATCACTGGTAAAAATGATCAATGTATTATCAGCAATTCCTTTTTCTGCTACCAGCTTTACTATTTCACCAACATATCTATCGAGTCTTGCTATCATCGCTGCAAAACTTGCATGAGGGTACTCACCAAGTGCACGACCATCATACATTCGTTTTGCAGTAACAGGTTGTTCATTAAATTTTTTAATGTAATAATAATAAGTGCTGTCATGGGGAACAATTACTTCACCATGAGGAATGGTGTAAGGCAAATAAATAAAAAAAGGTTTTTCCCCGGAGTTTTTAATGTATTGTATTGCTTGTTGATGAATAATGTCGGCTGAATAAACACTGTCTTTAGCAGCGAAATCTATCCGCTCATGATTGTTCCATAAATGATCGGGATAATAATTATGAGCAAGAGTTTGACAATTGTAACCATAAAACAGATCGAACCCTTTTTTATTCGGATCGCCGCTTGTGGTTATATATCCAAGACCCCATTTACCAAATGCAGCTGTAGCATAACCATTTTGCTGAAGCAGGTTTGCAAAAGTTATTACTGAATCGGGTATTGGTGTTTGCCCCTCCGGCGGATAAGATACATTTCCTCGAATAGCCGTATGCCCGGTATGCAAACCGGTAAGAAAACTTGATCTTGATGGCGCACAAACAGTAGAACCAGCATAGAATTGTGTAAACTTCATTCCTTTTTGTGCAAGCTTATCAATATTTGGTGTTTCAATTTTTTGCTGACCATAACATCCAATATCTCCATAGCCCAGGTCGTCAGCAAAAATGAAAATGATATTTGGTTTTGGGTTCTTCTGCGCATTAGAAGAAATAACAGTCAGCAAGAATATGATCGCAATAAGGTATTTCATCTCAACTCAAATATTAGTCTTTTATTTGGAAATTAAAATTAAACCACGAAGGCACAAAGTCCCTAAGTATCACTAAGAATTTACTTTGTGCAGCTTGGTGTCTTAGTGACTTTGTGGTTCAAATCCAAATTCAGACACTACCCGAATATCAATCATTTCAATTTATAGATCTCTGATCCAGCCAATAAAAAACATCCTAATCCATAATCTTCAAAATCAGGTGTGTGATCATAGTTTACAGGTTGGCCATCTTTGGGTTCTTTTCCTGTACCCTGCACATATCCTAATTTACCATCGGGATGAACAGCTTCTTTACTCATAGCATTCCATGCTTTTGTAATTGCCGGCAAATAATTTTTTTTATCGAGTATATTATTATTTATTCCCCATGCAAACCCATAAATGAATAAGGAAGTGCCGGAGACTTCTTTGCCGCCAAAATTATTCGGATCATTCAAACTTACATTCCAATATCCATCACTCCTTTGTAATGGCAATAAAGCAGCGCACATGTCTTTATAATCCTGCAGGTACTCCTGGTAATGCAGATCGGTCTTTGGTAAATCGTTCAATACTCTTGACAAAGCCGCCACCACCCAACCATTTCCACGAGCCCAATAACAATTTTTTCCGTTTGGCTCTTTATAAGGAGGATCAAAATCTTTATCACGCCACCACAAATGTTCTTGTTGGTTATACAACCCATTATCACCATGTTTGTTTTTTGTATATGCATACATTTCATACATGCGATCAAAATACTTAGGCTCATTATAAAGATTACCCAACTTCACAAACACCGGTATTGCCATTTGTATCGCATCGACCCAGCTCCAGTCATCGATCTTTGAGGTTTGCATCATTGAGTCAATAGATTCCTTAATATCCCTTACCCTTTCACGATGCTGTTTATTATCCAGCAAATACATATCGATATAAGTCTGACCACAGCACTGGTTATCTGCATTTCTTGTTTTCGCCCCACCCCGCAAACCCCATTGATGTTTTTCACCCCACTGCAATGCATAATTATAATATAATTTCTGCTTGTCTATTTTATACAAAGCCATCAGGCCTTCATAATAAACCGCTCTTGTCCAGATATTACTTGGTCTTTCAATATTGGTAAAAATGGTTTTCCCTGCATCAGGCCATTTGTCCATAAAATATTTGTCAGTGAGCTGCAGTGTAGCCAGTATCTTTTTTTTAGCAGGCAGCTTTTGTGAATTTGCCACTGATAAAACAAGAAATGAAACAAAAAGAATTAAGGGCTTCTTCATACATTTTATTTAGTCATATACTTTTTGATCTTTCCCGGGTTGATCTTTTTTAATGCCTTCGCTACGATCTCTGCATTCAGCTTCGCTCCTTCAAGATCAGTATGCGTATGATCCACCTGGAAAAATTTATGTGCTTCCTGCTCCCCCATTACCTCATATTTTGCAGCAATAAGTTCATTGAGATCTATAAAATAAGCTCCTTCCTGTTCGGCAATTTGTTTTGCCCATAGTGCATAAGAATCTGCAGAGCGAATAACTTTTCCATCTTTCCAATTATCCCTTGGTATCAATGAACAGACAATTGGAATGGCGCCTTTTGCTTTTGTATCCTTTACAAACCTGCGCATATACCAGCCATAAGTATGCACCACTTCTTTTATTTTCCGGATAGGATTATAAATTTCTGTACTGTCATCCCCAATCCCTTTTATTGTACCTCTTGCTCTGGCAGTATCGTCCAAGGGACTCGCATCATTATGCCCAAACTGCATGATGACATAATCACCTTTCTTTAGTGTTTCTAAAATCTTATCCCATCTTCCATCAGTTATGAATGTGCGGCTGCTGCGGCCGCCTATTGCATGATTGCGAACATCGATCTTCGTGGTATCAAAAAAAGAAGTAATAACAGTCCCCCATCCCATTTGATTATTTTTTCCAGTTCCATCACCATTCTTTACCGTGCTATCGCCGATAATGTAAAAAACTAGTTTCTCTTTTTTATGAGTTAAAAAAGAAACGCTGATGACGAAAATTGAAAAAAATGCAATTAGCTTATTCATTAAAATGTTTTTCTAAAAAAATTATTGTTTAAGACGTTCCTGCACCTCGATCCCTTCCGCTTTCTTTTTTTCAGCTATTTTCTGTGATATTGATACTTTAAAATTTTTATACGCCCAGTTCTTTGCAAATTCCATTTCACCTAAAAGGTTTGCAGTTACAGATGAATTGGTAAAACTAAATTTTTCGATCTGTGAATCTTCAAGCCCATTTACTTCAAATGCTTTTTGAGCATTCGTGATCTTTACATTATTGATATAAAAATTTTTTGCATAAGGAATTCCTTTTTCAGGAGGTGTTACTTTTTGTACTAAAGCCCGCCAGTGTTGCGGCACCGAATCTATATTATATCCTTTTGGCAATTCACTATAACTGTAAGCAGGATACCAATTTAAATTGAACTGGTAGGCAGTTCTAATTGAATCTAAAGTTGAGTTCACAAAATAAACGTCTTCAACAGTTCCCCCTCTTGTAGTTGCTGATTTGATCCGTAATCCATTGTCAGTGTGTTTTGCAAAAAGGTCAGTACAATAAATATGACGGATGCTTCCGCTGGTCTCACTGCCTAATGTAACAAGCCCGGCTCCGCGGCGTGCAATGCATTTGCGGATCACCACATATTCTGTTGGTTTATTTACACGAAGACCATCCCAATCTCTGCCAGCTTTTAAACAAAAATTATCATCGTTGCAGTCTATATCGCAGTTTTCGATCAAAGTCCAAGTAGAAGAATCTACATCAATGCCATCTGTACTTGGGCCGCTGCCATCTTCATTGTTTTTTATCACCACACCATTTACAGTTAAGTAAGTTGAATATAACAATTGTATCGTCCAGAACCCGGCATTCTTAAAAGTGAGATCTTTTATAGTTACTTGTTCTGCGTTTTGAACTAATACTGTCCTTACTCTCTTTGCATCATAATCCACCACCCAACGCAATCCTTTTTTATCATACTCTTTTCGCATGTTCCAATATTTATCCCAACAAAATTTTCCCCTTGCATTGACAATGCCTTTCCCGTTCAACGCAGCATTTTTCACACCGATAAGATTTATCAAGGCAGCTGGCCAGGTTGTTTCTATTCCGGCAATACGTGTTTTTATCTCGGGATAATCGTCAAAATTTTGTGAGCCGAGGATGAAAACTTTATCGTCGATCCTTAATTCAACATTCGATTTAATAAAAAGACTTCCTGTTACATAAACGCCGGGAAGAAATCTTACCACACCACCACCCACTGAAGCACATTTATCAATAGCAGCTTGAATTGCTTTTGTACTTATAAATGTTGTATCGCTTTTTGCGCCAAAGTCGTTTACAATAAAGACCTTCTTAGAAGATGGAAAAGTTTTGGCACCCACATTCTTTACCCACGCCGGAGCAGTAACCTGTGATGTTGCAGAAAGACAAACAAATAACAAAGCCGCAATGCAGATCTTTTTCAAAGGCAAGCAATTTTAGTTGTGTAAAATAAACTTAAAGCTGTAGCAGGGCATCCTGATGCATCCTGAATGAAACTCCTGTTACCGCAATAATGTTAAAGCCATCAAACCGATCACCACATCATTGGCAATTGATCTAATAACAAGGCTTTTCAATTCTTTCTTTTCATTCAATGGCAGATCGAGAATTGTCGCTGCTCCTCCATCGATCCCAAAATTTGAAAAACCCCGTATAGAAACAAAATCTTTAAAGTCACGAGTATCGATCCCGCTTTTAAGGTAAAGTCTTAAAGGCTTTTCTTCGCCGGTTGTAAATGCAAAGCCATCCGTATAATAATCCTGTTCGATAGGCCACCAGTTTCCCGGATTTTTCAATTCAAGCTTATCTGAACTGCCATCTTTATAATGGATGACTATTTCACCATTGATCATCCGGGATTGCATAGGATTTGTGCTTCCTGCTAATAGGAAATATGCATAAGAGCTTTTGCCGCTTAAAGATATCGTTGCGGAATCAGGATAGTTGTCCCACATGGAAGTAAATAAAATATTCTTCTTACTAAAATCAGACGGAGTACTAAATGTAATACCATCACTTGTAATAATTTCATTTCCCGGCCCTGCTCTTTTCCTCAATCCACTATCTACGATATTGGCTGTCGCCATTGGGTAAGCCCAGTTCCCGATGCCTTGTGTGGGTAATTGTAATGTTGGCACAGAAGGCCGTGGTGATAAATATTGATTCTTGAAAATATTAGTGACCTTATCGTTAAAATAATTGCGCAGATCGATCTTTTCATACTGTGGTCCTATCGTGGAACTTGTTATCGACTCAAATTTAATAATGTAAGGCTTAAGCATAATATTTAAATGGACCGGCTGCCACCATGTGAAGCTTCCTTTTGCAACTTTTATAAAAATAGTTCTTGCCCCAACTTTGTCATTCGCCGTTGCTTTAATTGTATTACTGCTAAGCAAAACTTTACTAACTACTTTTTGGGGGTCATACACTTTAAGCAGCTTCAGTCCATTAAAATTCAAATTAAAATTTTTTCCATTTGTGACTTCTTTAGTGAGTGGGGCATTTATTATTTCATTACCTGCCCATAGAATTTCAATCTCATTGTTCATTAATGGCGGTAGATCTATCTCGATCAAAGGCATTCCCACATTATCCGGTATTGGTTTCCATTTTGCATTTTTCCCATTTACCAAAATAGTTTTTATTGATCCTTTCCATGCCGGCAAGATCAATTTCACTGATAACAACTTTGAAAAATTCTGTTTAATGAAATACTTATCTGAGACATTGTTTCTCCTGAAATCAAATTTTATATCCGGTGTTTCTATTGAAGCATGATCCCAACCTGGTGGAAGACCTGGCTTAATGATAAGTTTATTATTTAAAACGTCTGGTTGAATACCAAAAAGACCCTCGACCAATGTTCTTCCTGTCATGGCTATCGGATCAGCAAAATCACGGTACAATTCACCACGTATCGCATCATAAAAAGACAACTGCTGAATATTCCCGGGACTTGAACCTAAATACATACTTTCAATAAGATTACTTTTCCATAAACGATAAGCCTCTTCATTTCTTCCGCCCTGCCAATAAGCTAATGAAGTATGTAAGACCTCTGCCAAAGCAACATTATTCAGTGACCATGTATATGGTTGCCAATTCGTGGTAGAAATTGTATAAAGAGAAGTGTCTGTTAATCCTTTTGCTTTTATCGGTATATGTGGAATATAATTATCAATATATCGTAAAGATTGATAAGCCTGGAAAGGATCAGCGATGCCTTCATCAATTGCATGATATATTGTCCAGAGCCCGGCTGCAGGATGCAGCAACTGATTTCCTAAAAGATCTTTATACTCTGCATACCATCCCTCATTCGTCATCCATAATTTTTTATTAATAGCATTTAAAATCTTTGTTGCTTCCTTTTCATAAACTGTTCCATCTTCACCGATCAGCCGTGCCAACTGCGCGGCAACTTTATTGCACCGGTAATTATAAGCAGAAGAATGAGTAACCCCTCCTCCACTATATTGCAATGCATCACTTGCCCAAATGGCTGCATACGCATCATACAAACCATCACCATCGGCATCAAAATTTCTTTTTTCCCAGGCAAGATGTCTTTTGATCAATGGAAACATTTCTTTTACATAATTCGTGTCGCCTGTCCAATTAAAATGATTGAGCAACTCATCAACAAAAACAAGGTTCATGTCATAATGATGAGCACGAAGGTCACCGCCGGGATTTCGCGAAACATATCCGCTGCTAAATAGCGAAGTGCCCAACTTTTCCTGTTGTCTTGCTAAATGCAAAGCAGTGTCAGCCACAACTGGTCCCGTCAATGGTTCTTTGATCTGTGATAAAGCATAGCTACTGAAATGTTTCTTTGCCCGATCATGCCATCCTAATACATCTGCAACATAGGCACCACGCCATCCATTTAATCGCATGCGCCATGCAACTGCTCCGTGCATAAAAGAAGGATCTTCCCAGATAGCATCGGCTGCTATTCCTAATACAGGTCCTAATGCATTTATAAATGTGTCTGGTGTTGAAATTTTTATTCTTTCTGCCAATTTTTTTCTTTCGGATTCCGCTTCATCAAATTTCTTTTTAATGTCTACTTGCAAAACTTCATCACTATCTTGTTTGCCGATCAGAAAAAATAGCTCTTCATCCTGTTTAAGTTTTTTCCTCGATGCAATGACTGGAAAGCTTGAAGCCGATGAATCAAAAACTGATAGTGGGTTTTGTAATGAATTGGCACTGGAAATAGTGATGTTCATTCCTCCAGGGAAAACGCCATATATCTTTTTAGCTTTTTCATTTATTGTATCATTAATTTTACTGCCCGGCAAATGTTGCACTTCATATCGTTCATCATCTGATAAAGGTTTTGAGAAACCATATAAAAGCGAAAATGAGTTTTTATCGACCTTATAAAAATTATCAGCACAATATTCAGGTTTCAAATAAAAAGAAGATTCAGGATCAGCACCAATATCTCCATCACGGGAAAACTTTTTACCAGTGGCTCCTCCAAACACTGCAATCAGTTCAACATCACTGTCGATATTCTTTGATCCTATTTTCAGGATCAATGCTTCGTCATCATATGTTGCAATAGCTTGTAAAAAGATCTGCCCATTACCAAGTAAGTCATCTTTTATCTCATACAGCATACTACCTGCCCTGTAATTCGCTTTTATATATTTCGCATCTATGAGCCATTTCGATTTGCCGTTAGCAATAATTCCAAATTTCAGATTACCTCCCATGCCGGGCATATACAAGGCAAACTCGGGAAGATCACCTGCTTCAGCACGAAAAGCAGTATTGCCACCATACAATGCACGGTTGAAACGTTTGTCTCCGTTTTCAATTACAATATCATTCTCTTCGGGATGATAACGGAGTGCTCTTTCTTTGAGATGCCATAGCTGTTGAGAAAAAATACTTTTCCCGATAAGCAAACAAATGATCAAAAGAATTTTTCTCATTAAAAATATTGCTGAGGTCTAAAACATTTTTTTTAATCCTTCCCATTTTACTTTCCAATCTTTTGGAAAACCGATATTGATCTCTTTATCTGCATCAGCACCTGTACACATAAGTGCAACCGCATTCAATACTCCACCATTTCCAGGAAGGTAAATTGTTAACCTGTCATCCTGGTAATTATGTCCATTGATCAAATACGTATTTGTTTTGATGGGCATCAGTAAAGCATCAATTGCTTTTTCACCAAGATGCAATCTCGCTGCCGTCATAGCGGTCAATGGAAAATCCCAGCCCCATGTATCATTCCATTTCCAAATTTTCCAAACTGTGTCCAGAGTATTTTTCATTATCGCAGTATTCAATCCATGTACGGCTGGTAAGCTACTGTATGCTCCAAGAACAGCAGGATGGTCTGTCAAATATTTTGAATTGGGTTCATAGCAATCAGGAGTACTTTCAGTAGCGAGATATACATTATTCCGTTGTGGCAATGGTGCAAGGTTATTAATGATATCGTCCCATTTCTTATCTCGTGGTAAACCTAAACGTTGTTTCCATTCCTGCGCTTTTTGCAAAGCCCAACTCCAATACGCCAGCTCATAAGTTGGATTGAATGTAGTAACTGCATCAAAACATTCCTGTGCAGGTACCAATCCTTTTCCGAGATTGTATTTTTTTGTTTTAGGATCATAACTTGGAAATGAAGCCATGAAATCGGCAGTTGCAAACAAGAGATCTTTGTACTTTTTCAAAACTTCTTTTGTTGGTTTGCTGCGATAAAGCATTTCCGCCATATAAATAAAATGCGGTTGCTGCCAGATAAGAAATGCTCCAACAGAAGATGGTGATTCATCTCCTTCGTTATCTGTCATCTTTTGCCAGCGTAAGCCCTCAAACCCTTGCCGCTTTGCAATGAGCTTTGCTTTCTCAGCAACTTTAAAATACCAATCCAAACTTTTTTCCATTAAAACTGGCCTTCCCCATTGTGCATAATGAACTGCATGCCACCAATGCATTTCCAAATGTGGTTTACCATACCAGCTGTTATAGGTCAATCCTGTTTCCTGTGGAGGATAATTCGATGAGCATTGAATTTTTGTAAGGTATTGCGACAATACTACTCTTCTTTCTATTTCAAATGCTCTTGGATCTTTTACGGCTGAAAAATCAACAGCGCCACCGCTTTGCCAAAACTTTTTCCAAGCCTCGGCGCTATTCTTACTTATCGCTTTAAAACCTGTAACTATTGAGAATGTTTTTTTGCCTTCAAAAAAACAAGTCAGTTCATAACTATTATTTTTTACCGATTGAGGAGTTATTAAAAAATAATGTTTCTCTTTTTCTTTAAACTCAGATCTGCCTGACCAATACAAACTAACTTTATAACTAGAGTTATCGAGAACTCTTTTAATAAAAGCACTATTCTGACCAGGACTTACAACAGAAGAATGAGCAACATCATTATTCCAGTTATTTCCAACATCTTTAAACTGTCCTGTTGGATAAGGAAACCGGACACGAATAGTGATCCTTTTTTCATTAAGTAAAAAGGATTCGATCCTAAATGCAATTACATCCTCTTGTTGGTTGCAGGCAGTTCTTACTTTTACCGGAATATCATCAACAGTAAATGAACTGGTGATGATCCCTGTCCACAGATCCAATTCCTGGTTAATATTTTTTATATCATCAACTGTTGCTAATGATCCGTCTTTCTTTTTTATTTCTAAGCCAATATTCCCTAATTGCAAACGATGTGGATTAACACGGAAATATTCAACTGCTTTCTTTGCTCTTTCCGGTTCTTTTGGTTGCACAGTATATGATATCTTTCTTCCTTCAAGCTCATAAATTTTTTGTGCTTCTTCAATTCTCAAGTTCTCAGTATTGGGGAAACTATGCCAACCCCAAACTGATTCTGTACCTAATGGAACTCCATTCGAATATGCATCAGGAAATGACTGCATGCCTGTTGCATCAACCGTAAAAGCAAAATTTCCATTGCCAACAGATAATGATGAAAGCGAATCGATCTTATTGATGTGAACATTATGCCGCTGAACAACAGCCTGCCTGTTGATAGTTTGTGAAAATGTGTTATCAAATAATTGCAGGCTTATAAAAACTATAAGAATATTTTTTTTCATTATTGGCCGCTATTATGGATAATATCTTGCTGAACGAGGACATTATATTCTATACAAGCTTGTATAAATGGACCTATTGCTTTCAGATCATCATCTCTCTTTGGCTCACTTGTATAATAAGCATAACTACCATCGCGATAAGGATTGCCTCCTAGCCCTGCTCCGGATATGGCTTGCGTATAATGTATATTACCGATACTATCTTTTACAATAAATTTATTTATTAGTCCTTTATATCCTTTTTCTACTGCTGTTGCATAAGTCTTACTAATATATCCCTTACGAATTGATTTCGCCAATGCATATACAAACATGGCCGATGCGGATGATTCGGGATAGTTCATTGCTTGATCTTTTTTATCAGTGATCATCCACCAAACTCCCTGATTTTTGTCCTGGAACATGACAACTGCTTTACTTAAACGATTTAATATCGCAATCAACCCAGACCTTCCTTTATGTTTTGGGGGCAAATAGTCCAACACATCTACTAACCCCATCATATACCAACCCATCGCCCTGCTCCAGAATTCCGGTGACGTACCGGTTTTTGGATTCGCCCATTTTTGCAAATGACTTTCATCCCATCCGTGATACAGTAAACCAGTTTTTGGATCCCTGGCATATTTTTCCATCAAAACGAATTGTTTTACTACATCATCAAAACGAGAACTATCCTTAAATGTATTGGCATATTCTGAAACAAATGGCTGCCCCATATACAAGCCGTCGAGCCACATTTGTGTTGGATATTTTAGTTTATGCCAAATGCCGCCAACTTTGTTCCTGGGCTGCCAGCACATTTGCTGATATAATAAATCGGCTGCCTTTTTATATTTTTCTTCTTTAGTCTCTTTATACAATTGCAATAACAAACGTCCTGCCGGTATATTATCCAGGTTATACTCTTCCATTATATATGTCCTGATCGTACCATCATCATTAATAAAATGATCAACGATCTTCTTTGTGTAATCTTTGTATTCATTCTTGCCGTTAGCTTGAGCCAATTTTTCAAAAGCGAATAAAATAACTCCCGTTTCATAATTCCAGACCGCGGGACGATTCATTTGTGCATCTTCAATTGATTGTCCCGGCAATACCTGGTTATCCTGCAGTAGATGATTTCCAAACTTTTTAACTACCATTGAATCTTTATACGTTTTCATTATGGTTGAAGCAAGTTCGTTTGCATAATCCAATTGGGAATATGATTTTGCATGGAGGAATAATGTCAGCAAACTAAAACCTATCTTCTTTATTAACTGCATGGACATTAATTTATAAACTGACAGAATGTTGTTCTTTTTCGCATGAAGGATTTTTTATTGCAGAACACTCAAATACATTTAATGGCTTCTGCTCCTAAATAAAAACTAAAGCTATCAATATCAAACTAATTTCCATCCTGTTCTTTCGGCAGGATAGTGCTATAAGCGCATGGGTAATGTTGAATCAAGTTTTGTGACAGTTGCTTCACAAAAAGATAATCGACCCGCTGCCCTCACAATCAGAACATAATTAATCATCTTATAAATGAAACCAAAGAATAAAAATGATTAAGTTTGAAATATCTCATAGAAATCACATTCTAATTTTACCTGAATCTGATCATGGCAAATCCCATTTTTATCCTCTTTATCGGTATTGTAATTGTTGTAGGAGGAATTATAGGATTTAAACTCCACCCGTTTTTATCGCTGTTGCTGGCTGCATTAGTAGTGGCTCTACTTACACCGTCGGCATCGGTCGAACAGTTTTTTCTGTCTAAAGGCATCTCACCTGCAGAAGCGCTGCAACAATCACATAAGAGTATCGGGGAACGAATAGCAATAGAATTTGGCAATACCTGCTCCAAAGTTGGCATTCTGATCGCGATGGCAGCTATTATTGGTAAGTCCATGCTTGATAGCGGGGCGGCAGAAAAAATCATCAGGGCCATTCTGAAAATAACAGGAGAAAAAAGAGCACCTGTTGGTTTTGTTTTCAGTAGTTTCCTGCTTACCATTCCCGTTTTTGTAGACGCAGTTATTTTTTTAATGATGCCATTGGCAAAGGCAATGGGGATGCGATTGGGCAAAAACTATTTGTTACTGGCTTTATCCGTTATAGCTGGTGCGGTTATGGCAAACTCTTACGTTCCACCCTCACCAGGTCCCCTGTTTTTAGTGGGTGCAATGAATGTACCCATTGGCTTGATGATGGTTTGCGGGGTAATGTTGGGGATCTGCACAATTACTGTTGGATATTTTGTTGCTGTTTGGCTAAATAGAAAAATGCCCATTCCACTCCGTGATTCTCCTGATGCAAAGTTGGAAGACATTGCAGCCATTGCTAACAAAACCGATAAGGAATTACCTTCTCTTGGTTGGGCATTATTGCCCGCGGCATTTCCGTTGGTCACCATTTGTATTCATTCGTTTGTTGAAACTTTTGACAAAACCAATACAGCATTAACTAACTCAGTTGTTTTGAATAAAATTTTAGATGTCATTTTATTTTTTGGTGATAAAAATATTGCAATGCTTATGGGTGGCATTTTTGCTTTAATTGTTTTAGCTAAACAGAAAAAAACAACCCGGGAAAAACTGACAGCTTTTGTTCAAACAGCGCTTATGACTGGCGGAGGTATTATTTTAATTACAGCTGCCGGTGGTGCATTTGGTGGTATGTTACAACAATCAGGCATCAGCCAAAGCATTGCAAATGCAACCAAAGATTACCAGATGGCATTGATCCCATTGGCATTTTTAATAACGGCAATTGTTCGTACAGCACAAGGCTCGGCGACAGTTGCCTTAATTACTGCTTCGGGTATACTGGCAGGCATGGCGCAAAATGGGAACCTGGGATTTCACCCTGTCTATTTATGCCTTGCTATTGGGAGTGGTGCAAAGCTTATTCCCTGGATGAACGATGCAGGTTTTTGGATCATGTGCAAAACAAGTAACCTGACCGAAAGAGAAGCCTTAAAAACGATTGCCCCCATGCAAACTTTAATGGGTATTACTGGGTTAATTTTGACAATGATAGCAGCAAAGCTTTTTCCAATGATAAATTGATTCTGGAAAAACTAGAATCAATTCACAAATTTCCCGATGGACAATATAGTAATACAAACAACACCAAAGGATAATGTTGGAATAGTAGCCAATCCTTCCGGATTGAAAAAGGATGCGGTTATTTTAAATGGGATCGTTTTGCTGGAGGATATACCGGTGGCGCATAAAGTTGCTTTATCATCATTTGAAAAAGATGATGCTATTATACGTTATGGACAAACAATTGGCTATGCAAAAACTTCAATTGCAAAAGGAACCTGGATCAATGAAAGCAATATGAATTTACCGCAGCCGCCTGATCTAAATGAAATTCCTTACATCAAAAAACCAATACCAACTACTGAAACCTTAGAAGGCTACACTTTTCAAGGTTACAAAAACGCGGATGGTAGTGCCGGAACAAAAAATGTGTTAGGTATTACAACCAGCGTGCAATGCGTGGCAGGCATCACTGATTTTATTTGTCAGAAAATTAGAAAAGAGTTGTTACCACTTTATCCCAATGTAGATGAAGTAGTGGTATTCAATCATAGTTACGGCTGTGGTATTGCCATTGATGCGCCGGGTGCTATAGTTCCTATTCGCACTATTCAACATATTGCCCAGAATCCCAACTTCGGTGGAGAAATAATGATCATTGGTTTGGGTTGTGAAAAATTGCGACCCGAAAGATTACTGCCCAGTGGCCAGGTTCCATCTGAAAGCTCGATACTTTACCTGCAGGATGAATCTTTTGAAGGCTTTGGTGATATGGTAAAAGGTATCATGCAGATGGCAGAAACGCATTTGCAAAAACTCAATCAGCGGAAGCGTACTACTTGTCCCGCATCTGATCTGGTAGTCGGCATGCAATGCGGTGGAAGCGATGCATTTTCTGGTTTAACGGGCAATCCTGCATCTGGTTATGCTGCTGATCTAATTGTGAGAGCAGGTGGTACTGTATTTTTTTCAGAAGTTACAGAAGTACGCGATGCTATTCATTTACTGATACCAAGAGCTATTGATGAAACTGTTGCCAATGCATTGAAAAATGAAATGGCCTGGTATGATAATTATTTACAAAAAGGAAGTGCAGACCGCAGTGCTAATACTACACCTGGGAATAAAGGTGGTGGCTTAAGTAATATAGTAGAGAAATCTTTAGGTTCAGTTGTTAAATCTGGTACAAGCCCGATCGTTGATGTGATCTCACCGGGTGAAAAGATCCGCAAAAAAGGATTGAATTTTGTAGCAACTCCCTCCAGTGATTTTGTTTGTGGCACATTGCAATTAGCGGCCGGAATGAACATACATGTTTTTATTACTGGCAGAGGTACGCCCTATGGATTAAATATGGTGCCCGTAATAAAAGTAAGTTCAAATTCAAAACTGAGTAACCGATGGCATGATCTAATTGATTTTGATGCAGGCCCGATTGCTTTCGGGAAAAAAACAATTGAAGAAATGGGGTGGGAATTATTTCACCTGATACTTGAAGTAGCCAGTGGCAATAAAAAAGTAGCAACGGATAAATTGGGTATATATAATGATCTTGTTTTATTTAACCCGGGGCCACTGACTTAATTTTAAAAAATGAAATTCTCTGTCGATAAAAAAGGGCCGAAAATAAAAGAGTTTCATATAACACCTATTGCTGTCATTGATCCTCCATTGCTCAATGCTGCAGGACTTCATGCTCCTTATGCACTCCGAACTGTAGTAGAATTAGTAACCGAAGATAATATAAGTGGCATCAGTGAAATTCCGGGAAATATTGCGATTGATAAAGCTTTAGATAAAAGTATGCCGTTGATCATTGGTCAAGACCCTTTTCAGTTAAATCAGATAAAAGATATCCTGGTTGCTCATTTTGGTATTGATAAAATTTCTGAAAGAGGTGATGCTCCTTGGGATCAGCGTACATTAGTACATATTTTTAGTGCTATTGAAGTGGCATGTTTGGATATAATTGGTAAAATTATCAACCGACCAGTTGTTGATGTGTTGGGTGGTCGTCGCCGCGAAAGTGTTTCGTTTTCGGCATATCTTTTTTATAAATATGAAGGAGCAGGAGGAGAATTAGGTTTCAAAACAAATTCCAATGCCACAGGTTGGGATGCTGCCCGGCAAGCAAGTGCATTGAATCCAACCGAGATAGTAGCACAAGCGAAAGCTATGTGTAATGAGTTTGGGTTTAAATCGATAAAATTAAAAGGTGGAGTTTTTGAACCACGCCAGGAAGTTGATGCAGTATTGGCACTTCGTGAAGCATTTGGAGAAAATGTACCTATTCGTATTGACCCTAATGCTCTTTGGAAAGTTGAAACGGCTATCCAATACGGCAAAGAAATGGAAGGTGTGATAGAATACCTGGAAGATCCTGTGCGTAGCCAGGAAAATATGGCATTGGTGCGAAAAGCTTTAAAGACACCTTTGGCAACCAATATGTGTACTACTTCTTTTGAAGATATTCCACGAAGTATTCAGTTAGGTTCGGAAGATATTATTTTAAGTGACCATCATTTTTGGGGAGGCTTGCAGGCATCTATGAACTTAGCTGGTCTATGTCAAACTTTCGGCCGCGATCTATCTATGCACTCCAACTCTCATTTGGGAATCTCTTTGGCAGCAATGGTACATTTAGGTGCAGCGATCCCAAATTTCAAATATGCCCTGGATACTCATTATCCATGGCAGTCAGATGAAATAATTGTTGGCGGACGGTTTAAATTTGAAGATGGACAAGTAGCAGTGCCACCAGGTACAGGATTGGGCGTTGAATTAGATAGAGAAGCATTAGCAAAACTTCATCAAAACTACTTGGCCTGTGGTTTAACCAAACGTAATGATGAAATAGAAATGCAAAAAATACAACCCGCTTGGACTTTTAAAGCAACGAGATGGTAAATGTCTTTCGGAGTTAAAAAAATTTTTCAACAGTAAAAAATACGCTCCTGGATTTATGGAATTAACACAAATAAAATCATCGCTTGAAGACGGCCTTCTTTCTTTTCCTATTACAGACTTTAATGAAAAAGGAGAATTTAATCCCGGTACTTATACCGACCGCATAGAATGGTTTGTTGGTCATAATGTATCATCTGTTTTTGTAGCTGGCGGAACGGGTGAATTTTTTTCATTATCGGCAAATGAATACCAGCAAATAATTACGATTGCTGCAAAAACCGTTGCAGGACGAGTACCTGTTATTTCAAGTGTAGGCAGAAGTATCCCGGAAGCAATAGCTTTTGCAAAAATGGCTGAACAGGCAGGCATTGATGCGCTATTACTTTTTCCACCTTATCTCACAGAGTGCCCGCAGGATGGAGTGTATGAATACGCTAAAACAATTATTCAAAATACTTCTCTGCCTGTTATTTATTATAACCGGGGTAATGGTGTTTTATCAACAGACTACATCAAAAAATTAGCGGATGCCTGTCCTAATTTAATTGGATTAAAAGATGGCACTGGTAATATGCAGGATCTGAACGATATTATTAAAACTATTGGCAAACGGCTTTCTTATATTGGTGGCGTACCTACTGCTGAGATCATTGCGGAGGCTTATTTATCTATTGGAGTAAATACCTATTCTTCGGCTGCATTTAATTTTGTGCCCGAATTAGCCAACCAATTTTATAAAAGTCTTCGTGCAGGTGATGCAGCAATGGTAGCCCGAATTACTCAACAATTCTATATTCCATTTGTAAGATTGCGTGGCAAAAAAAATGGTTACGCCGTAAGTTTAATAAAGGCAGGTGCAAAAATAATTGGCAAAACTGCAGGTGATGTGAGGCCACCATTAACGATGCCGACAGAAACCGAAGTGAAAGAATTGGAGAAGATAATTTTGCAGAGTAAACTATCGTGATCAGCTAATACTCATCTTTCAAATTTCATGGGCGTAAGAGTTACTGGCCCAATCAAACCAGAAGGCCTGGGCTCCCATTTTGCTGCTGTAAACAAACCATCGGCACCCCGATTCTCTGCCAGTCTCGCCGACATATTTATATTATAGAATTTTTTCCATTGAACACCGCGTTTATCCAAATCTATTATGCGGTTGGCCATGCCGTTGGTTACAATTACTTCCAATTGATTATCGGGCTTTAATTGTGCAGCAGTAATGGTAACAGAATAAGTGGATCCAATGAGAGTCGCAATCTTTTTACCATTTAATGTAATTGTTGCTGATTCTTTTACATCCCCTAAATTCAATGACCATGCATCAGCGGTGGCAGACGGCTTTTTAAAATTGATGCTATACTGAGCTGTTCCAGAAAATTCTTTTACTCCATTAACAGGTAAATCCGTCCACGATCTTAATTGACTAACTGTTGTTGCTTCTGGCAAAACAGGTCCACCTGATAAAAACTTTAATTGCCAAATGCCTTCAATTGCAATTGCGGTTCCATAAGTTTCTGTATATGGAAATTTATTTCCTGCAGGTTTCGCAGAGCTGGTTTGTACAATGCATGATTCACCAGGAGCCAGCTGAAGAAAAATATCAAGAATTGAATTATCACCCGGCTTTGTCTTAGCCACACCACTTCTTTGCATCATTGGATCGAATAAAACAGCATGCTGAAGCCTTGTATTCAACAATACCCCATCATTAAACGTTTCTTTCCCATCATTCGTAATAAAATAATATTCGCCGCTATTAATTTTTCTCCGGATGCATTTTAGCTTTTTATCGGCGAGATACATTTCATGTCGTACACCGGCATTGGCTAAAAGATATTTTATCTCCTTGCCTTCCCAAAACATTCCCTTGCCACTTGTTGAATTACGAATACCAGCAGCATTTGTTATTATAAATGGCATTTGTCTTATCAATGCATCAAATTGTTTTTGTTTGTTTTCAATATCACTTAATCCCGGAACCATTGAAGGAATACCATCCTGAAAAATTATTGTGGCCCCCTGGTTGGCAAGCGAAACTAATTTTTGCAATGTTGGTAAAGGCAAATATTTTACTCCACTTAAAACAATAGTTTCATAATCACCACCCGGTGCTTTTATCTTTCCATTGGCAAATTTTAGGAGTTGAATTTGTTTATCACTGATCAGGTCCCAACTATAACCCAGCTCAAGCATCTCTTCTGCAGCTTTATTAAATGAAGTGTTTTCAAATCCTTCCATTCCATCAAAATGATTGAGCATACCACCGCGAGATGGCTGATTGTTCCTATCAGCAAATGGGAAATACAATAACACATCATTATCAGGCTTACCAGCTTGTAAAAAACTTTGACATCTTGCTACATATGCATTCAATGCGTCAAAATCTTTCCAAAAAGGATTTGCCGGAGTAAAATGAACGGCAGCGTAAAATAACCAGCCCGGCCATGGTTCATTTTGTGGTGAGTAATTAGTCCCGTGATAAAAGATATGATTCACACCGCCGAGAAAATATTTATCAAGTATAAGTTTTACATCACCAAGCGAAGAAAGAAAATGTTCATTAAGCCAGGTTGCGGACTCAGACGATGCTAATGGTTTACCCATAACATGTGCCGCGGAAGTTGCAAACTTGAAACGGGTAAGATTTGTTCCTTCTGTTTCAGGAATATCGATCGTAGCATACAGATCCAGAATATTTGCTGGTGATCCATGACTTTGGTTACGGATTAATTTGCCTTTTGCTTTTGCCCATTGATGCCATGGTTGTGTAAACTTTGCAAGCAAAAGATCCGAGATCGTTTCACGATAATCGTACAATACTCTTGTGTGTCTGTCAGAATTATCAGTAGCAAATAATGCAGGCAATTCATTTTTCAGATCATAGCCTCTTCTTTTTTTAAACTCTTCAAACAAATTCGGCGTCCAGTTACTTTGTCCTCTTGCATCATCCACTTCATAACTGTCATTAAAAAAACTGCGTAGTCCTGAAATATTTTTGCCAGCAAATGCTTTATCAAATTTTGATAAATAATTTTTCAATGCAAGGTCACTAAAATGATCGATCGCTCTGCCCTCACCACCCGGCGCGGCTCTTTCAACCATTTTACCATGCAATCCTTCAAACAATGCTATTAATTTCCATTTACCGGACGGGGCTGTCCACTTCAATATTCCCTCTCTACGATATAATGCACTGAGTGGTGAATATATTGTTCTTTCGCCTGTCGAGTCATTCGTACGGATACTTACAATATTACTTGTTACATCTATTGCTTTTCCATGTTCATCATATGCCATTAGTAATTGTAATGGCAGCATCACATCAAACCTTACCTGGTCCAATGCCATTTCCTGTAAATTCCTATTTGCTGAAATAGGATTCAACACCTGGTCAACCCGTAACGCTTTTCCATTTGCAGTTCTTACAAAACTTTCCTGGCGATACTGAATTGTATCTTTCAACATCTCTCCGCCATTCAATGAATATATTTTATACGCAATGTATTTACTTGCATCTTCATCCGTGACCCATGGTCCACCAAATGGCCAGCCAGTTCCTGTCGCCATATCAATTCCCAAATTCAATCGCTTTGCTTCTGACAAAGTATATTCAAAGATCTCCATCCACTTCGGAGACAAGAAATCAATGAATTTATCTTCCGCACCTTTTACACCATAGATCGGAGTTACTTCCAAACCACCCAATCCCGCTTGCTGGTACTGTTGCATCGCAGCAGTTAAATTTTTTTTATCAACTGCACTACCCTGCCACCACCAACGTGTCCATGGTTTTGTTTGCTGCGTGATAGCCGGCCATTTGACCTGCGCAAAAAGAAAATTTGTAAATACTATTGCAAGACAAGCAATAAAGATCTTCTTCAACATGAATTTTTTATTGTGTTACCAGCTTTTGTAATCCTATTTAACTTTTGTTGCGTCGCACACCTGTGCTTCTGTAATTCTACTCAACATCTTCATCTCAATGATTCCCTATTTATCCGAAAAATGTTGAACCCCTACGGGGTTCTTATCATTATATATATACCCCGGGTTAAAACCCGGGGCTACTTATATTATACCCCTTCGAGGTAATCAATTTAACTTACAAATTCGAATTATTTTCCTGACTCACAACTCCACAGCATACACGTCAGTATTCCCTTCAAAATTCGCCCGAAATATTATCCATTTTCCATCTGGACTAAAATGAACATTCGGTTCTAATTTATAATTATGATTTTTCATATTCACCAGCTTTGTCGATTTGAATTTATCGCCATCCGGTGTAAATAAATAAATCCATCTACCGTCTTTTGCTTTTGCCACCTGACTCGAATCTCCACCATCACCGCAAAATAATTTTTGATCTCGCGATGTATTAAAATGAATACTCCATTCATCTCTCGTGAGACTATACTTTTTTTCAGCCCCGGTTTTTACATCAACGCCGGCTACAAAAAAAGTCACGCTTCTTGGCTGTTGAAGATCGAAAAATATTTTTTTCCCATCTGGGGCAAACCATTCATGTCCCGCAATTTCCATATCCATTGTTCTTTTATGAATCAACTTTATTTCTTTAGTATCGATATTGATCGTCCATATCCTGTCGACCTTATGCCATGGCCCTTCATGACAAAACATCAATAATCGCGGATCGGTATTTGAAAATTGTACATGGTTCAACCACGCAGTATCTGAAAAAAGTTTAGTTAGTTGTCCTGTCTTTACATTTACCATAAATAAGGTTCTTCTCAGCTTCGCTTCATAGATCAGGTTAAAGTAACTACTCTTGTTTGGATTATTTTTTAAGATCTCTTTTTCCTCATCACTGCTCCATGCACCACCCAACAAAGTTTCATCTGCATTTAAACTTGTAATGCTCGCCTTAAAATCAGCGGGAAAAACATAAATAAGTTTAGTTTGCTTGGTTTCAATATTTGTAGCAAACACCGAATCACTCACCTGGTAGTAAACAAGTTTGTTTTTTGGAGCTACTATTTCTCCATTCATTACATTTGCCTGCCGTGTCAGTTGTTCAACTTTTAGTGTTTTCAGATCAACACTATATAACTGTTTATTCCCCGATGTTATATTCCCGGTTTCCTGTTTTACCGAATCATTTTTAGCAGTATTTAAATACTCGGTTCCGTAAAAGATCATCTTGTTGCCCACAAAAGGGTCATTGTGGAAATAAAAACTCATATTATTCCCTTCTCTTCTTGTAAGCTTTATTATTTTATGTCCCGTTGATTGATCGATCCATTCATCAGGCATTTTTTGCCCGCCTGTTTCCATTCGGGGCTGCGCATCTGAAAAATTAAAAAAAAGTATAAAGGAGGTAAGTTGAGCCCAAAAACCAATAACAGATCTTTTGATTTTCATATAGCAATTTTGAATCTATAAAGTAATGGTGAAACAGTTGATTTTGTATCCTGTACAGTCCTGAAATAAATTTTTAGTTAACACTCACCGGTATCTTTAGAACGGAAACAGAAAATGCCGGTAGAATATGTTCGAACTTATTTGCATTTATTAAAAGTTTTTTCTCCTCGGGCTTTAATTTTTCAAGCTCAGCAACTTTATTATAACTATAAATATCATTGGCCGCAAGAGTTTGTAAAATGCTTTCCGTTTTTGAAATCTTGCATCCTTTCAGATCCATTTCAACTTGTTGAGATGTTGATGCGCTATTCACGATCTTGATGATCAATTCTCCTTTTTGTTTATCAATAACGGCACTGCAATAAAGACTATCCTTGCCCGCTACTGGCTTGTCATTCTCCGTTATAGCTATCACATTTGTTCCTTTGTTTGTAGAAAATAATTTTTGGACATAATAACTAGGAGTAGTCATTGAATTCAAATTATCAAACCAGATAAGGTATGGTCTCCATTGCCATGCATCTACATGTGCAAATAAAGGAGCATAAGAACACATTTGTACCACATCAGCATTTCGTTCAAGACCAGTCATAAAAGCTGCTTCGGCTAAAGCAGCCTCCCAATTATTCCGGCCCTCTGCATCAGGGTTTTCTTTTGAATGAGCCGCATATTCACCGGCAAAAACTTTGGGCCCGTTTCTTTCATAATTATCATACCTGCTTGCATTACTAAAAAACCAATTTGGTGGTTTGTAATAATGCTCATCGATTAATGCAGGTTTCAGTTGCTTTAACTCTTTCCATGCATAATTGAAATATTCTCCTTCGGCAAAGGGCCCGGCGCCTGATACAATTTTTATAGAAGGATATTTTGAAAGAACTGCTTTTTCAAAAACTTTATATCGCTCTATATATTGTGGTTCCCATTGTTCATTACCAACACCGATAAATTTCAAATTGAACGGAGAAGGATGCCCCATGTTATTTCTGATCTTTCCCCATTTTGAAGATATCGGGCCATTTGCAAATTCGATCAGGTCGAGTGCATCGTCAATGTACGGTTGTAATTCATCCATGGCAACAACTTCACCACTATTGAACTGGCAAGCCATACCACAATTCAATATCGGCAACGGTTCAGCACCTATATCTTCACTTAACAGAAAGTATTCATAAAAGCCAATACCAAAACTTTGATAATAGTCAGGAGCAGCTTTTCGCGGAAATTCAACATTCCATCGATTCATGATCAGTTTCCGATCAGCCACATTGCCAATAGTCTTTTTCCATTGATAGCGATTCGTTAATTCTCTTCCTTCAACTATGCATCCACCTGGAAATCGAACAAACCCCGGATTTAGATCGGCGATCTTTTGTACCAGGTCTTTTCTTAATCCTCCCTGTCTATTCTTCCATGTATCATGCGGGAATAGTGAGATCATATCTATATCTATCACACCTTTCCCTTCAAATATTAAATTAAGCCGGCCTCTTTGTGCTGTATCATTCGTAGTGATCGTAGCCGAATAATTTTTCCACCCGATAGCTATCTGGTCCTTACTAAAGTTTTCAATTGATCCATTACCTATAACCTTTCCTGCATAATTAAGTAATTGAATTTTTATTTTAATATTATTTGCACTTTTTGTCCTGACCATGATGGAGAAATCATATTGTTTCTCTTTATGAAAACCCATTCCTCTGAAACCTTCGTTTATTAATGAAAAATTGCCTTCACCATTATTTATCGTCACCCTTGCAAATCTTGAATTATTGGAATTATCCGATTTGTTTATAATGAGTATCCTTCCTTTTTGATAATTTACTCTTTCCTCATTCCATCCCATCATTGCAATGGGAAATTCAAAAGAACGGTTCTTCACCAATTCAGCATATAAGCCACCATCTGCTCCAAAGTTTATGTCCTCGAAAAAAACACCCCACATAGTTGGAGCTACTGCTGTAATTGGTTTATCTGCAACAATTGTAAGCTTTCTTTGTGAAAATAGTTGCATACAAATGTTACCTATGACTAAGCAAATAATTATTTTTTTCATTTTTTCTCAGCTAGATAATTATGTCTATTAACAAAGGCGGTTTTATCTTACAATGTAAACTAAAGCAAAAATGGCGGTCTTAGAATTTGACTCGCCATTTTTTATTATGCCTGCTTGTGAAAAGACAATTCAATAACCAGGGTTCTGACCATAAAGACCAGGTGCAGCGTCTAGTTGCGACTGTGGAATTGGATAAATAATAGAATTAGCCGTTACCTGGTTCATCTTATGCAGTGCTACATCTTCAACAGCTATCCAGGCATTCATAATTGTTATCAGACTACCACTTCTTTGCAGGTCAAACCATCTTAAGCCCTCGCCTGCAAATTCTCTTCTTCGTTCATCAAACAATTGCGCAAGTGTGACGTTCGAAATAGCAGGTTGTCCAGCCCTGGCTCTTACCTGGTTAACAATAGCATCAACATCAGCTTGAGTGCCTGTTGCTCCATGCAAAATACATTCGGCTTTAAGCATTAAGATATCAGTATATCTTATAGCGATAAAATTGATGCCCCAATCAAAGCGGCTTGTCGGGATCTTTGTTGAATCCATATATTTTCTAAAGAATGCGTGATTGTCGATAGAACCTAAGTTATTGTAGGATGTTATATGAAAAAATGGGGTCTTACGTGTATCATTTGCGGCATACGCTGCCAACAAATTGTTTGACACGGATGGTGTGCCTAATGCTCCTCCTGAAGAGGGATTACCTGTTGGCAGTGAATTAAAATATGCCTGGGGAACGAGCTGCCATGGAAAGGTGGCACCAATAATCGGAGTCTGACCAGTCAAGTACATGATATCAAATACTGCTTCTTTATTAACAGTTGGGCTTTGATTGCTGTATGAAAAAATGCCTGTTGCCGGCACTCCGCCCGGTATATTAAAGACATACGGATTCGGATTGAAAACAAAGCCGCCATTAGTAATGATATCCTGTAAATAAGGCAAAGCCAAAGTCCATTCGTTTAATCCCATACCTGGCCCCTCAATTCCATAATTTGGACCTGAACGGGTCATATAAACTTTTGCAAGAAGAGCTTCTGCCGCATATTTTGTAGCACGGCCTACATCACTTGCTGTGTAAGCAGGATAGGCACCGGAAAAATTTGCTGGCAAATTCGCTATTGCAAATTTAAGGTCGTCAATGATAAATGCATACACATCACCAACAGCGCTACGTTGAAGATTATTTGCTTCAAGGGCAGTTATCGGGTGATCAATAAGTGGGACTTTACCAAAATATTTAATGAGGTCAAAATAAAAGAATGCACGTAGAAACCTCGCTTCCGCCGTTAGTCTTGTTGCCAATGCAGCAGAACCTACATAGGTACCATTTTTGACGAGTTGTTCAAGAACGGTGTTGGCTCTGAATATTCCATTAAAATTTGCACTCCATGCCTCTTCAACATAAACATTTGGAGCTATTCCAACTGCAAAATTATTAATGGGATCAGGGTCACGACCAACATCATTAGTAGGATAAATATTATCAGACCTTACTTCCGAAAGGAAAAGTACCCTGTCAGAATAGCCTCGTAAATCATTGTAAGTTGCATTAACAGCTTTTATAAAATCGTTTGGCTGTTTATAAAAAGTTACAGTAGTTTCTACTGAGATCGGCACCTGGTTCAAGTCCTTTTCACATGATGAAAGAATGCCAACCACTATAATTAAAATAAAAGATATTTTTTTCATTCTATTTAGATTAGAGTTATTTAAAAAGTAAATGATAATCCGAATATCAAAGATTTTGGCAGCGGAATACCTCCGTAATCTCCGGCTTCCGGATATGAACCATTGGTGCTCACAGTGGTATTAGCAGCTTCGGGATTCAAGCCATTTACGTATTTATCATGACCAAAAAAGTTTTCTAAAGTAAAATAAACCCTTGCTTCATGTATCGTCTGAGATTTAAAAAGGGTTTTCAAATTATAACCCAGTGAAATATTTCTCACTCTGAAGTAGTCTGATGAATATAACCAATCAGTTGCAGAAGTGATCGGATTATTATAAGTTGAATATGCTTTGCCGAAGCGACCTTCACCCTGGTTAGTTTCAGAATACCATCTGTCTACAAAAGATGCAGGATGATTATCGGATCTCCCCTGGCCGGGACGTGAAATGGCCCTGCCTAGCTGTGAATAAATTTGACCGCCCCATTGACCCTGTATCAAAACATTTAAGTCAAAACCTTTATAACGCACCGTATTGGTCATACCCCATGTATAATCGGGGTTAGGATGCCCTACTATTTGTTTATCAGCTTCAGTTATTATACCATCTTTGTTAAGATCCTGGAACTTAAAATCACCAGGTTGTTCATTGCCATAACGGGGCACATTGTCAGCAATATCTTTCGCTGTTAAAAATCCAAGTACTTTCAAAACATAAATACTATTTAATGGTGAACCAACTCGCAGTATCTGGTCTGTTACAGTAAAACCGTTAGGGACGATGATTTGCGTTTGACCCGGAGCCAACGCCTCGATCTTATTTGTATTATGAGTTAAGTTTACGGAAGTAGACCATTGAATTTTACCGACAGTATTGCGTGAAGTAATTTCAATTTCCTGTCCTATGTTTCTTACAGAACCAATATTAGTAAGATAGGACTGAAACCCGGTTACTGCCAGAACCTGGACATTTAATAAAAGGTCAGTGCTTAATTTGTTATAATAATCGAATGATCCGGTAATACGGTTTTTAAATAACCCAAAATCAAAACCTAAATCATAGGTCTGCGATTTTTCCCATTTCAGATCTGGATTAGCCAACACATTTGGTGCGTTTCCAATTGCTGATGCTGGAGCACCAAGCGGGTATGGGTAAGATCCGAGGGTTGCAGCCCATGGATAATCATTAGGTAAGTTATTATTCCCGTTCACACCATAAGAGGCACGTATCTTAAGATCGCTGAGGAAACTTATTTCTTTCATAAAGTTCTCATCAGATATAGCCCATTTCAAAGAAACGGATGGAAAAGTACCATATTTTGTATTCGCTCCAAACCTTGATGAGCCATCACGGCGTAAACTTGCAGCTAAAAAATATTTGTCTTTGTATCCATATTGCAAACGTCCGAAAAAGGAGGTCAATACATTTTGGGTTGATGTTGTACTTCCAGTGACAGCCGCCGCCGAAATTAATGTTTGTATCACAGCGCTAGTATATCCACCATTTGAGCTTAATGTAGCTCTGTCAAACTTATCCCAATTGTATGCAAATCCTGCCAGCACATTTAAGCTACTATGATATTTGTCAAACATCTTAACATAGGAAAGTGTATTCTCATTTACAAAAGTTTGTCTTCGATAACTATTATAAGTGCCGGATGTGGCAGTTAACAAATTATTTGATCCGGTAAATGTTCTGGCTGCCTGGGTGCCAGCTGTTAAATAAGAAACATATGTAGATGTTGCATTATCAGTATTATCAAAATTGACAGTAGACCTTAAACTCAATCCGTTAATAATTTGCCATTCGCCGTACATGCTACTTATAGTACGGTAGCGTTTAGTAGTGCCTCTATTATATGTTAATTTACCAACGGGAGAATTGGTGGTACTGCTCCATATATATTGTCCATTTTTACCTGTATTAACCAAGACTCCCATTGTATCTTCCTGTACCGGCGCTAAACTAAGTGCCTGGTGAAAAATTGCATCTTTACTATCTATGCCAGGATCCTGTGTGATGGAATATGATGGCAGGATACTCACGCCAACCTTTATTTTCTTACTAACATTGGCATCCACATTTGCCCGAAGAGAAAAAACTTTGTAACCTACTTTCATAATAAAAGCATCATTGATACCGGCGTTTCCTGAAATAAAATATTTCACAGCA